>Ga0116231_10003472_pt1 | contig 32756 bp, 18 predicted proteins | sample S1TSphgellanicum_2_FD_89695 | JGI IMG/M metagenome (GOLD analysis project Ga0116231, IMG submission 89695) | Host-associated microbial communities from peat moss isolated from Minnesota, USA - S1T2_Fd - Sphagnum magellanicum MG | ecosystem: Host-associated > Plants > Peat moss > Unclassified... | reverse complement strand
GAACATAAGGGAACATAAAACATACCAAGGAAGGTGGAGAGGAAAAACATAAAGGAAGAGGGAAAGGAAGGAAGGTGGGAAAATCAAAAGAAAATTTGCTTCTCCTCCCTGACACACACACACACCTGTGCCTTAGGCACGAGGCACACACTAGTATATTGTAAAGGACGTTGGGATGAAATGAAGCTTCCCCTGAATCCGTCCGTCATCCATCCTGTCATCCGTCTAGTCCATTTGTCCCGTCATGGTCTGTTTACTCAGACGGGCCGGAGAAAACAGTGGAGTACAGATGCGGCGGATGCTCAAACCAGATTTAGACGGTGAGTCCGTGTAGCTCGCCTAGATTTAGGCAGGATTGCAGAAAAAACTCTACTATCTGCTTAGGACAGTTGCCATTTAATGTAAATTAAAGCTGGGGATCCTTGCCATTGCACCTACCTAAGGAATTTGAAAAAAAAAATCCCTATTATACAGGGTTTGCTTTCTTTCAATTTTTGTGATTAGTTATTCCACAAAGAGGATTTAGCCAAATTAGGCCATAGAGCATATTAATGACAGTGAATAAAACATTTAAGAATATTTATACTTTATATGTATTTGGCGAATTCAAATTATTTTTTCTAAATTTGGTGATTAGGGCCATTCCTTTTCACAAAAAAGTTAGAATGTGTAAAAAAAATAAATTTCAGGTTGAAATAATGAAAATAAATTCCCCAAAAAAGAACCTAGCAATGTGGTATATTGAGAGGTTTTGGAAATGTAGTTTGTAGTTGTAATTTTGTAATATGTACCGTCAAATACACACACACCTATGCATTAGGCACGGGGTTCACACTAGTGACATGAAAATGGAGTGTTCAAAAGAAGTTACTCAATTTTTATGGAATTAACATAGTTGTACACTCATCAACACCTTGGTAAAGGTCTATTGGATGCATGCTAAGTACTTGGTTTTGCCTCAAAAAGATGTCATTGATGAACTCTTGAGGATGAAAGCATCCTTGGATGGTACCACTAGGAACATCATACCTTGATTTTTTGGACCCATTGAATTTTGAAAAATCATGAAAAATACTTTTATAAATATTTTCATAATTTTTTTAATGAGTACATTTATTAGGTTCCATAGATTTCAAATTTTCAATAATATCAAAAACATTGTATATTTTGATGTTCCTAATCATTGCATTAAAAAAAAAAATTTAAGAATGTCATGCTAGTTCCCTTCTTTGAACTTTTTTGTTAGGAACACAAATTTGAAACATGATTTGAAAATTTTCTTCAAAATTTTTTTAAAAGGCATTTGGAAGTCATTTTAATTTTAGGTTTTTTTTAGGAAATTAATTGAGTAAGTATAATTTAATTATGAATTTCCAAAGTTAAAGTTATCAATTTCTAAAAAGGTTATTTTAATTAGGAATACAAAAATTTAACATTTTTCAATTTTTTAAATTTCAAAATAAACTTCAAGCCATATATTAGCGCATGCAATTGATAAACATGAATGAAAAAAAATATATAGTTATGAAAACATTTAAAGTAAAAGGCCTAGGAAAATGATTTGACCATTTTATGAATTAATAGTTCTATTGATAGCAAATTTTTACTATTTTGTGAAATTTCCTTTGAGAATAATGTTCAATGTAAAATGTGTTTTCTCAACAATAAATTGCTACTTCTACAAAATGAAACTATGAAAAAATAAAGAATTGATATGAAAAAAAAAAAAAATTTAAAAAATTTGAAACTTATGAAAACAATTGTCACAAAAACTTAAATGTGCTGAAGTCTCTTGGGAGGACAAACTTGACAACGTTCAATTTCAGAAGACAAGAACCCAATGCCCTAAGCAGGGTTTTTTCAATTTGGTGACATTGAAAAATTGGCAATTTTTTTCCAAAAAAATAGAAAAAAGTAGCGAATTTACAACACTGGAAAAAAAACCTCGAAACTTTTTTGTCATAAAATGACGAAAAATTTCCCAAAAGAAAGCAGTGTTCCTAAACCCTAAACCCTACACCTTAACCCTTTAAGACTGTAGGGTATAATGGTTAACTAGTAGCAGGTCTTCAGCTACAATTCCTGTGCAGAACCGTGCAAGCATTGGAAGTGGAGAGTAGTTCCCCATCTGCAATACTTAACTCATAACTGTCATACCTCTTATTATATGCAAGCTTACAATGGAAAGACTTGCAGGTTGGAACCTGGAAGTATGGAGCAAATTACTGTTTTCATTTTGCCACCATACCATGAGCACGCATTTTGAACACATTTTCATGGTTTTGTCACCGAGCATACCCACAGAAACTACCCTCATACTGTAAACAGCAATTCATAAAGCTTTGATGAAATTCCAACTTATTCAAGTTCAGTGTGTCGTTAATTCCAAATTGTCAGTCATGGGATTACAGCAAAGCAATGTTTTGCAATGGTTTTAATCCACAGAGAAGTGATGGTCAGGGCCCAGTACAGCAGGACTATTCAGACCATGAAATTGCAACTAACAAAGAAAGCTGATCATGAGCAGATTCATCTAAGAAGAAGCATTAGGGGAAGAAACAGTGCCACACATGCTTCCCCAGACTTATCACACTCAAAGATACTGCCTTATATAACAAGGTAATCCTTTGTTGCATGCAAATACACTGGTGTATGAAAGGGTAAAAATTGTGCTCTCCCATCATCTTCAGATCAAAGTCTTCAGACACACAAACTAAGCACACCAATAAGCAAAACCAACACAGTTAATGCAAGCCCTCTTTTAAGACATTGCTTTGAGATAAGATAAAGAGCACAGCAATTAGGCAGCAGCCTCCTGCTTTGAAGCTTCCTCAAAGCTCTCCCCCTCTACTAGATCAGGAACATCATCATCATCCTCATCTTGTGCACCTGCCCTTTCTTGCCTCTGAAACTGCTGTGCTATCTTCTTCAAATTGACGAGATTGTCTGGGCCTGCAAGTCAGTGTAACAAGTGTGAAAACCAAGCATGAAGCTACAGATTATACTCATCTTGGCAATTACTTTTCCATAAGAGTCAAATCTCAAAATTTAACAGTCATTGAAATACATCCATCTTGGCAGCTGTTATTCATTTTACCATATTTGCAGCATAGAGGTAAAGTTCTTTATGGTTGTTACAATAGAGCCACAAGCAAGGTACTTTCTTCCTGTACATTCAATTTCAAGCTGCTGAACTTTTCTGGTGAGTGTAAACATACCAAGCTGATTGATGATCCCTGGCAAAAGGTCCTGAAGTTCTGTTGGCCAAAAGCACCACCCAGAGGGAACAAGTCAAGAGCTAATTCCCTAAACTCTGAGTCACAAAAAACGCACAAAGACTACACCAAGTAGTATGGACAAGATGCAAACCCCATACCAAGCCTGTACAACAAAAAAAACACATCTTTTTCCAAAAGAATTACACACTAGACTTACTCTTTGTTTGTGAAGCTCCAGTCACGACCCATGTGTTAGCAGCAATAGAGGCTTGGACTGCAGACAATAAAGCAGACATGAACAGAATTAGTAATAAATTCAGGGCTTGTTGCATATCTATGAGGTTGCAGAGAAATCTCAACAACAACAATTTTAAGGTAACATGACAATGAGTGCAGTCATAACCTTTGAGCATTGCTCACAAAGTGTCAGACCATCACCTTCATTTATGAATAGCAGTGAAAAACTGCCATGACCATGCATGGATTCATCAGCCCTTGATGGTGGGTGTAGATAAGAATATAATGGTCCTCCCAAAACTTTAGGCAAAGACCATTATAAAACATCTGTGTCCTGAGTTCCTGTCGCATTTCCAGAAGAAATGGAAAGACTCAGGATAAGTTCAAGGACTTGTTGCATGTCTACTTCAAAGCAAAGAAACCACATGCAATCTGAGTTCAAAAGACTGCTATAGTGGTGGTTGATAAAATCCCTTCAAATAAATAGCATTCAATATATGCCAAATAAAATCAAGACTATTTCACAACTTTGCAACTGCATACACTACAAAGTGCAAATCGGCATTTGCAGATGATGGATAGAAGCTGCAAAGACTGGAGTCTGGAGGGCAATACCCTTAGGGTTTACAAAGTGGATGACAGTTTCATCCTTGAAGATGTTCACTTCCTCAATGCCAGGAATAGTATTGACACCTAGCCTCTTCAAAGTGCTCTGCAACCTCTTATCATCCGTTGTGGTGGTCTTGTGCACAGCTTTCTTTTTCCTGAAACCAAAAGGTCAACATTTTCAAACCCTACACAGTTTTGCTTCGTAGCAGAAGCATCACAACCCAGCTAATATCTTCACTAAAACTGACTACAAGAATGGTACAGCAAATTCTGGATAGAGCCAAGAATTTGCAACAAACAGCTACTGCTGCTCATAGAAAAAACCCCTTTGATACAGAGATAAACCATGCTATACAAGAAGATTTTTATTTTTCAAAAACCCAAAGCAACAAAAGAAAAGCATGATGAAAAGCAGTGCTCAATATTCACACGACCAGATAAAAAGTGGAAACAGAGGCAAAGGAGGAAACCGAGCGAGCCTATTATTGACACAACAAGGTATTGCTAAACCTCAAGTACAAACGCAACGTGTATGAATACAAGGAGAGCGGCAAAGGCAGAGAAAGTATGAGCAGAAGAAGATGGAAGTTGCACAAAGAGGGGAAAAAAAAAGTGAGCATACCTTCTAACGCTGCCCTTGCCGCCAGTCCTGACGGCACTCGCCATCTTCATGAGCTTTTCCTTGTTCATGGTGGCGGCGATGGCGTTGCACAAAACACGTTCTCGCACGGATACGCTCACGAAAGGAGAGCAAGGCTACGAGGGAGAACGTCCCTGTTTAGGGCTGCTCTCACCCGCTCCATTCTGCCCGGGTCACCCGCTATTCTACCCATAACTACACACTAAGTTCTAACTTGTGTGTGTGTGTGTGTTTTGTTGTTGTATGGTTTGAGTTTTAGGGTTACTTTTTAAATTTTTTAATAAAGAGTTTAGGTTTCAAGGGTTATTTTTTATTTTTTATTTTTTTCAGGTTTGTGCTTGAGTGCTTATTTCTCAGTTGATTTTTGAAGGGTTAGTTTCTAGTTGTTATTTTTAGGGTTTGAATTTAAGGGATATGTTTTAGTTATTAGGTTTGGGTTTTTTAAGTTTACATTTTAAGCCAAGGTTTTGGGGTTTAAAGTTTTCAAATTTAGGGTTTGCATTATAAATTTTATTTTTAAAATAGTTATTTTTGGTCATAAAAGGTTATTAGTTATTGGTTGATTTTTATTTTTTTGAGTTCGGATGTAGGGTTCACATTTAAGTGTGTAAGCTTATATTCAAAGGTTTTAGGGTAGTCTTATGGTAAGTATAAGATTTTAAGCATGAAAATCACATTTTGGATTCTTTTTGGCATATGCATGAAGTCTAGTAAAGGATCCTCCATTGGCAAATGACATTCATATGTTTTGTGTCAAATTGTCAAGAAATAAAATGTTGAAATTAGACTTCTTAAATTGCACCGCATGGTAATATGCAATTGTTATTGGGTATTGATAGGTGTCAATTTGCAATCAACAATCAATAGTTACTCATTTATTGTACTAACCTTCAATATTCATGACAATGTTATTGGTGTAATCATGGATATGACTAATTGTACCATGTGTTGCATTGTAATTGGTCAAAATAGAATTTGGGAAATATATGGAGATCAATTATCATGTTACACATGTTATTGAATGGTTTATGGGTTACCACATGTCAAATGTTTGTTCTTTGATTTAGGATATTCAATCATTAGGATTTAGGGTTTTGGTTTTTGGGTTCATGATTTATAATATTGTAGTCTATAAGATTTAGGGGTTTAGGGTTTAGGACTTAGGTTTTTGCTAGCTTAGGAAAAAGAAATTCAACATGAATTTCACATTAAGACTCAATATTGGGACCAACTAAATAGTACCATATAAAAAACTTTGGAATTTGATTTGAATTGTAAAAAGCATAAACTAGAAAAACAAACAAATTTCAAGTTCAATCCTTAAACAAAATTTGCATACATTAAACCAACTTGAGAATGTGTACTGATGCATAATGTCTTGAAGTCCAACACTTGAATACATAGTTTGTCATGCATGAATGTTGCCCATTATTCATCAATGTGAAATTTCTTGGTGTTCAACCCAACTAAATTGAACATTCATGATTGTGCATATCACCTTAAAAATTTAACAAGCTTAAAAAACTTTGATGACCAAAGATGATAGCCCCTATTGAGGACCTATGATAATGAATTGACATGGTATAGTTGTTAGCATACAAAATGGAATCACAATGTTGGGCATAAACACCTCTAGCACTTTCACATCCACATGGTCCATCGAAACCACCTTGCCATCGACCTTGCCACTACTCAACCCAAGGATGATTGATGTTGTAACCTTTTGTCTAATTATTGGGTCGATGAGGTTACTACAAATTTGAAAATGTCAATTGACTCGTTACATGAATGCCCATAATTAAAATTATTTTAATTTCAAAATGCACATAGATCTTCGATAGATAGCTAACTTAATTTGTTAATTTCCTTCAAATCAATGCAACATCTAGTGCCTTCACTAATTTCAATGGATTTATTGTCAAGAGTTGCCCATAAATATGAAATTCAAATTTCAAATTTTAATGTATTTAATTTATTTTCTCTACTTGTTTATTGTTGAAAGAGGTGGTCTTACATGTTTCATACTTATCAAATTTGCTCAATCAACATCATGTGAAGCAATGTGTAGCATTGTGTCCATCTACATCAATTTTCAATGCTATAATTGATGTACACCAAATGTTAAATGTCAAAATGGTTAGATCTAAATCATCATTTATAACAAACAATCAACTAGTTGCCACATCATGTTTTGTTACCTAATATGCAAATCATCCCACATTAACGTTAGCTTGAATCTTCTAGGCTTTAAACACAAGACAATAATAACAGATAAAATCTAGAACCTCACATTCCTCTTTAACCAAAATTGATGACCATATTTGGGTGATGAAGACATCATTAATAATTCAAAAGATCAACGAACTTGAATAATATCAAGGTTATTTCTTGGGTGATACATGCACATCACCCATGCTAAGTAGGTTTTTTTTCTTCTACTTGGATATTGTGGCTAATGGTTGTCTTTTCCATTGGACAATTTGGCAATTTTCTTAATACCCATCTATGTGCATGATTCAATCACAATCAGTCCAACATGAAAATTAAGTCAATTTGTTATATGACATAAAACCCATTTCAAACAAAGTTATATCCTTAGAAGTTGGGTTCTTACATTGAAAGTTTGTCCTCCTATAAACTTGATCACAAAATTTTAATTTTTTTGATAAACATATGTTACTAAACCTATAACTCAAGTCAACACACAAAATTTCACGTCATTTTCTAATCATATATATTGATACTACATCAACACAAGAAACAAAATGGTAGTATGGGCAACTACTTCTTAAGTTGGATTTATTCAAATTAGAATCAACAAAATGTGTTTATGCATTTGATTTATGTCCCCTAGTAGCAAAATGTTTGGTGTTGGTTCTTGTACTTATCATTTGTGATGAATTGAAGAAGATTACATCAAATTCCAAACTTCATGAAAGATTGGTTAGGTTTTAGATATCCTTTTACCTTATTCACTAAATTCTAGATATCTAAAAAACATACACCTCTACCCCTCTTGTAGCTCAAATAAATACACAAAAAATCATATCATTTTTCTAATTGTACATATTGAGATTACATCAACACAATGGTGGTATGTATAAATATTTCATGGATTACATTTTACTCAAATCACGTTAAAAGAAAAAAATGTGTGTCCTCACATTAATTGAATCGTGTTTGCTCTTGTACTTCATCACTCATAATTAAATGAAAAATGTTATATCATATTCCATACCTCTTTGAAGATCGTTTGGCAAATCAAACTATGAATGTTTTTAGATACATGTAATTAAATAGGTGTACAATGTGCTATAATAACCTCAAGAGTTTACTTGTGATGTAATTTCAAAACACCATGGTATGTAGTGAATAACATAATGCACCAGCTTGTAAGATACACCATTTAAACATAAGTTACCCAATACATTCATCATATTGTTCTATTCATTTGGACCTCCTCAAATTTGGAGAAAAATTGTGGAAAGAAGATATTGATGATTATGACTCTTTTCAAGCTTTCAAAAACCCTTTGATTTGGAAAAAATCATTGCAATAGAAACAATTGCTCCAAGAACGATGTTGATGAATTTGACACCTTATGAGCTTTCAAAACTCTTCATAATTGGAAAACAATTGTCACAAAAAACCTACAAGAATTACTGTTCCTATGTTTTCATTAAGTTTTTTTCTTGTGTTATGTTGAAGGGTTACAATGAAAGACTATTCATCTTTCTTGTTGTTGTAAATCTTGCAATGGGTTTTCTTGAAAGGTCTAGTTGGAGGACCAAAATTTTTTATCTAAAAAGAGGAAATAACCTTCTCATGTTTGGGTTTGTATCTTGATGGTTTCACTTCCAAGTCTTGCATGAAGTCCAAGGTCTGATCCCTAGATCAGATTCTTGTTTAGTTTCAAATGAAAGTCACATTCATCTTTTTTTTTTCCCCTAGACCGATAGTTATGACTTACCAGATTTGTTAATTTCCACCCTTGTCAAACATTTGGTAATTTCTTTCCATTTAATTAGAAAAATTAGTGGAATTTAATTATCATATGTAAAAACACAAAAACAAATTGCACAAGTTTTCTTATTATTTCTTTTCGTGGAAAAATGACAACACTTGTTTAAAAAATAAAGATGAAATAAATAATGAAATAATATCGTGATGAAATTAATTACCATTTTAATACATGATATGTAATGTAAAGACATCATGGTTTTTCATCCAATTAATACATCTTATGTAATATTAGTAATTACATACCATTATAGTAGTTGACCTCAACAAACGAGTAATAGGACATATGACCATTATGGCTAACCCTAATAATGTAATAATAATTTATATGATTATAATGGTTGGTCCTAGAATGTAATAATATTCACAACTAAAATTTGCTAACAATCATAGAAGACACATTCATGACTACATGATTAGGTTAAGGACACAATTGTAAAATGTCCTAGTCCATGTGGATGCCATGTTTTGATCTAATTTCTTGATTTAGGTCCATTTTATTTTATTTCACTCACATTTTATGACACATGTAATAAAAATAATTTATCATTATGAAAACAAAACTTCAATATTTTATCACAATTGGATTAATCATAAAATATTGCAATAAAGTTGATTACAACAAACTTTCATGAGCTTTCAACTTAAGTTAGGTCAAACTATATAATCAAATACGATTTGGCAAAAAGGAAACAAAACAATGGAAGGAAATTTTTTATAACTTTCCAAATAAGCTTCAAATTATTTTTTTGAGCTAACAATAAGATTCATAATCTTCCTTACATCTCTAGTAAATGAAATTTAACATATGTTAATAATAAAAGGTCAAAATATGGATTTAAAAGCCACATGGTTTTTTTGTTTCCATTAGTTAAAATTAATTCTCTTGGGTTTTTCAATGCAAAAAAGATGCAAGAATGTGTTTGTCAATCAATGGATCCCAATGTTGATGTTTGTGATGTGTTGAGTACAACTGAACAATTCTAACATTGTTCAAAGCTTTAACCAACTTTACTTTGGTTGGTTCTATGGAGTTGGCATTGTCTTTGGTCCACACAAAAGATGCATGGATTTCACATTTAAAGTCATCAAACAACATTTGGTGGACCCACTTGACATGGTTAAAATGGAAACTTCTAGTTAAATGTGTAAAAATGTTTCACTTTCTCCCTTAATTTTACATCAATTATGACATCTAAATCCTAACTTCCTTGAGATTGTTAATGTTTACCTTCTTCATTTTCTTAATATTCATGTCATGTTTTAACTTTTTTTTTTCAAGGGTGTGAGCTAGATATAAATAACCATTCACGCTAAGGATTAGAGTTTGTTTATGTAAAATATTCTTAAAATCATGGTTTACAAGACAATTTTTAAATTAATAATTATATGAACCAAAAATATGTTGTAGTATACTTTCATGTAAAGGTATATTTAAAAGTTTTCCCATAGACATGTTGTTTTCAAATCATTTCAAAACTTGTAAATAATGAAAAACATTGGTTACATTATTTTAAAAGCCTTTTTGGATATTCTACATTCATTATATCCATTTCCAACTTTTCTAAATGTTCTCATGTTACATTAAAAAATATTGTGTTACATGTTCATTCAAAACTTTTCAACATTAACTTAAGTATTTGTATCACTTGTGAAAATTAAATAATGGTTACAATCTTGAATGGCTTGTTATATTGTGATTAATATAAGTGGTGTAGATTATTTTCCACATTGCATTAGGCCAACTTATCATGGTTATAAACAACAAAATGGTGATTGCAAGTTGCTTCCATGGTGTTCAAATGTAATGATTCAAGCATTTGCATGTGAAATTTTTACTTAGGTGATGTATTTGTTTTCTTCTTGATTGGCATCTTTCTTACAAACCCTACATCCTCAATTGTGATTTTTTTCATAGATTCATTTAAGACTATGAGATTCATCCATTTGTACACATGAAATGAACATATGGATTACCTGTCAATGTGAAGGGACTAATTATAGAGGCATATTTTTTCTATGATGTTTTTCAATAGCCATTCATTACACCATCATTAGCATCACCTATTAACTATTAAAAAAATATTTTATGCTTTTATCCTAGTTAACAAGACACTGTGTAATCAATTAAATAATTAGTCATGGAGTTACCAAAACCATAATCATAGAACCATTAATTTACCAAAATAATAAAGCCACAAAGTCACAATCACTAAAGCCATTAAATTGTCAAAATAATTAATTACTACAACAAATAATTGTTTGTTATTACAAAAATTGGTCAAAAATTGCCAAGAAATATTGAACATTTTGACCAAAATGCCATTTAGAACAAGTAGATTGGGAATTGGCCCACTTCATTAATGGTATTTTTTATTCGTCAAGTGATGGACCTAGTCAAAAGGTTGAGAGTCCAATTTAACAACTTTGCTAATAATTTTTAGGAGAACACAATTTACAATTTTAAAATAATTTTTCTTGTAATAATGAAAAAATGTTATTTATTTTTTCCCATAATAGGTTTTTGTCATAAGCAAGTAGGTCCTAGGTATATAGGTAGTAGATGGGTAGAGGTCGATAAGTAGTTAAAAAAATCTAATTCAACCTAGCATGTTTAACCTAGAGCTAACTTATTATAACGAGCATAGCCTACATAGGCCCTTGGGTGTATAAATAGTTTGCAATTATAAGGAGTTGAACCCATCTTCACATTGAAATATCAAATCTCTATCTAGTGCACCTCATCTCCATATAGTAACATATTTTGTCATCATATTATTATGAACATTTTTATTCCATGCATATTTTTACACTACTTAAATAAGTAGGTTAAAAAAAACATAATAGGTAGGCAAGTAAAAACCTTCATATCTAGTTTAACCTAATTAAGTAGTTATCGTACTTACCTAGACTAGATTAATGAACTAATACAATCCCTAATTAACATAGAGTAGCTAGCTAGTTACCATCCTACCTACCATAACTAAACTAACTACCCTATTTACATAGGTTAACTAGCTTGCCTACCTACCTAAACTAACTATCCTGTTAGCTACCTAACCTATTTAAACTAGCTAGTTACACTATGTAGCCAACATAGAATAGCTAACTACCCTATCTACTTAGCATAATACAACTAATTAGCTACCATCTTACTGAGTTGGTAAAGTATATTAACTACCTTCCCTACCTAGACTAACTGTTAACCTACTTATCAAGACTATTTAGTCAGCATTACCTAGTGCACCCTAGCTAGATAGCTACCCTTGCCATCTAGTGATTGGGTGCTACAACAATCCCATTAAAATCATGTCATACTAAATTATCATTTGAGTGTGACAAGTGTCACTTTTGATTAGTGACATTGACTATAGTGATTATTTTGATTGTTTGTTCAAATAGTAGAATTATCTCATTTGATCCAATCATCGTCCATTTTCACCATAGATGTCTTTTTCATGTCTAATTTGACCTAACGTTCTATTGACCAAATAATCAAAAAGATCAATTTAGTCAAATGTTAGCAATCAAAAATGCCGTGTAACATCAAGCCCCTACAACCCCTAGGATTGGTTGTAGAGTTCAAATCGAGTTGTTATACAAAGAATACATACAAGGGATAGCCATCAAACCCCAGGACTCTTCTTTTGAACCTTGCCGCAGAAAGTTTCAGGCTCAGTCAAATCCAGTTAGAACACACCTGAGCAACACATTTCACATCAGCCTTCTGCTACATGCAACCCCACATTCTCTAGATGCAGAAATGGAACTTAGTCACAGCTTAATGTATTGAAGTGCACTGTTACAGAACAGGAATTTCTCTTCTGAGACTCCCAAGGAACTGTCCTAACAAATGAATGGTGGGGGGTGGGGCTGGTTTTCTCAGCTGCACTAAAAGATATGGCTCAGCTAGAATTCTTTCAAAAGCAGATGTTAGTAGTAATGAAGTCAGTCAGTTACTAAGCTACGAAAAGAACAAATACAAGTAGAAATGTGACTAACACAAAAAATATCTTGATGATGAGCCAGCGATTGGAAGAGATGCTGTTCAGATACTTAAGAAGTTGTCCCTGTGCCCCTTCCACATTTGCCAATGTGTCATCCATGTTTTCATCAATTCTGCACACCATCCAGACAGGCCGGCAAAATCCAGGATCCTCAGAATCCTGGCAAGTTTCTAGCACCAGGTATTCTTGAGAAGCAGTGACTCCACAGAGTGCAAACACTACACTTTTGCCCCACATGTTTGCATGACTCTAAGCACACATTTTCTCTGGAATTTTCACACCTGCAGCCAATGTTTCAAAGTCTGTACTTCCAAGCCTTAAATAGTGGATACCTACCCAATTCCAGAATCCAAAGCTATCTCTCACCCTTGAAAATTTAAAGCCAAAAGTGAACACAGCACAGCAGACAAAATGCTTCCAGCCATAGCTACTGGTGTAGAATTCTAAGACCAATGTATCCTTAAATAGTGATGATGGAAAAGAAAATTAAGATCCCATTTGACAGTAGATGGGTTGATCAATGCACTGGCCTGGATCCCTGGAAAAAAGAAGTGACAGGCCTTGAATTTTAGATTGTCAGACCTGATTGCCATTTCACCTTGCTGGGCTACCATGGTGGCCAATTGCGAGAAGATGTTGCTGAGCTCCACAACTGTAGACTCCACATTTTGAAGTGCCTCAGCTCTGTTCTGCATGTAGCTATCCTGTACAGGTACCATTTGTTGCTGCATCTGCCCTTGCCCTTGTGCTGCTCTTGGTTCAGAAACATCAAGTGTTGATCGCCGCCTGTAAAACAATATGTACAACATGGCTTCCCAATGAGGGGCACATTGAAAGAATGAAGAGCTGATTGAAAACCCCCATAAGCTGTTTTTCTCTTTTCAGAAAATCCATTGAATTCTGAGATAAGTTTGGAGAATCCTGAAGTTCAGAACTCAGGTAAAAAAGTCATATCAAATTGCATCTCTGAGAGAAATCCAAGAAACTGTCTATCAATCCATTCTGGTGCCCTCAAACTCAAAAGTAGAGATGAAGGTATTGTACAGCTGGAAAGCATTGGATGAACCAATTTAAAAGTTTACCAGAAGTCTGCCCTTCTGAAGACCTCTGATACGGTCCACCTTGAAAACATTCTGATGCCAAGAGTTTCTAGAGAACTGTAAACTAATTTGCCTGTGTTGTTTGCATCATGGATGTAAGAAATATCAGCTGCACTCAGTCAGTCTCTACCAATCAAGTTCCAAACACTCAAGAATCCAGGGATTTGCATGAATGTACCTTGAGCTGAAAAGCTGAGAGTTAGAGGTTGCTCCATTTGCCCATGGAGCAGGAGAGGCACTTAAAGCAGTACTTGTACTGGTACTGCTGGCAGTTGCAAGTGGCCGCTGTCGGGCAAATGGATTTGACTGATCTTTAGAGGCTGTTGCTGAGAAAATCTGCTGTCTATTCTGATGAACTTTCAAGTTCTGCAGGTGATAGAGCAAGCACCACTGCATGAGGAACAAGATGCACCTGTGAAGAACAACAGCAGTTAACAGGTTTGGTCATCAATCTGTTCTCCTCTTTGGATGCAAGCTCACCTCTGTCCTCATTGTCAGAACATCCTTAAAGTCCTTGGTTGTGCTCATGAGTCGGCTCTTCAGGTCATCCACAATAGTAGTTGAATGCTCAGTACTATGCTCGGTTCGATTTGCCGCATCATTCCGTGAGTCACAAAGAACCTGTAAGTCTGATATGGCTGCAGTCAGTGCAGTTATATCCTGCTTGATGACTGAAGTAAGATCTTGTATCTCTACAGCTGGATCATCAAACATTGATGTCCTCTTTGCCACTGCAACATAGCCACAAATATTGCACAGTTAGTGGAGTTGCTAGGGAAAAATGAATAGGCAGGTACCTACTGCCTACCCACTTGCATACCAGGACTCCTCGCATACATGAATTGTCAAGAAAATACAGCACATGGAACCAGTCCTCTAGCTCAGTATTTGTCAAAAGAACCAAGACCGGGCAATCCATGTAAATGTTATGCTGCACAGACTTACTTCTTACAGATATGTTCCATGAAGAAACCCTAATTTCCTCATCAGAGGAAAATGTGATGGTGATTAACTATTCTGCCACCAGTGAAGATCCCCTTGAATGAATGGAACTTTAACCAGACATTCGGTATGCAGCAACAGCAACCACTCAACTCAATAACAATGGAAAGACTCTCACATTGAAACATTAGACACTCAGTTATGTTTGCACTACCATATGGTCCAAGATACTACAAGAATCTTAGTGCTAATTGTGGATCCTTAAGAAATATCACCAGGTCACATCTCCAACTACCAATGCTGGTTAAGGAGAATATAACAAGAAGCAGACAAGGCAAAAAAAAGAAGCACATATTGTTCGCAGAGTATATCTGGGCAGTACACCGTACACTTTGTGAGCTTCGAGAGTTTTTGAGAAGTTTGATGTATGCTGAGACCGATCCGTGAGGCTCGTCTGTTGAATTCCGAATGAGTAGACTCGGACGGTTCACGTGCCAGCAACTTTGACGATTCTTGATTATGCCCATTGCTGGTGGTAACTGATCCATTGGCAGCAGATCCATATGATGGCTGTGCTTTCCTTAAACGGTCGGCAATTGCATGGAATTCTGAAGTTCGATCCCTCCGTGACGAAGCCGGCAGTGATCCAACAGCAAATGCCATATCCCGCTGCTTCCGTTTTCCAATCTCTATCCCTCCAGCTTTGCGTTTCTGTCTTTTTCCCTTTGACCTAAAATGTGACTACGACACAAACGGATCAAACCTCTAGTCTTGAAAGCCAAGAAGTCCTTCTCGCTTGTAGGTTCTTGGCCCCGCTATAGCGCAGGAAGCTCCAAACCCCGACTACTAAAACGAAGCACGGCCATCAAAATCGTGCCAGGGCAACCCTGCTTCTGCTTCCCGACCAAATCTAATCAAATGGGAGTCAATTGTGCACAGAATGACACCCAAATTTGTGCGCGGCTTCTTCGGGCACGCGCCGGTGGCACGATACGTGATCCGCAACATGAGAGGAGCGAAGCAGGAGACACGGAAAGGAGCTAATAGACGGCGAAGAAAAAATGGCAAAGAAGGAGAGTGAGAAACACGAGAAGAGCAACAAGAGTTGCTGACAAAACGAAGAAGAAGACGAAGAAGAGGCAGAGGATGAAGTCCAATAATGAGATGCTGCTGTTCCAGGTGAGCTTTCTCGGCGCCAGTTTCGAGTCAGATTATCAACTAATATTGTCGCCTTCGCGAGCGGAAACTTCCTTCATCGCCTCTTCTTCTTCTTCTTCTTCTTCATCCATCAACGCCCATAAACACAACTGCAGGTACCGTAGGTAGTAGGTACCTACCAATTCGTTTTTCCCTTCACAGTAACAGAGCTAGGAGTGAGGGTTTTTTAATTATTATTATTATTATTTCAATTTTCTGAGGTAGATGAACTGGCCATCCTGTACAAGAGGATTTAGCCAGATTTGGCTACAGATCAGAGCGAAAAGTAGAATTTTTTTGAAACCCCTCCATATACTGATGACATGCTAGAACCTAGTATGGTCTAAATATGGCGATTTAAAAAAAAAACAATTTCCTTGAAAACTGGCGCTTTTGGGTAATTAATTCCAAAAAAAACCATGTAAACAAGTTGCAGTCCCCTTTTTTTTAAAAAAACATTTCGCCACCAAAAAGAATCAGACCAGCCCTTTTTTGGCGAAATTCTGCACAAATGAGAGAGAGAGAGAGAGAGAGAGAGAGAGGAAAAAAAAATTTCCCTTGTTGCAAGATACATTTTCTTTAAAGAAAAAATGGTCATATTTTTTTAATGATTTGAGTTTTTTTGTCAATTTGTGATGCAGTTTACATACCATATGATTTCATTTGCTTCCTTTTTGACAAAAATGGCAATTCCAATTTATTTCCTTCACTGTGTTGATTTGAACATGTTGCAAAATTTTGAAAACTTAAATTTTTTTAGGGCAATCCCTGAAAATTTGTAAACATACCATTTAATGGCACGTGCCCTCCATTTTTGAAAAAAATGAAAAAATCTCCAAAATTTTCCCTTCACCATTGATTTCAACACCTTGCAATTTTTAAGGAATTAAAAATTTAAAATATTCCCTGAAAATCTGTAAAAGAATAATATCATTTATTTTCATGTGGCCTCCATTTTGACAAAATGACAATTCCAATTTTTGCCTTCACAATTGATTTCAACAAGTTGCATTTTAAAAAATGTTTTCCTTGAAAATTTGTAACGGAATGATATCATTTCATGGGTATCCATTTTGAGATAAAGGTGGAATTAGAAACAATGTATAATCGAAATTTGGCATCCATGAGAAAAGGTACGCCATAGTTTTAAATTGTGTTGAAGAATGCAAGGTACTAGGTAATCCTACTTCAGATCTTGTGTTTTTTAACATGATAGGCCTTGGATTTCTTGCATAAAGAAGTGCCCAAAAACGAGGGACACTAAATTTTTTATACTTAAGATGGAATGTTAATGGTAACATGACATTAAGATAAAATCTATGAAGATTCTCAATTGGTTTTTTCTCAAAGCTAATTTTTCTAAACTAATTTTATACGTGATTTTACATACAAAAAGTGAATGAAGGAAAACAAGAGTGAACTTTAAATGAGCACAAAGGGAAAACATAAAATGCACAAATTTCAAAGTGAAAGCAAATGGATGACACATGTTTAAAATTCTTTTGAAACATTCATGATTCAAATGTGAATTATGAGGAAAGTACATTGAGGTCTCACCATTGTAAGTGTGAATAAAAACATAAAATGCTAGTTACCATTGCTGATGCATCCTTCTTTTGAAAGTTTGGCAATTATTAACACCTTAGGTTTACATACATCTTTGATGGACATCCACCATGACACATCCTTTAGGTCTATTTTGAAGGATAACTCCATTTTTTTAACATTCAAAGTTTACATTCATTTTTGTTCGAGCAAAAGGGCAAGCCATGGTTGATTGTTAGGCCATCTATTTGTTCGTTTTTCATTGACATTCTATTTTCACCTTAACATTGAATTTTTGTTTCAATTTGATTCAGCTTTTGGCATCTAGTCTTCCCATGTGTGAGTGTGGACATGGGTTGGACACATTTGACATGCATTTAACTCATTGCCCATTTGGAGGTTAGTAAATAGCCACACATGACACCATTTGAGACGTCATGTATGCCTTTGTTCGAAAAAATGAGCACAATGTATAGATAGAATGGTGGTACGCCCTTATGTCAAAAGTTTCATTACGAGCTGATCTCTACATGACATGAGAGGACTAGGTCTTCATTGTCGATGTGGTGGTTACTAACCTGACATGGGAGACAGTGGTTTCAAATGTCATTAGTCGATTAGCAAATGTAGCTACGAAACTTAACAACATTATTACAATTCGTAAGTATAGAAACTTTTATGAGGGGCACCATTTTATTCTAATGACCATGGAGGTGCATGGCGCACTTGGCATGATATGGATCATTTCATTAAAGAATGTGCCCTTCTTTTCCATAATAGACAATCGAGAGATCATTTATCCTTGTCTTTTTGCATTTAATTTTTTAGGCAATGTGTTAGTATTGCTCTTCAACATGTTTTAACCTCTACTAAAGAGAGGAAGATTGTGTTGGTGGGTGATGCTTGTTCTAGACCTCCCATTACTATTAGATCTCATGATTTGCATGCATGCGACATTAGAGGGGCCATGGTGAGATAGTTTCCTACCACAAGAAAGACTACCTTTTTTTTGGTTCATGTGGGCTATGCGTCTTTTGGCCTTTTTTGGACTTCTTTTTTTGTTTCCCTTATGATGGTTCCAACCATTGATCTTTTATAAGGAAATAAAGAGAGTTGCCATTATGGTTGATCATAATCTAATAATGCTTTGATCTAGGTCATAAAAATGTTAAGTAAGTGTTAATGGTGTTAACAATGTGACCCCTAACATCAAATGTGGTTTAACATTAAAGTTGCAAAATTGAAAAAGCTTGAACTAAAACCCTTATCTAACTTCCAAAATAAAATATTTGACATTTAAGAAGTTGAATTGAAGGTGAAGGGTGCGTATTTGATTTTGAATAAAACTATTAGACTAATTACATGAGTTTAATGTGAACCATCTATTGAAGACAAAAATCACACTCACAAAATCTAAATTTATAAGTGTGGGATTTTTAATATAAAAAAATTAAGCATGGGAATTTAGAAATTTTTTCTTGTTATTAAATTTTGAGAAAATTGAAACAAAGTTTATGTTGAATTTAGGGTGTACAAAGTAGTGTTGGCCAGATGTTGATTTGAAAACAAATTATCAACCCAAGTTTTTTTGTGAGATATGAAATTTTTGTTTTCATGGGCCCAAAATTAACTAAATTTTGACTATAAAATCTTACTTAACTTGATATAGGTTTCTAAACACCCAACAAGACATCGCTCCATGGGTATTATTGAAACAAAAACAAAACATTACTTATTTCCTTTTACACATATCCACATTTCATCTATGTTAATTATTCATTATTATTTAAAACACAATATTTTCATCCAACTAGGTAGTCTTTTCTATAATATAGGTGGATCACTTGTCACATGTAATGTTTGGGTTAATAATTATGACATCAATGCACATGAAAAACTAAAAATTATGATATGAAATTTTATGCACAAAAATTTACCATCACATTATATTGGGCAATTTTCAAACATAGTGTTGTGAAGTTGACCCTTATGCATAATAGTTAATTGTATCAACGAAATAACGAAGACTAGTGATAAGGGTATTGCTTAAAATAGCAAATTAATATTATATAAGTCTTTTTTTTTAAATGCAATTATTTGACATATGAGAGTTAGAAAAAAAGTTCACTATGACCTTTTTCATTGGTTGTGGAGAAACAATGTGACAACTGGTCAACATTGGTACAAACTAATGTTGGTTGACTATTGTTTCGTTGCAATAGTTAGAACTAAGATAGGTTATTAGATTGTTTTTGGACTTGTTAGTGAATTTGACTTTCAAAATAATACCCCATGTTATCAATTTACTAAATTATTTTTTTGGGACAATAATTTTTGGTTATGCAACAAGATAATTCTAAATATTTAATTGAGAACCACTAACTATATGTTGGTTATAATTTTTTTTAAGAAAATTATTTTGATTATTTTATAATTTTAATGGTTTCTATGATAAACATGTTTAGTGTTTTAAAATGGATTTACCTATTTGAATGATATATTTTCACATTGATAAATTCTGACATGTGCAAATTAAATAAAATGAAGCCAAAGAAAATAAATAAATGTAAAATTATAAACAATGTATAGATTTGAAAAATCAATTTCACACCTTTCTAAAACATAAAAACCAAAAGTTGAAATTGGAAATGTACACACAAGGTTGCTGCTTTATGAAATGAACATCCAAGAATATTTCCATAACATCAAAATGTTTCTTAAAAAGTTTAATTATTTCTTAAAAATTTTAAAGGTAAAATAGTTTAAAATGTGGCACCTAGGCAATAAGGAGATATTATGAACCAATTTTTTATATATTGAATATCAATTTATCATTAAATTTGTAAAGGAATTGCATGGTAGACTATTTACATTATAACTAACCAAATAAGTGGGCACATCATCTCCCCCCTCGCCCTTTGGTGTTATTTCTTTATGTTAATTTCACACATTATTCCTAATGTTGTTACCATTTTAACTATAGAAAATGTAGACACAAATTTAAAGCTTATAAATTGAACAATTGATTGTATACATTATATTATGTTTTTAACTTTTTTTTTTTTTTTTATAAATTTTTTGTTGAAGTTTATGCTCATAATCAAGGAGCAATGAACTATTAGGCTTGTAGTGTCCATTATATTGACTTAATTTTAAAGAATATTTAGAAGTAAAACCAACACACTACATTTTAAAGTTAGGACCTATTTTAAACCACAAAACTTTAATTACAAAGTGTGATTATTAGGAGTTGATTAAAATGCGATAAATTCAACTTATAAGATTATGCAAATACCAATGTGGGGCATGTATTATTATTCTTTTGATAATAGTTGGGTCCGAATAGTTGAAAATAAAAAATTCAAAGAACTGTTCAAGTTTGGTTTTTTTATTTTAAAGAGATTTAAAGTCCGGGTCTTAGAAACCCAAAGAGGGGTGGTTATGAGGTGGGGGTGGGGGATTAAGGTATGTGATTAATTGGGTATAAAGCCTGATTCTTTAACAAAAACCTAGATGGGTATAAAAAGGTTTTTTTATCAAGGTTTTTGGAAGATCCCTTTAAAAACACATGTTGGGTCTTCAACAATGTTCTATAAAGTTGGGTCTTTGTCAAGTTTTTAAAGGCTTTGACAAACAATGTTAAATCTTTTAAGCTTACAAGACAAGTTCCTAATAATCTAAAATGATATCAATGTTTTGCAAGCTTGAGCACATGTGTTATGTGAATGTACAAGCACCAATCACAATTAAGAATACATATTGATTATTTGTAATTTAGCTAAAAGAACTTGAATAATTTTTTTCTTCTTTCAATTTGAAGGTAGCACAATTCGAATATGAAATAGTTATTGTGTAACCCCAAAAAGAAAGGCATAACAATTCCTCTTATTATAAGGTCTGAAGCAAATATAAACATTTGTCACAAGAACATGTTGAAAAAATTCAATATTGAACAGTCATAATATGCAACCATGACCCAATTAAGAATGCCAAGACCAATCTGGACTTAAGAGCATCAAATAAATTAGATCGCTCTGGATCTTCTTTCAATGTGACTATCATGGTCTTCTACTATGGCAATCTTTCTAACACCAAATGCTTATTAATGCGCACTTTCAATGATTCCCCAAACAAACTGCTTGTCAATCGGATTGAACCAGAACAATGAAAATGTGGACAAACACAAAGTTTAAACTACATGATATCTTAAAAAAGAATCCAGCCATAACACCTTGAAATTCCTAATAGCCCAAGCCATGCCTAAAGCTCCTAGAAGTACTCGATCCCCAACTCATTTCAGAAGAGTGATGCCAACATAATGAAGTGAACATAATCCTAGGTTTTGATTGCCACACGTAAACCTGTCCTTTCATGACCCCCTAGAACTTGTCATCAGTTGTATAAATGTTCTTAAACAAAGGTAGGCCTATTTTTTTTGCAATTTTCTGTAAAAAAATTAGGTTGTTTACAAGAGGAATAAGATTTGACTTTTAGGCATTCATCTTAGAGATCTTGTAACAAACAAATATATAGCAAAACACAACATATTGACTTCTCACAAAAACAAGTACAAAAAATGCTAAGTTAGAAAACTAGTGTTTATTTTTTCCACCCATCCTTTTTTTGTACTTCTTCCTTTGATCCATCTCCAGCTCTAAGAATCCTTGCAACCACACACACAATAAACAAAACAATAACTAAGCTCTATCTCAAAAATGTCACTCCTTCATAAACTTGCACCAGAACTTCAACAAATAGTATCCCATTCAAGTGAATGGGAAAGGACAAAACAAAGGTTGGTTGTTGACACATAAACAAAGATAGGTAATCCCTTGTTCACATTATAATCCCTAAAAATTGATAGAGTTATTTGAAGGCCACAATTGATCTAAGTTTTTTAGAGACACCCTACCTTGTTATTCTCCTTGAGTAAGCTTCGGTTATGGATACTTGGAATTTTAAAATCACCGATTATGAGGTGGGGAGAGGTTTTAACTTTTTTAAAATGCCAAGTAGGAAGGAGGTTTGGGTTTTTGGAAAAGTAAGGCCTAGTGGGCACATATGCATATGCTCGGTTGGATACCCAATTAATACCCGATGCAAAAACAAATACCCATCTCACATTGGTAAATATCACCAAATATGAAGTTAAATGAATGATCAATCACATTTGGTCCCCAAAACTAAATGAAACTTTGAGAATGTGTTAATTGCATTTGATTCATAAAACATTGCAACTTTGAATGTGCACCAATCATAATTAATTTGCGACACCTTCAAACTTAATGTGTAATTGGTTGACAAAACCATGAAATTTTGAACATTTGTAATGGAATATACATCGTGTAACTTTGATTTAAAAATCTCAAAACTTTGGACATGTGAACATATCAAATGTGAAATCATGTTGAATTCATTTTTGAAACTTTGAACATTTACCATCAAACACAAATGGTGTAATTGATTTACAAAACTTTGAAACTTTGAACATTTATACATGTGAAATCATGTTATTCATTCACAAAACTTTGAAACTTTGAACATGGGCCATCAAACACAAATCATATAAATAATTCACAAAACTTTAAAACTTTGAACATGTGTAATTAAACATGAAATCATGTTTCTCAATTAATGAAATCTCGACATTTTGAACATGCATCATCAAACATGAAATCCTTTGTTCATTCAAGATTTGGAACATGTGCCATCAAACACAAAATTTTAAAAAAGAAGCTTTGCAAAAAACCATGCGCAAGAGATTCTTGTCAATCTTGTTCTATTGTGTTCAAAAGCTTTGTAGCAAAAGAACCATCCATGTGTAAGGTCTCATTTTATTGGGATTCCATTTTTAGGCATATGGACTCTAATACATTTTTTTCCGCTAGTTTGTATAAATCAAGTCTACAGATAAACATTTGTAGGAATAGAGTCCACTCAAACTTTGGTGAAAATTTTGCAATCTTGTTCAGTCATGAAGAAGGTTTGCAGCTCATATGAACCATAGACCTTGTGTAGCCTCTTGTGGAAATTCAATCTTGTTGAATCATGAAGAAACTTTGTAGAAGAAGAATTTAAAGCATACATGTGTTTCAGGCTGCTTGCAATTTTGTTCAATCATGAAGAAGCTTTGGAGAAGGAGAAGAAGAAGAAGAAGAAGCATGTGTAACTTCCTGCTTGGATGTTGCTCCTGTTTGCCCTGAAGAAGTTTCATCAACTTGGCTTATGATCTGCGTTTTGCAGCAGAAATTATACAGGATCATATAGCTCAGACTGAGGCTGTGTTTTGATTCCGAATTTTCATTTCTTAGACCAATCTTCTCCTCAAGAAGCTGATTGATGATCACCTGTGATTTGATGGTTCTGCGCCGAGTTGAGCTTGCTCTTCGATCTGGTCCGATGGAGTCTGCTCTTGAAAGCTCGTACACTGATGGACTGAAGAGGGGGAGAGAGAGAGAGAGATCCCGAGCATGCCAGACATGCAGCAGCTACAAGACGATCAGTAGCCACATAATTCTTCTTCCCTAGAAACTTCGTACCTACAAAAAGTTTGTCTGATCTTAATATCAAGAGTCTTCATCTGTGAAAGTATCTTCATGCCACGTGCACCATCGATTCATTCAAACTCCCGCGGTTGTGTCATCGGATCGATGACCATAGACGTAGATTGAAAATTAGGGTTGCAGATCATCAGCATGTGGGGTCATGCTGACAACCCATCTGAAAAAACACATGTCAAGTCCAGCTCTCGCAAGCTCGACGACACGAGGTGATGGGGAAAGAGTACGTTGCGAGTGGAATCAACACATGGGACCGAATTCACTGCCGGGTGTCGCGTAAGTGCCAGATTATGATTATTAAGTGGGATAGGATTCAGGGAATGTGCCCTGAATGTGACTGTCAACAAACACCTGTCGGACGCTCCGCCCTTGGCGTGTTGCTCCTGTTGTTCTTGCAGTGTCTATAGCGTAAGGTACATGAGTATGACCGTATGTAGCTTTGGATGCAGACGAGCCTTTTCTTCCATAGCTGTTGTTGCCCGAACCTGCTGTGCTTGTTATCACTACATAAGACCCGAGAGATTGCTCTAGAATACATCACTCTCGATTCCAATTCTCTTCACTATCATCATTAGCATAATCTTTTGTAAATTTTCTCGATCTATTCTGTTGCATTGATCTCGTTTCTGAAAATCTTATTCGTTGATCATGGACAGAGTGAAAGGTGCTATTGCTAACGTAACAGGAGGTGGCCATCGCCATGGAACTGAAATGGGTCAAGGAGCTGGTACTGGCACTGGATATGGTGGTACTGGAGCTCAAGGCCAAGGCTTTGCGGCGAAGATCGAAAATGCTTTGGGTATTGGAGGACGAGGTCCTGCTGCTGGTGCTGGAGCTCCAGGTGCTGCTGGATATGGCGGAAACACCGGCACTGCGACCGGAGCTGGATATGGAAATTCTGGAACAACGGGGCAAGGGATTGTGGGGAAGATAGAAAATGCTTTGGGTTTTGGACATGGCCATAGTGCTGCTGGTACTGGAGCCGGATATGGTACTGGAGCTGGTCCCAACACTGCAGCAACAGCTGGTGGTGGATATGGTGCCGGAGGAGCTCCTGGAGCTGGGGGATATGGTGCCGGAGGAGGTACTGGAGCCGGGGGTTATGGCGCTGGAGGAGGTCCTGGAGCCGGGGGTTATGGTGCTGGAGGAGGTGCTGGAGGAGGTCCTGGAGCCGGGGGTTATGGTGTTGGAGGAGGTCCTGGAGCCGGGGGTTATGGTGCTGGAGGAGCTCCTGGAGTTGGTGGCTATGGCACAGGGACAGGAGGCACGACAAGAACTGGAACTGCTTCCGGTTTCATCCGGAAAGCGAAGAGCATGATAGAAGGTCACCACAGAGACTACTAAATCCCACTTCGTGTGAAATTCCAAGCAAAATGCACCAGGTGATGTTTCTTACACATTTTGATTCACAACAAATGTGTTTTGCAGAATTTTTTTTTGTTGTCAATTTTGCTGCAATTTAGACTTTTTTTTTTGCTTCAAATAGTTTTTGAATTTGTTCATCAACATTTTATGGGCAGCGATATGCTTGATTACTTCAATTGTTGCATTTGTGTTGTCAAATTTGTGATAGCAAAAACTATGTTTTTACTTCAATAGTGTTTGTTTTTTTTTGCATTTGTTGTCTTCTTTTGAGGTAAATAATATGCTTTGCTTCAATTAATGCATTTGTGTTGTCAATTTTGTTATAAAATCTTTACTTTTGCTTCAATATTGTTTTGCACTTAGTCGTCAAACATATTTGGGGATACTATGCTTTTGTTTCAATAATTTTTTTGCACTTGGGAATATATGGATGACATTCATTTCTATCATAATGTAAGAAGTATATCCCATACCCTAAAATGCTGAGTTAGTGTTTTTGTGATGCTATCTGAAGGTGCTTTTTGTTTTGGAATTTTGTTTCACAGGCTGAATGTTACAAGCACTAGGAGCTCTTTGGATTCCCAAAACAGCAAAAATGGGGCGAAATTGTTTTGCACCAGTGTATATTAATGTTTAGAATATTTTGTAAACAGGTATTTAGTGGTCTTTTTTGGCGAACAATTTCCTTCCTAATGTATATTAATGAGGAGAATTTTTTTTCCTTCACAAAAGATATCATAGTTCTTGCTGAACCACCCTAAACCCTAATGATACTTCGTAACCCAAAAGCATAGGGAAGTTCCAGGACAAATTGTGAGATTCGGCTTCTTTGTAGGATATATTTTTTCAATACTAATAAACCTTCAATTTAAAATACTATGATTTTTGGTCATGAGTTTTATATGATTTATTGCCCCCACATGTATATGATAGTTCATTCTAAAGCTACCCAACATAGCTATCCATTTCATATTTGAATTAAATACTTGCTAAAATTATTTGTATTGTTGTGTAAATGAAATATGGCTCAAGATATAGCTTGAATATTCAGTATGTAGTCCTCAAAACCTCAAATGTCCTAAAGGCTAAACCATCTCACTATTATTTGTTTGTACACAATTGAAGTAGAAAATTCAAAATTCTACAATATATTAGTGGCCACTTAGTTTGATTAGTCTTCTTTTAGGCTTCACAGAAAGCCGAAATGGATACTAATAAAGAGAAAAACTCATTATGCTTGGGTTGTCAATGAACCACAATTGAGAGTTACCCAAGGTGCCCTATAAATGTAAACCCTTGTACTTCCCACCTATGTTAACTACCTATGTAAGGTGGTAATTACCAGAGTGAGGGTGGGCATTAGAAATTGCACCAAACCCTCATTGGGTATCAGGCAGGGTATCAAAGTTGATACTTATGGTTATCAAAAAAATCCAATTCCCAGTTCTTATATGTAAACTGTAGTTATCAAAAAAATGAAGTAGGGTACTGTTATTATATATACTTGTAGTGCTCAATTCTTTTGAAGAAGTCAAAAACTGTGGGGGTGGGGGGTTTGCTGGGTCTTTCATGAAACTCGACAATTCTTTGAAGCTTTTGAAACAAAAATACTTGAACACCTCCCCTTGACACGTCTGACACTCTAACAATGATACTTTAACAATCCTTGAAAATGGATTAGAAATGAGAAAGTCATGGCCCCCCAAAATAAAGGGGTCCAAAAACTCAAAAAAACAAACCACGAAACATTACAGAGGTCAGTTCTTGAACACTCAAAAAATTCTTTGTATGTTGGTCGGTTGCTATTAGAGTTCAAAGATAATTTGTAGAACTTCAGGCGCTACTCCTATAGGACTTTAAATCGTTTAAAATGAATAAAAAATAAGAAAGTTATGAGATTTGAAGGGAAGATGGGTCCAAACAGAAGAAGAAGAAAAAAAAAGTATTTTTTAAATTGAAAAAGCTTTTTTTTTTTGGGTTCATTATTGCTTTTCCTTTGCCCTTCAAAGATGGTTTCCAAAACTTGAGGTAACGCCTTCATAATGTTTTAAATCACTCAAAATAAAGCACATATGATGAAGATATAAATAAGTGTTCAATCATAGGCAGGCGATTGGTGATGGGCTGGTCTACCTTAGTGTGTTTAATTTTTCTACTCAACATACTTGCAACTTTAACTCTTCTGGTTGATTATCAATTTGAGCATTGCTTTCAGTGCAAACTATTGATGGTATGCAAGGTGTTTAGTGTTTACCTTGATTAACAACTTTTTTGACCATCAGATAATGGCATTTGCCTTGATTCTTTTGTCATGGAAGGATGAATTGGTTATAATTACTTACTTTATTTAAGTTTCCATAATTTAAGTTCCAAATTAAAAACTTTTCCAAGTATTTGATTGACACTAAACAGTGAAAATATAATTTTTTCAATAGTTGACACTACTTGATGCTTCTGTTTTGAAATAAAATATTACTGATTCATTAGAGTTATCTGTGGAGTAAGGAAAACTCAACACCAAAACCTTGAGTTTGGCTATACACAAGGTGAGATTAAAAAAAACCTGCAAAAAAAATGCTAATCAAGGGGTGGTGAAACTCAGAAAACCATCAATTTTGATGGTACTGAGTTTCATCCCGTCTTTCCTTTTTCCTGAGCGCCTTCACTACGCTACATGTACAATTACTTGATTACTCTCGCACCTTGTGCATTAAATGCTGAATTTCAGCATTTCATACTGAGATTTAATAAAAATTTCATCACTTTGCAGATACCACTGCAAGAGGGGATAGGGGGCGAAAAGGAGGCCCAAAGACAGGGTGACTTCACAAATAACTCTATTATTGGATGACGTTTTCAACTTCTACACAACGGTTTCAGAGATATTGATATTATATGTGTCTAATCACTATATCATGAATAACTTTCATTTCCATGAGAAAGTTGAATGTTTAACAATAACTAATGGAAATCCTATTTTAGAACTATTAGACATGATCAAGACCGAGTTTAATCAATTTCATGTGTGGCCCAATAGATAATTATGTAATCCCATGTGAATCAACTTTCATACAATAAATGTAATCAATTTTTTCATACCAATGAATATTTGAAGGAATGTTATTATTTATAACTATAGAAATTTTGGACAATAGAAGTTTTCCAACAAAGTTTTCCACATATTGAATCTCTTGGAGTGTATAGTATGATCAAATTGTATTCATGACATTAATGAAATCATCAATTCTTATCCTTAATGTTTATGACATGCATTTTTTCCTTGATTTGAGAACCCATGCAATCAACTCAAAAATGAACATTCATTTTTATTTGCACAATAGTACATTGAGAAACTAAAACACCTCTATTTCATTATTTTTAGGAGCCTTTCTTGTAAACATTTGTTCATGGATGATGTGAACAATGTTTTTATTAGTTAGCAAGAGGTGCCTTAATAAAAAGAGGTGGATACTGAAGAAATCGATTGATATGACAAGGGAAAAGAACTTGCTAGGATACAAGACTACAAAGGCTTGAGGGTTTTCATCAAGATTTCAGATGAGGAGGGAAGACAATTGCAGTTCATAACTTCTACAAACAAAAAGCAAATTTATAACACATTCTACCATCGCCAAATTCTTCCATGTTTAATCATGTGTTTCCCACATAGTTTATTGTCCACTACTTTGTGAGAAAGAGTAGATGGAATTTTGGTTTGAATGGTAGTGAAAATTAGGTTGAACTATGTAGTTGCATCCATGTAAGGATGATAAAGATGAACAATTTCTTGAAACAACTCATAAATCATAGTGAATGTAGGCATAAGGTTTTCAAAAGAAATTTTTACAAACATGTAGAATGTTGATAAAGTGCATTTTTAGTCATGTGAGGTGAATTTTTTTATGAGTTAACAGTGGTTGTTTGCAAGATGGAAAAGGTCGAACTAGTGGCCAAAAGAGAACATTGAAATCAACAATCAAAGGACTCATTGTTGAACAACCTCAATGTCATATCTATTTACATAATAGTACCTTTGCAACTTCAAGACAAGTTTGTTGGATAATTAATTAATTTTGAAAATTTCATTTTTGCAAATAAAATATTCTTGAAGATTCAGTATTTTACTTCACAAAGTTTCTATGATTGTGTTGGGAAAAATTTCAAAAATATGAAAATAATATAATTAGTGTCAAACTTGCCAAGATACTAGCTATGATACCTAAGAGGCAACTGGCTTAGTTAAAGAGTTTTGGTTGTTTTCAAATGGAACACCAATTGGTGTTTATCTTACATATCTTTTGTCTTTAAGCTCTACCATCACAAATTGGTCTCCACCCAAGTTGGGTGGATTTTGAAATGCTTCCTTGACACACACACTTGCGCACTATTAATGTTCTTTTTCCAAATATCCAAAAAAAAAGAGTACGACACTTCCAACGTGTCCATGGAATTCATCATGTTCATGCCAAAAGCATTGTGGTGTTCTCATAGTTTCACAAAAAAATGTACTTGAACTGATTCAGTTCACTGAATATGTGTATGGAACCCTAATATACTTGCACCCAAAGTTCAAACAGGTGTGAGGGCCAATGTTGGTCTGGTAAGTAGGTGGTATGGTATGTAGGCCTGCGAATGGTATATACCTAGTTTAGGGTATGTGCTGGGATCAAAGGGCCTTGCCAGGGCTGGTAGGGACTAGAGTTGTTCCGTTCTTAGGTTTATAAGGGAACTGCTGATTCGGGGTTTAGCCAGTTCTTAGGGTTTTAGAGGAACTCTTAGGGATCTGAGGTAGGCTAATATGTACCAATCTTATTCCAATTTCAATGTCAAGTATTTTATCACATACCAGCCAAAAATCAGTCTTGGATTCCAATATCAAGACCAGCACCGTGCTGGTATGAAAGTTTTAAAAAGGACCCAGGACCAGGTTGGTACGAAGTTTTTTAAAAAAGTGCCCAATACCCCCCAGGACCAGCTGGTAATGGTCAAAAGTGGATACAAGACCAACACTGGTGGTCCACCCTATTTTGGATAAAGTAAAGTACAATTTTATTCATGAAGCTTTCTAGGTTATGATTTGCACATATCCCATCTCCGGAATCCATGAAGACAAACTCAATGGTTTTGCCCTTCAGATCAAAAGGAACCTTCATGTGGAGTGGAGGGGAGGGGAGAGGAGATCTACGTGTGCCACAAATAGAATCATGGCTAACTATTGAAAAGTTTGTGAGCAAAAATCTTGAGGAAGAAAAGGCGAAGCAACCATGTACCTCAATACTACGACCCAGAACAACAATATTGCAACAAGATGATGATCATCATTGTGCAATTGCTCTGCCCCTTAGCCTATTATTGCAAGTTCAAATATGGAACCAACAAATGGGTACTTCAAACAGGAAATGTTGTTCCCATCCACACTTAAGAAAAATTTCTCAAAATGTAGGAACCAAATGAAAATTAAGTTGTTTGGATCAGGTCTGATGTTGTGAAAATTAGGTCATGTCTGATGTTGTGCTTTGGCCAAAGTGCTTGGAACAGTACCCGAACAAGACATGCACTAGACTCAGACTAGGGCAAGCCCTTATTCCGGTAACTCCCTTGGGCATTGCCCTACACTTATTGTCACAAGTTCCAAGGTGGTGCAATTTTGGGCCTCATCAGGAATCTCGGTGTTTTTTTTTTACTCCCAATTTTGTAGTGTAGCAGCAGTGGCGACGGTTTTGTACTTGACCATTTAAATGTGTAGCCTATAGAGAGGCCTATGGCGACACTCTCCACCAACAAAAAAAAACAAACGAAACAGAACTGGGGGAAATTTGGCGACTCGTTTTTGAGAAAATAAGGGGATTTCGCCAGAAACTTGGATCAGTGTCGCAATTTGGCGATGTTTCGCCCCCGCCCCCCAAAAAAAAGGACTAAGATTCAGGATCCAAAGTGGACCCAAAAAGAAGTTTGTGTAACTAGTAAGTACTTACTTACCAAGCTCCTAAAATAGTTCTCGTCCTCATGTCAAGCGACTAAAGTACATCCAGGTGGCAAGTAGGCACCACGCGTCGACAAACTAGGACCCCGAGCTGAGAGAGAAAAGGACAGTCATGTTACACGTGGCGCGCAGGTGGATTGAAACTATGGTCAATTGGTGAAACGTAGATAAGCCACATGTGTCAACAAGAACAACAACACAACCAGTGACTCACTCATCCCCAAAAAGGAAAAAAAAAGGGGCAAAAAAGAAGAAAAGGGATGGAAAGGGGGTAGACTAGGGCAAAGCAAAGAAAGCAAAAAACACCGTCACTACTTCTTAGGTATTGTCAGACTACCTACTTATGTACTTCTTTAGTACCTTCACTCATCCTCCCCCACCCAACCTTACAAGTTTCAACCCAAAAAAAAAAGGGAAAAAAAAAAAGGAATAAAAAGAGCAAAAGAACAAAAGAAAAACAAGAAAATTTCAAGAGAGTAGTAGTACCTAATGATCCCTTAGTTGAATGCAAACCCATTTTAATTATTGGTGACAATTTACAACCTCACCCTCCAAAAATAGCTCTTTAAAACATACATACTAATTCGAATTTCTAAAATAAAATTCAAATACATGTAATAAATAAATTTTGAATTGATCAAAATTGTCAAAACAGTAATGAAATAGAAATATAAATGAAAATAAAAACTAGGGAATGGGTTCAATTAATAGCAGGGATTCTTCTTTTCCACAAAATTTTCCATTTTTGACAAAAATTGAAAACGTTTTGGTTAAGTGTGAAATGTGCTGTGAAGTGTGCTTTTTTCAAGTGTAAATTCGACTATTTTTGTTATTTTATAGAAAAATGTTGCCGATTTTTTTTATAGGTATCACAAAATTGGAAAAAAAAAAAACGTGATTTTGGGACCCGATCATGATAAAACAATAATATGCTACCTAATTGACAAATTCAAACATTGGGGAAAGAAAGGGGAGGGGGGAGGGGGACGACTAGTCACTACAATACATTGCATAATATTTGCCACCTTATATTTATGGTCCACTTGTTAGTGTTGCTTGGTTTTTTAGTGTTAAATGAAGTTAAGGGACCCCCAAAGTGGGGTCACTTTCGTGGTGTAATATCACCTAATAAGATGCTGGAAATCAGTCACCCTTCTTTGTTTGCTCTTTTGCTTTTCATGCTCCGTTTTGCTAACCCCCCCTCCCAACCCCCCAACGCCCTCCTTTTTTTTTTTTTTTTTTTTTTTTTTTTGTTTTTGGGGGGTTTTTTCTTTCCCCTTTTGCCCTTTTTTTTGTTGCCTTTTTTTCTTTTTTTTGGTTTTCTTTTTCCCCG
>Ga0116231_10003470_pt1 | contig 32758 bp, 27 predicted proteins | sample S1TSphgellanicum_2_FD_89695 | JGI IMG/M metagenome (GOLD analysis project Ga0116231, IMG submission 89695) | Host-associated microbial communities from peat moss isolated from Minnesota, USA - S1T2_Fd - Sphagnum magellanicum MG | ecosystem: Host-associated > Plants > Peat moss > Unclassified... | reverse complement strand
TTGGTCATCATATATCATGAATTTGTTTAAAAGAGGTCGAAGAGGACAGTGGCGGGGGGGGGTGGGGCGTGTGGGGAGGGAGGGTCTAAAAGTAAGCTTTTTGCAAGTCTGCACAGATAAACATACCTGAGATATATTGTTGCAAACTCCGCTTGGCAAAAACAAAGAGTTGAAGAGACATCATCACTGCTGCTGCAACAAGACTGCAAATGCATCACAATGATAGCAGTTGATTAGATTAACTTTCATTATTCACTTCATGAACAGGCTAAATTTTCATTCTACCCTTGTCTGGAGTGACAAAAAACCTTGAAAACTCGAAAAACCTACAGCAAATTTTTTCTCAGGCCAATCTTTGTTCCAAATAGTATGATTTCAACATGTCGAATACAATGACAGAAAAATGGGGCAACTGATATGTGACAGCCATGGCAAGCATCAGCAGGAAGACATCCAGCTCTTACCAATAATTAGCACCTAAAGCATCTGCAATGGCACTTTCAACATCAAAGGTTGGTGTTTCTTGGAGGCCAATGACGTAGAAGTCATGGCTTACTCCAGTTGCATCAACAAGATTAGCAAGGTTGTCAAGAGGTGCCTGCAGATTTCCCAGTGGCCACAAAGGGTTATTACTCCAAGAGCAAGGTCCCTGATAAAAGCAGGGGGATAAATTCTCATGTTGTGAATCTCCTTGATTGATTTCCTTTCTAGTTGAGCCTATCAAATCTACACCATCAAAACAAACCTTCTTATCCCTGTATACAGCTTGAATTGTATGACAGAACATTATGGGTATAAACCCTATGTACACATCTCCCTGTGAAAAATTGTGTTCTACGAAGAATTAAAACATGCATCACTCTGAAGCTCTTTTCTACAGTTTGAAACAACTACCCATTACAAGGTGCACATACACATACCTTGCCATTCATGTTCCAGGTGACAATGTAGATATTAAGGTCACTAACAGATTGCTGCAACTGCTCTTTGCTCCAAGCTCCTAAAATCTCTCGCAGCTCATCCACACAGACTGCAAGATCACCTGAGCGGATCCGGGGACGAACTGAAGCAGAATTTCCAAATTTCCCACCATCTCCAGGGATTCGATGCACTTTCCCCATATCAGAGGCTTTGATCTGATTGTCCGCATGGGTCATAGACAAACCCTTCTTATTGACATTCTTGTTGTTCACCATCACCACCTCTGCACAATTGGAATCAATCTCCAGGATTTTGGTTTCATTCACCTGCTGAAGGTCTGAATTCGAATATCCTGGCCAACAGGGTGGTGGTGGTGGTGGTTCTACTAATACACCATTTGATGCACTCTTTGAGGAGCAGTATGTTGTTACAGACTTGCTTGGGGCCCCTGCAACATTCCTTTTGTGGAAGACAAGCAAATTACTACTATTTTGGCACTCAAGCAAACCCCTTGCCAGTTGGTGTCCATATCTGGCAATCAATTTTTGGCAATCATGAGGTAACACACAACAACCACCATCACCTCTTCCCACACAGTTTCCCATTTTGCCCTCTTGAGAGTCTTTTTTTCGTCAAACCTTGTTGACACCACCACCACAACCTGCTGCTGATGCTGAGCTTAAACTCATCATCATGTGCTGAATTTTGGAAACAAATCCTCAACTACAAATTCTTCCTCAAAACTCAATCCTCCAATCTGTACATACTGGAACCATCTCTGTGCAAAATTCCCTTATGAATTAGCAACTGTATTGCCTGTTCAGAAAGTTGGCAGCAGCAGCATTCTCCACATTATTGTAAGAGGTCCACCTTGGAGCAGATTTACATCATTGCATCATGGTTGGATATTATGCAGAAAAAATTGGCGAGACAGGAGGAGAGGAGAAGAACATAGAGAAGGTTGCAGCTCTCAATTGTTGCTGAAACGGAGAGCGGATCATAGTAATCATGCCAAGCGACGCTGCGAGAGGCTCAAGACAAGCCATCAATGTCCTGCATATACCAACAAACATTTGTTCAGCAGTCACGCACGCCTCAGATCGCGACGTGATTGAAGGCGCACAATGTCCGTCATAACAAAAAAAGATTCCTTTTCCAGAGAGACGATTCTCCAAGACCTGTTCACAAGAAAGATACTTACATGATGCTTTTGGCTCGCTCTTTCTTTCATCAATGTCTTAGGAGACGGTACTGTGAACTGTTCCCGTGCGCAGCATTTGCCCTTTCGAGCCTGTATTGCTGCATCATCCTGGCAGCTGCTGTAAGAGAAGAGAAACAACACAACTGTGTCATTGAGTGGGTCCCGTAGGGATCAAGAGAAAAGTTCAGTCCTATTGTGCTTTCTCAGGATCTACGACGACGACGACCTCGGGCCTGCGCAAGAGCATGCTGGCCACTCTGCGGTCACAGAAAACCTCTTCAACAAGATGAGTCGCCTTCAAGATCCGGTAGAGAAGAGGTCGGATACAGCCATTGCAAAGCTAGAACGAGTCCCGGGAACTGATATGATCTTATTATGGTCACCGCTTCTTCTGGACTTTAGCGCACTGAAAGGCGAAGTGCATCGCTCGAGCACTTGTCTATAGAAATGCTTACTAATTCGACGATGCAATTGCGAAGCTTCAGTCTCGCCGACGTCTAAATCTTCCATCGTCATTAAATTGAACTCCATTGTCAAGAATCTTTTCAACGGAATAATTTTCAGGGAAACGTCGCAAATTTTGCAAGTGCGACGTGCAGCAAACAAACATGTTCACGGGACAGAGGGGAAGCAGTATCATTGAAGCAACAGAATGAGAAGCAGGAGCATAGGCGAAAAAGAACCTCTAAGAGAGAGAGAGAGAGAGAGAGCGCTTCGTTGAATAGACCGAAAGAGTTCTTCTTGTTCTCAGCAAATCGAAGAACGCGTCACCTTCAGAACAAACAGTCCAGGAAGTAATCTATCTGTGCAGACAGGGAATTCCTCAACCAGAAATTCGTCGATCACTCACCTTGTTCTTCGTGTCTTCTTGTCCCGGCGATACCGACGTTCTTCTCATCAGACAACAGATCGCAACCAGGTCCGCTTCCAATTGAAGAAAACAAAGCTCCTCACGTATGACGACGTTGACCAGCTGACTTGAGAAACTGCTGCGCCTGCTTGTTATTTGTTTGCTTGCTTGCTTGCTTGTGCAGGATGTACAAGTATTCCAGACAAAAGACAAACTTTGAAGCTACAAAGCGATTACTAGCTGGTGGCGGAAAGTCGGAGAAAATACAAAAAAACAAAGCCTGGAAACCAAACCGGAACTAAACAACAAAAAAACAAACAAGTGGGGGCAAAACTTGAGATTCCGAGATAGTGAGAGACAAAAGGGCACAATGAGGGAGCGGAGGAAGGGAGGGAGGGAGGGAGAGAGGGGGTGGGGATAGGGACTGGAGGCGATAGGCGGAGTTCATAAATTACAAGACAACAATCACAGACAGGTAGAATGATGGCAATGATGAGAGAAGCGGAATGCGAGCAGGAAGGCACGAGCGGGCGGGAATGAAGGAAGGAAGGAAGAAAAACAGACTAGGTAGGCAACAACAGCAGCTGCGGTAGGCCCTCTTCTCCGCCTCCTACGTCTGCGCTGCGCGAGGGAAGGAGCGAGCGAGCGCGAGGGGAGAACAACACGCACACAAACGCGCGCGCGCGCGCGCACAGTTTTTCTTTTTTGGGGTGCAGACAATTTACACACAACTCAACTACCGAAACTTTTACAGTGAAAAGGAATGGATGAATGAATCCGCCAATGGATGAACACCCCTCTGGACCACCACACATAGGTACTATGGCCTCTCCCAGACAAAACCCATCCCTCCAGCCGATTACCAGACATAACCATCCATTGTGAGAACAGAATTGCCCTCTTTTGATCCTCATAGAGAGCAGTTCTGAAATCTTCATCCAACCAACAACGGGTTAAATAGCGGTTACGAAACCTTCATCCAACCAACAAAGGGTTAAATAGCGGTTACGAAACCTTCATCCAACCAACACAGGGTTAAATAGTGATTATGAAATCTTCATCCAACCAACAGAGGGTTAAATTGTGATTATGAAATCTTCATCCAAGCAGCAAAGGGTTACCAAATCATTGGGCCAATGAATGGCCAAGGTGTCGCCTTGTGCTCACTAGTAGGTCACTAATGGAACAGAGATTGAAACTTATGGACTAGGTAATTTGTTAGAGTGTGTAGGTTACCTTGAATAATCAAGGTGTGTGAGTGTTCTTGCTAGTTATGGGACACAATCAATTGTACAAAAGCATTAAGCTTCCGGGCTGTGAGACATTAGTTATGAGGTTTTGGCCAACTAGTAACCAAGAATGTGCAAAAAAGAATTAAAGAGAAACGAAATCTCAGAAGGCAACAAGATATGTGATATAACTGAGGAGCACTCATCTCAAAAGAGCTATTAGTTATGAGGTTTTCACCAACTAGTAACCAAGAATGTGCAAAAAAGAATTAAAGAGACATGGAATCTCAGAACACAACAAGATACGTGATATAACTGAGGAGCTCTCATCTCATGGCACATTGGCGCGTTAGCAAGAGGCTCCCTGCAATCGGTTACTTTTTGTAAATCATGACCTAATAATCAATTAGAGCGTCGAGATTTTCAAGAGGGATGGCTATGTTCTATAAACGTTTTGAAGAGATTCACAACTTCTAATCTTTTTGTTTCCTTATTACTTAGACAAATTTCAAACAACAACAAAACAACAAAAACTTTTTCACTAACAAGGATGGATGAATAAATCTATGAATGAATGAACAAACACCACCATTATCAAACCAAATGTTATTTAAATGAAGAGTGTTTTTTTTGTTTTGGGAGGAAAATCAGACTCACAACCATATTTTTTTAAATTCTATTTATGTGTGAAATCAAAACTAAGACAATTCCAATTCATTTTTCACAAGTGGAAATCATAGGCTCTTCATCATCATGAGAGTAAAGAACGAACCCACCCACCCACCACCCAACACTTAGTTAATAGTCACCCAATCACCAAGAGCCTTACCTCCTTACATAACCACATAATAATAACCACTTCCATTTTCCTTTACCTACTACTCTTACCCATTGCACTCACCCACCTACACAGGCAAGTACCCTAGGTAGTGTACACAAGCAGTAACCTAGGATGGAAGTGGTTAGCAACTGAGTAGTCATAATGGGCTTTCAATGGATGTGGGTTTGACCTAGGGTTTGATCAACAGATTTTGAATTAGAGGGCCTAAAACTAGTTAGGTAGGTAGGTAGATAGGTAAGTAGGTAGTAGTGCAGAGTTCTCCAGGCTATTTATTTATTAGAGAAGTGGTGATTAATTGTCATTTCTAGTTGTTGTGAGTGGGTTGTCAGATTAAAGATTTTTTAATGATAATTTATTTACATGTTATTAATGGGTTTGTCAGATTAGAGATTTATTATTGTAGGGAAATGAAAAGGCCTTTTTTTCTAATAGGCTACACCTAAAACCATAAGTAACTAACTGCATGCATTTTTTTTGAGTTAAAGTTGAACCATGGTTGTCAGTGGTTAAAGTTTACCCCTGGTAAAGTGTACAGCTTTTGGGTCTTTCACCTTTTTTTTAAAAAAGGACCTTTTCAGTATCAAAAAAAATCAACAACCAACTTCTCAATCCCTTATTTACTCACTTAGTAAGGTAGGTAGGTTGGTCATCGAACAGTTAGCAGCTTAGAGAGCTTGGGTTCAGTGTCCGTGCATCTGATGACTTTGGCGTTCAAAGACTTTTGGTAGAGCACTAGTTTAGTCACTCATGGCCCTTTACAAACTCCAAATTGAATAAGAAATGCAAAAGTTGTTGGCTCCCAAAGTGGTTGGGATCTTTGAAAACCAAACTTTCAATTAGAACACACTTCAACCCTATAACAATCACAATACAAATTCCTTATAATCAATCACTTTTACACTCTATACATGCATACCCTCACCCCCCCTCTTACCATTAAAACCATACCTGAAATACAAAAAGGACTTTTGCAATTACCAAACATCATTTTGTATTAAGACTGAAAAATCCCAAATAACTTCAACCCCCAATTGGAATGAATGATCATGTGACCCCTTTTACCAATCAGTTGGTTGCTTGCTTGCTTGCTTGCTTGAGTGACCAAAAATTATACCCATTATCAAACACAACTATGTGAACATCGATTCAAAATATATCCAATGTACACTTGAAAAGGTCTTTTTGCCATTGCTCCAGACTTATGCAATTTCATCCCCCAAGAAAGGCCAAAGCTTTATTCAAATGTTACTTCCCTTCATTCAAAGGAGTTCAAATTCATTCATTGTTCACCTTCACCATACTCGGTGCAAAGTGCAAACCCAAGACAAATTTCCTACTAATGTCAATGGAGATCACTTTATTTCGGCAAATAACACTCTTAGAAATGAGCATGGATCTCAAGCCTACGACTTAGGAGTGGGAGGGATTTTACACTTACATTTAGGTGTAAGGTTCCTAGTGCTCCTAAATAAAATAAGCGTAAGAACCTTCTCCCTCTCCTAAATAGTAGGCATAAGTTCCCTCCCACACTTGTTGTGTCATGATCTATGTATGTTTAGGGTTATGTTTAAGATGTGCCTTAACTTTTTAGTGGGTAAGGTGGAGGAGTGAAGGATATTCCCCACCCCCCATAACAAGGCACAACTCAAGTATCGGATCGCCTCATCCTTATTTCCAAAACGTTCCTACTTCTAACCTTGGGGTGTTAACCCTACACCAAACACAATAGGTGAGATTGCCTTTAGTACCAAGGAGGAAAATTGTTGACTTCACTCCAAAACTCAATGAACTTAAAAACTCATCCATTAATCCTCTTGTTCCAAGAGTCTCTAGTCGAACTAATTAAACACCCTAATTATACGATAGCATGGTACATGTTGACTCCCACACCCTTAGTTTAGAATTTTCCCAAATGGGGACCCAAAATTATATATACTACTATAGTTTCTCTCCAAAAACTCCCCCAAATTTTTTTTTAAATTTTTTATAAATAAAACAATTCTCTTATCTCTGGAGTCTAACTTAGTTCCTCTCTCTGACTTCTGCCAAAGCTGAAAACAAATGCAACAAAATCATTACAAATGAGTGGTTTTTCCTCATTATAACTTGGTTGTCATAACTCCCCCCCCCCGCACCCCCCACCCCATTTGACAACAACCGAATTAGATTCAACTTTTGTAAACTAGTGATGATGCACTTATTATACAACATGCGAGAAATTGAGAGTGATGGAGGCTATTGAACACACACACAGAGACAAATATTGAATTTTGATAGTCTCTTCTGTCCTTTGGATTTTGCTGACATCCCAATTACTAGCTTTACTGGTAGTAGTAGCCTAGTTAGAGCATCTCCACCAATGTTCAGTATGTGACCCTACACTAGAAATCTTGGATGAGGTTCATCAGTTCATCACCCAGTGAGTGAATCCACTGGACAACCCTCAAAATGCCAACATCTTTGAGAGAGACCTGAAGAAAAAGCTTTGGAAGAGTCTAATAACCACAGTCAAATCGTGTTTATTGACTGCTCCCTGTTTCTGATTGGCTAGATAGTTTGATTGGTCCAAGTGGGTTGCTACTACTAGTCTCCCCACCTCCATGCATGCATGCATGCATGCAGTCCCAGTTTCAGTTTTATGGGTGGGTTTGGAAAAGGTAGTAGTAAAACCCTAAACCCCCTAACTAAGACTTGGATGTGAGAAATATTTTTTTTACAGGGTCACATACTGAGAGTGTTAGTGGAGATGTTCTTACTAATGAGGGGAACCTTTAACCTTAATTCGATTAGTGACCTAATACTTAGCACAAGATACCACCCTCGGCTCGGCTCGGCTCGACTCTCATTGGCCCAATGATTCCATAACCATTTGTTGCTTGGATGAAAATTTCATAATCACTCTTTTCATGAATGAAACCAGTCTATATAATAAGACCTATTAGGCTAGTCTACATAATAAGGGGAGGGGGGGGGGGGGTGTTTTGTGAGAGCATGTATGCTGGGGAGTTTGTGATATTAAGTAAGCTTATTAATTTAATTAATTACAGGTTCTCAATAGTAGCCAGTAAAATTCAAACTCCATCTTTAATTCTCATCCCACCCATTAACATTAGTATAACTTAAGGAGTTATAACTTATTAGTAGTAGTAGTAGGGAGAGAATTTGGGGGGTCTTATTTATTTATGCCAATTTGCTATTATGGCAGGTTTATGTGTTATTTTAGTCATTGAGAGGAAAGTGGGTGCCTATGTATGCTTGCAGTTAATGCCATGTTTAATTCCCCCCACTTTTGGTCACTAATAATGGGTTGCCTTCTTTCTTTAGGTTTTGGAAGGCAAATGGGGTCCCACTTGAAGAAATTTTGAATCTCCCCCCACCCACCTTCCCCAATGAATTTTGGGGGTGGAGGAGAGGAGATGAGAGGAGAGGAGAGGGTGATCTTCTTGTGAAAGTTAATGTAGATTATTAGCTTATGTCCTATAAACCCTAATCTTGGCTAGCTCCTTTTTTCCCCCCTCCACCAACTCTAACAATAAAAACCACTTTGAAAGTTGAATCACACTCTTTGTGTCCATAATAAGAAGTCCTTTAAAAGCATGAATGGGTGGGGAAGATATTTATGTAGATTATGTTTGTTAATTATGGCACATTGGGTTATCCATGAAGGATTTTCAAAATCATTAGGTTTAGGAAGGAAGTGGGTGGGATGTGTGGTTTACATGTAAGTTTAGTCATAAGTCATACCTTTCTTTTGAACTTTGGTAGGGACTCATATGTAGATAGGGTGTATTTCATAATGGCATGGCAAACCTTTCCACCTCATACACCAATTTACCTTATGAGTTGTGTGTGTGTGTGTGTGTGTGTATGTAGTGTGTACACATGTGCATGGGGACATGAGAATTTTCCCATAGCATTCTTTATGATTCCTTTGAAAGTATTTTCACAACTCTTGTGTCATTGCTCAAGAATCTACTAAAGGAATGAATATTATGAATATTAAATCTCCTTAGATTAGCTTCAGATTTTTTTAATGTAGAGATTTGGGGCTTATGATTTGATAGATTTTTAACTTCAAGAAAACTTTGATTATTGTTAGTTCTTATTATCAATATTATTCAAATTTTCATGAAGGATAACTACCCCATAACAAGCTTGAACACTTGAATGTATACTACACCAATCGGTGATTAGTGTGTTCATCATTAACAATAGATAGAAATTATGATGACATGTATGAAAGAAAACAAAGAATTATCAACAATTATTATGGGGAAAACTTGGGAAGCACCATTTTTATTTTTTTTACTGAAAATTTGTCAAAATGTGAATTTTTAAAATTTAAATGGAGTATTCTGCTGTAATATTCATTCTTTCTATAAAAAAATCACCAAATTTTGAAAAATAAGAAATAATGCCACCACTCTTGGATTTTGATTTGAGTTTGGCAATATTTTTTAAACTAGTCTTTTTATTATTTAGATAGGTTCTAAACACTTTTGCCAAAGGAAAGGTAAATACTGATGCCTCAAATCAACATACAACCATATACATTAATTGATCCTTTTCATCCATGAATATAATTTCATCATTTGGCAAATTTCATCCATGTGATATTTTTATTATTCATGTTGTCAATTTCATGAATATTGTGTGTCATTCATGAAATTCATTTTCATTCATGCAATATATTTCATTAAAATTATGCATGTCATATGGTTTATCTGTTTCATTAGTTACGCATACATTACATTTGTGATAAATTTAATATAAAAGTTCAATTTGATCCACATTGTTAAAGTTCATCTATGTAATTTAATCCATATGGTTAATTCGATTTCATGAACATTCATTTATCGTAAGTTTGCATATGATTAGTTGTATGTGTGGTAGGCTTTGTTCATGAATATAATTTTATACATGCATGGTATAATTCATTTGGATTGAAATTTCAATTTTTAAATTTTTGTCACAACCCTTCCTTTGATGTTACAACAAAATCAAGAACAAACATGGAGTTGAGCCAAAACAAAATGAAAGTTTTGCTTCAAGTGAATAGAATCTACAATGGGATTTCAATCAAAGTCCCATATTGTCAAAGAGGGCATTGGCCTATCTTTTAAATGGAGGAGAATGTTTGAATCTTAAGTTGAATGTGGAACCAACTCTTGAAATGAAAAACAAATTATCCTTCCTACAATGAAAAAAATCACAAGTTTTTTTGGGAATTCAGTTGTGAAAGGGGTTGAAATGTGAAATGAAAGCAAGAAATTGTCGTGCATGAAGTGGAAATGTATGGTAATGAAAGGGAAGCATTTCAAGACTCTCATATTGAACTTTCACTTTGAGAGTTAAGAGTCCCGAGGTGTCCCAAATTTTTGAATCAAAGTTTGAAAGACCAAATAAACCTATCCAAATCGCGCCATCTTTAAATCATTGGCAAGGTTTTTAAAAGTATCACATTAGAATGGGGTCACAAACAAAGACATGTAACACAAGTTATGACCATTTGAAAGGTCATGAGTCAAATTGCCAAAATGATTTTTGAACATTTTAAAAGGTCAAATCAACTTCATTTATGAAGGTATCAATTTATTTTTTAAATCTCATTCCAAGGGCTATAAATTTTGTTGAGAGCTCTTGATTTGGATGCAAAATGAAAAAATTATGAACCCCCAAAATGACAAGATTTATAATTTGGTTTTCTATTTAAAGCTCTTGATTTGGATGCAAAATGAAAAAATTGTGGACCCCCAAAGTGGCAAGATTCATAACTTGGTTGTTTGTTTAGAGCTCTTGATTTGGATGCAAAATGAAAATGTTATGAACCCCCAAAGTGCAAGACTCATAACTTGGTAGTTTTTTAGAAACACTTAAGATTTGAAAAAAATGGCCATTTTATTATGAATCTATGGTTTGAACTTTGTCCATACATCAATTTGGTTCCCACTACACTAACTCCTCCTTACTTTGTATTTTGATGTGTTCAAGTTTTCAACTTGAGAAACTCTTGCACAACCTTATTATTTCAATCCATGAAGCTTTAGAATGCACCCAAGGCTTACAAGTCTTCTACAACACATCATATCAAAAAATTTAACCTTAATACCTTGTGGCAAGCGTTTAGGGGTGTGCAAATTTCATTAGTGTTATCACATTTCATCCATTGATGGACAATGTTATATTTGTGATCAATATTTTCAGTTAGGTATTGGTTAGTTTTCACCAAGGGTTGTATTAAAAAAAGTTTTTAAATTTTCCTTATTTTTCATTATTTATCAAATTTACACTTTATACAAGCAACGTGTGGCACAACAAAGTGGAACGAGAGCTTAAATCCAATGTTTTTCGAAGGTGTTACTATAATAGCATACTAAAAAAATAATCTGGATGATCTCCTTATTGTACATTATATTCTTACCCAAAAAAAAAAATTATTGCAAAACTTATAAAAAATATTTTAAACCTCTATTTTCTATGAAAACTCTTAAATAAGTTTTTTTTTTCCCCTTATTGGGAAGAAGTAGATGTTGTTGAATGGTTTAAATTTTCCTTTCAATTATGAGTTGTAAGTGGAGTTTTGATATTAAAAATATATTAATCACATCATATTACATTGCACAAAACTCACTAAATAACCTTTCTATTATAACATTGTGATTCAATGTATGTAAATTCAAACAATGGTCCTTAAAAAAAAAAACCACAAATGATTCTACATAAATTAAAAATAAACTACCTTAAAGAAGTTTGATTAGCTTTGAAGAAAATGATGTTCATTTACCACCATATTATTAAATATTGGCATGTAAAACACATTAAGTGAATATTTAAAGAATGGGCACTTTTTTAAATATCATATCCATCAGTTATAATTAGTTATAATCCACATATTTTGTGGGATTGTTTTAAGTAATGGAATGAGTTAGATTATGTTCAATTTTTTAAAAAATCCAAGACATGGGAAAAAAATATTTTAAAAAAAAAAATACAATTTTCAAATGACATACAAAAATTCATAAATACATCAAAATATTCTAATATCTCAATTTATGGTGGCCATGGTTTGATAATGATGTGCAACATGCAAATGTTCTTACATTCTTATAACATAACAACATGTAATAGATATGAATGTATAATAGCTACATTTAATATAAAAACTTGAAGAGCAATTTATATCATATGTGTTATAAAAGTCATTTTTGTTTGACTTGTATATTTTTCAACACATTAAGAACCTTGTTTCAAAAATCCCCAAATGATTATCTAGTCATTATTTTAGGAGATTTTAATATCATGTTATTTGGTTGGTGGATTTGATAGTTGTTTTCAAAATTGAGTTGTTTCTTACAAGCAAGGCAATAAGGTGACACCTCAACTTTCAAAATTCAAGTGTTTAGAAATTTCTTAAATACACGTTCATTTCATGGTCTTTATATGTGCTTGACCCTTGTGTGCAATGTGTAATGTGCATTATCATTTTATGTCTTTTGCAACAAGTTGTGTGTATGATCACTATTTTCATCTTGCTCATACTTTATGTATGCAATGCCAAGCAACTCACCATTGTAGTTGATCATTGTTGGAACTTTAATTTAACTTGACTTTTGCTAGGTTTTTGTTGTAAATTGAACCTCCCACCTTCATTTTTTTGACAAATTACTTGTGTGCACTTTGCATTGTGTGACTAACCTCTTTGTTCATGTGTATGTTGTGTGCATGCAAGATGCAAAGTTTAAACGTATTCATGCTTGCAACATTTATATTGGCTCTAACAATGTTCAAAGATTTTCAACATACATCTTTGAGGTAAGCAATTTTACAATGCAACATTCTAAGGTGCACAACATGGTCATTGTGTATTTGAAAGTTGAGGTGGGCCTTCTTTTTATTGGACCTCCAAGGTCCACTACATTATTTTTTTATTAGGGATTAGGAGTTGGGCCTTGAGAATGCTTGTAGTTTCAACCTTGACTCCATGCTTGCAAGTTCCAAATAATTTTAATTCCAAGGACTTATTTAGTGGCATAGTCCAAGGCAATAGTCTTGCACCCAATGGATATGTTTTTTGCAATGTACTTGAATCTAGTAATATGGGTGCTCAGACAAATTGAGTGCATGCCCCTAAATTGCAAAGTGCTTCACCTCATAACTCTAACATAGATCCCAGCATCCTTGAAATCCTTGAGGCCATTGTGTCGTTGAGGATGCATTGGCCCTTAGTCCTAAAAAAAGGATGAAATCCTTGATTGATGTAAATCACAAGTTTCAGGAAGCTTGGGCTATAAAATTGTCATGGGTAGAGACCATTTTGATTGAAACTAGATATGTGACTTTGTTAGATATTATGTATGTATGCAAATTGAGGATGAGGAAAACCTTTTTGATGATAAGTGAAATTCTGCAAAGAAGCAAGTAGGTTGAAAAAGATTCATGATGATAAATGATCCTTGGATCCAAAATTGTGGGCTTCCAAAAAATGAGATTGCTTATGCTCAACAATTCGCAACAATTGTCCTTCATCAACTTAATGTTGGTTAGGAAACCAAATCAAAACTTGTTCAATTTTCAACTATTTTGAACCTATTGAGTGAAGATACGCAGACAACAAATTATAAGGATTTCCAACCTTTGTTTGAGTTCTTGAAACTTCAATCTATCACTCAAAAGACACAGTTTCAATAGGGCTATTTGGAAATGCCTCAACATATTGAGAATGAGGTGAATATGATCACAAAATTTATTATAAGAATGCCAAGTTTGTATCCTTTGTCATGAGGTCACATCCATGGATAAATGCAAGTTGGGCAAACATGCATATTACATTGTGCAAGATTGGTGTTTAATAACCTTGCTATTGAATGTGCAACATGCACTATTTGGATCTAGAGTTTCTGTGGCAAGTTGAAGAGCACACAGAAGACTCAGCCATGAAATTGGCTATCACCCTACCACCAAAGAGAGAAAACACAGAGGAAGAACAAAAACGAATAGAGGAGGCAGAGTGGGAACAAAGAAGGGAATATATCAGACTAATGGGAGAAGAACCAATGAAGACAAAGTGGGCTTAAAGAAGCTACCTACTAAAGAATTCCAAGCAATATAAGTGTACATTACCCTGAGGTACTATTTCCATATAATGTCCTCCATCAATTTGTCAGGTGGCTAAAACATGTAGGCAGCAAATTTTACTTGTATAGATTCTCTGCAACACCCTCCCTAGCAGCTGGCAATGATGGGGCAGCCATTCGCTCTGTCAGACTGGTCTGAGGTAGAGATGTCCCAAACACAATTAGACGCGGCACTACTAGCCTAACCACATCAATAGGAACAGCAAAATTAACACCTGATGACATCCCTGTCCCTGCACAATCCATCAACAGATCACAATATTCAATCAACTGGTGTCCACTAGCATGATAGAGACTCCTGTGCACAAGGTGACTCTGTTGATGTGGTGATCCACAGTGAAAACCTTGTGACAATTGAGGTAGAATTTAGTGTGTTTACTATGCCTAAAATGCTCACAAATTACTTATAGCTGTGTTTGCCCCTGATACAAGAAGTGGATCCCAGGACCATTGACTGGTAAAAATAGGTGCCTATGAGACCTGTCACTTTCATTACTGATAGAAATAGATGAACACCCACCTCATAACTGTTGACTAGTTATAGGATCCCCACTTTGTTATAATGAGATGAAATAGACAAGCCATTCTAGGACAAAAGAACAAGCAGACATATTACATCCTCCTAATGTAGAATAACATTGAATTTACCTTGACACTGAAACATTCTCATGATAGGTTCTCCACTTCCATTATCAACTATATCAAGGACCACCCACATCGGAGAGCCGTGGTTCTGGAAAGTGCAGTTTAACTCTTGTGTTCACAACGATCTTTCTATTGTCTCCATGAATCAGACAATATATAATATGTGATCAATTTTGAAGGATTCACATATGCACATCTGAGGGGCCCAATCTAGCACCAAAAAAATTCAAAACAAGGGACAGACCTGCACGGGTAAATGTGGCAGTATTAACTCCAATAATACGACCAAAAGAATCTAGCAGTGGACCTCCTGAGTTTCCTGCATGGATCAAGGAAAAAGGATTAGGATCTAGGAAGTGCCTTGTGAGAGATATACTTTCTTCCCCATAAGCCAACCTTTATGTATGTCAAACATACAGTCCCAGTAACATCAACTGTGTATGCTTGAGCACCAAAGACTTCACTTTTGCCAAGTGTGTATAACTTGGCCATCAATCTAAATCTGATCCTTTGACCTGATCAGTGACTATGTATCCATTGAGTCATGGGCAAAGTTTCAAATTCAGTGAAATCTCATGGTATGGAAATGAGATACCCCATCATGCATGTAATGTAAGCACAAAAGGTATGAAGCGCACCAGCATTGATAGGAGCATCTGTCTGGATAGCCCCTGGTATTGGCTTCCCACTAGGAGATGGGATCTCCCGTCCTAATCCACTGATAACCTGCTACATTGAATAGAGTCAAGATACATTGTCAAAGGGAGTTGTTCCAACAAACAACCACTCTAACACAAAGTCTTCTAGTGAAAAATGATTGACATCTGAAGGACAGTGACCAAGAACTTCAAATCAGACAGAGCATATGTGCAAAAGATATTTAACACAGATGGTGTGTGCCTGGGAGAATACCCCAGTTGTAAGGGTGTGTTGAAACCCATAAGGATTGCCAATTGCATAACAATTTTGTCCCACTCGAAGATCGTCAGATGTACCCACTGGAATAGGGACAAGTCTGTTTTCTGGGACATCAATCTCAACCAGCCAAACCCTTCTCCATAAGTTTTATGTCTGTTACAATGATCAGAGGTCTACCATAAAGTAACATATTCACTCTTCCCTAATTCCTAGGCATTGTAGCACACAGTTTGTCTTTATCACCAGGGTCTACAAAAGGAATCTCACTGGCTGTGAACTACAGAACAAATTCTTCTGAATCACTGAAGCTTTTGTACTCTTCCATACCTTAAGAACTGCAAGATCACGGGTAGGGTCAAGGCCTATTAAGCGTGCCTCATGAACTGTTATTTTCCCATCACTCCCCAACACAGACACCTGTTCATGGAAAGAGCCATCATATTAGGAATAACACTACCACAATACAAGCATGAATCATGCTCAAATACTGTCCTTTAAGAACCAGTGTCTTCTTGCAGAATGTATGGTTCTCCAACAATTGTGCATGTGAAGTGACAATATTGCAACAGCCACTTGCACCAGACTAGTTAGTGAATACCCAAATGGTTCCCCTTGGACTTCACCCAGATAAACCTTGACCATGGCAAGGACTGCTGTCTAGGGTACCTGCTCCAGTCTAGGAAGTGTTGATGGTAAAATGAGATGATACTAATCCATAGGCTTAATTCAGAATCCTAAATCATTTCAGCATCCACTTCATAAATGAGGCACATTATCACGAGCTTTCACCATACTACATCTCCATGTAAATGCATCACCATTTTTACCTGTGCCTTTTGTCGCCCTGAAGGATCCATTGCCAATTTCGCCACTACATGATAGTTTGTTACCTGTCCCCATTTCAATCTGCAAATGAGAAATTGAGAGAGAGAGAGAGAGAGAGAACAAAATGACCGAAGCGAAGGATATGAGGATACTACATAGGGAGGGAGACCATATGTCTTACAATATGGCCAAACTTATCCCAAATGAAGCCTGAACCAATGCCTTCAACCTTCACATCCTCCTCACCTACAACAGTCTGCTTCATTGCCACCTTGCTGGTTTCAGCCTCCACATTTTGAACTGACACAACAGATCTTGTTGCGCCCTGCACTTTTTCCACTCAATACCACCCCCCCACCGCCACACACACACACAATTTCTTATATCTCAAGATTTCCTTGCTGCCAAGCTCACCACAAAGGCAGTAGAAAAAAGCAGCAACATGCACCAAATTTTCCAGGGCTCTATCGTCGTCATCATCATCGACAACAACAACATGCACTGTGTCATTCATTTAACGTTACCACCAAAGAAAAAAAATCCTTCCTCCACATCTTGTGTATACTCTTTACGGGAAGTCGATGATGCTACAAGTAATGCAGAGAGAGAGCTTTCTGCTACTGGACCATTCTTCAGGGTAGGAGGAAAAACCACGTACCTCAAAAAGCTGGACCAATCTTTCTTCCTCCTCATCATACTCGTCCTTCACGCTCTTCGGAAACTCCAGTCCATGCATAATTGGCACCTGCTGAAGAAGAAGAAAGGCCGGAGCCGCCGACGACAAAACAATCATTGCAGCACGCCGACCGTAAGAACGCAAGTATGCCGTCGCCGCCGTTACCGCGGTAGCACTCTGCTGCCGTTTCTTCGTCGCAGATACTACTACGACGCCTAGGGCTGAAACTCCACCAGCAATCCCGCTTGAACTTGGGCAAATCCTCTTGAAACTCCTTTTGCTTCCACGCCTGGATTCACAAAACCGTGAAAACACAGACAAAGGAGACAACAGAGAGCGGGCAGTGGAGGACACGGACGCCATCGCTGCCATCGCTATCGCATTTGTGAAAGCTCTGACTGATTTCCGAACGCTCGTTTGATACGCTAATTTTGGGGTTTTAGGGTTTCTAAGTTTTAGGGTTTCCTGCCCCTCCACTCTGCACATCACTTGATGTGTCTCGTTTGAGACGCTAATTTTGGGGTTTTAGGGTTTCCTTGCCATCCACTCTGCACATTAGTTTATGCCTACAATGTGCCCTGTAATTTGCCTAAGGCAAGCTAAAACATTAAGTTAATTTAACAATTTTTTGAAATTATATTTAACATTGATGTTTGGCTTTTAAATCATTTTTATTCAAAAATTGAATGTTGGTTAACAACAGCTATTAACATCATTTTAACATTAATGTCATGTCATATGCCTTTTCAAGATTTAAAGTTAATTAACATTTTAAGTATGGATTGGGGGCTAATTTTAACTTCCTTCAACATTAGCCTAACATTGGACTTAATATAAGTGTGACCATATTTGAAGACATACATTACAAAATCAACCAAATTCTACCCATTTTCTTTCATTAACAATTATCACTTTGACAAACTTTTGTTAAATAATTATTTTATTTTCAAATGTTCACTTCAACAAGAAAAAATAGAATTTTAAAAATATTTGAAAATGAAATGGATGAATTTAATTTATTTTGAATATGGATGAATGTATTTTACCTATACATCAATAGATATCATTATTTTCACATGTTATAAACCTAGTTATTTTGGTACCTAAGTACTTTGGTCCTTGTTCTTGATTTAGGTATAAGGTTGTTAGCCTCATTTCCATAGGTACCAATTGTTTTTTTATTTAGGTGTAGTTTGAGTTTTAAGTTTTATTAAGTATTTGCATTGTAATTTTTGGAGCACTTTTTTTTGTAGGTATTTATTTAGTCTTCAAGTGTAAGATTTCTTCTATCATTCCTTTTAGCATGCAATTGATCAAATGTAGGTAGCATGAATTGTGGAACTAATGATTGTGGTACCGAAAATACATAGTAGAAGTTGTTCACATGATTGTTTCACCCCATTTCAAGAGGTGAAAAAAAAATAACTTTGCAATGAGATTTTGATCTCTTGAATGAACAAGAAGGAAATGAAAGAAATAGCAAGCCAATGGCAAAGAAGCGACCTCTATGAAGACCTAAAAAATTCACAACTTTACAACCAAACATGGAAACTTTTTTAAAAAAAACAAATGATGGAGTTCCAAAGGGATTAAGGGTTAATAAGTGGAGAAAATACACCAATTGGTTTCAATTAGATTTGTGGCCACCAATCATGCCATAAATTTAAAAATACCATGGCAATTGATTTAAAGCTCTACCTTTTTTTCTAACTACTTACAAAAACCAAGATGTCCAAATGTTTACAAAACATTAAGTAGATTTAATCTTTGTGAGTGGTTTATAAACATCGAAAAATTGAAGTCAAATTACGGTCATGCAATTGAAATGGGCTCTACATTTCAATGCAAAAAACATAATTTACCTGCCCTTGAAGAATACCATGAATTGAAGGATGCATTTGTAACCATGTTGCAAAAAATGAAGATGGTTACACAACCACTAACAACTTACATTGTACAACCCATAATTTGTGGAATGATCCAATCCTTAGCTCCACATGTGATTCATGACACTTCTAAAGGATTTAAGGTCACCATGGAATGGACACATTAGTTTTTTAAACTGTACATGAACTAGAGCTTTAGGGTTGCCACTACAAATGTAAGTAAAATGCCAATGGATTGGATGGAATGAGGAAGATTCATGGCATATTTTGTAACTTATCTTGCCAAGAACTACAACATTCCACCACGCCTCCTTGTGAATATAGACCAAATAGGGATGCATGTGGGGTGTTGGCATGGTGGGGTGGACCAATTTCAACATCACAAAGGTACTTTTTTTTGTAGTGAGTGTGATTGCAAGTGTTATATTTTATTACATATCTTGGGTTTCATTAATAGGGACACATTTTCAAATAATATACTTTAATATTTACATGGTACAATTTTTTGTAATGCAAAAAACATAAAATCCCAAAAGCTATGGACTTTTGAAATTGAAAAACTAGGGTGTAACCCCAATTGCAATTAAGCTAATGGACTTTAATTTGGTTCAATGACTTTAAATTAATACATTTCCACCTTGATTAGGGAATTGGTATCAAGGTGGAAATGTATTAATTTATTGCAAAAGAATTTTACATCATATGAATTGAAAGTATTACACTATGGACTTTTGAATGTTGAAAAAACACACCTTATTTTTAAAAGTTCATGGCATTTAAAAACAAAGGTATTTTGAGTTTAAATTTAGAAAACTTGATATAAATCATTAAAATTTATAATGCATAAATCACATATGGAAAAAATTTGCTAGGAATGATAGATATCATCTTGTCGTCATCATGTGTCAACATTGTGCACATTGTAAAACTTGCAAAATGGACTTTAGACCAAGTTTTTTTTTGCTAGGTCTTGGTCCACCCAACCATGCTAAGACCCCTTAATACTTATTGTTGGAAGAAAGAACATAGGAAAGTTGAGGAGCCAAACAAGTTCAAGTTCTTGGTGTAGAAGATAAAGACATATGAATGTAGTGGCATCGCTAACATTAGATGGTAATATGCTTCCTTTTCAAGTGGTATTTACGAGAACCACAAAACAATCATTACCACCTAACAATGCAAGAAAAATAAAATGCATTGCAAACAGATGGGATTTGATATTTAGTGATAACCACTAGTTTAACTTGGAAACAACAAAATAGTTTGTTAACACCATCATGATGCCATATTTTCATAATCAAATTTTTTTAAAAATGTTGCCAAATAATCAAACAATGGTGTGGTTGCTAAATTGTTGGTATGTCCACAAAACGAAGAAATCTTTAAATTGGATGAAAAATAAACTTTCAAACATCTTGTTGATTTTTTTGCTAGCTAATATGTGATTTTACAATGCCTTTTGAAACATGCATTCTAGATGGCTTTCAATGGTTGGACCACAAACATCATCAAGTCACAAATTGACACATGTGCAAATCCTCACGTGGATTTCAAAATGAGCAACTTGAAACCCAAAATTTGTGGTTGGTTACATCAACATGGACAAAGGCGAAAGTAATGAAACCTATGCTAATAAAAGGTTGGGAAAAAATAGCACTTACAAGGGCTTGGGATGCTGACTTTCAGCTTGCAGCATTAGAGACCAATACAACAATTGTGTTGTTTACAACCATGTTGGAGATTAAAGAAGCAATTGATGTTGTGGATGATTTCAACAAAATAAAAAAAAATTGCAACCATCATGGAACAGTGCTTGCAACACATGTTAACAACAATTTCAAACATAATTACACAACCATTTGTTAAAAATAAGTTACAAGAATTAGCATGAAATCAAATGTCAAAAAAAGGAATAGGCGTAGCAAGCACAATAGTAACATCAAACATGACAACAACATCAGTGACAACAATAGGCATGATAATAACAGCAAGCACATTAGCACACTATCAAGTGCACTAGTAGTAGCAAACACAACAATAACAAAAAGTGTGACAATAGTAGTAGCGGGTGTGGCAATAGCAACAAGTGTGGCAACAACAACAAGTGCATCAACACATTAACAAACACACCAATAGCAACGTCATGAGTAGCATGTGCAATAGTATTAGTAGTAGGCATGACAATAAGCATGGTAACAAAAGTTGGCATGGCAACAATAGTAAGTGCATCGGCACATTAATAGGTGCATCGGTATCAACATCCACATTAACATGCTAGCAAGAAGTGCGATAATAACAACATGCACATTAGTTGGAACGTGCACCAATAGCATGAACAAGTGCAACAACAATAAGAAGTGTAACATAACATTAACATTAGCATGCATAACAATATTAAAAGATTTAAGAGTTGGAATAACAACAACACATGCAAGTACTATTGCAAGGTGAAGTGGAAAACTCATGAGTTTTTAGCTCATTTTTTCTTCCCACCTTTTCTTTCTTAATGTTTTTTACCTATATATTTCAAGGCATTGAACTAGTTGGTGACAATGAATGTGAAGCAACCACTTGCTCCCACACACAAACACAAACCACTTACTCATGATTGCTAACATTCTACTGTTAAAATATGATTAGTTCTTTGCCACACATTTCCATGTAGGTGTTGGAATTTATGTAGATGTGCTTTTAGATGACTTGTGTGTCTTTACAACAACATCCAAACACAATGTCCAATTTAAACAGTCACCATAAACTTACATGTTCCCTTACCCATGGTTGTTGATGACGAGGAGCAACAAAATATCACCTCACATAATACCACAATTGTTATGTTACAACCAAAAAGATGAGAGAGGGGTACCTCCTTCAAAAGCCACGGGTATGTCAAGTTTTCTTGCCACTTAGTAAACTAAACAATCCAAAGTTGCATGGTTCAACAATAACAACCATGATTATTGCCTAAGTGCTCCAAGCCAAGGAACAATGTGCACTCTAAACCCTAAAATTCAATCCAAAAATTATTCCTCAAATTAGTAGTATGCAATACTCTTAGGCTATGGTTTTTCTACAACATAGATTTGTAGTGTGCAAGGTTTCAACTACCCAATGAACATTTTTCAAATTTTTGACATGCACGAATTAGGGTTTTGATTATGTTCAACAAAAAAGTCACATATATATATTTTTTAATTTACAAATTTTGAAATAATATAATTAATATAAAAGTTGCCTAGGGAATACAATATAGGTGTATAAAACAATGTTGGGCGGATATTTTGAAAATCCGGATATCCTGATCAGATATCATTCAAGATATCATTTTTGAAATCTAAGATGATATCCTTATCTATGGATATCAAAATAATGATATCAAATCATATAATATCCTAACAAATTTTTTTGAAAATTTGATATCTAAGGCGGATATTAAATCTATGCTTGGATATGGACATGAGAGAGGTTTAGGTTTAAAGTGTAGGTGTGTAGGTTGTTAGAAGGATGAAATAAGTTGCAGGAACCAGTGTAGGCCATTACAAGGAAAAAAAAGGTTGTAAAAAAAACCTAAACGTAATATAAATGGGTTGCACCTTTTTTTTTCCCACTTCACGTTATTTTTTTCTTTATTCTCTTCTCTTCACGTTGTTTTGTTATGCTCTTCTTTTTGCACTATTCAATTCTCCTCTTTGCATTGTTTTGTTCTCCTTTTCACGCTATTCCACTCTCCTTTTCATGTTGTTCAACTTTCTTTCATGTTGTTGAGTTTTTTTCTTTGTGCTGCTATGCTTTCCTTTTCATGTTGCTTGGTTCTCCTTTTCGCATTGCTCTGTTCTTTGAACGAAATGAATTTTTGGACTTGTAATTTATAACTTGTAAAATGTTTTTTGAAAAAAAAATTGTTTTATCTTGGTATCCAGATTAGTAGGTTATTCAACAAATATTAATGGTGAAGGATATCCGGCCATATTGAAATCCAACATTAGATTTAAAATTTGTTTGATATATTTAAAAGATATTTTAATTTATTTTTTAAATAATAATAATAATAATAATCAGTGGATAACATATAAATGAATAAATTTGAGGATCTTTAAAAAATCTTATATTTGCCCAACACTGGTATAAACATACATTACAAAATCAATTAAACCCTACCCATTTCTTGGCATTATTAAATATATAAGACATATATTACAAAATTTTCCAAACCTCATTCATTTAAAAAAATTATTAGGTTTAAAAGACATACATTACAAAATTTATCAAACCTTATTTTTTTTCAATGTTATTAAATGATAAGACATAGATGATAGAATTGAAAAGGTCTATCAATTAAGTCTAGATAATTGGCACTTGGGTTGGACAATCAATTCAACATGAAAATTAATTGTTTAAAATGGATAATAGACCTATTAGTTATTAATGATTTTATAGACTAATTGTGAAAGTTATATTCTAGTGATTTTCCATTTGATATTCCATATTACTAATGATTCAAAATAATAGGAGGAAATGTCCACATTCATTTTTCCTTTGTGAAATTTGACAAAGGAAAAATGAAATAATATAAATAATAAAATGTAATTAATGAAAAACCCTTCAACTAATTCTTAGATTCAAACAAGTTGTTACAAACTTCATGATTCTTTTTGGAGTTATGGTTTACCATTTATAGATGATACCACAAGTGATGATCATTATAATTGATGGTGAAAAGATATTTTAAAATATTGCATCTTATTAGATGTCATTAAAATATCTTATGATTCGAAGTTTTAGGAACATTTTCATATATATTTTAGGATTAAAAATGATTTGACAAGATGATAATAACCACCACCTTCACTCAATGAACTATCAAATATGTATTAATTACACCCATGAAATAGCAATGAAAATTAACAAAATATTTATTAAATTTTTCTCTAACTTGTTTGCCACTATTCAAATAGGTGCCAACAAATGTTAACAAGTGTTTGCCACCCACTTTAACAATTTTAAATACACATGTATTGAATCAAAACAACAAAAAAAATCTTTGGGAAAACAAAATGTAAAGTTTTATTTTCTAAAGAAAAATAAAAAAGTTCAACAAAATGATATAAAAAAAAACTAAATCCAAGAATGTGTGTTCTATATCAATATCCCAATTCAAATTTAGAGATGTAACTAATATGCTAACTAATTTTTAACTAATATGTACCATAATTAATACGATAATAATAATTTTTACGTACTTTTACTAAAAATGTTCATGCTTGTCAATAAAAAAATCTCTTTATCAATATATGACACACCTTTAGATTTGTTAAATGGTATCGAGGGTAAAAACTTAGCTGATTTTTTATTTTGCAATAAAATACAAACTCGAAATGCAATCCCTAATTTCCAAGGTGAAAAATGGTGTAGGAACTCTATGATGCATGGGACTAGTACAAGTTCTTAAATGGGATTCACCATCTTGTCAAACTACACAAATTAAAAGAAAGAATGGTTGATAATGTGGAATAAAAATGGTGCATGGACACATTGCATGTAACTCACATTTACAAAACACACTAAAACCCAAACTTAAGGAACAATCACCATTTTCTTTCTTATAATATATATTTTACAATTCTTCACAAGGGCTACATTCAAATTGCATTTTTCTAAAAACTCACCTAAAAGCCTCAAAATTGCTATGTTACATGAGTATATTATATGGGTCCTATCAATTGAGGGGTTAATGATTCTTTCATTTTATCTTTGATTGAATTTTTTAAAAGGTTGGAACTTTTGAAAAACATTTTCAAATAACATATCAACCTTTCAAAATAAAATCAATTTGACCTTTTTGTTGAATGTTTTAGTGATTGGGAATCATTTTGCTAGTTTGATTCATAACCTTTTAAATGCCATAATTCATGTTTGTGATTGACTATTGATCAATACCTATTCAACATTTAAAAAAAAACTCAATTTGAATGAGGTTTGATTTTCAAACCTTGTTTCAGAGCTTCCCAACTCTGAAAATGAAAATTTATTTTGAAATGATGAAACTCATTTTTTTACATTCTTTCACAATGCTGAAGTCTCAAGACATTTTCTTAACTTGTTTTCATTATCATGCCTTATTTTGGTTGTGAGCCCAAGGTTAAAGTAACATCAATATATTTTTGCAACCATATCCTTGGTTGGAATACGTTATCTCTTAATAAAATTTATTTTTGTAATGATTTATTGCATTAGATGATGATGAATTTCAATAAATTGCATTTGGAAAGTTCGGTCCTTTGAAAGATATTTACTACCTTGAATGTCAATATACATGCCAATGGGTTTCACAATAGATGATTAATGTTCCAAAAATGTATGAATGTTACATTGTTTGCCTTGTATTTGTGAGATTTTTATATATTTAAATGTTTGTTGATGACACAACAATTGAATTTTGATTCATTTTGCTCCAACTAATAGCTTTAGTTCCCAAAAATATAACCTAATTGTGAATCAAAGGTCATCAATAGATCACTAACCCAATAAACACATGATTGTTTGTTTTTATATGCAATGTTAAAGCTCCAATTGGAGCATTAGCATTAGTAAGCATCCATTGGGAAGTGCACCTAGCCCATAATGTTTTCATTGAAATGCAAATAGCACCCCTTTGAAAACACGTATAGCCCATTTCAAGAAACATGGTTTTTGAAGCCCACATCATTTGTGAAAACATTTTTCTATCAAAAGCACCAACTTTTTGCCTTTCAAGTAATGGAAAGCCGATTTCACTGAACAAACCTAATGTTGCAAAATTGACTCACAACCCCCATTGCATGAAAAATATCAGATTTTTGTATGTAAGATTACATTTAGGAAATTCCCAATAACCTTATAAAATAGAGAAACTTCATGGCTTCCCAATTTGTAACTTTTTAAGCAAGTGTCTTTTGAAAGTTTGCAATTTGATTATTGGTGATTGAAATGGTCCACACAAAAGTATCTCATACCTTTAATGTATTACATGTGGTTGGGATCTATTGCTTGCAACAATGGGAGTGTTGGGAATTCACCAATTGGTGAAAATTTTGCATCCCTTATACCTTCAAAGTTCTTTTTGGATTGGTCATGGTATCCATCCACCTCAATTTTACCCATACCCTAATTTTTTAGGGTTTACCATTCCATAGGGTTTTTATTTTAACACAGCCTTAATAAACCCTTGTGGGCAAGCATTCCATTTTGCGAAATGGTGTCACATACTCCTAGCCCATATGGCAAGAAATTGCCTTCCATAATTTCCTGCTTGCCCAAATCATTATGCCGGGTAATGTTCTCTCACATTAGTTTTGGACCAGACTTGTCTGTTTTGTTCATGGGATCTCACCATAGTGAAGGCCAGCTTCAACACATGTTTGTCAAATAATTAATTAATTAAATATGGAGACTCCATGTTGAAAAATAACATATTTCTGAATATTTCAATAGATTCTTGATTTTCCTTCACAAAAATTTGTTCTTTGAAGATTTTTTTTATTTTTTATTTTTTGTTTTGGAGATTTGAACATTTTTTACAAATAATTTAATCAGTGTCAAAGCTGCCAAGGTACTACTACTACTATGGTAGGCTATCAGTGTTGGGTGGCCATTACAAACAGGAGCAGATCCCTTCTGAGGGTTATCAGGGTGGGTCTTAGGATTCATAACCATGGTTCTCAAGGAATCCAAGACCTGGCTCTGATATATGACCATGGTTCTCAAAAATTGAAAATAAAAATAAAACAAGGGGTGTGTCACAATGTGTGGCCTTGCCATTTACATTAAAAAAAGGATCTTGAGGCAAAAGAAGAATTATGGAAACTCAAATATTTCACCATGCCAAAATATAATTTTCAAAAAATCCTCTAAATAAAAACCCAAAATCCTTCAAGATATTATTATAACTCTATAACTAATCTCAAGTTTCAAAACAAGACAAAATATCATGTTTCAAAAAATCCTCATATAAAAATAGACCTATTATTATTATTATTATTATTACCTAGGGGCCAAAATCCCTTAAGCTACTATATACTCTATAATGAATTTAAACACAATATCATTGCCTTGGTAGGAGGCAAGGCCAATTAAAAAATGGACCTGAACACTGCCTAGCAGCAACAGGTCTTTGATTCACATTTTCTTCAAAGAACAGAAACCGAGGGTTCTTTGATTGTAAAAAAAAACATTTACAAAACTCAAACTCACTCACGGGTTCTTCAAATTTTGAAATAACCTTACAACATGGATATCTATGGGATCACAAATACCCTTACAACACGGGTATCTATGGGATCACGAAGAATGTGGTGGTGGCTCATTCATTCCTTTAGTGTCATAACAAATTGTTCATGTACAAATGGACTATTTCTTCTCTGGGCTAAGGACCCAGTCAACCAACCGACCAACCTACCAACCAACCACAACAACAAAGCCTAATAATGCTCACGCTAGTCATGCTAGAGTTTCCATATTTTATTGGTTTCGGAACACTTGGGTCACTTCGACTCCCACTACCAGTCCAGGATCTTATATAACCATTATTATATCTATTGCCATAGACACCGACCAAATAACACAAGGTGGGCGCACTGTCAATTGACCTTTCCTTTGGATGGACAAGTAAATTACTCATCACCTATTGAACACACATATACCACTGTAAAATTTTTTACCTTCAAGTTTTAGATCTCAAGAAATTGATTGATTTTTTTTGGGGCTAGAAAAACACTAGTTTTAAACAAAAGTTTTGCCAAGTTTATTGCAGAACTAGCCCAGAGAGAAGTGGATTAGCAACTAGTTAGGAGGTATTTCAACTGGTATCAACTTAAGGTTTTAATGCACATAATTAGTGTGTGCATAGTGCATTATGATTAAAAGGCAATTTGGCTATTATCAATTTGAGCTTCACAAGCCAAAAAGGTTTAGGATTTTAGTTTTTGCACTTCTTTTCATACTTTAGAGTTGTGATGATGAAAAAATGGCGACTTTCAATTAAGGTGCACATATGCAAAGGATTGGCGGCATTGGCAACATTACTCAGAACTTCATTGCAACGTTCTCAAATGTGCCAAAGTCTGGTAAAACATCTTGAATCGTAACCTTTTTTTATTTAAATTCATTTTTCATTCTTCACTCCTTCCACCTTCACTCTTATTTGTCTTTGATTTTGTGTTTAAGTAGAACCTCCCATGTCACAAGTGAAAACCCAAGAACAACCTAACAACATGCCAATTTGTGTTTCAGCCATCTTGTTCTTTTGGTGCTTGGATTAAATGTATTTTGGATTACACTTACAATGTTCATTGTGGTCGTCATGTTTTGTTTACAAGTTTTTGGGGTGCTAGGGGTGTTTGTGAAGCTATGCATATTTTAACTATTGTGATTTAAACATTTGTTTTTTAGTTTGGTTGATTTTTTTTCATGGACTTTGCTACTCACAACCTTTCTGATTGCAAAGCCCGTCATGGAGAGGCTGATGGAGATTTAATGCAATTCATTAGTTCACCAACATCACTAGCACACCAGTGCATCATGTTATTGCAATTAAGGGGGAAATGAAAGTTAAAGGGGTCAAAATTGAAAAGGAGAATGTGTTGTTTGCTTAGTTGCAAAAAAACCAACAATTATGACACCCCCATAATCAAATCTCTATTGTCTGGGCATTTTTTGTTCTCAATGATCTAGCTATAAAAGTTCATAACCATTTCACTTAGAACATGAGGTGCATAGATTTTGTGCGACCTCATGACTTCAACTTCTAATAGTAATAGTACATCATGATCGAAGAAAAGTATTATTTCTTATAATCTTGCGGATGGCATGATGAATATGAAGAAACATGTTGATAATGAACAAGGGGTTACTATGAATCAATATAAATAACAAAAATAATTTACTGATGAAAGTGTTAATGGAGGTCAGCAAAAAGGGAAAAAAGGAAAACAATGCATCCCAATTCCATCATTCATTTTTTTTGGGCCTAAACCCTTATAAACTAAATGATCTAGGTCAATAGTAATTTTTTGAAGATTTGGTTTTGTTGATTGCAAAGGGTACATGCCATTGTGTATAGTTGAAAACCCTTGGTTGTGGCATTTTGTCATGTTTCCTTCACGTAAGGAGTTGGTTCGAAAACATATTTCGATTATGTTGAGTAAGAAAATGGAAATGTATGTGTTTTCAACCATTGCAAAATGTGTCATGACCATTGTTACATTTGAATTTTGAATGTGTAAAATTGGATTTGATACATTTGTTTTTGTCATCAATTTCATTGATGGTGAAGAGGTATTTTGCCATGTTACAATAGGTAGGTTTGAAGCTTTAAACACTTTTGGAACAACCTTAACAAAATAATTGAATTTTTTTTTGTCTACATATCAATTCATGACCCAAGTGATTATTTATAATAAGGATGAAGGCATAAACCTAAACACATTTAATTGCATTAACAAATGTTGTATCTTGTGAATTCATGTAGTTACATTCATCATTTAATGATACTTATTATGGCCATGTGATGTCAAAGGCATGCCACTAATGATATTAAACTTGGTGTTGGCATGAAGGAAATGAATGTGATAGATGTTCAGGGTGCATTGCAAAAAACGATTATTTAGATGAAGAAGAATGAAAACTTCTATGTAAAGAAGTTGGCTTGAAACCTCATACACTAAAAACCTCAATGAAAATTTGATTTATTTGCAAAGTTTTTCTTTACATAGAAACCTTGGAATATTCTGCTACCATAAAATTTTGCTATAACCAACATACCACCAAATTGCAAAATAGAATGTCATCAAGTTCAACATGGGCAATAACCACAGTAGTGATAGACACTTTGGGGCCTATGGTGGAACAATGCATTTTGAATTAGACCAAAGGGTATTGGCTACTTTTAAATGTTTTATTTGCTACATTTTCAATTTGTAATAAAATGCATAGGGAGCATGGAGCTTGTGCATCACTAAACTTGTTTCTAATGTGTGGAAAATTCAAAATAAAGTTAAAGATTTTCTATGGCAAAATGACACTTGAAATGATCGGCATGTTGGAGTTTTTTTTGGCTTTTCTTGTGACCTTCAATATTATTATAACACATAATATGTGTGCTCTTCAACTTGATCCAAGGTTTAAGGGGTTGTAGTGCATCATGGAGTATGTAAACAAGGATTAAGCTGCCACAATTGTGGAAGAGTATGACCAATAAGTTTTGATGCCACTTTTGGTGGTGGTCTCCAAGTATTTGAACCTTGGGAATGTAGAAAACCTTCCTCTTTTAGTAGCCATTGGCAATGATTCCTTACAAGGAGTTTCATCTTCTATAGAAAATGCTTGTTTGTTTTTGGTGAAATTAGAATTGTCTTTATATTGTTGCTTACTTGTGAGCGAAAATAATGTATAATCACCTTTGCAATGGTGGAAAGATCATGCAAAACAATTGCCTAATGTTTCATTCCTTGCTTGTCAAATTTTGGGTATCCCAAATTCTCAAATTGAAATCGAATGGATATTCAAACATTGTTGGAATATTGACCAATTTGCGTTGGTGTTGACTGGATGTGTAAAATCTTGATAAGCTAATTATGATTTTGAATAATTGGGCAATTGATGCAAGGATCGTCTATTTTTTTCTTGTTACCATGGGGATGGCAAATTTTTTGAAAGTTGAAGATAAAATGTTGGATAATTTTGAAGAGGAGCTTGAAGATTCCGGGTACTTTGATAACTTAGAGTAGTGTGCTATAAGTATTTTGTTGTAGCCACTGGACATTAAACATGGTGTAATGGGTAGCATTATTGCACTCAAAATAAAAGTTTAATTGATTTTTTTGGGCTTTCAATGACTAAGTGTTTAGCTTCCACCAAACACTTTCTATTGAATTTTGAGATTTGACTTTAGATAGTTTGCTAAACCCTCTTTTTTGATTTTAGACTTGTTATGTCATGCCTATATGTATCCATTTAAAAATTTCAATCTAATGTGCATTTGTGAACACATTCCTTGTTCTTGACTAGTTCTTTTTTTGTGCTCTCAACGATCGATGAGAGAGCTTCCACAAACACTTTGTGTTAAATTTTGAGATCTAACAATCTATTAAACCCTCTTTCTAAACCTGTGATATCATGCCTTAGATGTAACCAAATTTGCATTTATGTCAACAACTTTTTTTTTTCTCTTGTTCGTGCTTTGGTTGTGCACAAATTGAGATAGATGAGACTCCTTATATTGATTGATACCTGGATTGAAAACATATACCAATTGGTATCACATTTTTCATATTGATATCGATACCTTTGCAAAATGTAAATGGATTTTGGAAATAGAGATATCAGCCGGGTATCTGGATGTGACAAATACCCTGATACCAGTACTAGGCTGGTATATGATTTTTGGGGAGACTATATATATATACCAGGGGACCAGGCTGGTATGTAAAAATGGTGATGTCAGTCCAACAACAACACTCCCATAAACCCCACACAACCCGGCCCCCCACACCACCCACAAGACAAATAAGGGAGACCACTTCACTCCATGACACTACTTTTCATTGGTTGCATGGAAATTCTATTCCTATACTAGGATGCAGGGCCCACATATTTCCACTCATGGCTCTCAAGGGATGGAGGGGGGAGGGCTCCAGTCAATCACGAATTACCGAATCAAGCATGTGCGGACACCAATTATTTTATATAAGTAAACAATTGGCTCCCACTATTTTTGGCCTGGACTAATGGCCGTTCCTAAGAACATAGCCCTACATAATCAGATTCTCCAGGAACCAAAAAAAGAAAAGAAAAGATAGCACCACAATCAACCAAAGAAAATAAAACTATGTCTAGGCCAAAAATGGTGACAAACAATAAAAGTCTCATGCAGCCAATGAGAAGGCTCAGCATGCACTCCTGAGGTACTGGGCCCCATTTTTGACAAAACTAGGGATGAAATGAGGAGTCAAGATGGAAAACACTGCACAGAAGAAAAGAAAAAAGGAAAAAAAAAGGAAGACCAAACAAGTTTTCTCACTGAATTTGGCACTCATGGAGATGAAACTCAAAAAAAACAAACCATCAAACATTACAAAAGTCAATTCTCAAACACCCAAAAAAATTTCTTGTATGTTGTTTTGTCGTTATTAAAGTTCAAAGATGATTTGTAGAACTTTAGGTGACACTCTTATATAGCATTTTAAATCGTTTAAAATGAACAAAAAAATAAGAAAGTTATGAGATTTGAAAATACAGAGGGTTTGAAGAGAAGAAAAAAAAAAAAAAAAAATCTTTTTTTTTTTTTGTAAAGGTTTTTTTATTTTTTATTTTTTTTTTTTTATTTTTTTTTTTTTATTGTTTTGAATTCTCTCTGTTTATTTTTTTTTCAGTCTTCTTAATTCTTTATTTTTCTTCTTATTATTTTTTAATTATTTTTTTTCCTTTGCATTTCAAAGATGATTTCTAGAGCTTGAGATAGCGCTCCCAAAACAGTTCAAATCACTTCAGAATGAAGCACATATGATAAGATATAAATAAGTAAGTGTTCGACCATAGACAGGTGATCGATGATGGGCCGGTCTACCCGAAACCCATGTTATCCAAGTTTGCAAACTT
>Ga0116231_10003469_pt1 | contig 32769 bp, 14 predicted proteins | sample S1TSphgellanicum_2_FD_89695 | JGI IMG/M metagenome (GOLD analysis project Ga0116231, IMG submission 89695) | Host-associated microbial communities from peat moss isolated from Minnesota, USA - S1T2_Fd - Sphagnum magellanicum MG | ecosystem: Host-associated > Plants > Peat moss > Unclassified... | reverse complement strand
TGAGAAGACAGAAAGCATGTTGTGGAAGACTCGGGCACGGAGGGGGGTTTTGCACGCTGTAGGGATAAGGATGAAAAGCAGAGGAACAAGAAAGAAACAAAAAAAAAAAAAAAAAAAAAAAAAAACATTCTTTTTTTTAAAAAAAAAAAAAAAAAAAACCCCACAAAACTGGAAATTCACGAATTCTTCTTTGCACCAACGACGACGACGACGACGACGACGACAACAACAACAACGAAAGCGAATTCAGGAAGCCTTAAGTCACGCGCAACAAAATAATACGAACACTTAGAAACTCAACCAAATTTAGCACAATTAAGACTGCGCGATGAAATATTAAATCGAAATTCACGCAATTTTCTTTTTCTTTTTCTTTTTCTTTTGGGACAACAGCAACGACAAATCGAATTCAGCAGCAGCAGCAAACCAGAGTGCGCAGATGGATATGTGACGACAACAGAAGACGAGGACGACGACGAGCGACAAGTGTTGCGAGGAGAGTGAGTGTCTATGAGAGCGGGGAAGAAGTACTTCGCGTATGAAAGAGGAAAAGTGTTTTGGGGTGAGGGGGGGGGGGAAAAGGGAGAGGTGTACATATTGGGTACATACTGCGTATCTACGTTTCTATGAAAGTGGGGAGTATTTTGGAACGTATTTTTGTATTTTAAACTACACTACACATGACCATCATATGAGAATATTTTTTTTTGGGGGGGGAGAGTTCTTTTTATTTCCTATTTTAATTGTTCAAACCGGTGTTGGCCGGTTCCTAGGTTCTCTACCAGGTTTCAGTTTCTTTGGACCTTGGACTTGAAACCAAAACCCTTGTGACTATGGAATTATGGAACAAAAATGACAAAATATGGTTTTTAGGGTTTAATCTTCTTTAAGGGTTAAAAAAATAAATTACAATCTTAAGAGGGGGAAAAAAAAATGTTACATTTTCAATTGTCACTCACAAATTGGATCCGAGTTCAAGTCAATAATATTGTGTCCCAAATCGTCCATTGTAGGCGGGCCCAACAACCATTGGAGCTTGACCTAAAACAATGGCCATTGTTACACTGTTAGGGATGCATGATGGGTGCATAGGAAATGCTTTTTCATTGGGTTCCAATTAGCTAACCACGGTGGTTAGTTTAAATTCTATTTCTAATACCTATTAACAACCTTATAACCCTTATCGAACCTATGTACTAATCAACTACATGCACCAATAATAACCTATTTTCCTACTCACTTACCAAATTGAAACTTGATGTCAACTCCAATGAGGCTCATCCATAGCCAAATCATAACATGCTTCCAATGGATGATGTGCATTGTTGGTTCACTCGAGCACTAGGCTTTTAGGCCATTTTGTTCCACCACTCTTTTAGTGTTGTGAAGTGCTTTGGACTTATGATTATAGGCAAATTACTTTAATTGTTTATGCCAAAGCTCCCAATGTACTTGAGTTTTTTAATTGTTTATATATTTTGTACTAGATTTGCTAATGTTATCATTTGAACGATCCTTGATTACTATGCAAATATCGACTATGCATCAAGTGACAATAAATATGAAACGTTCTTTACACAATTTGAACCTAAAATTTTGATAATCCAAGTGTTTGGATTCCTTCCAAGGCTTTTGCAATAGTCTCATCCAACTTTTCCTCCAACATGTCTCAATGTCTTTTCTTGATGGCATAATACTTCCAACAAACTTATCCTAGTGTGAAATGTAGTCAACATTCCTTTGAGGCACTAGATCCATTCTTTTGTTCAACAACGATGCAAGTTAAGCTATTTGCGCCTTCTAATGCACTCCATTTTCTTAGATCTCAAGTGAATCATTACTCTATGATATTAATCTAACTTTATCTAATTACTTTCTATTTTTTTGAGTTTCAAAAATGGCAATTTATTTTTAATAATGGGATTTGTTTTTGATAGTAGTTTTAATATGCACCATTTTCATCAAGTGACTTGGAAAAGTGATAAGTTGTGTTGCTAGATGATTTGATTCCTCAAGTTGCTTGTCTAAATTGTCAACTACAACACACCATTTTCCAATAGACTAAGTTTGGAATAAAATCCTTGCTCATAATCAGTCTTCTTGATGTTATTGTCAAATATTTCTTATGGCTTGAATTAATTGAATATTGAAATATTTTCCTTTTGATTTGCTTCTATCAACTTAATAACTCTTGGAAAGAATTTATTAAAACAATTGGATAGTGGACAATTTTTTAATTTGTCAAACTTGATATTCTAGGCTATATATAGGGCCCATCTCTTATGTCAACACCTCAAGCCTATACCTTTTGTTCTTTGTTTTCATCATGAGCTCACACACTTTGAAATCTAGCTTTCAAAAAGTATGTTTGATACTAAAGTTTCATTAACTTTTCTTTTTATATTTGAAAATTCAAATAGTGCTATTAAAAACAATTTATGCTGGAAATATCATGGCAACTTTTTTGCTAGATAATTTTTACTTTTTAAGTATGGTTAGTCTCCTTTGAACATCATGAAAAAATTGAACCTAATGGTTTAAGTTGTAGGTTCGATGCTTGTTGCCTAATAATAATGTATGAAATTATGAAATTTCCTACTTGGTTTTCTCTCTAATATAATGATGTTTTATTTCTATGTGCTTTGTTTCAACAAGCATAATAAAGTTCTTCATTACCTTGATATTACTTAATTTGATTATCACATAATAATTTTGTAAGTGTTTCACCTTTCATTTATAGTTTTTCAACAACTTCTTCATCCATACAATGTTCTTTGCTACTTTTCCTGTTGTTTTGTATTCAACTTCAATGCTTAATAAGGCTACAATGGGTTGAAGATGACTTGATTAATTCAATGCATAATTTCCAAGTTGAATCATAAGGTTCCTATGGTTGATTGTTTGGTGTCTAAATCTCTTGCCCAATTGGCATCTACATATGTTGTCAACATGAATCTTTCACCATACCTTGGCAAAATAATCCATGATCTTGTGTACTTTTGAAATAACTTAATACCCTTTTAATTCATACTAGGTAATGTAGTTCCTATGGGTCCTCCATGAATTGTGACGTTCTACTTGTTGCATAAAATATGTCAAATCATGTGTTAATGACATAGAAAAGGGAACCCACTAATGGTCAATATTCATTACCAAAACTAGATTGCTTTTCATATTTGTAACAAAGGTCAAGTTTTTGTCCATAGTTGTGCCAGTTGGATATGCATATTCTAGTATCTTAAATTTTTTTCAAATGACTTCTTGATATATTTTCATTGAAAAATATAAACCCCATCATTAGTTTAATAGATCTCAGTTTTGAAATACAAATTAACATTATCAAGTAGTTCATCTCAAAGCTTTTTTAAAGTCTTTGCACCCATTTGATCTTCTTATCATCACCAATAATGGGTAGATCATCAACATAAAACAACATTATGATGTATTTCCCATGTTCAATGTTGAAATAAAGATTATAATTAACATGATTTCTTTGCAGATTATGATTCTTTAAATGACTATGGATGTGGTTGTACAAAACTTTTTCAATATTTGTTTAACCATGCAAGATTTTGTGAAGCTTACACAACTTATTTTCATTTCCTAGTATAACAAATGTCGCAACCCTAACCTTGGGTTTGCGACCAAGGCAAGGGCTTGCAAAGGTGCGGGCCAAGAGTGAGCCCGGGAATCACATTTCATGCTTCCTGGAGTGCAAGAGAGTTGTGTGAGGGAATGAATCCACACACTCCCAAGTGAGCTCCCACTTTGGGAATTGGAGTCCCAATGGACTCCCAAATCTTCAAAGGGAGATTGCAAGGGTCAAAATTCATTGGATTGAGGAGTTCCTTATATCATTGGAAAGTTTTTGGAACACAGATGTCTAAAATGGGCTTGCATGACCTAGAGGGCTATACTTTGCTTCAGACCTCATATCGATCAGAGGTTTGTAGAAGAAGTTATGGGCTTCCAAAGTTGCGGGAATCCCAATTTTGGGAATTTCGAGACTCCAACTTGGGAGTCCTAGGACAAAATGACATTTGGATGCTAGCCCTGTGACTAGGCACAGAGAATATTATAAGGGGGAAGGTGGTGGCTTCCTCTAAGTCCAGGCTGTGGTGAATCTTATGAATCCATGTTTGCCCATGGCTCGTTTGTGCACTAAAAATGTTCCAATTATGCATTAACCAACTTGTTGTTTGGTTTGTGCAGGTCCATGTGAATAATTGACTTGCTTGTCATTATTCCTACTCCCCATCCTAAAACTCTAGCACACCCCTTTAGCCCCAAAGTGTTTTGAACCAGTAAACCCGTCCCAACTCCTTATCTTTCCGCTATTTTCACATTTAGACTCGTAGTTGAGTGTACCAAGGAGTTTGGGGGTGAATCAACACAACCTTTTGATTGAACTATGTGCATTTCTTCATATATTTTTTTATGTAAGAATCTCATTTTGACATTTAGATGTTTAATTTTCTACCATTTTAAAATAGTAACAACTACTACATCCAAAATTGTTGCAATATGATTATAAGCATGAATGTTGCATTGTAATTGATTCCTTCCTATTTGTTTCCTCTCATTACTAACCATGTTTTCAATTTTTCAACTTTACTTAACAATCCCACCTTTGTTTTGAAGATCAATTTGGTTACTAATGTCAATTTTCCATGTTTAAAGACATTTAACGACATTTTTTAACCATCAAACTTATGATTATGTTTATCATATTGATCCAAATGTACATTTTTATCCAAGGAAATAATAAAAATGATATAACTTTCAGTTTAGGTGAAAGCACATTATGGGAGACCAACTTAAACATTTTCATAACAAATATTATAATATACACCTTTGAAAATGTGTTGTATTTAATTTTGAGTTTCACTTGTGGTGTTTGGGCTTTATATTTTGATTTTCACAAAGTTATTTTTATTTACTATATATATAAATTCAAGGAATCATGGGTATATTAAACATTTATGATATATTATATAATATAATACGGGCATATTCACAATTAGGGTACCCAAAAGGATGGTCTAATAGAAAAATGCCTACTAAAGACTATTTTATTACATTTACTATTTCATGATTATAAGGGATTGGTATATGACGATAATTAGAATGATGTCATGTTAATATATTAACAAAGATCTAAAAATAAATTGGATATAATATAGACGTTTTTTTGAGTCCTTTTAAATAATTTGAGTCCTTGTTTTAATTGTAATTTTCATCTTTAAAAAATCAAAAGGAATTTGTTAAACAATGCAATTGATTTCAATTTCTTTCATGGATAAATAATGCATACATCTATGTTTGGCAATGCTCATATAATGCATTTGATTAAATAATATATGATATAATTTTTTTGAAAGTTACAAAATCCATTCTAAAAGGGCATTACGGATTTTTTATTTTTTTTTCCCCATTTGGTTGATTTTTTGTATTCACAAGGTTTAGAATTTGTGGCCCCAAGTATTAGCAAAATGTGTACACAATTTTCATGTAAGAAAACATGTTAGGTTGTATATAAAAGCTTATGTACTTATTTTTTGCATTTTTGGTTTTTTACCAACATATTTATACATAATTACATATGCATGTGAAAAATCACCACCACCATGAAAATTATCCTAATTTGAATTATCCAAGATCTTTCACTTAAATTTATTCCATTTAGATTCTATATTTGGAAGATAGCAAAAACAAAATCCTTGAGTATTATGGTAAAAAAGTGGTACCCTGATTATGAATATGCCCATAGGCTTTGTTTCTTATTTTAAATTTCATTAGTTTTTGGTTATAATGAATAGAAAAAATGAAATGAAAATTTTAAAAATGGTTCACTTCACATTTTTTGTCATCTTCCATTTGAAAATCATTGTTTATCAGTTTTTAAAATTCATCACATATTCATAATCATTTCTTTGAAAAGAACCCACTTATGATATGAAAATTATCAAATTGTTGATCACATGGCTCACAAACTTAATCCAATCATGTGGAATCACAATGTTTAGTAAATATTACACATTTCATAAAGATTAAAAATGTTTCAATCATTTTGGGGATATATTTGCATTTTTTAGTACATTGTTACTTACATTTTTTTTGCATAGATGTATTTTAACATCACATCATATGAAACAAAAAAATATAATTTTTTTGCATTTGATTTTTGTGTGTTTTCACTATCATAATATACAAAAACATAATGAAAATTCTTCTTAATAATGACATGGTTGAACACCTTTGAAAAAATATGATGTCATGAACTATTTAGCCCCCATAGTGTGCTTTCACCTAGTTATACTATTCATAACAATCAATCAAAGTTGACATTTAGTGTGATTTTGAGGGTGGCTAGTCCTTTTGTGTACTTTAATTGTGAATGCACCTTATATGTTTTTGTTTTATTGTTGTAACCTATAAACAAGGTTTTAATTGATTTCAGCTTTAATTTGTTTCAAAAAAATTGTGATATGTGCATATATGCCAAACTATTGAAAATCTTGAAATGGCTTATTTATAGTGAAAAATTCTAAGTATCTCTTTTTAAGAGAGATACCATTATTGACTTTGGTTTGTACACCAATTTATCAAATATCACATTGAAGTGTTCACAACTCAACACTTCATGCCATGGATAGTTTGGGATTTCACTTTCTACACACATGCTAGCACCTTTTCTAGAATTGAGTGATTCTTCCACTCAAATACACCATTTTGAGCTAGTGATCTAGCTTGTGTTAATTGACACTCAATTCCATTTTGCTCACAATAAAGATTAAATTCTCTTTTATCAAACTTCAAAATTCATAACTATTGCTAATATCAAATGTCACATAATTATTAAAATATTAATGCCAACTTGGTATTTAAATGGAATTTTTTTTGACCTACTAAGCCTTGATTGCTAGCATATTCCTCAAGATTTTAGGTATATGGACCTTGTTGGTCTCTATAAAAAAAAACCTATACCCGCCCACCATCGATATGGACATTAATTTAATATTGCTTGGTGGCTTAATAAATTATGCACAATTGTTGTTCAATCTTCTATGGATGCCCAACTCTTATGTATCTATGTCAACACTATATGTGTAACTTTACACAATATTTTCAATTCCGAACCAGATATGACTTCTAATGATACTAATTTAAATTTGCTAGTGTTGTACCATAACACTTATTTTCAAACTAAATAAAATGCTGAAATTTTACAAAAATTTAGTTTTCATGATTTTGATATATTAACACACATAAATTAGTACAAAGAGCTTGTTAATAAATGATGTGGGCATTGTTGTAGTGATCAATTTTTTTTGGTAATGGCTAAAATTTGAAAATGAATTTAGTAGTTTTTCAGTTGATCTATAAGTACTTGTAGGGGTGAAAAATGTCATGAAAGAGAGATAACAACAAAAATATTTAAAGTATCTTCACAAGAACAAGGCATTCAAAAATATGATCAAACATGTTTTTCATTCATAAATAAGTTTGTAATTCAATCAATTATGTTTATCAATAAATAAAGGCAAATATTTGACATTCTTAGTTATAATAATCACGTTACAAAAATAATATCCTTCAAACACAAGAGTGACCATAATGCAAAGAGTGACCTCCTTGAAATTCTTACATGCATAAAAAACTCATCTTCAAATGAGAGCCTAATAGCAATGGCATATCCTTGGGTTGTATTGCACAAGGATGCACATTATGCAAAAGAAAGAAACCTAGCTTTTACAAGTAAAATTTTCAAGAATTTTACAAAAATGTCCATCAAAATGCACGATAACAACCGGGCACATATGCAAACCTTGAAAACTTCAACATATTTTTGAATCAATGGGGAGTGAACTACTTTTATGAGGAGGAAATAGAATTGTGGCATATGAGCAAACTCAATTGTGCATATGCAAAACACTAAACCCCAAACCTTAATCAATGGCCCTTTGTACCAAATCAATGCACTACTTCAAATCAATGAAATGTGTACCATGATTGCACCCATGGCAATGCATGGAGTTAAAGAAATGGGCCAAAAAGACTACTTGGATTTTACCAAATGTTACAACTTACAACACTAATTTTGCAGATATGGAACATGTGTAACAACTAACAAGTAATGGAGAGCTGCTGTCTCTTCATTACATGAGTTCACAAGTACTTGCAGAATGAATTCTCTCTGTTCATCCACTGACACCCTCTTAGAAGCAAGCAATTCATAGCCTTCTACTCTACCTGCTAAATCAATAATAAATACTTAATTACATGGAAGGATGTCGTTAAGTGGATGAAATGTAATGGGGTTACTTACTGCCTAACTTGATGAAAATCCTCCATAGAATCAAGTTTGCCATGGATGTGAAACACACCAACTCCCTGTGAATGGTTTGTCCACACAACAGGAAAGGGTATATCAGTTTGAGAAAGAGGATACAGATTTAGTAAACCCTAAAAGCCCAAACCCCAAACCCTAAAATATATCCCCTAAAACCCCCATCTTCGACCACTTGGATTTTTTTGATGAGAGCAGAATAGTCTTTAAGAAAAATATTTACATAATTTATGCCCCTTTTTAAAATATTAAACAAAAAAGCACTCTTAAAGGATATTTTTTCTATTTTCATATGGCTTGGTTTTTTAGGTATATATCTACATAGTTTTTCAAGAAGATTTTTTAATGGGGCTTTATCTATTTATTTATTTATTTTCTTGACTTTTATTAAGATTTACCTCCAAAAATAAATCTGAAAAATTCCCTTATTTTGAACTGACATCAATTATTTTCATAGATGCGTAAATGACCTGCCTGTGCACATCACTTTCAGATCTGCTGCGGTTGCATATAACAACTAACCTAACACTCTAATTACCCTAATTATATAACCTAATAATCTAATTAGGTTATTTTATTTTATACACAAGGTCAAGCAATTTAGCAAAAATGGGTAGTTGTAACTAACTAAACTGCTTCAGAATCCCATGACTTTGAACCCTGAACCCTAAACCCTAAACCCACACACACACGTACACACACTTAACTCAGATCTGGTGCTGGTGTACAGACTACTAACCTGGGTTGTTCATGATTGACCTGCGATCATTGGGGATTGAACTTGAGATCATATGCCGAATCTTCTTTGAAATGATGGGAGGAATCTTGTTGGAGATGATGATGGGCCGAAGAATGTTGGGGGGAGGAATCTTGGAGGTAAGATGAGGAATCTTTGATATCTTTGAGGAATTTGACAACTTGTAGCATGTTGGGGCGTCGTGCAGGATCTTCAGTAGTGCAAAGATTGGCAATGTGCAACAATTTGAGCATATCAAGGCGCCAAGGAGCTTGAGTTGCAACTTGAGCATCAAGCACATCCAGAGCTTCGCCTTTGAGAATCATGTGTCGCACCCAACCGACGAGATTGTCAACTTCGACAAGGCTTGAGACTTGATCCTTGAAGTCAGATCCAGTCGGTTCCTTGCCAGTTAACAACTCCAGCAGAATCACACCATAGCTGTACACATCTCCACGAGTTGTGGATCTCCAAGTTTGTCCATACTCAGGAGGAATGTAACCGAATGTGCCTGCGATATCAGTGCTCACATGTGTCTCATAAGCACTAATCAATCGTGCAAGCCCAAAATCTGCAACACGAGGCTCAAACTCTGCATCCAACAGAATGTTGCTGGCTTTCATGTCACGGTGGATAATGTGTGGGATGAAACCATGATGCAAGAAGCACAGTCCTCGTGCAGAGCCCATTGCAATCTTGAATCGCTTGGGCCAATCCAGAACTTCAATTGCATCTGCACGGTTACGAAGCCACAGATCCAAGCTTCCTTTCACTTGATACTCGTAGATCAACAGCTTTTCTTCTCCAAAAGAACAGTAGCCCAACAAAGGTACTAGATTTTTGTGCTTCACCTTTCCAAGAGTTTCCATCTCTGCCAGAAACTCTCGTGTCCCTTGTGAACGAGCGTGACCCAGCTTCTTGATGGCGACAATCTGGCCATCAGGAAGCACAGCTTTGTACACAGTGCCAAAGCCTCCATCTCCGATGATGTTTGTCTTGCAGAATCCATTTGTTGCTTGCAATACATCTGCAAGCGTGAGTCGCCGCAGCAAAGGTTGCTCAAACATGGCTACATTGATGCTCAAGGGCTCCTTTGACATTCTGCTCAGTTCCATACATGCACGTGCCTTCTCAATTACCATATTGAGCTTTGCCTTCTCAAGGTCTTTTGCCTCTTCCTCCTCCCGCTTCTGAAGCATCCGCAACCGCAGTCCAACAAACACAACACTTAAGCCTGCAATCATGCAACCCAGTACAATCCCTAAAACAGCTCCTCTGCTCAGAGGAGCCACAAAATTGCTGCTGCTTCCAGGCTCCTTGGATGCAGCTGGAGGACACTGGCTGCCAACAGCACGGCCACACAAGCCTGGATTCCCACTGAAATATGAGGCACTGAAGTTCAAGCAAATCCCTGTGTTGGGCACAGGTCCTGACAACATGTTGTTGGAGATGTTGAGATAGTTGAGCAGCAAAAGCTCGCACAAATCTGGGGGAAACACACCGCTCAGGAGGTTTGCTGAGAGATCCAAATATAAGAGCTGGTTGAGAGTAGCTAGCTCAAGAGGGATCGCTCCATCAAGAGCATTTCCTCGCACGTCGAGATATGACAGACCTGAGAGATTGCCAATGGTGCTTGGAATTGCACCCGACAGCAGGTTGTGGCTTAGATTCAACATCTGCATCTGGTGCCATGCGGTACTGTCTGAAAGGAGCCCCACAATGCTGCCGTTGAGACGGTTTCCCTGCAGGTACAATCCAACCACAGAGACAAGGTTTGAGAGGAAAGCAGGGATCTCGCCGCTCAGCTCATTGTCACTGAAATCCATGTGTGAAAGCCCAGTTAGATTTCCAAGCTGTTCTGGGATGCTGCCTGAGAGTCTGTTCCCTGTCAAGTTCAGTTCCACCAGGCTCATCATCCCTCCCAAGGCTGCTGGTATTGATCCTGTCAGATTGTTGTATGCAAGATTGAGTCCTTGCAAGTGTTGTGACTGTCCAAGCTCAGCAGGGATGGAGCCATTCAGCTGGTTGCATGACAAGTCCAAAGTGGTGAGGTTTGTAAGCCGTGCTAGCTCAGGTGGAATTGCATTGGTGAGCTCATTGCCTGCGAGCATGAGCTCCACCAGCACTGCGCAATCACTTATCTCCACTGGAATGCTTCCTGACAGATGGTTCCAAGACAAGTCCAGTGTGCCATGGTGCTGCACAAAGCTAGCAACAGGCATTGCCACCACCTGGAAGTCAGCAGAGATCTGACTAGGGATAGAACCTGACAGATTGTTGTATGAGAGCACAAGACAATCCAGGTTGATGAGCTGCCCAATCTCGCTTGGAATTGCTCCAGAGAGTAAGTTGTTCCCCAAGTTCAGCGTTGTAAGTTGCACACAGTTGCAAAGCTCAATAGGAATCTCACCTGATAACCTATTGCTGTTCATGGAGAAATAGCTGAGAGAAGACAGGTTGCCAATCTCAGGAGGAATGACCCCCTCAAGGTTGTTGTTGTCAAGATCAAGGTACACAAGACCTGACAGATTGCCCAGCAAAGGAGACAAACTCCCAATCAGTTCGTTGTTGTTGAGCTGTATTTGAGTGATGGTGCTTGAGGTCCAAAGCTCGTCAGGAAGTGCACAGGAGAAATTGTTGTTTCCAAGTGTCAATGTGAGGAGCTTGGGAAGAAGGGCACTACTACCCAGATATGCAGGTACACAACCAGACAAGGAGTTGATGGAGAGATCGATTTCTGTCAAGTTACTGCATTGCAAGAAGGTGGTGGAGATGTCACCTGACAGCTGATTCGCATTGAGCCACAGAGTATCAAGCATCACTGCATTGCAAAGCTCGCTGGGGATGGTTCCCCACAGCAGATTGTTGTCAATGTACAGGTCCCTGAGGTTGGAGCAGTTGCCAAGCTCTGGAGGGATGCTGCCAGTGAACTGGTTGTTGGAGAGAGAGATAGTGGAGACAAACTGCCACTTGCTGAGCCATGTGGGTATGGTACCTGACAGTTGGTTGTGATTCACAATGAAGGACACCATATTCTGCAACTGAGCAAGCTCCTTGGGGATTGGACCACTCAGATAATTGAGTCCAACGTCCAAGACCTCCAAGCTGCTGCAGTTGCCAAGAGAAGGAGGAATGGAGCCATTGATGTGCATGTTGGGCAGATTGAGAGTGTTCAAGAACTGGAGTTGGCCGATTGAGTCTGGGATGCTACCAGAGAAATCACTGGCACCCAGATCCAGCTTCTGCAAGTTGGTGCAAAGAGAAATCTGTGGAGGTATGGGACCATTGAGACGGCTGTTTCCGAGAGACAATTCCTGCAGATTGACAAGATTGCCAATCTCGTTTGGGATGGTGCCAGTCAATAGGTTCATGCTGAGGTCGAGCTGGGTAAGTCCTGTCATGCTCCATAACTGGACAGGAATCTCTCCGGACAAGGAATTGTTGCTGAGGTTCAAGAAGGAAACATTGACAAGTGCAGCACCAAAACCAGGGGAGATGGAACCTGAGAATCCATTGGAACTAAAATCAATGTGCTGCAATTGTATCAGAGCTTCAACTATGGGAAGACTACCTGTGAGTTCATTGCTGCTGAAATCCAAGTACTGCAGATTCACCAGCTGGGTGAGCTCAGAAGGCGATCCACTGGTAAGAGAATTCTGATGCAAATCGAGGTATTCAAGCTTCATGAGATTGCCAATTTGCTGAGGAAGATCACCATCGAGCTGGTTGCCAGCCAAGATCAAAGTCACCAGATTCACCAAGTTGCCAAGCTCTACAGGAATGCTGCCAGAGAACATATTGTAGCTCAAATCCAGGTAATTCAAACTGGTGAGGATGAAAAGCTGTGGCGGCAAAGCTCCTGACAAATTGCCATTGGAATTCAGGTCCAGCTGCTGGAGGTTTGAGAGGTTGCCAATCTCGGATGGAAGGTTTCCAGACAAGAAGTTGCCACTGAGGTTCAGGTATTGCAGACCAGACAAGGAGCAAAGACCTGGAGATATGGTGCCCATCAGGTTTTGTCCCGGCAATGAGATGTTCACTACTCTGCCTTGTGCATCACATCCCACTCCTGTCCATTGGCATGGTGAAGAAGAAGAAGAAGATGAAGCAGCAGCAGCACCGGGGACCCAATCGCTCAGTGGATCAGATTCTGGAGTGCCTGAGCTGCTGCTGCTGCTACCACCAGTTGCTGTGAGTTCTTTCTTGAAGGCCAAAAGAGCAGCCATATCCGAGCTGCTGTTGCTGCTGCTGCTTGTACTCTGGCCTCTCACAACCTCCGAGAATTCCACAGACACGACCAGTAGCATCAGCAACAACATGCTCTGTGAAACAAACCTGCAGAATCGATCACGAACTCTCTTAGAACTCTTGAGTTCAGTCCAACAATGATCTGTAAGAACTCTTACGAGTCCGCACTAGAGTGGACAGACACACACACACACATACACACACACACACACATTACTCTAGAGCTGGAAGTCGAGAGTGCAGACAAGATCGATGTTCTTCTTACATCTGCTGTGATGGTCGCCATTTCGTAAAAGATTTGCTCCAGTAGGAGTGCATGATGATGTTGATGATGTCAAGTGTTGTAGAATTTTCTTCTTCTCCTCCTCCTCGTGTTACAAGCTGCAGTAGCATTGTTGCTCTGGACAGGCTGCTGCTGTCGACAGCTCGGGACTTGTGCACTGCATGCTCGCAGCAGCTCATGCACCAGCTACTAGCAGCTGAGTGCCTATTAATCAATCTTGTTGAGCTTTGTTGGAGATTATCATCGTCTTCACAATCTGTAGAAACCCGGCCGAGTCCCGATAACAAATGTAGCCTAAAAAATTGTCTAGAAGATTGGCGCTCTCTCTCTCTCTCTAGCTAGCTAGCTGCATATGAATCTTCCTTCTACGTCGAGTAAGAAGAAGAAGAAGAAGAAGCCTCGAGCTACTGTTGCTGCTGCCGCTGCTGCTGCTGATGAAGATCTAGATGTTTGCAGTCTAGCAGTAGTGCACTGCATTGTACCACAGTAGTTTCATGCTCGCGGACCCATGCTCACGGACCTACTCGATCTTTGGTTTGTTGCAATGATCAGCTTATGATCTAGATGTTGCGGTCGTTGTCGTTGTCGTCAACAATTCAGAGTTCTCGACTGTCGCAGAGTTGATGATCTCTCGACCGCATGTGTAGAATTGTCGTGCAGGTGACTCGTGGATCGTGGCGGCGCCAATGAGTTGATGATGATCTCGACGTCGTGATCTCTTGTATATTATTGCTGCTGCTGCTGCAGCTGCAGCAACAACAACAACAAGAAACAACTCAATTTCTTGAGCCTTGATACATTCTGTGATTGTGAAAGGCAGCACAAAAAAGAAGAAATGATCTGCGTGAGGAAGATTCATCTGCTCGGCCTTCGACGTAACACGATGCGAGAATCTTTGCATGGTCCAAGGAATTAGGACCTTCGAGTAAGAAAATTTTGCAAATTCTCAGCCAAAGAGATTTACCTTTGGAACATCTGCAGCTGGGATTGTCGAGTGACGTTTGCTCCAAGAGTTTCTGCAGTGGCGCTCAGGTTTTTTGCATCAGTTGCATAGTAGATCTGCAGCTGCACTCCTGCTCATGCGATCACAAGTTCTCGGACCTTAAGAATCTCGAGCTTGCACCGGCTTGCTAGCTAGCTAGCTACTAGCTGATCCTGCAGCATCTGGGTTCTTAGACTCTCTACAGATCGTCTTCTTCATTCTTCCGACCAGGAACAGTATTCTTGAACAAATCCGCGCACATGACTATCATCATCGACGAGCATTAGCACTTAATCTTGAGGATCAAGAGCTTCACGGAACTGTGCATCTTTTATGGGTTCCAATTGTGTGGATCAGCGTCTGCAGCCTCCCGTGACGACAAGGAGCTAGATCAACAAACCCTATGAGCTCAAGCTGTACCCCGAAGCTCCTGATCCTCCTGTGCTGGTTTTGAGGAGCAAATGTTGAATGAGAGAAAATGCTGCAAGCCGATTCCTTCAGATGATAAGACTAGTTACATTCTCCAAGTTAGTACACTCTCGACCATGCAGCAGCTGGTATAGCATAATATAAATATAGAATTTCCATCACCATTTCTCTTTCAAGTCTGTGAAGTCTGAAGATCTAGACGACGTTGTCTTCTTGATCAAGACTCTGATCATCGACGCTGCTGCTCCTGCAGTAGCAACTACAGCATGCCATGAGCATTTCGATCTGAGTCTACTTAGAAATCTGAGAGGCACATGAGCTGAAAAAAATTGTGCAAAACCACATGCAGAGCTCTCTCACCAATTTCTCGACTACTGCACACAGAAGTACTTGTACCCATTTGCTCACACTTCTCTCTCTCTCTCTCGTCCTTCTTTCAAATTCCCCGCGTGCACGCACACAAATCTGATCTGACTACTGCAGAGATGATCAAGAGATCAAGAGCTTGACAAAAGACAAAAGAACCTACAGTTTGGTACCTATGCAAGAAGATTCTTCTAGTGTGTACTGGAAAGAACCCCCAACAAAAAAGAAAAAAACAGAAAAAAGTTCTGATTTGCAGCAAAGCAACCAAAATTGCTGGACACGCGTCCCTTCCCGTCCGTGGTGCCGGTGGAAACAGGATGGATCATGAAGGAAGCTGCTGATGACCTGCAAAACTGTCAGAGTCCCCGCGTGCAGGGCAGCTCTGCAGCAGCAGCTTGGATATAATATTCCATATTGCTGTCAACTTCCAGTGTAGCCTAGGCTGCTACTCACCTAGCTCTTGTGTAGTTGCAAAAGATGCAACAATGAGAGAGAGAGAGAGAGAGAGAGAGAGAGAGGGTTGCTGTTGAGCTTCTTGTAAGCAAGATAGCCAATTCACATGGCATTCGCAACACCCACAACAACAACAACAATTCTCTGGCTCCTTTCTTCTTCTCCACCACTTGCATGATACAACAGGCACATGAGTTTTCGTGCTTGTTTTTTTCCTTGATTTTCCTTTGGGTTTTTTTGGTGTTTTCTTGGGGTTATGAAACTAACCTCATGATGTCTATGAGGATTTACAGTGCAAGCTCTCTGCTTCTTCTTCTTCTGCTTCTAGAGATTTGGGTTTTGAATTGTTCTGTCAAGAGGAGAGAGATGACGATGATGATGGTGATGATTAGGGTTTGTGCTTGGATTTTTGTGGCAAGAGCAGAGGGAGGATGATGATGACGATTACAGTTTTGGGTTTTGGGCTTCGATTTTTCTGGCTGGAGGAGGAGGAGAGATGATGTTGATGATTAGGGTTTTGGGGTTTTGGGCTTCGATTTTTCTGGCAAGATGAGAAACAGAGATGATAATGATGATGATTAGGGTTTGGGGTTTAGGGTTTAAGGGCCTGATAAAGAGTGATAATCATCCATCAGCCACACCTCATAATAGTGCAACATCCATCCATTGGGAGGCCTGTTATGACACCAGGCTCACATACATGAGCATTTCACTTTTCAAAATGCTTGATTGCAGATGTTGTCAAATAAGGGTGCATTCAATTACACTAGTGAAGTTCATGGAGGTTTTTGCATAGGTAGTAGGTAGGTAGTAGTCGTGACACAAATAGGTTTTATATGTTGGTAGATAGGTAAGTAAGTAGGTAGGACAATAGGTGACTACTACTAAAAGTGCATTCACATTTGGTGTTAGGGACTCTAGTGTTGAGTCCCATAACACCATGCTAGTCATTTAGGACTTACACCTACTTATCATGAACATTTTATGTTAAGCTAACATTCACTTAAACATTAAGTTATCACCCATTTAACATCGGCTGACACCTAGGTTGCCACCTAGGATTTAATGTTACTTTTACAATGACTTAACATCAAGTGTGAATACACCCTAAGTAACTAGATGCTTGTAGATGGTTAGTAAGTAGGTGGATAGGTGGGTAGGGGGATGGCTAGTTGGTGTGAATCAACAGCATCCATCACCAAAGTGTGCTGCCATCCATCGACTGGAAGCCTGATTGGATGAGAGTCAGTTGTGAATGAAACCTGACTAACTGAGTTAATAGTCTGTCTCAAGTTTCATCTTGGTAACTCAGATTCTCATGTATTGAAAAGAAAAACTCCTGTAGGTAGTAGGTACCTAGTAGGACAATTGGTAGGTGATTATTATGTGAGCAGATGAAAGATAGATGGTTAGTGTATAGGAAAGTGGGTTGTTGGTAGGTAGGTAGGTAGGTAGGTAGTAAAAATAGCATCCCTTGTTGCCTGCATTTCTTATTGGGGGTGCAAAACAAAATGCTGGGTGGTGGTTGCAGCCATGATTTTTTATAAGTACAACTAATAACAAATTGTTATGTCAGATAAAACCATCACAATTAGGGTTAGGATTCCATACAAGAATCATGTTCCAATTTCAGTAGTGGATGCAGTCAATGCAAATGTGAAGCACTCCAAGGACAAATGTTTCACTTTGTATTTGAATGCAATGGAGCTCAGAGAAGATTCCTTTGTCAGTTTGAAGGAGACTTCCTCTGATCACATGTAAACCTTCCACCATTCCAGTTTTAAAAAGCTTTCGTGCTTTTAATTTGTGCTGGGGAAGGGTGGATGCCCTCCCCCAATTTTCAGGTCTCCAGTCTACACCCCTTGGGCTACCAGCCTCAAGGCTATGACCCTCAAATTAGGGGAGGACCTGGGGAGTAGGAACTTGATTAGGTACTTAACTTGAATACGAAATGAATTTGAGGAAAAAAAAAGGTCTAAAGAAATACTTTGGAGTATCCAGCTAGCTTTCCATCTAACACTCACAAGTTCCTTGTGAACATGTCTTCAGCTGTTACCTACACATTGGTTTCAAGTTCACACCAAAAATTACACAGCCACAATTCATCACATATTCATGAACTCAACTTTGTGGTTTCATCCATTATTATGTACAACATGTTAGCGTGAGTGGTAGTTTGACATTAATGTAATATGTGCTGTTAGAGCATCTCCAGGAGGGCTCAAATGTGACGCTGCAAAAATATTTTTCACATCCAAGTTTAGTTATTTACTTTTTTGCAACCCCACCCATAAAACTGAAACTGGGACAACAACTAGGTGGGGGACTACTAATAGCAAACCACCTCGACGAATCATTATGATGGGCCAATCAGAAACACTGAGCAGCAGTCGGATCATATTCATTACACTCCTTTTTCTGCAGGTGTACAGTGTTGGAACGCTTTTTAACCAGCCACCGCAATCTGTGCACTTCTGCCGATCCAAAACCCATTTTCCTGAGCTAAACCGGCAAGTTTTGACTTTTCTTCATCCAATTTTACTCTGCAGGATCACATACTGAGCACTGGTGCATTGCAGATGCTCTTTATCACATCCAAGTGTCTTGCAATGTCTGATGAAAAGCCATATTCTTTTGCAGAGTCAAGTCAACTTTCAGCCCAAAATCCTTAATCCCTAATATGGTGGTTTAGGGTTTTACTGTTTATTTGTTTATATCAATTCATCTCTCTCTCTCCTCTTTAAGGTTTCCTACCGTCATTGGGACTGTCAAGCTGGTATTAAATCTGAACCAGGACCCCACAATGGCCTGATTGGGGCACGAGCATAGAAGCAACTTGTGGATATTTGAACCACTTTGAACCAGAACTCCATGTGTGGGTCAGTCCCAATTCTCCTCAAAAGAAGTGGGGGGAGGTAGGTAGGTGTGTCCCTTGGTTTATTATTAATACATTAAATTTTTTGATGCTTCTTCTTGATCCCATTTTTGTCGATTGCTAACCCAAAAAATTAAAAATCTTGTCTAACTTGCCAGCAAGCCAGCGAGGCAGCCAGATGCGTATATAATAGAGCCTCAAAGCCAAACGGTCAATGGAGCTAGAAGACTGCAAGTATGTTGAAAGGGAGAGAGAGAGGAGCATTTAGCTTCTTCACGGGACAGGGAGCAGCTTTTTTGAACAAACAAATCCTTCTTTGGAGTCGTGAGCTGTTGTCTAGAATATTAAACACAAGCATTAACAATTGGGTTGTTGTATCAAGTCAGAGGAGTGCCAGTGGAACACAAACGCCTCCAACCTCCTCCCTCAGTGTATCATATTAAACTCAAAGGGAGCACGAGTGTCTGCGAGTGTCTGCACATTCGTACAGACCTACAGACTCCACATACATAATTATTGCTTGTTAGTTAGTTAGTTAGTTAAGGAGTGCTTTTTTTTTCTTTCATTTTTGTGATGTACCCAAAGTGGCAATCATCCATAAATAAGAATTTTCTCAAATTTGATTACAAATTAGATTTGATTTTTAAAAAGAATGTAAAGCACCCTTCTATAATTTTGACTACCTGATGCAACATTTTGTGAAAATTTTGCAAATTCGCAAAAGAAAAAGTCATCAACATTCCTGTGAATAGGTCAATACATATCAGAGTTTTCAGGTCAAAAGAAACAACAAAAAATGTGCCACCCAAAAAAAAACCCCTTAAAGTAATTGATCAGCATCAGTTTGCAGTTTTAAAGACCTGAAAACCTTTTCTTTCTTTTTATGATACTGTAGAAGATGAAAAGTCTTCAACACATGCAGCTCAAAGAAGAAGAGAAGAAGCAAAACACTCACATACACACACATGATTAAGAAAGAAAACTCGTTACTTTTTGCAATCACACTTACGGCAAAACAAAGTGGCTGGCAAGCCATGAGCCAGCCATGCGTAGATGGCAGTGTTGTTATACCAACTGAAGAGATTGAACAAATCAGCAAACCTCCATATCTGGATTGTGGGTACCCTTTCATTTGCTTGCGTATATCATGATATCACCATCCATTCCTGATGGTTGTTGGTTCACTAACTCTAGTGTTGGCTAGTTATTGTGAAAATGGCCCCTTATCAACAAGGGTCTCAGGATAGGTTATCCATAGCTAACTTGTAGGACCTGAAATTGGTATAAAAGGGACAAAGACCTTACCCATTTGGTACATGTTAATGGGTACATGCTTTATAGAGACCTCACAAGCAACCTTTTTTGTTCAAGCAAACTAGTGCATATTTTCAGCTTTCGTTGAGGGAGGTGCAATGAGATAGACATGAGTTTGGAACTTTGTTTCACCTTGAACATGGTTGGATGAAGATGAAGGTCATGACACCATGCCCACGGCATCCACGACATCCATCCATATCAATAACAGGATGTTTGTCATAGCAAGTGAGGGGATCAGAACATCGCCTCATTGATATTGAAACCCTAAACCCATTGCAATTGGCGACTCGTCAAGCTCCTTTTTAAAGTTGTTTTGCAAACAGTTCCAAGCTTCCATTGTTGACCCTTCAACCTAAAATTATAATTTCTTTTTTTGTTATATGTAGTTGGGATCATTAAAATCTCAATGGAATCCTTATTGTTAGTGCATTTGTTGTGAGCAAGATTTATCAACTTTTGAAAGCTAAAACAACTATTCACAATTTCAAGACTTCAAAAATGTTCTAGATGCTTTTGTTTTATCCCCACAATACCTTTATAAATGGGATCAATTAATGTTAATGGTCATTTCAACTTTCAAAATATGGAAAAGGTAGATCATTTGACATGGCAAATGTCACAACCTTAAGATTGGGTTTGCGACTAAATGTGCAGTGCAAGGGCACATGAGGCCAAGATAGTGTGTTCAAAAATGAAACACACTCTCACAAGTGGGAGAGAATGCAAGAGATTGAACCTAATGACTTTCAAGTGCACTCCCATTTTGGGAGTTGCACTCATGTGAAAGTCTTGAATACTTAGAATTTTAGTTGAAAGGGTAGACAAGTATCAAATTGGGCCCCTATGATACCATTGGAAAAGGTGTTGAAATGTAATTGCTTAAAGTACCTTCACATTGTTCATTTAGACTTGAAATGCATGAGTTATGACCAAAAGGAAAGTTGAGAATCAAATTCTCACACATCCTTTTAAAACAAGGGTCAAATCATCTCCAATTGGGATGTGTAATACTCCTTGGAAAAATCTTTTTGAGGGTTATAAAATATTGCCTTTGCATGCTCCAAACAAGCTTAATTTGAAGAAGATATGAGCATGCAAAGTTTCGAGATAATAAGAGTCCCAATTTTAAGACTCCCACTTGAGAGTCTAGGGAAAAAATGTCATTTGAATGTAACCCTTATGAAGAATCACAAAGTATATTATAGGGAAGGGAATGGTGCCTCCTCTCAAAGGTTGTGAGCCGTGTAAAATTTATGCTTAAAGTTGTCCTTACTAAGTCCATTGCACCACTTGTATTCAACTTGCACTAACCGCCCTCTTTCCTTAGTTGTGCAAGTCAATTCTATTTTGAACTATTGCTTATGAGTTTGTTCTAGTCCCATCCCAAAGCTCCAGCATGCCTTCTTACCTTAGAAGTGCTATGAACTAATGAGCATGCCCTGACTCTTTTCTTTTTTCGTTGTTTCACTCTAAGACTCACATTTGGGTTTTTAAAAAACTTGGGGCGCATTAGCAAAGGTGATTCAAATGAAGATGACATTCACATGGTTGTAGGTATGTCATTTCTTTTTCATTAATTTTCAATGAATTTGGAAGTTTTGACTTTCAAGATGGTTATAGGCACTCTCAATCATCTAATTCCCAAATATCATTTTTGTTGATTTGGATGTAGGAGTTTGAAATTGTCAAAGCCTTTTTCCTCGCAAGCAAAATCAAAGCTTGTTGTTATTTTTTCATTTTTTCATTATGGTTTTATTATCCCAAATTGATAGGCTTAAGTTCACATTACCTTTTTGTGTTTGTCATTGTTTTGATCATGTTCTCATTGTTGACCATGGTTAGGGAAGGTTTCATACATTTACAAAAGTCACATGATTTGGTTGAATTTTTTCTAGTTTTTATTTGCTTTTGAATTTATGCCATTTTCTTATCTTTGAAGTCTCTTCATGCCATCATCAATCTTCTACCACTTCAACTCATTTAAAATCCCAAAACTCATAATGATTTTTGTCCTTGTGTCTAATTCCAATGTCCACCATGTTTATTCAATCATATAATTCCGTAAATGGTTTGAAGTCTCCTCTTAGAAAAGTGCGACTTCCTTTTTTTGATTTTGTAAGTTGTCATTTTGAAATTGAAATTGCACAAGACAATTTACAAACCTTTAATTCCATGTTCAATGATTCTAAAATCCTTCCCAAGACACCTCTTTTCAAGTTTGACTTTCTAGCAATCCTTCCCAAGTCCATAGACCTTGAAGAAATTGTGGAATTATCAAATTCACATTTAGCTCACCTTATAATGTTGACTTGTTTGATTGAAAGGTTCACACACCTTCAAAGAAACAAAAGAAAGATGAGAAGAATCTTTTAAAATCTTATGATAGCACACAAAAGTTTCAAATTGAGTGGGTAGTAAGAGTTGAAGGTTTAGTGTTAAATGGTGGGTTTATCCACATGTGAAGTGTAGGGTCTATTCTTTGATTAAGAACAAGGAAAAGATTTTTGTTTGTAAGTGGACAATTTAATTGAATGCATTAGGTTTTTGGGATTATAATCTAAGATTGATTAAGCTTGGGGTGAAAAAAGGTGGGGAAAACATTGCAAAGGACTATTAACGCTTGAAAAACATGAAGTTGTATGTTTAGATGGGTCTTATGTCAATTTTTGTCCAAACTTGTGATGCAACCTATAAGTGAAAGGAGTTCAAAAGTTCTTCAAATGAAAACCTTGTTTCATGTTCTTACAAATGGTTGGCCCATGGGGTGCATTCATTATAAAATGAACCAAGGACTGCGTGTACACACATAAAATCCTACACCCTCATGACTTTGAGAAATGATTACATGAATTGTAAAGATTATAATTTAACAAAATCACTTTCAAAATGTTTATATATTTATGAATTTTCATCACAATGAATTTTGTGTAATTTCGATATGTTTCATTGGTCATAAATTGTTTAGTAATCTAAGTGGCTAGTTTGATGTGGACTAGGTGTTAAAATTTTGAACATCCTTTATTTTATGTAAAACCAAACCATTAATTCTGAAAAATTGTGAATGACCTTATATTTGATGATTATGAAGGCATGGTATCATTAAAATTTTGAATATATGTTTTATTTCAATTATCCACGATAGTCCTTTTTTAGTGTCTAAATGTGCTTTTGATTGTTAAAATTACATAATTTGAAAAAGTTCTCAAAGAAAAAAAAAATTAATATAAGAAAAAATAAGGTTACATTTTCATGAATATTGAATCTATTATATAAAATTACTTTTTTTTTGGTGAATGATGTTAAAAATAGGTATGTTTGATAAACTCAATGTATAATGTATCATTGAAGGTTTGAAACACATATTATTTTTAAACTATTAAAATGTGTACTTTTGTTGAAATCTACACATTTGATTTACTTAAAAATTTATCATTAAAAATTTAATTTAATTACATATTGTTTGGAAATTCATGGAAACACATGTCAATTAAACTTTTGAAGTTGGAATTATCATCCCATAATGGGCCTTATCTAAAACATGGAGGCCATGTTTCAAACTTGAAAAAACATAGTCTTTAGAAAAGATCTACACCATGGGCCAACTGGCTCCTTTTATTGTGAATGCACCCCATGTTGGAATATGAATCTTTGTATGCACATTGTTGGTTGGTCTAGGGGTCCTAAACAATCCCACCATGTACTAATATGATATAGCTAATTGGATCCTTGTTGAATGCATGTACATCCAAGTCCAAAATGTTATTATACAATGTGGTTAGTTCATAGCATGTTCTTGTGACAAGGTTATCATTGTTGACAACAAGCATTGGATTTGTGCAAATATATACATGTGCAAATCTAAGGTACCTATTTTAGTATGTGCTAAAATGATTATTGATGGATTAGGTTTTTAGCAACCTCATTAAAGTGATCATGAATGCATTGTTAAAAGGTGGGGGTCAACAAGGGAAGAATTGTCCAATAAGCTATTGTGTTTTGGATAGGAGGATGGGTAGGAGTATTGCTTAGTTGGAATCCTTATCTCCCATGGTATCCAACAATTTCAACTATGACAATACCCACTATCACAACATATATTAGCAAGAAGCTTTTGAATTACCTTGAGTACACTGAAAAATTTAATTTGAATGCACATGTTTTAGTGTTTTAGCAAGCCATAAAAGTCCATGGAGTCTCTAATGAATCTACCAAAATCACATACTTTCAATGGGCATTAAGGGATTCACTTTTAGCATGGGGAAACAACTTTCTGGATCTTGCTTACACCTTTGATGACTTTGCCCAAGCCTTTTGTAGATGGTGTCATAAGGTTCAAACAAATGAATAAGTTTACATGAACTTCTAAACAATTAAGCAAAATGTGTATGAACTAGTGGAGGGATACTACAAGCGCATTCGAAATTTAACAAATTTTCTCCAACATTGATCAAACAAATGACTGTCTATTGACTACTTTATTCAAGGTTGGACTTTCAATGTACTTGTGGCTATTGTTTTCATGAAGTGAGATGCATTGATTCAACATTTGGAAGCAGCATTAATTTGTGAAAAAAATTCCATTATAATGCAAACAATAATCAAGTCATTTTGAATGTTATATCCAATGATGAAAGGAAATGGGAAAAGGACAAATAAATCATCCACTAGAAATAATAAACAAAAGGAGGAATGTCAATATTGTAAAAACAAATGGGGTGAATGTGTTTCAAGGTGGGAAAACCAAATTATCAAACAAATCAAAGATGTTTGGCATCCTTTTCCATGGATGTGATTCACTATGTTGTTCATAGGACTAACTTGACAGCTTAGTCAAGTTGGTGGATTTGATTTTCATTACACAAATTGAAATGTTGATGATGAATACACATGGTTATTTCAACAATTCATCAACATGACATTTGGGTCATTTAGCAAATTACAATGAACCCTTTTAAAACCTTTACATGTTTAATATTGTAATATATATAATATAATTATTTTCAACATATGTGCATTTAATTTGGGTTCAACTTTTGGTGTTTGAGCTTTAGGATTATGAATTTCACAAAGTTAATGTTATCTAATATTATTTGAAAAAAAAAAATTTAGTCATTTAAATTCAAAGAACTATGGGTGCATTTATGATATAAATTTGTTCATTTATCATTTAAATTGCACTACTATTTGGTTTCAATAATCATTCAAATAAGTGTTCAAAATGTATTTTATGCATTGGCTCAACTCACATTGGTTATCACTTTCCATTTCAAATTGATTATTTGTGAAAGACCCCATTTGTGAAATGAAAATTATTAAAATTTTCACGTGGTTTAAAAATATGTTTCAAAATATGTGGGATCACATGTGAATTAAATATTTAAAAAATCACAAAGGTTTTAATCATTTCAATTGTTTTTGGAGTATATTTGCATTTCTCAATACACAATTATAGGTATTTGAATTCATATAAATATATTGTAATCTACCATGAATACATAGTAAAAATCATACTTTGTATTTTGTTATAGTAAAACATAACTATGTATTTTATTTCCCAAGTTATGTTTTATTGTTAAATGCAAAAACATTGTGAAATTCCTTGATTTTGACATGTTTAAATTCAAAAACACATTGACATGTTTAAATTTAAAAACACACCACCTAGCATTATGACAATACATTGATGGGTCACCATAGCTTACTTTTACCCATTGGCTCAAATCTAGGATACCAAGATGAATAAAATTATGAAAAATGTGAAAATTAAATGGATGTCCATGTTGGAGCTTCTCAAAAGAATCATGAAAATATATCATGTTTGTTGTTTGCATGGTGATGCAAGCTAACTCTAATTTAATCCAAGTTACAAAGGTTTAACTTGCTCTTGTTTTTTATGTTTGAACTTTGCATTACATGATTTGTAAAAGCAAAAACTTGAATGCAAGTTCCACATTGTTCTTTTCAAGTTGTTTGTTTAACAATATAGTCCAAGAAATTTGAATGAATGGCACTGATTTTGGCTTGAGACATTGATTGTGAAATGGCAAAGCCTCATAATCGAATGCAAGTTTTACATTGTTACTTTCAAGTTGTTTGTTTAATAGCATAGTCCAATAAATTTGAATGAATGCATCAATTTGGCTTTAGTCATTGTTAGTGAAATGGTAAAACCCCATATTTGAATGCAAGTTTCACATTGTTATTTTCATATTGTCTGTTTAATTTGGCTTACACACCACTTCACACTACAACTGACAATAATTTTTATTTTTTTATGGACATAATAATTTTGTTGTAATCAATTTTGCCTTTTCAAAAGATAAAATTCTATATATTTTACTATATGTCATTTTTTTCCATTAATATTTTTTTTCATTCTTGTCAATGAAAGTTTAATTCATTAAATAAATTCACAAGAAGATACAAACAGACAAAAACATTGAAAGGGTGCAAGATGAACAATAAAAAATGATTCTAAAATGAAATTTGATTTATGAAAAATTATAATGTGGAATGGCTATGGAATTGTCATATTGATCATCAAAATCCCATCCTACATAAAGCAATTCCAATGAAACATTGTCATTAGAATAATATAGTCCAAGAATTTTGAATGAATGCACCAATTTGGGCAAAAACAAGCCTAAGTTGTTGGTTGTATGGTAAAGGCAACAAGTTTGAATGTACATGATGAAAATTACTAGCAAAGGCCCATTTTTAAACCCCCATTGGCATTTTCATTTTCATGATTCAATGGTAGATCCTTTAGATTCACTTGGAGATCCTTTTTAAATTTCATTTGCTAAATGGGAAAGTGGATTTGATTTGCACATGTTGAATTTGATTTGCATAGGTTAAATGATATTACTAGATGTTCAAATTGATTTGCAAATGTTGGATTTAGTTTGCAAAGGTTGATTTAAATGACCAAATGTGGAAATTAATTTGGAGACAATGAATTTGATTTGCAATGTTGAAATTTATAGATATTTGATTTGATTTGTAAAGGGTGAATTTGATTTGCACATTTTGCATTTTCTTTGAAGATGTTGCATTTGATTTGCAAAGTCTAATTTTGATGACCAAATGTTGAAATTTATTTGGAGATGATGAATTTGATTTGCATATGTTGAAATTCATTTGCAAATGCTATATTCAATTTACAAAAGTTGAAATTAATAGGGAGTTACAAAATTTGATTTGCAAATGCTAAATTGATATGTAAATGTTGAAATTCATTTATAAATGTTGAATTTGATGACTAGATGTTGAATTTCATTCAAGATCCCTATATGTTGTTGGTTGTGAAATGGTATAATCAACATTTGTATGCATACAAATGTTTATGGTGTCTTTCACATGTCTAATGTGTTTTTTGGTGATGTGTGATGTATCATGTTACTAACAAACAAACTTGGGCATACTCTCCATCATACTTTTGCCATTGGGACTTGCATGTGTCCTATCATTGATGGAGACCTTGTAATCCCTTTTTAAATTTGTTCAAATGAGAGATGTTTTCATTTGTGACTTCATAGTTACAATGAAGGTCCACCAAGGCTAAATATATCATTTGTATTGTGACATTGTTTCTTTCTTCCAAGGTGATGGGTTCTAGTCCTTTCATGGGTTGTTAGAAGGGGACTAAGAATAAATCCATATGAAATGGGTGATGAATTACGACATGAATTCTATAGAACATCTTGCATTTTTAGTAAATGGTGAAAAGACATGGGCTCATTGTGCTAAAGTCTATTCATTAATAAAAGGTTATGTGCTTGTCACATAAGGAACATTTGCTCATGCCATACAATTGGTGAAAATTGAATGCAAACATAAGTGTTTAACCCCTTTGAATTTTGTCATTCAATGTAATTGGATTTAAGACCTTCCCAAAGTTGCATGCTTCTATTGTTTATTAAATGATAAAGGCACCTATGTTGGGTTTCCATTATGTGAAATGGCATCTAGAAATCTTGCCAATGTATGGCAAAAACCTTTCAATAATTTTTTGATTTAAACTTGAATGCATTTGTTGTTAAATGTATTTCAAAGTTGGTATGATGTTTCCATTTTGCAATTGATAAGTGTGGTTTTGGGTTTGGGATAGAGATGTGTTGTATTTGTTTAGTGATGCAAATGACCTAGATGTATATGTATGAACCTTACCCCTTTGATTAATTTTTTTTTTCTTAATGCAACCTTGGACGCTTGACACTTGTTTGTTAAATGGTTGAGGTAGAGTTGAAAGATTAACTAATGAATTGAATGTTTGATTTCTTGAACAATTAATTTTGGATATCATAGGGATTGTTATCCCCAATACTAGATGTAGGCAAATGTAGAGATGACATTTCCTCATCATTTGGAGGTCTTCACGAGATTCTATTACACCCTTTGTCCACAACCTAAGGAGGGGAAATATGTTCCCATGGTTCATTAAACTTCCATTATTTCAACATGGGATTTGGATGCTCAACAAGGTCTTTTCAAGTTGACAATGAAATTCAATGTTGCTCAAGCCTAGATTGAAGCCATGGCCCTTGCAATTGACAAAGCTAATCCAATCATTGTTAATTTTTTCACACAATTGTGACAAATGATCCATGCATCATAACTCTTGTCACATTCTTTTTTAATGTATTTAATGTTGTAAAAATTGCCATGGGTGAACATGTTTTTGCTTGTATTAATGATGAACATTGTTTCAATTTTTAAATTAAAAAACAAAAATTCACAATTTCTTGAATCTTCATTTGCAACTTCTTGTTGCTATGGATGCTTAGTAGTTTTTCAGTATTAAAATCTTTCCATACCATGTTGCTTACATGAGATGTGGTTAGATGTAGGCATTGCACATGGTCAAGGTTAATATGCTTGAACATTGAAGGATGAAGGATGAAATTGGGTTTATACCTTTTGTTTTGATGATATGAAAAGGGTTGGAGGTGAACAAGTTTTGGAAATCGTACCACATTGTTCTTTGTGAAGATTTTAACATAATGGGTTTGTTGTTAGATTTTGAGGAGGTACCTAATATCCATAGCCACAATGCAATTGAGATGGAAATTAAATAAGTAACCAACTCGTATTGACAAAGCATAATGCATGGTCACTAGTTTGAGCTACTTGTTATTTTACTCAATTGCCTACCAACACTTTGATTATAGTGATAGCAATCATCAATTTTTTTGTCTACACTCTTGAATCTTCACCACATGTGTTTCCACTCACTCCAATTTTTTGCCACCTAAACAACCAACCAAGAATGAGAAAAAAAAAAAAAGGCCGTCTACAAGAGTCTTATGGGCTGCTTATTGCTTTGATGAAAAGCAACAAATTGATTGTACCCTCCTCCATGTTTTGTCCCTCCTTAAACATTAAAAGCTGGGAGTTATTACTTTTCATTTGGCTGCACTTCTCCAATTTAAAACTCCACTTTCAGCTTCAATTTAACTTGAATATGAAGTCTTGGTGCAGGTTGAATTTTGTGAGAGGTGCATAGGAAATGAAGAGATTTTGTTTTGGGATTTTGCTTTAGAGACAAGAACCTAGCTTGGCATTGTACTAGGTGATTATCAAGTTGGGTAGTTAAGAACCAATCCTTTATGCATAACAGGTGGGAACATGCAATTGTAAGTCTAGACTTATGTTCAAAGAGATTCTAGAATTTTTTTGTAGTGACTTGTAAAACACATTTTTTTATGTTGGGTGTTCTTAATTTGTCCTTAAAGAGCTTTGGCCAAGTTGGGTGGTTTTAGAAATGGCACCAAATAACCCATGGTTCTCAAGGTATTATTCATATATATATATATATATATATATATATAACTATGGGTCTCAAAAATCTACTAACCAAACTCTTATAAATTTTTGCATTTTTGGCCTTTTATTATTGAGAACCACAAGGTTTTTTTAGGGTAGCCACAAGGTGAAAAGACTCTTTATTTATGATTTATGAAGCAAATTGGCCTTCTCACTCGATTATTATACGTAGTCACTGACCTCACCATACTTCCCACATGATGATTCCTGCATCCTTGAAATAGTTTTTAAAAAAACACACATAAAAAATAGGATTAAGTTTTTATTAAATTTGAGAAACTAGGATTTAAATTTCAGAAGTCCCCCCCAATTCTCAAAAAAAAAAATTAAAAAAAAAATCTGACATTTTTTCACATGGCTGATTCTAATTTTGTATTTCTGTTCAGGGCAATGTGACTCTGCAATTAGGTCTAAAAATGACACTAAAAATTAATTAATGAATTGCATTAATTTATCAATTCCAAACTAATCATGATTTTTTCATTGGAGGTTTAAATTATTTAAAAATAAATAATGAAGTACAAATGCATTGATACAAAGGGTTTTTTTTTGTTTTTCACCAATTTTTTAAAAAAAAATTGGACACTGATTTCAAGGTATTTCAATTTTATTCAGAAAATTTTATTCAATAACCCCACTGGCACACCAACCATCAGCTTCTGATGCACGAGAGACGGGGGAGGGTGTGCACGACCCCCCCTCCACCAGCAAAACTTTATCATGCAAAATCCTCATCACGCCAGCGTCGAAACCGTGTGGTCCAAGTCCTCCAGTCTGCAAAGCCGAGCCCAAGGCTCTTCTTGTGTCTGTGGGGATTGCCAAATAAAATGATGAAAACAAAAAGAGTCAGAAACATGCATTAACTTATGTGGTGTCACACTCGCACCGAGTCGTAACAACCCGAGAACTCAACCCTAAAATTGTCGTCCCACCTTTGACCATTGTTGATTGTTATGTTATATCATAACTTTTTTTTTTATAAAAAAATATGCATCCGGACAATTGTATTGATTTTTTTGGGTTTTTGTTCCGTCAGCTTTTCACTTACATAAGTGGGTCACTTACATAAAGTGGGTCAGCCAAACAACAACAACTACAACAACCACCACCACCACCACCTGGGGTTAAGTTTTAGTTCATAATAACAATATAAATAATCTTTCCGTGTCAACACATTAGTTATTGCCGGTTTAATTTTTTTATGAGCTTGCGACTCATAGCTGTTTCTTGGTTGTCATGACGGAATCTTGAGAAGAACTGGCACTACGGATGGGTACATAGCCAAAAAATAACCCACAATTTAAGAAAATAGTATGAAACCCTTGTCCATAAGCATAAAACCCATCCTTCATCATTTCCCTCGCCGAACGTGCATGTGTGTGTGTGTGTAGTGCGCCCACACACACACACACACACACACACACACACACACACACGGTGGGTCCAATTTCATGCCCACCAAAACCCATTTAAGCATAAAATGTAGTACGGGAAGGAGCTTCTTTCACACACACACACACACGCGCGGTGGGTCCGATTTCATGCCCACCAAAACCCATTTAAGCATAAAATGTAGTACAGGAAGGAGCTTCTTTCGTGTATATAAAAGCTGTGATAAAAGGTGGATTGTCTGTTAGGAAACTGAAAGGATTGCCAGTGGAACACTACTACTGTTAGGAAGTCTGACTCCAGAAAGCAACTAATGAATGAATGAAGTTTGCGGACCTGTATTTTGGCTTTCCAGTGACTGGAAATGAAAATTTTACAAAACGAAATAACTGGGACCAAAACTAGTTTTTCCATCAATTTTGGTGGTAAACTAAGTTTCATCCTTGCCTTTCCTTTTTTTGAGCTCCTCCACTGCTGCTACATATATTTTCACTGCTCGCACCTGCACAACTAGGATAATTGCTCTTGAACCTTGTGCATTAAATGCTGAGTTTCAGCATTTGATACTGAGATTTAATAAAATTCCCTTACTTTGCGGATAACCACTGCTGGTGAAAGCAGGTCCAAAGATTGGGTGAAGAAGGGGCGACTTTACAAATAACTCTAGTGCAATGCAGAAGTTTTATTTTAGTTTTCGGGGCTCATTAGAGTTATTATTATCTGTAAACAACTGCAAACTTGGAATACTGGTCCCCCCCCCAGTTTGGAAAATGACATCAAAAGTCAGGATGAAAATTGTAATGCACATGAAAAGGAAAAGAAGAGAAGAGGAGAGAAGGTTTGTGCAAACCCTTTTTCTCACCTAAAATGGTCTTGCCAGGAGTGAGTTTCACTCCAAGTTTTAGTTTTCTATTTGCTTTGGGGGCTCTTTCACTGTTGGTCATACCATATTCTTCATTAAATCAAGTCTTCTTGTTAGAATAAAATTGTGCAAATCTTGCAAACTGATTGATACCCAGTTCTGTTAATTGGTACCAAGTTTCACTCACTTTTTGCCTACACTCAAATTGGGGACGAAACAGGAAAATACAGGGTCAAACTAGGGCCCAAAGACAGGGTGACTTTAAGGACAAATCTGAAAGTGGGGATTTATTTGTTGCGAGTATTGAGCTCATTTTGCTCTGCTCGTGGGCAAAAGAAACATGTAGAATTTGAGATGATACAAAATTTTAGCTTGAACTGTGAGAACTAATAATTCATGGGTGATGATGGTTGGAGAACGATTTCTCTCCATTTTCTCTCTGCTGCTTAATAGCTTATGTGATCAAAATTTATTTAGCCATTTAAATTACCTAACCATGTTAGATGGTGCCATCATGTCTGATAATCTTGTTTAATGACTAAATGTCAGTGAAAGGCCCCCCCAAAAAAAAAAAAAAAAAGGGGAAAAGGGGGTGAATTTGTTAAAAATAAAAATTAATGTTTTAAACACTCCAAATAAAAAAAGAGAGAAAGA
>Ga0116231_10003468_pt1 | contig 32777 bp, 18 predicted proteins | sample S1TSphgellanicum_2_FD_89695 | JGI IMG/M metagenome (GOLD analysis project Ga0116231, IMG submission 89695) | Host-associated microbial communities from peat moss isolated from Minnesota, USA - S1T2_Fd - Sphagnum magellanicum MG | ecosystem: Host-associated > Plants > Peat moss > Unclassified... | reverse complement strand
GGTTGTTGTGAGGGTTGAAGCACAAAGAGTTCCATGCACATGGGGTGAAAAGCTTGGTGCCCAAATCATTTGTGTTTCACCTTTAGATTTTCTCTATAACTAAAAGGGACCATTTGTGCTTTTAATCTCTGCTACAATCATGGGCATTTTTTCCTTTTTGCCCCTTTGTTTGAGAGTTTCACCAAGTCATTACATGTCACCATGTCCATGTTTGTCTTTGGGTTGGGCAGAATGTAATGCAAAGCCCTGAACCCAGTTTTTGTATAACAAGAAGGGGAGGGAATTATTAAGGTCTTATGCAAGCTTTTGTAGTTTAGGAACAATGTTAGGTTGGCATTGACATGCATTATCACCTATGCATAATTGGGTTCTCTTAAAAGGATCTATATAAGTTTGCATCAAATTTTGATACATTATATTTATTTCATGTTTTAGTTTTAGTACTTGAAGTTGTGAAGAGTAACAAGGATGCAACTAAATTTTGTGAGATGATGTGAGAAAATTATTACTTTTTCAATATACCATATGCACTTAACATATTTTTCAACTAGATAATTGGGAGGTGCTAGAGCAAAATTCTTATCTAAGGTGTAATTTTTTGAAAAAAAATTCAACAATTAATGGTTTCAAGGTATTCAAAAACAAGGTTAGCACATTTGTTTATCACATTGACTTTTTTTTAACACATTCAAGTAGAGCAAAAGGAATGAAATTGAAGCAAACACTAAGGTCACAACAAAATGTTATGAATAAAAAAATCTTTCAAATGATTAAACTTGTAGGTATTTATAATTTTTTTGGAATGACATGTTAAATTGTGAATCAAGTCCACAAAATTATATAAGAAAATGACTCCTTCCCAACATACAAGTTGTGTAAGATGGTTTACCAAAAAAAAAAAAAAAACACTTTTATAACCTATACCATGTTCTCACATGACACCATGAATTTTTTAAGTACACATGGTACGATAATATTGGATCCAATATGAAAAATAAGGTTTTCCTTACAATTTGATGGTGGTAGTGGTGCAATTCTCACTCTTCCTTATGTTCTCACAAATGTTAATGGGTTTTAGATATGTGTTTCTATTGTTAATTGAAAAATCTTCAAATATTTACAACATGTGACATTCGATGTATGGCCAACAATTCAAATATGTATATATGAATTTTGACTTGGTTTAGACAAGAAATGCACCTTGATAACAAGAAAACACATATTCTCACTAAATTTTTTTTCATAAGAACTCATTGTATCTTGAAGTGCAATGTCAAGTTCTTTTGAACTACAATTGCAAATGGCATGAAACATAAAAACCAACAAACAAAAGCTTCATGTGATACAACATTCCAAGAAATGTTTTGTTGCAACCTGAATGAGTCATTGGTTACAAGTTCGGAAGGAAAATCTAACATTTAATGTCACTTCACATGCTTGCAAGCTTATTATTAATTCATTTAATGATAGTAGTTCACTTGCTAACTTATTAACTGAACTCACTAATAAATTAATATTTAACATATTTAATACATGTGTTATATTTTGTATAGTAATCAAAACATTATATTTATTTTAATTACATATTGAGTTTTATGATCTTATTATAAATCTAATGAAATTATAATTTTTCCCTGTAATGAATATATGAGATCTTATATTTTTATTCATGTATGTTCTAAATTCAAAGAAATATTGCCCCCTATCTGCATTTGGTCCATGACTTAGATGTGAGGTTCGAAATTTACTTTCGAGAAAATACTTAGGCCCACTTTAGATGAGGGTGCAAGATCCAATTTCCTAAGAACCAATTTGGACTGATTTGAAGCAAATTGACTCCTTGAGTTGGACTGTACCTTGGTCCTTAAACTGATTCTTGATTCTCCAATTCAGGTGCTCTCCTTTTAGCACTGTTTTTTGGTCCGAACCAATTGATTTTCCCTCCAAAACAGGTGCGATTTAAGTTTAGCCTCAATTTGCCACTTTTTGGTCTTGGACCCTCGTCTAAAAGGCCTTGTGACCAATTTAAAGCTTTTAACCAATAAAATTGCTTGAATTCATTGATCCCTGGACTTTGAACCCTCGTCTGAAGTCGCCCTTAACTTACTCATATTTAGTGTAGAGTCGTGTGATCATAAGAAGGGCATGTTACCCAACATAATTTCCCTGCATTATTTGGAGGACATTTTTGAAAATGCAACACCTATCAAAGTGGGCATTCTGTTTTTCGAAATGTCGTACTGTTTTTCTTTTTTTCCCACTGATACTGGGTATCATGAGAAAAAAACAAAAACAGGATCAAACTTTTGGCTAGATGAAGCCCATCGTACAATGGCTTCACTGGAATCGGGTTCGCCTCTGCTTTGCCTTGCTCACACCCTTACTTCAGTAAAGCCCACTGCCTCACGCTCTACCCTTGGCTGTGCAGTGGGAGATGTGTGTCTTGGGATTCCTTGATCTTTTGAATTGGTCGACATACAAGCAATCACTCGCTCTGTCTGGTTTTTAAATTAATTTGTGATTGGTACACATTTTTATTGCAAGTGGTTCTTTTTTTTATAAAAGGTTCTGGGTGTCTGAATATGGGGTGTTTAATATTCCCACCATTGGCCCCACACTCCCCATCAAAGGGAATAAACACTAGAGACTAGAGTTATTATTAGTAAAGCCACGCGATTAGGGGCGAGAACGGCCAGTTTCGACAAAGCAGGGCATCATCAAACCGTTAACTGGGAATGAAAATTTTACAAAACGAAATAAACTGGGATCCAAACAAGTTTTTCCACCAATTTTGGCGGTAAGCTGAATTTTATCCCGTCTTTCCGTTTTCCTGAGCGCCTTTACTGCTGCTCCATATATTTTCACTGCTCCTACCTATACAACTACTATAATTACGATCGAACCTTGTGCATTAAATGTTGAGTTATTGCACATCATACTGAGATTTAACAAAATTTCCTTACTTTGCGGATACCAGTGAAAGAGGGGATAAGGGTGACTTTATGGATAACTCCTCTACTCTTTATAAGACTTACCATTTTTTATTATGTTTTTCAGAATTGATTCTGCTTTTACCCACACTCCTGCATTACCCTACTCATAGTGCACCAAACCTGTTGTTATTGTTGGGTCTATTAATTAATTAGGAGTGCACGCAAAATAAATAAAGTCAAGGAGACACTTTGATTGGCCCATCACAATCTTTTTAAAATATTGGGCACTCCCCAAAATAGAAGCATACGGATGCTTGGCTTTGGCGCCCCCACCCCCATTTATACTGTATATACATCAAAGTCCAACTTCTTAGGAAAAAAAAAGTTTACACAAGGGACAAGTCCATTGCAAAGAGAAAAGGTACACCACTAAGCCAAGGGGGATCCACCCTGGCCAAGAAGCGAAAATACCAACCCTATTGCGTTGTAATAGGAAAGTTCAACTTTGGCCACAGCATATGGAATTAAAAGTGTGATGCTATTGGGAACATGTCAAAGAATTCTCCAGGAATTCAATAGGAACACATTGGGAATAGTCACCCAAAAATTGTCTGTCACCATTTTGGACTTGGGCTAATACCCCTGATATCAAGTGTGGGTACCTATTGGTGGTACATGGCAGTGTTTTTATACTTTCTCAAATTTTTGGTCATGACTCATGGTGATCATCCAGTATTAAGATTCAGCCAAATTTAGTTACAAAGGAGATATGAAAATAAATGAAGTGAAGTATCCTTCTATTATTGCTGCTGGCTAATGTACTGGAACCAAATTTAAACATCTGACAATTCCTACAATATTTTTAAAATCAAAATCTGGCAATTAAGAACTAGGGATTTTTTTTCCAATTTGGTTAAGTCCAGAAGTTGGCGATTATTTTCCAGATTAAAAAAAAAGAGAAAACTTATTTGAAATTACACTGAAAATAAGATTTGTCCTAAACTTTTTCTCCCCCAAAACATCCATAGAATACTTCTTTTTAGCATTTTCTATTGTAAATTTGCCAAAAATAAAAAGACTGGGACAGAAGTACTACTTGCTATGAGTACTTACAGCTTCTTAAAAAATTCTGGCCTGCATGGCAGCAAAGGCCCTTTTTTTGCTGGGAACATCATAACCAGCATTGGCTGCCAGCTATTATTACTTTTTGGTCCCAGGGGGTGGTCAGGAGTCCAGCCTGGGGGACTCGGACTAAAGAAACTAATCACTAGCAACTACTATAGAAATGCTTTCAACTAGGCTTTCAAAAGCTACATCTCCCAGCAATTCTAGTGATGCCAGTGTGAAGTTATTTAAGTGGTGGTGATGTAATGGAGTTGGATTCTCCAAACTCTCCCGCCTACTTTTCTCCTCACTCTCTATGGTCAGCAAGTGCAGATTCACTGATACACCATTCCTGTTTCATTTTAGGGTTTTTTCTTTTTTCTTTTTTGAGGGTTGGGTGTGGGAAGGGTGGCAGATTGAAAATGCTTTGCTTGTAAGAATAGTTACTTCTGACTGTTCTTGGCATGGATTCTATCATAGCCTTGGGTGAGTCAGCACCCACATTGGTACCATGGTAAGAATCCCAATATATATATATATATAATTTCTAAATATTACAAATATCTCATGAGTAGATTAAATCAGGGTCTCTAAGTCCAAATCCAACATTTTTTTGGGCTTAATATGGTGATGTGGCCTCATTGAAAAAGGTGGCGGTAACACAGTGGGTGCTGCTGGTTCACACCATGTATGAAATCCTTGGCCAAAATGTGTACTCCTTTCTCTCCAGTTTTACCAGTTTTATGAATCCTAATTAACCAACCAAGGCCAGTTTTAGTTTGTACCATTTGGCCTAATCAATCAGGGTATCGAACAATCTCAGCCTTTCAGATTGGCCACAGTGAACCAGCACCCACCAGTGCACCATGGAGGATGGATGGTAAGTGGTCAGGAAACAGTTTTCTGTCGAGTTTCAGCTCCTTAGCTAACAGTGAGGGTTGGCTCAGTTGCTTGTGGGTTGTTAGTAGGTTGGTAATAAGAACAGCCCTTACCTATGTATAAACCAGTGTTGGGCGGTTCTTAAATCCGTCCTCAGTTACTAGCCAGTTTTTAGAGCGGTTATATATATATATATATGATTGGCGGTTCTCATTTTGTGAAACCCTCACCCTCACCTCTGACCCGGCAATTTTCAGAAGATTCATACCTGCCCCCACCTCCAACCCGGTAGACAAATTTTTTTGAAGATCCAAGCCCCCTTCTGCCCCAACACCCAGAAATGCATGAGGTTCTTTGAAAGAAACCCAACATTAGACAAGTTTGAAAACCATCTCACTGCCAAGGTTCTTTCACAGAAACCTGACCTTGAAAACTGCTCACTTGAGGTTCTTTCATAGAAACCCAACCTTTCCAAGTTGTGAAAACCACGTGTGTTTCCATGAGTTTCTTTCATAGAAACTTGAGCTTTGCCGAACTTCAAAGTCTCTCGGTTTTCTTAAGGTTTTTTCAAATAAACCCAATCTTCCCAAAATTGCTTTGCATTTTCTATGGAGGTTCTTGAGTTTTACATTTCCTACAATGGAGAAAGGATGAATCAGATCGTTCAACACCTCTATTTTTTGGGAGCTACATGAATGCAACCTTAGAATGGCAACATTCGTTGCTTCTTTATAAATTACTCAACCTTTATTCAAGTATGGTGATGGTGATTTCATCAGATGCATTAAACAAAGGTGACAAAACATAAAACAAAAACTTTTTTTTATTGTTTTGTTGTTGCTCATGTGTTTTTCTATCTTTCTTTTCCTTTTCCTCTATCAACAAGCTCAAGGTGTGGTATGCAATTGCAATTTTTTTGTGTTTCACTTATGTTTGCCCCACCTACATGTGTTTTATTTGCTTTTCAAACCACTACTTTTTGCAATTCTCACACTACATTTCCTCGCCATTTCTTTGCTCCACTACCATGGAATCTTCAACTCCAAAAACCAATGCTAGTGTGTAAGTCGAACCTAATGCCCTTTGTGTTGTTGGGCGTTTGGCAAGGTGTAGCATAACAACATTGTGAACAGCTAAAAGCAGAAGGCCCCATCCAAGGTCAACACTGATGATCTTATAATCCAAGAGGCATTGCTAAAGAACTTGAAAAAACAAGCAAAGTTTTGGAGGCCTCATTAGAGGGTTTCAAAGACATGGGCTTTCTTTAAGGTGAACAACAACAAACCTATTGATTTAAAACAGTTAGGTCATGAGACACATTGTTTATCATGCTAAGACTCTTGGCCCTGAGATCCTGGCCTTGTGCACAAGATGCCTCAAAAGCCTCGTTGCATATAAAAAATTTCATAGCATATCAACCTTGAAAAAGCACGTGGAACAAAATCCCACTACTTTATTTTAAAGGTATATAAAGAAGGTACATGTATTACATCCTAAAAATCTTTTTGATCAAAAACTAGCTACTAAGTGGCAAAATGTTACCCCTAATGCCATCTCCGGATTTTTTTTCATCTTCAAATCCATTTTCAAAAAACCATGAAATGCAGAAGGGGTTTTTGGAAGACATCATGTTGTTTGTGGTCAAAGGTTTTTTATCACAAGGATTGTTGAATCTATTTAGTTCCATAGATTAGCTCTTCAATTGCACTTGAGGATGAACTTCCCATCTAAAAAGGTTTTTAGCAAGGAAGTCCTTCCTACATTAATGAATAAGACATTGGTAGAACATGTGCAACTTGCCTTGGATAAATGCTTGTCAACCATGTGCACATTTGATCTTTGGATGTCAAAAGGCCCCCATGATATATTTTGCGATGGTTATTATTTTTTTCTTTAGCAATTGGGAATTGAAACACATCACTATTAACTTGTTTGAAGCCAATGATACTAGTGGTGCTACTATGGTTATGAAGTTGAAACAAATCCTTGATAAATTCTCACTCACACAAAATATTGTGGCCTATGTCAAGGACGAGGGGTTCAATTTACAAACTTGTGCAATGGCTTTCAATTCAATTATCTCTTGTGATGGCCTTGGCATGACTTAGCCATTTGATGGTTATTGTTTCAGGCATGCATTATCAAAAGTATGTTAATATGCCACTTCGGATGACAAGGTGAATCGCAAGCCACATTATGCATCAATAAAGTTTACTCAATTAAACACTTAGAAATGCATCACATGGCCAAAGAAATTTAGCAAGGGGAGTCAAACATGGGAGAAGGTGTGCATGAATTCTAGTACGATCTTTCGCAAATTGAACACACCAATAATAACAAAGTATGTTTCAAATTTATAACCTTTTGTGTTTTGTGGTTTGGCATTTTCCATTTTAAATATCTTTTTTTGTTCCACAATAGTTAGTATTTCAATTAAATATTTTCTCCATGTCTATGAACCAAATCAATTTTTGATTTTTTTCTTTTTGTGTTAATTTTGTCAGCAAGGTTGAATCAATGGAAAGGTCTAATTAAATTGATCTTCTATTACAAGTCGAGGAACATATTTAAGTTTTTTTTATCTTTCTCATTTCTTGATTTTTAGTTTGGATCATTGAGGTTTTTCTTCATGGCTACATTGCAATTTAGATTCTAAACTACTTAGTATAAGTGCATTGGTTGAAGATGCATTTGAATTGTTCCCCTTCATGGCTACATAAAACTTTGGATTTTGAACTACTTAATTTAACTATCTTGGTTCAAGGTGCATTTGAGTTGTTTTTCTCATGGCTTCAGTATTTGTTATTTGTTGTCCATGGTTGATTTTAAAGGCATGGTTTAAAGTTTTAAGTGCCTTGGTTGAAAGACATAACATTGATTTATTCATAAAACTTAAAAGAAAGCTGATTTCAAATGCCTCTATAGTGTAAATGTAATGATGAGGCCTTCATTAAAAAAATCATAAAGGCAAAGGGTCACAATTGAAATAACAAGGCTTGCCTTTGAAAAATTTAATCAAAAAATTATCATTTGGATAAAATCGGATCAAATAACTAGATCAAATAATTGCCTTTTGAATTTAAAAACCAACAAACTTAGGCCAGCTAAGGGCTTTGACTAAGAACTTGTTGACATAAATGATTGATTTTTTCCCAAAAAATCGATCTATAGAACTCCTCCTTCCAATTGTCCAAACCCATGGAATTGGCCAATTATTACAAATTAAAAGTTTTTAAACAATTGAAACCAATCAATTTTTTGAAATTGAAATTTTTAAAAAATTGAAACCGGTAGGTTTTTTGAAAATTGTAAAGGTCAACTACTTTCAAAGAACTACCCAACACTAGTATAAACCATCTACTTACTTAGTAATTACCTATTTTGTGTACCTATTTACCCATATATGAAACCAATTTCTTACAAAATTGGTTACCAAGGTGAAACCAAATATTAACTCAATTTGGGTTCATCCACAATCAAGTAATAATGGGCATCCAATGGATAGTGCACTAATGGGTGCTGGTTCACCATGCCCTTTTAAATTGAAAAATTATTTAGTGTAAGGAACTCTAGTTTGTGCTCCATATGGAAAAGATGTCTTCAAAGGTTACCTTCTTTCAACTTTGAATATTGATTTTTAGATGGTGTCGAATTTGTAATGATATATTATGATGACTACTTGTAACATCTTTCTTCGTCTAACTCTCATGCTTTTGTGCTCACTTAGCTCTTCAAGTTACTTTGTCTTCTCAACTCTTAATTACCCATGCATGTCACACACACACAACGTTAACATTAGCTTTTCGGCCTAGCTGAATTGGATTCACTAACTATCCTAGACCCATTAAATGACTAGAACTTAATACATGTGAGCTCCTCTAAACCCATGCAGAACTACTTTACAAAATGCCCATGACACTCAATCTCCCATGATGGTTCTTAAATCATTCCGAGGTGACTTCAAAATGACTCTTAAATATTAGGGTTTAGGGTGACCAAATGTTGTCCCCTTATAGGAAAGGGTTTTTGAGATTTTGATTCCAATAACCACCTTGAAATAACACCAAGTGTTGAACCCATTTCAGGGTTATTCATGCAACTTTAGGAACCACTTTAGGAAACAACCTTCAACCTTCCTGCTAGCACCAACCACATGTTAGTGCCCATCCTTATGCTAACACACCCAAAGGTGAACCCCATTTGCCTTTGGGTCCAAACTCACAAGCCCATGATTCCGATCAGCCCAAACAATTGGGGAGTCAAACCCGAGCTCACCATGTTGGTTGTAAGCCTTCCCATGTCACCATGGTGCTCCACCATGGAGGTCTCAACATGAGGCCTATTTCACACAAGTATTTCACCCCAAGGGGCATGTCACTCAACCCCACCCTAAAGAGGTCAACATCCTCATTGGCATTCAATGAATATGTCACCCTTTTATGATAAGCACCTTTATTAATTTGTCACCCACTTACCACAAGTTATTTAAAAATAGCTACTAATTCTTGGCTTTAATTACATTCATGTGAAAGTTCATGCTTTGTCATTGGGAGGATCTTAAACATCTTTTATGTCCATCTACACCATCCTTTGTGGCAACTTAATACCTCATGTGTTACACCCTTATGGTGTCATCCTCTTGTTTTGGGCTTCCTTCATTCAAAGGTTGATCCTATGTTTAGGTTTTTTTTCGTTTGATGACCCCAACCACCACATTTGGGAATAAACTCATAAATGAGTCAATAGATAGTGTCAAGATGGGCTTACACGACTAGGAGCTCCTTTACCCTTTATGGACATGGTTCACAACACCATGCACTGGAAACATCATTCCCACAAACTTCTTTTCAGTTTAAAGGCATGTTATTTAATCTACATGAGCCATTACCTTGGCCTTGCCTAGCCAAACCCTTGAGGTTTTTCTTTTGAATCCAACCCCAAGGTTCATTTCCATTGACTATTATTGTTTCAATCCCCCTTCCATTTTGTCCTTCTATGGATTTGCCTTACACCATCTAACCTTCATCACATTTGTATGTAAATGTGCTTCTTCTCTAAAGCTTGAGGTTTTTCAACGTCTCACCTTCATTTTTGAAAGTCAATGTCCCTATTGACAACACTTAGGAGCTTTGTGCTTGCTCCTTTTAATCTTCATCTCTATTTTGTGGACCTTTTTTAATTGAAACTTCTCCACCATTTTTGGTAGATGGTCCAAGTGCCCTGGTTTTACCCACTAGGATTCCTTACAGTGGCACCCTTTCCACTTGACTAGGTATTGCTTGCCTTTTTATTTAGTTTATTTCACCCCAAGATACATTCAACCTCATTTACCAACATGTGCCCTATGAAATCATATCTGGGGTGGTAGGTTTGCATCCTATCATTACATCTTTCATCTTGTTGAATGGAACATGTATTTAATTAATTTTGGACTTCAAATTTGTCCAAAAGTAACCATTAACAATTCAACATATCAAGCAACTATCCCAAATGGCTTCAATTTGAACCAAATGGCCACTTGGTCCATTGCATTACAATTAATAAAACACAAACATTTGAATTAAAATTAGGTGGCCACCTAATCCTTTGCAACACAATTAATAAAAGCTAATTATTTGGATAAAAATCGAATGGTTTTTGGTCCTATGTAAAACAACTAATAAAGAAAAAATGTTTGGATTAAAATTAGGTGACCACCTAATCCTTTGCAACACAATTAATAAAGGCCAAATGTTTGGATTAGAATCAGGTGGCCGCCTAGTCCTTTGTAATGTAATTAATAAATAAACATATGTTTAAATTATAACCAAATGGTTTCTAGTCCTTTGTAATGCAATTAATAAAAAACAAATGTTTGGATTAAAATTGAATAGCCACATGGTCCTTTACAACATAATTAATAAAAGCCACATGTTTAGATTAGAATCAGGTGGCCACCTAGTCGTTTGCAAACTAATTTTTAACAATTAATAATTAGCACATTTCCAACATTGAATATGGAATATCCAGGATCCAAAAATTTCAATTTCTTATACATAAACTAAATAAAAGTTTGTTTCATGTGTTCAATGTGTCATTTCAATAAAAGAAAAACTATCAAAATATTAAACTACGAGTTTTCAAACACTAAAGAGGTCATTGTCAAACAATAAAATACACAAAAACATTTGCATTATTTTTGAAATAGGAACCTAATTGGACAACACTACTTTTTGCCTTTTAAAGCTACAAACGTAGTCATATGGTCTACAAACAATATTTCGAACCCACTGCAAAAAAAACTTAATAATTGAATCCTATAACTAGATATAGGATGAATGCACATGAACAATTAAAATAAACTTGAAAGGTTCAAAATGGATCACACCTAAAGTAAGTTGAGTACTTATATAATTTTTGTTTTTTTTTCCATGTATTGCATGAACCGAGAATAATGTGGGGAAGATGAATTCAAATGTGGCTTAGAATATTTAATGATTATCTCAAAAAACATTCACATTATACTTGCAAAAGGTAATCCAATCAATGTTGCCCACAATTGAAATGCAAAATCCAACCATCGATTTTTATTGTTGAACAACTTATGTCCTTTAAAAGACTCAATAAAAGACCATTACACTTGGAATTTCAAAGAGCCTTGCTTGGGTCATTGTTAATGAGCAACGTTTGATCTTCTTTCACATAAGGTAGTCCTTGAAAAGCAAAATACAAATTATTTAAATCTTTAAGGTAATAATATGTTACAAATGTGAGTTGAATTGATGTCATGCAGGATTATTCACACCCCCAAATGAAAAAAAATTGATTAATCAATATTTGCAATAATTAACAAAATAATTTTTTTGAACTTCCATGATGTCCTCCACCAACCACTAGTAGAAATTGGCCAAAATGTGACCACTCCATTTGTGATTACATGTGACTATTAATCATTTGCATATACCTTTGGACATTTTTGCAACTATTTCTTGTGTTGGTTATATTTACAACTACACTACAATTACTTTGCAACTATTTTGGTTATCATCCACAAAAAACAACTTATGTCCCATAAGTTGCAAATGTGACCAATTTAATTGCAAACCTATGAGTATGTAAATAGTGTTACAATAATAATCACTTAATATTATTTTAATTGTTAAATATTAATATTAATACTGATTATTAACTATAAAAATGAAAAAATAATGGGAATAATTATAATAAAATAGTTAACCTAGGTTAGGCTCTATATTATTCAAATTTTAAAATTATTATTTAATATTTCAAATTATTAATTGCTGAATATTTCAGTTATATATTCATTTATTTGGTTACAAAATATTAATTAAATTTTTAGGTGGTTAATTAGTCACTTACCTACTTAATTATATAATTTACAAAAAATTAAACGAGGATAAAAATATGGGATAAATTTTTTAATTGCAAGTAGCTTGCAATTAAAAATGTTTAGTCTCTACTTTGAGGAATGAAATAACTATTTTTTCAGTTACGTTTTGTTTTAATTTGTAGTAATATGATGACATTTTGTAAGAATTGTACATAGATTTTTTATTTTCATCTGTACCCGTTGTTATTTTTGAAACTTGTTGAAAAAATTAAAAATTAAAAATTGATGGGAATATTTAAAAACATGTTAACATTTGGCTCCCACATAATGGAGATCAGAATTTATAAGCAATCATGTTTAGAATTTTTGGTTAGACTATTTATTTAGTGGATCACAATTGAAAAGCCCTAGCATTTGTAAATTCTAGTTTGGATCATGTTTCTAATTGTTTTGTGTATTTTTAAAGATAAAAGGTTCTATTTATTAATTTATTTTGAAAAAAAACCATTAGAAGATAGGTGGAAGTTAATGTAAAATTTTCTAAAGGATATTAGGCATCCAATCTATTAAAAAATAATTAATTCCCTATCTACTAGGAGGAATCATTCTAATTTTATCTTCAAAATAATGTAAAAACTTTTTTAAAAATCTACTAATTTCAAAAAATGTGAAGAATAGTCACCAAAAGTCTTATAAAACAATTAAAATAGGTTACACATCAACTTGTTTAAGAACTTGCACAAATGCAAGACAAACAACAAGTATAACCTACGGGAAATGAACCAATGAATGCACCAAACATAGATGCAGCACATAGAATAGAAGCCAATGAACAACATCAAGTTGTAGCCGAACCGGTTATGCAAAAGGAAACCACAAGTATTTCTACCACTCACCAAGTGACACCACAAACATTGACCCAACCATAGGTAGTGAGCATTCACAATGGTGGCAATCATGAACCTATTCAACAATTTGATGAGGATGTCTCTATACAACAACAATGGTGTTCAACAACTCCTATATATTTCATACCTATAATAAGTGTACCTACACTAGTTAGCAATCTTTGTTAGTTTACAAAAACCACAACCAAGCCCAAACATGGATTTGGTACGCATTAATTTGGAAACAAAATGGATCCAACTTGTCAACAAGTTGGAACAACTTTGTCACATTGATTGGAAACCTTCAAATCAATTGTTTCCACACCACATTTGGAACTTGTTGAAGCTCGAACAACACCAACAAATGTTTGGCAAAAGACAATATATCAACTTGTCACCTAGCTAAACTAATTAATCCTTGGTTTAGGTGAAAAGATCACAAGTTCCACATTCCACATTGGTTTCAAGAGGAAACCAAGGTGTTGGAACTACAACCCGTTCTTATTATTAACATGTGGGACATTAATTCAAGTGATGCTCCTTTGTTGATGATAGGTTAAGACATTTATTGAAGGAAAAGGTGATGAAGGTTTGTCAACATCTTATTTCAACCACTACAATAGTATTATCCAATGTGTATGTAATAGGAAATCAACTTATAAAATCCTAGTATTTGTCATATGGAAGTACCTATTAGTCATCAGTTTAACTCACTAGTAGAAAATGGTCATTTTGCAATTGATCCTTGTGACTAATTTTAGTTGCAAGCGACATTTGCAACTAAAATCTTAATAGTTGCATTGGACAAGTTGCATTGACACTAGTCGCAAATGACAACAAATTTTGGATGAAAGAAAAAATCAATGAAATACACCTTCATCCTTTGATTGATCATATACGTATTATCGCTTCCAACTACAATGCGACTTTTTTGGTGAACAATGGGAACAAGTTATGTGTTGCCACATGTCCCAACTCTTAATAAGTAAAAATATTTTATTATTATTTTGAAATAATCTAAGACATTTAATTTTTATTTTTGGATGGTTTACATTGTGACACGTGGTGTAATAGAAATTTACCACATGGACCTATTTACCTACCTAGGCAAAATACCTACTTAGGTAGGTAGGTAGGTAGAAAAAATAAGTAAGTAAGTCAAGGAAATAGGTAGTTAGGTGTAAATACATGAATATTTTTATTTTATTTTGGGTTAAATTGTTTGTATTGGTTCATCCCATATGCCCATGTTTTTAAATATGAAAATGTAAAACAAAATACCTTATTTTTATACTTTCAAAATGAGAATGAAAGCTAAAACATATGGGATACATGTTTTAGTTACAAATTGTTTGCAACTAAACATTTTTAGTTTTAAACTACTTATAACAAAAAAGTTTGTCCCATATGTTTTGGTTTTCATTTTTCCTTTGAAAATAATATAATTAAATAGGTAAATGACAACTAATTAACTAATTATTTAATGAATAAGATATTTTAAAAATTAATAAACTTGCTATTAATTAACATCTAAATTAGAAACTAACTATTTATTTATGGTAATAATCATCATTATATTATGATTACTTAATTAATTATATTATTTATTATTAAATATCATTTCATTTATTAGTTAAATAAATAATAATAATATCTAATTTTAATTATATATACTATAATAATCTATCAATCAATTTAATTAATTAGTAAGTGGCTTATATTGAAAAAATTAATTAATTATTAATAAATCATAAATTACTATTTTAAACCAAATGAATTAATATAATAACTGAAATATTCAGTAATCAATCATTATTAACTATTACTTATAAATATTATGTATTTTTTAATTTAATAATATTTTAAAAAATCTAGACTAAATTAACTATTTAAATTATAATTAAACCCATTATTATTTTCATTTTTATGGTAAATAATAAATATAAATGTAAATATTTAATAGTAACAATAACATTAATTCAATTATCATTGTAGTTAGTTGGTAGCCAAGGTGAACTATTTTATTTTTATTATTCATATTATTACTTCACTCATTATAATTATTTATGAACTATTAAAATAATTATTATAAAATAATAAAATCATAAGAATGAAAATAAAATTATATATCAATAACTGATTATAATAAACATTAATGAAATATAATAACTTACAATTATATAATAATATTTTATGGTAATTATTATAATATAGTAATATTTCATAATTGATTACTTATAATAATAATAATAATTATTATTATTATATAATTTGTAGCTAGCCTAGGTTAGCTATTATTATTATTATTATATATTATTATGTCACTTGTTAGAACTATTATGATTTTTTTTATTTTTTAATGAATAAAAATAATATTTTAAAATAAGTACATTAGTTGTATGAAAAGAATTTACAAGTAATATACTAATATATTATATTTACTAATTATTTCAGGAATTATATAATTATTTTTCTTGTCATTCTAATATCATCATCATTGATCATTATGTAATAAAATATTACTATTTTAAAATTTTTGTCAAAATTAATTTTTAATTTTAGATTTTTATAACATGTAATGAATATAAATATAAATAATAATAAATTCCATTTGTAATAATTTTAAGAAGTATAATAAAATGGTTTGGATAAACTCGTAATATGGGCACAATACATTTGGTAAATATCTTACATAAAATTTTGATATATTCAAAATATACACTAATTAACATAACCATAATATTGAAGCCATTTATGCTAATAATATTATTTGTAATATGGTTGTTCATATACATTCAAAATATATATTTATAAATCTTAATACATTCAATTATATTTCTTATAATTCATAAAATACACCTTTATATATTCATAGGGTTGCAACTAAATTGGTCATGTTTACGACTAATGGGACATAAATTGTTCTTCTTGAATTAAAACCAAATTAAATGTTGTTCACATGGAAGGATGAACACCAAAATAATCACAAACTAGTTGCAATGTAGTTGCAAATATGACCAACACAAGAAATAGTTGCAAAAATGTCCAAATGTAGTTGCAAATAACTAAACTACGCATGTAGTTGTAAATAAAGTGGTTACATTTTGGCCAATTTTTACTAGTGATTGGAAACCACTTGTTACACCATTTATAACAGGAAGAATTAATACTTTGCCCATATCTACATACCCAATGTGGTATAATGTCATACCCCCTTACATTCTTTTATATCCTAATTTGTATCTAGCATATACTATTGGAATAGAAGGATTTGATCCTTTGATTTCAAGCTATGACACATGTTATATACCTTGATATGTTCCAATACCAAACAACCTATGATACCACCAATATAAACACCACAAACAATTGGTAATTAATTTACCATAATGGTTCAATTAATCATAAATAAAGATAGAAGACTTGTTCATCATGTTATTATTCCAATGACAACCACTATATCTGTCAATATTGAAAAAAAACACTGCAACCAATTTACTAGTTCATGTACCAAGAAGAGGTTATGTTCACCAACCATCAAATGGAGGTCAACCTAGAGATTTATTTAGAAGGAGTGCACCAAGAGGAAAACCACCTAAAGGATCACCATTCAATCCACATTTTGGATCATGTGGATGCCTACCACCTAATCCATGCATATTTATACCACCATGGTATCCAATGCCTATTACACAACCTATACCAGAACCAATTACCAAGTTGTATAAAAAGTTGTAATATCTAACTTATGTCAAAGACATTAGCCCAAATGTTCACATCAGAGTATTTAAGAAAGCCATGGTGAAATGATTGAAGTTAACATAATCAACCTATTTGGTTTCACTCTCAAAGATATTATTTTTGAATGGGGTGAAATTTTTATCTAAGATCATCCAAATTGCACATTTGAAAAAATGGAAAAAATATTTTGTAAGCGATTCAAAGTTGTGTAGAATGATGAGGAGGTTTACATGCAACTACAAAACATTCAACAACAAACTATTGAATGTGTTGAGGTTTACTATGAATGCCTATTGAAACTAGCAAATTGTCTACATGTTAAACCAATAAATGTTTTTTTTACTCCTATTTTCAAAGTAGGATTGTTACCTTACCTCATAATAACCACAACAAGTATGAAACCAAATACCTTGATTAAGCACAAAGAAGTCGTTGTAGTACGTGAGGAAAGTGAACCTATTAGTTTGAGTATATAATGTTTTATTAACCACATTAAAGGGTAATATAGTAATTTGGCTAGTAATACTTGTTGTTGCAACCAAATCCATAATTGCATATACTAATTGTGGTAAAACATGACATAATATTGAGACATGTCACAACCGAAAGAAGGAAATACTAATAGTACCAATTGCCACTATTAAGTCTATAGAACCTATAGCACGAACTAAAACACAACATGTTAAACCAACTAGGATACCTATATAATATCTTTATATTATTTATTCCAATGCCAAACATTAATTCAAATAATAGCCTAGGAAGACTAAAGTGCATAACATGTTTAAAACTAAACTTGTTACTTCTAATATTACAGCACCAAAGTCACCTAAACTTGACAATGTACTAGTTTATGTTTTAGTTATTGTCACTACTCATAGTTAACAACTAGAACAATAGGTGTTGAGGAAATGGGAACCAATTAAAGCCAGAGGATTGGTAAAGAGAAGAATGTCTACAACATTGATTTGTTGAAACCTTGGGACAACTACAATGTGGTGAAATTGACAAACAACCTTCTACAACTATTAAGGAACCATTGCAAAATAATTGGTTTGGATTGCTTGATAAGACTATTTCAAATCAACCAGTTGAAGATAATTGAACTTGTGAAGTGGTTCAACAACATTTGACATCAGAACATGTAACAACAAAAAAGACTTTGGAAGAAATCATGAAAGACATTAGTACACAAGTCTTGGAGACCAATAATACACTTAACTTGGGACAATTGTTGTGGGTAATACTTGATATTAAATGGTACATTTTAAACCAGATAGCAATGATACAAATTTAAATGGGGAAGAATTTCATAGATTATGTTCTTTTAGATGGTGGTTATAGAATTAATATTATCACTGAAAAATTAAAAGTGTAATTGGGTCTATGAAAACCAAAACCAGCACCTTATAACTTACACATGGTGGATCAAACCATTATTAAACCTTTACATGTCTAATAAAAAATCTTTAAAAAAAATTCCATGGAATTTTTTATATAGTAACCTTTATTGTGATACAAAGTAATGTATTGGATTTTAGCCACTCCATGTTATTAGGTCGTCCTTAGCTAAAAGATGCCAAATTATTTCATGATTGGGGTAATCATACTATTACTATCCAAGGAAATAATATTATCAAAATTATACATGTTACCAAGAAACTTGGAGCACCAACTAAATGACTAGATGTGTTAATTTGCTATGACTTTCATTCTAAAATATTTGATGAGGAATAAGATTTAATGTTCATCACAAAAACATAATTATTTCCAATAAAAACCATAAGCTATCCCTAAACTAGTTAGGTTAGAATGACTTGTTAGTTTTGCTTTATCAACTAGTTTTGAATTAATTAAACATGTATTTGATGCATCCATTAAAATAATATTCCTTAAAATGGTAAATCAAAATACATAAAAAGATTATGGATCAGTTTCTTCTTCTATAATTGGTTTAGTTAGGAATTTAAAATCTAATATACACACTAAAAGATCCCAACAGAAAATTCAAAAACTTACCTATTTAACTTCTTGTTCAACAAACTATTTGTTTTGCTAACCACATGTTTTGCATACTATTGATTGATTAACTACTTGTCAACTTCTATACTAACTTGTTATAATGGGGTCCATTCATGATTGGGGTACCCAAAAAAAGAAAAAGAACTCCAAGATTTTTGTGGGGCTACTATTTGCAAATTACATATACTTGAAACAAATTTAGGTGAGAAAATTTTGAGTAATCCAATTTTAAATAATTCATGTGATAGTGGTGACTTTTCCCATTCATACATAATTGTGTATGAATAGTTTGGTTTATAGCCAAAAACACATATTTTCTTAGAAAAGTTTTAGGTGAATTTTAATGGACATCCAAACATGTTTTTTGGCAAGATTATTTCTTACACATGTGACTTGCACCTAAAGCTAGACGTTTTGAACCCATTGAACATATTTTTTTTGTCAAATGGATAAAAAAATGAATCTTTTAATCTACCTTGTAGCCCTTTCCTTTAAAATTTCAAAACTTTGACATTTTTGTATAATTTACTTTTTCATCAAGTTCATCCCATGAAAATGTACTTTTATAGAAGGGGGCATGTTTTTGTTATACAATAAATTTGAAATCAATTGTATGACATAATGCATTCCTTTTTATTTCTTTAAAAAAATTCAGTTTAGACATTCAATATAGTTAGTTTACACGATTCTTTGTTGAGAATTTACTTTCATTTGAAAGATGACAAGAATTACGTTGGAGGCCTTTGTATTTAAATCCATTTTATATATTTATCAAAACACTAGATGAAATCAAAGAAAAATTATCCCAAATATACCCAAATATACCAAAAAAAAATATTTTTATTTTTATTTTGCCTAAAGTGCCCCCCCAATGTGCTTTCATCCACATAATCATTAATACTTGATTTTGTGTAGTTGAATTGGAACTTGAGGTCATTATCCTTGTCCTTCAATGATGCACCCAACATTGATACTTGGGGTGCAACTCCCAAATGTTGAAAAAAAATTTGTTATAGTTTTCATTTGCATCCAAATAAAGGTCCCAAAGACCTTTCCCATCAGATTGAAGTATAAGTAGCTTGTAATTTTTCTTGTACACATTTCAAAATAGTAACAATAGATTTGAAAGGCATTCCACTTTTAAAAAAATTTAAATACAATATTTTGGTAGAGTATCGAGTAGGTTGTTTGATATTCCTTTCTCAATTTATGAAAATGAGAATTGGTTAGTTAGCTGATTCTCCCCAAAACAATCTATTTGTTTAATATCAAGCGACCATTTGAAATTCCTTTTTCAATTTATGAAGGGTATAATTAGGTAATTATTCAATACTGCTTTCTCAATTTATAAAGGGGTGTAGTGGGCAATCGTTCAATTCTCCCCAAAATTTTCTTTTGAATATTTGGCGATTGTTCGACATTTATTTTCTAGTTTATGAAGGGGAGTATTGGGCAATCACTTTATTCTCCCCATGACAATTCCTATGTTGAATACTGAATGGAACCCTACTTAATACTTGTTCAACTTATGAAAAGGCAAATCAAGTAGACACCTAATATTCATTTTTCAATTTGTGATATCCTCAAAAAAAATTTGATAGTGGGTTTGTGTATGTGAATAGGGTATAGGCACAAATTGTTGGTGGTGTAAATTCACTGACATTTAACCACAACAACCTACTTACATTGAAATTCATTTTTTATTTTATTTTGCAACAATCCAGTGATGGGCATGGTTTTGAAAAACCTTAATGGTCTTCACAATTCAACCATGGTTGGGCAATGAAAGGCCTTGTTTTCTCCCATGTGATTTCTATTGACATCAATTTTAATTTTTGAAAGTTTCAATTATTTTATTTTACCACCCCCATGAATTTGAGATTGTCTCTATTTAATGTAAATTGATTGTGAAGTCTACCCATTCTATCCATTTTTATCCATTATCCAATTTTGTCCAATTATCAATCCTGTCTATTCTATGCAATTGTACACTATGTCCATTTTCTATCCTTTCTATACTCATTTTGTCAATCTTGTCCATTGTGTCCATTTCTATTTGTGTCTATGTCTATTTTCATATATTCTATCAATTTTTGTTCACTCTTGTTATTTTGTCAATTCTCTCCAATTTGTCCAAATTTGTGGTTAATTACTATCAATCTATGGTCCATTAATGTCCATCCTTAATCCATTAATGTTCGTTTGTGGTCTATTATGCCCAAAAGCCTTTTTTGAAGATAGTTTTTGCAAAGTTGAAAATGGATTCAATTACAATGTTGGAAAAAAAATCATCTCTAGGGATGATCATAAGATGCTAGTAGTTTAAGCTTATAGATAAAAAGCTTTTGTATCATTTTTTGGTTACAAACATAACATGCATCATGCACATATGTTATATGCACTTTAATACCTTTTTTTTGTCTTTTAAAATTTTTGTGACAATGTATGATGTGTTAGAGAGCTAGATGATGGAATCCATGTCAATTTGAGTCAAATAACAACTTTTGAAATCTAAAACCTAAAACCTAACCACACCTGAAACTGCATTCATTTCAACAACCTTGAACACTACACCCAATAACTACCACAAGGTGGGAAAAATAAATTTAACTATCCTAGGGGATTTTAGAATATGTTAAAAATAATTCAAAACCTTACTTGCAAGGGTAATATAAAATATAAAATATATGATACCCAAGCTTGATTATTCTCTTAAAAAACAGTACCTACACAACATTGGAACATACCTCCTTACCTATTTAAGTTAATAACTTACACCCATTTGCTTATATTAAGTCTATTTACCTACCTACTTAACCTATACATTAGGTTGTTTATTCTAGTGTAACTTAGGTTATGATAGGTTACCTATCTTAACCTAGCTTAGCCTAGGATAGGTTGCCTAGCCTAGCTTAACCTATACTAAGTATCATGATTACACTATTTATTGTTATTTAAAATAATTTTAATTACTATTTATTGCCATATGTACATCATCTATTGGATAATCTTTATCCAAATGGTGGAGAAAATTTCACCCCATGTACATCCTAATTCTTTATGTCATATGTGACCACACATTTTAGTCACAAATGGATGTCCCACATAGGCATATACATTAGTTTTTAAAATAGACTTAATGATTACATATATGACCATTTTTTAATCATATATACAATTGGTGACTACTTACAAAGTCCATGAAGCTATGTTGTTCATGCCATTAATCCTTTCCATGGCTCTAATCATAAGTGACATTTGTAACTAATGTCTTCATGATTGTAGTTATATCCAACATGGTCATGAAAAATCATCCAACAATCCAAATTGACCTTTCTATGCCATCAAATTAAATTATTACTTTAAAAATGTCAATATTAAGTATCCATTGAAATGGTGCCACATGGCACACATAAGCATCCATTTGATATTGTTGCCACATGGAAGCTTAAGTAACAAATGATATGTTGCCATGTGGCAAACTTAGACCTAGGCACCTATGGACTTAATACTTAGGCGCAACAACCTAGGCTAAAAGCCTAGGTGTTTCGGTAACTAGGTTCAACACCTTAAGCACCTAGGTTAAAATGTTAATCCCTATATCCTACAATGGTTATTTATTTTAAGCTAATTGGACTAGCCTAACAACCTAGCCTAAGTTGGTTAGGATAATTAGGTTACAAGATTGAGGACTTGAATCTCTCACCTCCATGTTGAAGGGCCAAGTCCTCAACCATTGCACCTCATATTTTTTATGTGAACAAATAGGTCAACAAATTACATTGACCTTTTCTTTTAACTTACTTAAATAACATGGATAAAGTATCTAGGCTAAGTTAGGTACCTAAGCTAACATAGGCTACCCATGCTTAATATTGAAACTAACCTAGGTTATTTATGTTATATCTAAGTTATACCTAAGGCTATACCTAGGTTATGTAGGCTATATTTAAGTTACACCTAGGCTATGTAAGGCTATACCTAGATTATGCCTAAATTATATAGGTTATGCCTAGGTTATGTGGGGTTATAACTAGGTTATGTACACTATACTTAAGCTACATTTAAGTTATGTAAGCTATACATAGGTTATGCCTAAGTTAAGCTATGTAGGGCTATACATAACATTATAGGTAAGGTATGTAAAGTTATACCTAGGTTATGTAAGGAATGTAATTTTATGCATCAAAACAATTACTAATCATTTAGTCATAATTGTAATAGTTTAATAATTTAGATGATTATATTCAAATCAACGATAGTGGTTAGTGTTATTATAGGATTACATGACTAAAGTTGAACTTTAGTTGCAAAATATTTTAATCATAAAATTTATTTATTTAGTAATATGACTCCACATTTTAGTTGTAAATGACTATGCCATGGTGGTTGGATGTTAATTGGATGAAAGTTCGTGTTAATCACATTTTAATGCAAAAAGTCATTGCAACTAGATGTCAAATCATGTCTTTTGTGATTAAAATTTCATGTGATTTGTCTAAGGTGACTAAACACTATAACAAATCACATGTGGCACTTAAGACTAAAAATAGTCATTTGCAACTAAAAAAACCAATTGTTAATATGCAAAAAAATTTAATGAATTTTATTGGAAAAATTAAGAAGTTTATACAAATTAATGAGTCATTTAAACAACTTATACTTGTTAAAAAAATTCAACAACCCCTTTCCAAATTTTATGTGGAATGGATTTTCTTCCACATTTTTTGATAATTGAGGTGTAAATAGGTTGAAAATGATTTAATTCTTCAATTATTTGAACTTGGCGAGAATGCTATCTATTCTTTTTCCTAAAGGTAACACAAACAATGCATATAGTTGGGGAAAAAGGCACTAATAAATATTTACATGCAACCCATCTGCCTTCAACACCATTATTTGTAAAGCACTTATAAATTTTTTAATTATATTTGGAAGGCATCTTATATTTGTAAATAATGGAGTCCTTTTAGTGTATTTGGAGGGCATGTCACTTGACATATTTTTTCCCTTGTTGTATGGGGGCATTTCAAAGAATGAAACACCCACCAAAGTGTGGTGGGTTTTCAAAAGATGGAATGCCCACAAAAGTGGTGAGAATTCCATTTTTAAAAAAGGACTCCCATTTTTTTGGTTATTTTCTTGTGACATCCAATGGGTACCCACTAAATATCATGGGAACAAAAAAAAAAAGTTGGAGTAGGTCTTTATGGTCAATAAAATATTTTGACACAAATTGAACCCACATTTAACTTTGCTTCCCATGGGTCATTATTCTGGCCTTCTAGATGAAAAGAGGGATATTATATTTATTCCACGTCAAATGCTTATAAGTTAAAGAATAAGGGTTAGAAATAAAAATCCTTTTTCATCTTATGCCTCGTAATTTTCATATGTTTAGGTTCATATGACCTTCACCTCTTGTTGTACAACGGATAAAGTCCACTTGTGAGAGACATTCCCAAAATGTGAGACTAGACTCTAAGGGGGGACACAACTGAATCAAGCCCATCTATGCCTCACATGGCCTCTATTTTAGCCTCCTAGAAAAGAGGAGGGATAATACAATTATTCCTTGAAAGTGGGAGGATCGTATTCTTGTAAGTTAAGGAATAAGCATTAGAAGTAAAAACCATTCTCATCTAACAGTTCATAATTTTCACATGTTCAGGTTCGTATGACTTTCACCTCTTGTCTTACAATGGGTAAACATTCCCAAAATGCACAATTGGACTTTAAGGGGGCACACATGCACACAAGTTGGTTAGGTGCCATTGCAAAGGTCACCATCCAATGAGTAATGTGAAAGATGAACAATTGGATTGATGCACAAGGTTGCTCTCGTTCCTTCACGACTCAACCATCTATTTTCGTCCTCCAATGGCTTGTAAATATTGCCTTCCAACCAATGTGTATAGTTCTTGAGAAAGTTAATCACATATGCAAGTTAGCCTGCACTTCGACCTTTTTGAGCGGAGTAGAAGCCTGGTTGTTATAACACATTTGTCCAGTTGAATGAATGTTTTCATGTGCGCATGATTTTTGGAGTCAACTAGCGCATCATCCAAGGCCCCTTCTTGTGGGAACTCTAGGGCTTTATTCAAAGTTCATTATTTTCTACTTCACAAATGAAGCTATTTTGTCAGAATTGGCACATTGTCATCAAAGCCCACATGTTCCGCAACATTATCTTCGTCACCAAAGTTGACATTGCTACCTTGGGGGCTTGGTGTAACTTGTTACAAGTGAACTCATTAATTGGATGAAATTCCACCATTCCCAAATGACACAATGGTTTTGAAAGGCAAAGTTTCTTGTGTGGTTTAATGGGAGTGGTCCAGAAGAGGAGGATAATTCTTGACTTCTTGGGTCAATTTGGTATCGACAACGAAAACATATTTAAAATTAACAATTGGCTCCTTCTATTGCCTAAAGTTAGAAAGGGGTGGCGAGTTGTTGAAAATGTGAAACCTACCAAAATTTATTTAAAGTAAAAACACCAATGTTAGAAAAGGACTAGAAGTACAAAATGACAAGATTTAAGTCCAAGTTGAATTACTATGAGACAAATGTAAAAAAAGACTAAAAACCTCTCAATTGACATTCTGAAAGAATGCTTTTGGATTTTTTGGTATTCATGTATTGAGTAATAACTGTTACATTAGAAAGAACAATGGGATAGAAAGAACAACTCATTTCATATGATGTGCGTTTTAGTTTCCATGTACATTTTGGTGTAATTTAGCAAACAATTGCAATTATTTTGTGAATCATAAGTCTTCATTACAACCAAGTGAAGCTCTAGTTTGTCGTACCCCAAGATCTAACAAGTGATATTGAACTATCACTTACTTATATGAGGTTTGAGATGCTGGTCACTTTGGAGAGAACCAAAACTGGAACTGGAATGTATATATTTGAAGAACTGGACTCAAAATCAGATTCTCGGTTCCATTTATGTGTGGAACCAGAACTGGAACTCGAAGTTTTGAAAAAATAAAATTCTTTGAAATAAAAAGACTAGAATTGAGACTAACCAGAGGTTAATTTGGTAGTTAATCGTCGATTCCAGTCCAGGTTAGCTGAGACTACACTAGAACTGAGTCTGATTTTAAAAACTGAAACTTGGAATCAAAACTTATTTTTTGAAGAACTGGCCATTGAAGTAACACCAAGCACATGAGGGCCCCATGGAAATTGTCTCTCCCCTGTACAGACAATCATGGATTTCTTTAAGCAAGGAGTAACATATCTTATTAGGTTTAAGAAAAAATAAGGATAACAGAAATTGAGGCCACATAAAAGTTTCGTGCTAAGTTTCATTACAATACTTAGCATAAAAGTTAATGCTAAGGAGGAGGTAAGTCAATCGTAGGAGAGAATTGAAATACAATTTCCCAAGGATATCAATGACACTTGCTCGTCTAACCTTCCAATACACTAATGTCAAAGCAATCAGAGAAGTTTCCTAATGTATTTGGAGGGTACTTTAGATCTTGAATATCCTTCCTGGAAGGGGGAAGGGTTGAGCCACCTGCTTCTGAAGAGTGAGAGGGATGTTATGCCCATGTAGGCATGAGTAGGCTTATAGGCATAAGATCTGTCTCACTCTTCAGGAGTAGGCATCAAACCCCTCCCCCCTCCCTCCTGCACCTCACCATCTCTACTATGTATGTTCAGATTCATGATATCATAATACAATGGTAACTTCAACACATGTCTATTGAATAATTCAATTAAATTGAAGATTCCGTGCTTAAAAATATGATTTTTTAATAATATTCACAGAGATTCTATAATTTCCTTCACAAAATAATTTTTTTTTGGAAAGAATATTTTTTGAAACTTTCAACAGTTCTGAAAATAATATAATTAGTGTCAAATCTGTCAAAGTATTACAATAATGTTCATCTCATGTGTGTCGATGGGTAAAGCTCACTGGAGAGGGACATTCCCAATATGTGGGGCTGGAGTCAGCTTTGCTTGTGGGGCCCCATTATTTTGAGAATGCCCCTACCCTACCCTACCCTACCGTACCCTGGGGCTTTGTCTTACCCAAAAACTGGTAAAAATCAAACAGGTCTTGCTTCATGTGTCAGATCAGATTGCAGGCTGCTGTGGTTCCCCTGTTCCTTCCTTCATCATTGACAAACCAATGGGAGTACTGAATTGATCACTACCAGTTGCCTACTGAGCAGCTGCTTAAATCTGAAACACAAATCTCTGCAACCAAACAGGTCTCTCTTCACATGTGACATCAGATTGCAGGCTGCTGTGGGTTCCTTGGTTCTTTCATCATCGACAAACCAATGGTACATTTACCTTGTGTGTGTTTACATTTGCTTGGACATGCCTTGTACCTTTTGTGAATGGATTTCCATCCTTGTTTATATATATATAGGGTTCCTATGATGATAGTTGAAATGATTACTGGGCTGCAAGTACCTATACTGAAAAGCACCCAGAATCTAAAAACAAAACATGTTGGTAGGTACTTCAATTTTCAGTCCTTGAGTATGTAGTAAGCACTGGCCTCAGTACCACCCAGTGTGCTTAGGTAGTTCATCACCAGTGTTTTTTCAAGGAATTTTGGTTTGTAGCCAAAGTGGCAATCATCCATATGTGTGGGAAAAGTGATGATCATCCCGAGGGAGATTTAGCCAAATCTGGCTATAAACCATCATACATAAAGTTTAGTTATATAACCCTAAATGGAAGAACCCCTCCACAGAGAAACAAAATTATGCTGAGGTAAAATTCTGATTTAGAACCTGCCCTTCCCTAAAGCTAGAGATAGTTTGGCAGGTCTTTAGGTGGTGTAGAACCCAGCATCCACCCTGCCTGTCCACCTCCATTTGAATCCTTTGTGGGGTTTGGTCATTTATTCCTGTCAACAAACGGAGGTTTGTTGTGTGCTCTGGGACTATGATTTAGAAATTATGAAAAAATATGAAATAAGGAAAAGTTACCTTTTTTAAAAAAGTAGCTCTTCAGGCCAGCCAAGTACTTCTTGCTAAGGTTTTCCTTTTGGTGGGCATATCAATTTTGTGTCACATGGGAACCTTCCAGTCTTTTTCTCTTGACAAATTTATTGATACAATTGTAAAAAAAATAGCTTTGTCTAGGGTTTTTAATGTTCAGATGTTTGAAAGATTTTTAAAAAAAAAATCTAGTATGTTATGTAACTTGATGTAATTAGATTATTACTTACGTAATTATTTAATGTTTAAGTTTGGTGATTTATTTGTTAGTAAGGTTTCATAGTTTAATTATGATTTGGTTATAATGTTTAATTTTCATATGAAATTTATGTGAAAAGTCTTTGGCACATTAAAGTGCATTGATTCATACACGATAATTTCTGTGAAAAGTTTTTATCATTTTATTATGCATGTGAAATCACATGAGGAGCCATGTGATGTGTAAACTTTAAGAAAGTATTTATTTATTTATTTTTTGATTAAAATATAAGTGGGTGTTTGTGACCTTTGGAAACACTTTCATTTGATAGAAATAAATTGTTATATGAATGTAAAGTTTTATGGAATAAAATTATGAAAGGAATTGATATTTTAGTTTTGAAAGGTTTCGATATAGTTTATGTGAAATCCATGGTAGGAGAAGGGTGTGACATACTAATTATACATTAACAATAGAAAGTTGAAAAAACATTTATGCAAACAAGAACATAGATTTCCATAGCTATGTAATAAACATACATAGTTTCAGTCTTAAACCTGTTTGTGATTTATAGTTCCATTAGGTAGCCAAGTTCCAACATTAGAAAAGGATGTTTTAGTGTTTTTTTTCCCCTTGAACAATTGATTCAAATCAATTGCATTACTCTTAAATTTATTTTATTTTCATATCTTGTTTACAGCCAAATTTGGCCAAATCTTATGGATGATTACACCTCCAATTAACCACCATGAAAAATAATTTTAATTTTTTTTTGCATATGTGAAAAAATTGACAAATTTGGTATGTTAATACCAATCAAATTGGTGTCATCAAAACCAAGAGGGAAAAATTAGCGGTGAAGTTTCCCCCATTTTGAGTTTCAAATTTTAATTTTAATTTTTTTTTTGGAGCTCTTACATTGATTGAAAAATCTCTTCTATTTTAGACACTTGCTTTCTTTTTTTTTGTTTCTTCATCTTGTTTTTAGTTTTGTCTTTTTCTCACAAGAAGTCGATTTGTTTTTTCTTTCACCTTCTTTTATTGTTAGTCTTTTTTGGCATGCATCAATTCATTCTTTTATAGTGAACAACATGCATGTTGCATGTTTTTTGTAAATCCTTGAGTAGGGGAAGGGGGTGGGTTTAGGCTCATTATACATTAAGAAGCAAAAACTGGCCCAATTCAAAATGGAGCATTAGTGACCACTGTTTTACACAGGGGAGGTGGGCCCAAGACCAAAAATATTGTGGTCACTTACATGACAATATGCTGAATCCAAATTCTTAGCTTGGGTGAACTAGCACTTGGCAAAAGCCCCAATTTATTTGGGGTTATTTGTAAACATTTTAAATTTATCTTCTTTTAACGAAATTAGGATTTTGGAATCCAACTTTAACATTTCCAGAGTCAAATAAAGTCTTTAACACTAAAAGAAAAACCCCATTTTTTGACTTGTTTCAGGTGACTAAAAATGTCCTTCACAACTTTTAAAAATTTGTTTTAGGCGATTAAAAATGTCTTTTGCAACTATTTTTTATCAAGGCGATTAAAAGTGTCTTTTGCAACTATTTTTGATAAAAAAAGTCGCAAAAGACATTTTTAGTCACTTAAGACAAGTCGAAAAATGGGGTTTTTCTTCTAATATAAAGGGTCTCACTTAATAAGGTGAAGGTACCCTATAGGTGTTGGTTCCCTTTGGCACAAATTCGTGACCCAAATTTTGCAAATTGATTACTTGTAAAATAAAGTTGTAAATTTTCCGACTTGATTCAATTTATTCATACTTTAGAAAAAAATTAGCATTGGAGGGAAGCCATGTTTTAAAATGTGGCAGGAAGGAGGAGGAGGAAGATGGTATGTAGCCAACCAAAGGGTCTAAACCAATGTTGTCCAGTTATCACATTTTAGGCCTATTTTACGGATATCAATAATTTTTAAATTAAAAAAAAGATATGTATTTTAAAAAATATGAAATCTACTACACCATTTCGTTACACATTATTTTACTTTTTAAAAAAGTCGTTGGTTATGAATATGTCAATTTTCAATTTTCAAAAAATGACAAATATGCACAAAGATTATGCATATCAATTTTTTGATTTTATTGTTTAAAAAATTTGCAACAAAGAACAAAGAACCTAAGCTCCTAGAACCCAAACCAAAACTTGTGGGGGAATTGAACCCCAATTCTATGAAGAACTCTACCCAATTGCAACACAAGTTCCTTGGCCAACCACACCCCACACAAACCCACCCCAACCCACAAAGTTAGTCACCATCAACTTGCAATTTTTCAAAAAAATTATGTTCTTCAATCAAATTGTAATTATCTTTTATCAAAAGTTTTTTAATTTTTAAGTATTGTTTGAAGTTTGAATTTGGTTTTGGTTTGCAATTGGCTTGTGGATCATCAAGTCAATTCTTCACAACAATAATAATCCAATCCATGTTGTGCACTTGCAAGTTGTAACACCTTAAAGTTGTCAACACCCAACAAAACTAAAAACATGTTCAATTTTTATTTATGAACTTGGGATTCCAAGAATTTATTTTGTTAAAAAAAACCTCACTTTCTAAAACTAGCCTTCATTCATACACCACCAGGTTAACGGATCTACACATAGAGATGAAGAAATAGACAACCTCATGAACAAAAACAACTTTGTAATGACTAATGTTTAAGAAGATTCATCAATTGAAGCCTCCACTCCAAACATATTTTTTCAAGTTCTAATTTTGCATCATTAGTTATTGTAGCAAATGCAATGGTGTACAAGTGTCAACCATTCAAAACACACCATCATAAAATGAATCACAACCTTGACATCATATTTAAATGCTAATCGGATTGCATGCATTCCTATGTCACACCAAATTTTCCAGAATGTGCAAAGCCTTGAAGTGTGGATCCAACATGATAACCATCATGTTATGAACATGTCATGCATCAAAAGACTTCAAGAAATCCAAAAAAAGTTTGATCACCTTTATAATCTCAAATCGCACATTTGTATGCACAAGTAAAATCACAATTTCAAAAAGGTCAAAAACTTTAGATGAGCTAAAAAGTTGTAACAACTTAATTTCCATGTTCACAATCAATGTGATAGTTTTTGTCAATGCATTTAACAACAACCAATGGCCCCTAGATTAATTTAGCACACATGTTGAAACAACTAAATTCAAGGTAGATGTGACTACCTCAGCAATAGCCCACACTTGGGCTTTAAGTATTCTATGTTGTAAACCCATGGATTTTTTCCTTCCATAATAAAGAATAATGGAATTCTTAAACTCAAAAATCTTTTCAAACATAATGACTTTGTTAGCAAATATAGTCTTCACATGATTTTTTAATTTTTAATGTCACATCTTACTTTAGCACAAGCCTATTCCCATTGTTGCATCCCTATTCTAAACTTTTTCGTCCAAGTAATAGTTTTATGTAAACCAACCTAAGGCACCTTTCACACTCACATGTTCCAACCCAACAAAAACTTTGTCATCATTTGTAACATATTTATAAGCCTTAGACATCACATGCTCAAAGCATGTGCCTTCATAAACCCTAAGAATCTTCAATGGTTCATAATCAATGATGGAATGTAAACATGCTACAAAATTAGTACCTTCATATTTTACAAAGGTGATCACCCAATGTAACAAATTAAACTTCTCCAACATAGACTATAATTGTGCAACCATGGATTACCTGGTCATTTCATTCATTTCAAATAACCCCATAGTGATATGCATGGGGACTCATGTGTCATTCAAAAAATTGATAACAAAATTGAAAGTATCCACATCGTCATGAGACATCCACATATCAAAACTAGTGGATACTACTATTGTAGATGCAAGATCTGACACAACATGTTGGTCCATGGTCAAGAAGACCATGGTAGGCAACATTTCTTCCACAAAAGAAGATTGAAATGGAAATTGAACATGTGAGCATTGGTGTAGAACTAACCTTTGAAACTAAACACTCTCACAACTAAACAAAAGCATGTAACCCTTACAAGTATAAAGCACCAAATCTTCTAGAAATTGTTGCTGTTGTTCATTGTTTTTTTGTATAAGTTTGTGGCACCCAAAAACCAGTAATTGCATAGTTATGAGGACATGTGGACTTTTCTTCCTTGGTTGTTGAACATGAACAATAACAAGTTTTGCCACCTCACTTAGTTGTTGTTTCTTCAAGGGAAACAACTTCAAATGTGTTATTTGCACATGAATAATCATGAGAATTATCCCATTAACTTTGTTATATTTAATTAAGCGTTTGTGTAATAAATATTTGAACCAAAACATCAAATCTACATATTATACACTGTAACATTTGTGGATTCACCAAATTGACATGTAGGCGATTATTGATAACAAAAAATCCCCAACATATTTAGACATGCAATTATGAGGTTTTTAATCCACAACTTGTGCTTCTATAGTCACAAGCTATGAAACATCAACATTTGACAATGTGTTGCTAGATTCCAAATGCACATTTTCAACATTTAAGAGTGATGAAAATTGAATCTCAACATGGGGGTAGTTGATGCAACATCTTCATCAACTCACTAGAAGAAAAACATGTATTTTCGACTGCTCTTTGCGACTAAATTTTAGTCGCAAGAGACATTTTGCAACTAAAATCCTTTTAGTCGCCTAAGACAAGTCGCATGTGAAAACTAGTCG
>Ga0116231_10003466_pt1 | contig 32792 bp, 34 predicted proteins | sample S1TSphgellanicum_2_FD_89695 | JGI IMG/M metagenome (GOLD analysis project Ga0116231, IMG submission 89695) | Host-associated microbial communities from peat moss isolated from Minnesota, USA - S1T2_Fd - Sphagnum magellanicum MG | ecosystem: Host-associated > Plants > Peat moss > Unclassified... | reverse complement strand
TATAGTTCAAAATAGAGCCTATTGTTTTGGGGAGTCTCCATTATTTTTTTTTTTTTGGAGTGATGGGCCAATCAAATTGGCACTTTGCCCAAAAAAAAAAAAACTTGTGAGACACTTCATTTAATTAATAGGAGAGGTGACTATTTTCCCAAATTTATTTCCTTGCCATTAGCTTAGGCCAAAAAGGTAACTAATAGTTTTGGAAATAAAAATTGCATGCAGCAAATGGGAAGGTGTAGCATCCATTTAGGTGCCCCAACTTTTTAATTTGGGTTTTGGGGGTAGGGGGGAGGGGGGAGAGGTTTTTTTTTTCATGAGTTGCTAATGTGTTCCTATCATGTTCCCAAGTTGTTCCCCAAGTTCTCAATGTGTTCCCCAAGGGTGTTCCCAATAGCACCTAATATCAAACCCATATGTTTTGTCCAAAATGTTCCCCTTCTCACCTATATAGCCGAGGTATTCATTGCAAGGGCTAATAGCCCAAACGAAAAATTATAATGGGGATATTAATTTCATGTAACCAATGGGAAGGCTCAGCTTGCACTCAAGGTGTCTTGTTTTTTTCTTTTAAGTTTTGAGGGGGGAGGGGGAGAGGGGGAGAGGAAGATTTTTTTCATTTTCCCTTTGTTCCAACAGGTTCCCAATGTATTCCCCATGGGTTTTCTTTTAAGTTTTGGGGGGGAGGGGGGGAAAGAAGAAGATTTTTTTCATTTTCCCTTTGTTCCAACAGGTTCCCAATGTGTTCCCCATGGGTGTTCCCAATCGTACCTTGCTTTAATCCCATATGTTTTGTTCAAAGTCCTCCCCTTCTCACATATATCGGTGGGCCAAAAGGGGAGGCACTCCATCTATCCATAGAATCTTCAATTTTTGTGAGCCTTCATAGTTTCAATTTTTTTTTGTTGGGGCCAATCAAATTCAATAAAAAAAAAGTTGGACTTGTGAGGGATAAAGGTCAGGCCAAAAACGGTGATAAACTTTTTTGGGAAAAGATATTTCATGCAGCCAATGGGAAGGCCCAAGCACACACTGAATGTCCCTTGCATTTTTTCCTTTTAAGTTTGGGGGGCGAGGGATTTAAAGGAGGATATTTTTCTGTTTTGCCTGATTCCCACTATGTTGACCATGCCATCATCCGTTCACTTTGGCTGGGCCCTCAACGGAAAGGGGGGTTCCGGCCAATCATGAATTATCGCATCAAGACACCGACACCCATTTCTTTATAGTAGTATAGTAGATTGATATCTTTTTTTGTTAGGTAACTAAAAACCAAAATTTCACTGAAAAAAACACTAAATGCAAACCTTTAAATTTTCTTTAAAGATCTCATTTAAGAATTCATTTGAGGACCTGACACAAATAGGAGAAATTCTGGCCAGGCACCTTTGCAAACCGTAATGAAATTATGATTTCAAGACCTCATTTTGTAACTCACAAAAACTTCATTCGCAAGTGTGACATTCATTCGCAAAGACCTCATTTAAGACCTCATTTTGGGGAAGTTCTTTGCCAGACAGTGATGCAAACCCTAAAAAAAAGATTTCAGGACCTCACTTAAGATCTCGTGTTGGATGTTAGTACCAGGCAGCGATGCAAACACCCAAAAAGGATGGTTTTAAGACGTCATTTTGGAAGTTCTTGAGAGGCAACGATACAAGCCCTAAAAATGGCTGGTTTCAAGACCTCATTTTGTAACTGACAAAACCTTCCTTCGCAAAGTACCCGTCGCGGAAGAACACGAAGAAGACGACAAGAGAGACACAAAAACACAGGGAAAAAATGGAGAATTAGACGCATTTTTTGTTGTCTGGGAGTGTTCTGTTTTGTCAGTTGAAGTTTGTCGTACGTTGATTGCTTGCGTTTTGTTATTTTAATCCAGTTCATTTTCTGCTTTAGTTTCCCCCCCTCCCACCCCCCTGGTTATCGCTTTGTTTTCCCCCTTTCTCTTTGTGAATGTAGGAGGAGGATCACAATTTGTGTGAATCTGGTGGTTACGGGAAGGAGAATTTTCTCAAGAATTTTTTTCCTGGTGATTGATTCTGGTACTTCTTCTTCTTTTTTTTTGGGTTTTTAATGTCTTTGATTCTTGTGTTGCCTACTTCTTGTTCTGGTGCTGGTGCTAGTGCTTTTTCTTCTTCTTCAAGGCAATTCAAGCCAGTTGCAAATGTGCGGCAAGACGTTCCATGGGAGATTGGGAAGGAGTGGAGTGCAAGGAGGAAGCGGAAAGGAAGGGGGAGATCTGTCGCTGCTGCTGTGCAAGGATTGAGGATTAGGGCAACGCAAGAAGGGGATTTTCAACGAAGGCGCTTGGTGGATGTGGTAAAAACTCTTCCTCGTGTGGCTCGAGCTTATTTCAAGAGCCCGTTTCGGAGGGCTTTGTTTGGAGGGATTGCACTATTAGGGGGATTTTATGTGGCGCAAACCATTTCTTTGTCCTTTGGTGCATTAGGCGTGAACGACGTCATTGCTGCGGCTTTGTGTGTTTTGTTCACGGAATTTGTGACTAGGTTCTATCACACACGAGTGCAGATTACATTCCCTATAGCGCTCCTCAATAATTTCAAAATGGGGCTCACTTATGGGCTCTTCATTGATGCTTTTAAGCTTGCCAGCTGACAGCATTTTGCTGTGTGAATAAAGGGGCTGGATCTCTCGAAGCATTTGATTTGGTTTTCCACAAGATACATTGTTGCACTTGCAATGTTTTTTCTTTGAGTACCTGTGCTATGTGCACATTTTCTCCCCCTGAATATGAGCATTTCTTTCTGGGATAAGTGAAATCTCTCAGATTCTTCTCTCTCTAGTGCAATAACTGCAAACAGGCATCCATCTTACTTCAGTTACAAACAAACAAACAAACAAAAAGCAAGATGGTTATTGTTTTGAATAAGTAGGATGGTTGCTCGTTTGAAGATATTTCAGTAGACAGAGAGAGAGAGAGCTCATAAGCTATTTTGTCTTATTCATTCTTTTACGTGTATGCATGACCATGCTCAAAACAATCTGAGGGCAATGTCAGTTGCATGTATCACCATGACACTTCTCTCACTTTTGTTCAATTGTGATGAAAGAATGCAATGTGCAGCAGAAGGGTTGAGTTCAGAACTGTTATTGCAGAAGATGCATTATACATCACATTGTACTTTCATTCCTAGAGTTTTCACATTGTCTTTTCCATTCCTAGAAATTTTTGTGATGTTTGAATCTTTAGTGGATCTATACCCTGGACTCTCTTATGATTCTGGACTACAGCAAGGAGTTTTGTATGATGAACATTTCATCTCGAAGAAGTGTTATTCGCACCTATCAAAGGAGTGATAGCTGCATTTAGGTGTAACCAGGTCTTGGAAGCATACCACCAGCTAACCATATTTAAGTGTGCTTTGGGGAGTTTCTGTTCCCAAGTACATTATTGCTGTCTGCAGATCTAAGTCTTCTTGACAGAAGTGCTTCAAGCACCCTTCTTTTCCAGGTATTTTGTTTTTGTGGTCACACGTTATCATGGCTTTATGGACTTCATAGTTTCAGTTAATCTCGACCTGATACTATGCTACAGCAGTTGATGTCAGATGGGAAAGCGTTGGTTGATGTCTTGTTTTGTCAGTGATTCACAGTTGCCCTGGCATATTTATTTGACCTGTTACTCTGCTGCCATTGTCAAACCTTCACTGGGTTCCAGTGTAAGTAGAGTTACATTCAAGGCTCGGGTCATCGAACGTTTTTATATGTATACAGGAAGTTCATGATTTCAATGATGTTTCTTGACAAGAACTGCAATTGCAAAGGTTATTGAAGATTGAGGGTTTGATTTGATAAGTGATTGGTGTAACAATGTGTAGGTCAGGCTACCTTAAGGGTGTTAGTGTTCATAGTGACTGTGATAAGTGAGTTCTTTCCATGGCTCCAAAGAAGAACTCCAAAGCAGCTATTGAGGAAACAGCAAGCAAGCCATCAATAAGAAGTGTGTCCACAGCAGGTTCCAATGCTGCCCTTGGTGGAAATGAAGGAACTGATGCACCCACCAAAGGTGTGATACCAGCTGTAGTTGAAAAGCCTAAAGAACCTGTCGACCCTCTTGCTTATAAGGTGCTTGAAGCTCACATCCTCTCCCCTTGGTCCAATAAGTACAAACAGGAACAATGAACTGAATATTTTTCATATAGGACAATCTGAAGATCCAAGATTATGGGGCCAGACTCACCAGAGAACTTGTAATATCATAGTTCAGTGTTTAGTATTTGATAATTTGTGCAGAGGTTTTTCTTTCTAGTCCACCCAACAAGTTGACCACCTGAGTGATAGTCAGTCCACTTGTTCAAGCTTCTCTAGAACCGTGGTTACAGTGCTTGTCAGGGATACTCTGATTTGGAGCCTCTGGAGTAATTGTCCAAAACCCTCATGAGTACCACCTTTGCTTGTTGGCTACTCATTTAAGGAGTAAGTGATAACTGCTGTGGCAAGGCAGTTGTGGAAGTAATCAACCTCATTTGAGAACATGGAATACCTGTTGATATTTTGGGGCAGGGGAGAACATGGAAACTTAGCTGACACTCAATGTGTGTGAGATGCAGAAGGATGGTTTGGTTGACTGGTGGGCAAGAAAAGCTAAAAAGTGGCATGTCAGAAGGCCACCCTTGCATGATCACCGAAGGTCATCACTTAGAATCCCCTGGGGCCTTTTCAACAAAGTGGATGCTCTTACACAGGACAAAGAACTAGAGGTTCCAGAGCAGTTACCATGGCCATCAAAAAAGTACTCACATATATTGCCACGGACATCATCTTGGAGAGCACCTAAGGACAGTATTATGGTTGCAGATGCAGAAAGGAAGAAGACAGTTCTGGGTGAAGGTGACATTGCCCCTGCCTCACAAATGGGGTTACAGCTGGTGCCTGCTGAAGAGGCTTCAGAGACTGCTCCACCTGCTGTTGATGGTGAAATGGCTGATGCAGGATTGGGAGTTGATGGTGGTGTTGTGGTTGATGAGCCTTTTGATCAAGGTGGGGTTGAAGATGAAGCTGCTCAGATGGAGGAAGCAGCAATAATGTGGGAAGCTGCCAGGCTTGATCAAGTTCAGTCCCCACTGTAGTATAGTGTAATGTCAAATGGGACTTGAGTATTGTATCAGCTGAGCAAATTGACTGTTTGTTGATGGTGCCAATACCAAATATATGCACTCACATGACCCTTCAGCCCCTCAGGCTATGTTAATTTTTGAGCTTCCCTGCTATGCTAATTTATTTATTTTTCTAAGAGGAATCTCATAAGAAGTGTTCCACCTTCAGTTACAAATTACTGACCAGATGGAACACGTTCTGAAAGCTTTATATTAATTCTGCAATTGACCTAAGTCAGAGGGTCCCTTTGAATTGACACATGAAGTCAAAGAGGGTGAAGACAGAGAAATCCTGCCTAAATGTAATTCCATGAAAGCAGGAGAGGCTGCTGGACCATCAACTGCGACCCTGGAGGCGTTCTTTTCAGCAGTCATGGAGAGCTCCCCTCCATCACCACCCAGATCCCAAGTCAATGAAACCTTGGAAGCTGTCTAGCAAACTGGAGCTTACTCGAAGGCTGAAGACAGCACTATTCACATTGATGCCTGAGCCAGGGCAGGAGTGGCGGCTTCTGCCAAAGGAGGAGCGTGAAAGGTGGAGACTACAAATGCCAGCTGCACAGTACTTCCTGGTTTGAAAATTGAACTTAGCTCCCACATGATGAGTCAACTCTTTGCAAATGTTGTCAACTATCTTAGAACTGTTCACCATGGACACATGAAGAAAGTCACAAAGATGGGTAGAACAAACTGCCAGAGGTGACTGCAAGGACCCATTCCTGCTTGGTGCCTTTCTTGGGTGCAGGAGTGCAAGCTTCTAGAAAGAATGATGCGGAAGATATATTATCTCAATAACCCACGGTACAGCAGGAATGCAAGATGTTTCCAGGTAGTCACAACCTGGCAATGATTTGTGAGACTTTCTGTGCAGAGTATATATGTTTGCCAGATATGCATCACCTGTGTAGTAGGGTATCTCTTATGCTTGGCTTGTCTGTCATTGGGACTAGGCCTTGGAAATATACCGGGAAAGGGAACCTGTCAGGCTTCCATCCTACTGGATAGCAGCACCAGTGAAAGGTCCACCAGAATATGAGCACCTGTATCCCCCTGTTGTTGAATTCAATGGGTTTGGTAAGTCTTCCCATAGTTGATTCATCTGTTATAGATGCAGGCTATCACGTAATTGGTGAAGCTGATCAGTGTTTCGTGCACTTTTTCCTTTTGTCAAAAGGGCCTGCAGTATTTGTAGTATGAATGTCAAGATTTAGTGGCATGCAAATATGCTTTCTCAGGTTGAAGCACTAATCATTAAGATGCAGGAAATGAATTTCTTTTTGGTAGCCAAAGTTCTGTATCATCTGTGAAATCCCTCTCAACATAAATTTCTATTGTGTAATTTTTGGAAGCACAGTGACTGCTGGATGGGCTGTAGAGAGTGAGTTTTCCTGCAAGCAGATAATCTGCTAAGAGAGGAGGCTAGGGAATATCTGCTTCTAAGATCTCAATTTGGCATTGCAGAATCTGGAAAAACTTATGTAGCTCACCTTCACATATTGAATAAGAGCCCTTGGAGCCAACGACTCAGGTACTTTGGTGACTCTTTCTATCTACCTTCCTATATTGCCCACCTCAAAGCCTGAGAGAATAAATACTATGTTGTTACAAATTACTTCATTGGACTGTTGTACATTTTTTCACTATAGCTCTGTCTCCTCCAAAGCCTCTGTCTTCTTCTCTTGGCTTATTCTCTGCTCATGATTTGTCCAAATCTTATCTCTTTATGAGTTGAAAGTCTATATTTTTGGTCTCCAGCCTGTTTGAAGTCCTGGCTGGGTTTGTAGCTTCAGTTTTATGAGGATTTGTGTTACTATATAGATTGTTTGTTGACTTGTTAAGCAGACATTCATCTGATCCCCTCACAGCAAATAGATTTGTGGTCTCTTGCTCTCTCTTGCATTGCACCTTGACCTAATCTATTTTTGCCAAATGCGACAGGATCATTAAGCCCATGACTGATCAGTACTTCTTGTCATCAGACGAGGAGCCCTTCCAGGGAAAAATTCTTATTTCAGGCATGTTCTGCCGATTTGAGATTACGTATAAACCAACAAACATTTTTGAAACTGAGGACACAATTGAAGTCAGATCAGAGATGGATACATGCATAGTTAAATTGATCTCAACTCACCCACTCCCCACCGTGGTTTTTCCCCGGAGTTTGGACCTTGGTTACTGCCTGACAGGGCTTTCAGTCTCTTCCTCCTACACATATGTGAGCAAAGGTGCAGGGTGTCATTTTGCAATGCTAGGCTTCAGTGATGATATGGAACAGAGCTTCAGCAGAACAGATGGGCTCCAAGATGACCAATGGAATGACCTTCAGGCACAATACTGTGATAACAACTTCACCTTCTTTCCTCCTTTTATTGCCTACCCAAGACTGGTGACAGTTGAGGCAGACAAATCACAGGAGATTATTGTGTTGTTCCGCCCTCCAAAGGCTGGGAAATTTTCAGGTGTGCTAAAAGTTGAAACTCAGACTGGACGCCATTGGGAAATACTTGTTACTGGGCATGCTGTTGACCTTGAAATCAGTTGTGACAAAGTCGATGGGCATCCCTTTAGACCTGGAGAGTTCAAACTGGGAGTTGATTTTGGTAGCTGTTGTGTTGCAGAACCCACAGTTCACAATGTAACAGTCACTAACTATTCTGAAGTCCCTGTGCGATTCTACTGGAGAGTAGCTGATCAGGAAGAGGTTGCTCCTTCTGGAGTAGTTCTTAAGGAAAGGGAATTGAATACAGACACAAAGAAAGCATGTTGGGAGGACCCCAGGGAGTTTGTCCCTAATCCTCGCTTTGGAGTATTGCCTGCAAAAACTGAGACCTCAATTGCATTCACATTTACACCACCAGATCTAGGAAATTATCGGCAGATTGCCAGATTATGTATTGACACACGGATGGACCATCCACTTGACTCCAATGGCTGGAAAAATTTCAGAGACACACTATTTAGGTTAGAAAATGAGTTAAGCAAGGAGAAAAAATTAGGCGAATGGAGGCGATCAGGTGCAGGTGATGGTGAAGAACAGAAAGAGTTCAAATTTTCTGATGAGAGCTTTGCTCTGAACAAAATAGACAACATGGGTCAAATTTCTATAGCACTTGAATTGAATCTAATGGGGGTTGGGGTGTCTGTTAATGTCAAGCTCTTGCCTCCTCTGCTTGTAGTTGCTGGTGGCTTAACAGTTGGGACAGTTCACACCTTTGATATCATTGTGAGGAACAACAGCCCTGTACCTGTTCAAATGTCATGGGAATGCCCCCACACACCCTACAAGGCTGGTGTGGTGAAGAATTCTGTGTATTTTCAACCGTTGACCGGCATAATTCCTGAGCATGGAAACCAAGAGGTTCAGGTAATATTTAGAGCAAGGAAAATTGGGGCATTTGAGGCAAGGCATGGTTGTAGAATAACAAGCCAGTTGGATCTAGGAGGAAAGGAACTACAATTTCATGTGGCAGGTCATGTTCGGGGTCCAGTTATTGCATTGTCTCCAGCAATGCTCAACTATGGCCTTGTGCAGGTCAGTGATAATGCATCTCAATTCTCATGATTCCTCATCATTTAGCAAACAAGGTCCTACCTTGTCTTCATCTTTCTGTACATTCTTTCTCTTAGTCCTGCAAGTCTGCATTGTTCCAGTGGAAGTACTGTGCCTTTTTTTCTGCCCTCACATTTGGAGTGACATCAGCACATCTCCTGTTCTCTTCATGTTTCTTTGCCTTCACATGAGGGAACAAATCTCATTGGCAGGAGGATTCTCTTTGTGTGTTTTCTTCATCTTGTGATGCAGATTGACAGCACTCATCAACTGGACCTGACATTGACCAATAGGAGCACAACCACTGCTGCATTCAAGCTCTACACAGCAACAGACCCAGAAGGCCAAGCCATCATAACTTCAAGAGACAAACCTGTGGGGCTCTCATCTTATGGTGACTTTCTGCAGTTGTTTAAAGATGGGATACCACTCAGTCAGTCATACCGCCGAGATGTGCATAATCACTTTATACCACATTCACAACTGAGACCCTTGCCCTTGAACACAGTTTGTCAAAGGGTGTGCTACCCCCCTGGTCCACCATATCCTGAAGGAGATGTCAAGCAGCACCTTGTTTTCTCCCCAAACAGTGGAGTGCTTCAAAAATACCAATCTATAACTGTGAAGGTGAGGGCTTTTTGTCATGGAGCCTATTCCAGGATCTTTGATTTTGCATGACCTTCATATGTAATTTAAGTTTTAAATTTCAACACTGCTCAGTTTACTGAGGTTGCACATGTTGTGGATGAAGGCTGTTTTGACAGGAACTAAACGTGGGTACCTACGTCTAGCAATCATCTGTGAGGTTGCAGATCTGGGATCCCCTACTGAGATGGCCATAGCTCGAGCTGAAATTGATGCACCCCGAGCTTGTTTGATCCCACCAATGATTGACTTGGGAATCCAATACATTCACTGTGACATTGAGAGAGATGTCACCTTGCGAAATCTCAGAGCTCTCCCCGCATCTTTCAACTGGTGGAGCCAGCATGGTGTTGGTGACCACAAGTTTGTGGACATTGAATGGACTCCAGTGTCTGGAAAAGTGCCTCCAAGAGGAGAACAGCAGCTAACATTTAAGTTTACCCCCCATAGACTTGGTCCTTTTGAGTGCATCCTAGTTTGCAAGGTCTGGAAGCAGCAGTATCCATTGGGGCTTTTGCTGAAGGCACACATTGTTGACATTCGTGTAAGCTTCCATGTGTTCCCTCTTGATGTGGAGGATGGACACCTACTCTCTGGCCAAGGTGTCAAGCAAGAAAGGCTACAGAAAGCACGGAGAGAGAGGCTTCTTCCACGCCGTTCAACCAGTGATGGTAGGCGGTATGAAGTAGTAACCCTTAATCCTCCAGATATTCCATGCATCGACTATGGACGGCGGAAAATTGTTGGAAAGGTTCACTCTCTGAAGCTTGTTATACGGAATCATTCTCCTATCACTGCCAATGTCCAGTTGAGAGTACAAAAGTATCCAAGTGAGCCAAACACTTCTCTTATAAGAGAGGAGCTATGGATGCTCGCAGCTTTAACAGGCCACCTGTCCACTCTGAACCCAAACAGAAGAGATCCATTCCAGTCAGCAATGATAAACAAGAAGTTGCAACACCCTTTGCTGGGACGGCAAGATGAGCTCCATTTCCACTACTTTTCCAGTGCAGGAAAGTCAATGCTGTGGCGGCGAGTGGAGGGTGCAATGCACCAGGCACTAATCAAAGAGGGCCGCAGTGTGGCATTTTTGTTGTATCCCTGGCCAACAGGGGTATTAAAGGCATGGTCAGAATGGTCTTGTGAGATTGTGTGTTTCAGCACACTGCCTGGAGTCTACTTGGATACTATCATTTGCAATGTGCGCTCTCTGACCCTGCCTATATCATCACTCCTGCGATCAAGCTAAAGAAGGAATCCAACAAGTTGTGGAAGATAGGTATCATTTACCAAAACTTCATCTTTAGTTTGAGGTCTGAGAGCCAAATGGCACCCTCTAAGTCCTTTAAACACATAAACATGACGTATCCCCATTATGGTGAGGGAGTGATGCTTAGACTAAGATTACTCAATTTGTGGTTTTGAAAATGCATTGGACCCTGATCTCACCTCTTGTGCTACAGTGTTTATCAAGTCCTGTCTGGTTATGGACTCATAGTGCCTTTCAGTCATGTTCATTTATCTGATTCTCATGGTGCTGACTTTTGTGCTGGAGAATGTGTATGAATCAGATTGGCCGCCTGTCACCATTTTATTTTCCGATAGAAATTGAGCTACTGGGAAATCCACTTGTTACCAGAATTAACTACTTAGAGCCCAGAGGTTTACAAGACATCAAAGAAACCCCTGAACTTGTCTTAATGTGGAACACAATGCCCACTGGCAACCCAGTTGTGCGCAGATCATTCTGGGTGTACAACATTTCAGCTTTTCACATGGTGGTTGAGTGGGAGGTGAAGATGGCCAACCTTAGTAATGAAGGAGGTTTGTGTTCCATGTCCTTTGACATTGAAGATGATCGACCTGAGGTGCATGCAATGCTGGTCCCAGAGTGGGATGGTGAAGACTGTTGTGTAAGGGTGAGTACCATACAAACCTTTTCTGGTCCATAGGTATCAGAAAGCCCATGTGAGATGCTTGTTATCAGATTTTTCTGCTTGAATTCTGGCTATCTGATGGCTTAGTTCCAACCAAAAGACATCAACACAATCGACAGTTTCCACTGTTGCAGATCATGACCCTGGATTGGAAACCCTGAAAGCAACAGTGAATTAGCCAAAACAGAGCTGTCCATGATGACTAGGATAGTAATAAAAGTCCAAACTACTACAAGCTATACACTCCAGTAGACTCCAGGATGCAGCATTTCACAATCTGCTGATAGCTCACAATGAACATGCATGCAGGCATGTGTGCAAGAGCATTTGGGTATTAGTTATGGTGGTTTGGTGCATGTCACCTTCAAAGACTTTTTGGAGGCCATGCCTGAAAATCTGCCTTTCCGAATTGCACCAAAAAAACAGGTATTTCCATAATCTAGTGCTCTTATTCTATTGCTTCAACCGCTGGCCTGGACATATTCTATTGCTGAACATCTTGGCCTGTTGAGCAACTGGATAGATGTCCTGTATTTCTGGTAGAACCTGTACCAGAAGTAAGTCAAAGATATGAGGTGGTGAATGTAATGGACTGGATTTTACAGGTCATACTTGGCCAGGGCAGCTCACAATTTGTAGTTACATTCCAGTCATTGGAGGCTTCAAACTTCCAGGCCACACTTGTAGGCAAGACTCGAATTCATGATGGCCAGTTTACAAGACAACTTGCAGCCCCGAAATTTGAGTTTGACAGTGCTCTTGAGCCCATTGACAAACAGTACATTTACCGGAGGCCCTCAACCAAACATGTATGTGAACATGTTGTCACTTTCTTTTCTCACCGGACTTCCCAGTTTCAGTCTATGCTCATCCACAAGACGTCACAACTAGGTGGGGACCATGTGCATCTGGAGCAGCCTAACCAAAGAAAACTCACCAAGAAGGGTGGACCTTGGGCAGATTTTGGGAGAAAAAGATCAAAGGTACACAGGCTGGAACATGATTCTGACCCAGATGAGTCATCTGAAGCAAGTGGTCCTCTTACAGAGGAAGGGGGTTATGATGTGCCAATCCTTGATGTTCCAGATGCCTTGATTACTGATGCATTTACCCCAAATCTTGAGATTGACCTCATACGCCCACTTCGTGTTACTCTGATTGCTGGCCTGCTTGTACCCAGGTGGATCTCTCACTCCAACCTTCAGCTTATCATACTTCTGTTTTAATGAAGAGTTAGCTGCTGGTCAACCTGAGGTCTAGTTGCTTGGCAGTATGGTTGTCTTCATACGGCCATGTATAGATCTTCCAAAGAACCATGAATTATAAGAATTATTCCTCCCCATGAATCTGTAGTAAGATGTACCATTGTAAGTTCAGTGCTCTGTGGTAGGGTGCTTCTACCAACACTGTCATCTTGACAGACTACCTCTTACACTTCCACTGCTTTATTGTATATTCTGGCTTCTATTCAGTTTACTTCTACTTGAGTGTACTGTAGACTAGAACTCTCCTAGTTGTCCATAACTCCATTCTCATGTGTGCAGGCTGTACTGTAATGTGGATGATACTCTCAAGTTTGAATTATTTGGTAGCATTCCTGTTGAAACCAGATATGACACACAGGCTCTTTTCCTGACGAACACATACCTTGACCGAATCTTATTTTCCATCAAGATGGCACAGCCATTCTATCTTCTAAATGCTCGTCATGGCATTATTGAGCCAGTAATTAAAGGTGATGCAATTCAACGACTATCTGTATTGAAGGACCCACAACGTGAACCTCAAGAGAATCATTACAGATTGCCCAGAGATTGGAGCCTTCAACTTACTATTCGGTTTCGACCCCATTTTCATGAAGGGGACTGCTATCCCATGGATGAAGTTATAGGGTGTGACCTTGTCATCACTTTCCAGGACACACATGAACAGGCATGTACCTCTTAAACTTTCTGTAGATTCTGAAACAAGAACCCCCTGGTGATCCTCGTGCACACAGAAATGCTTCTGAAAAACAAAACTCATGTAAGTTTTAGCCATCAAGTGTCACTGTCTGCAATCAACCTGCATGCAGGCATCTCATGAGCCATTCATTGTGGGTTTGCAGTGATTGTCAGCAAAGGATGTCCACTATTTGATTTCCAGAGACCCAGAGTGCCAGAAAAAAGCATGTTATTGCTGGTTTTTCATCTCTTTCTTAAGGGTTTGTCTTTGGCCAGACAGTCAAGTCTAAGGTTATAGATGAATATCATTGTATCATAATGTCATGTGATCTGACTTCTCCTTTTGTTGTGGGCAGATCATACACCTTCATGGGGACATCTATTTCCCAGAGGTGACATTGCAGACTGAGAGCCTGTGGTTTGGAACAGTTGTCTGTCCTGACTGTGTGCAGACCATGGATTTCAGCATATCAAACACTAGCTTTGCTCCTGCTGAGTGGAGAATAGTCACTGAACGCAGTCACCAAAACATGGTTGAGTGTGCAGAACTGAATGGATTTGTGGACTGGGTAAGTGGTTCATTGTTTCTGCTTTTTGTTCCTGCTCATGTGTTCTTGGGCATGACTTGTTTATGTTGCCATTTTGCACAACGTGTCACATAATCAATTTGGGCATCTGTCATCTACTCCTGGTTTCCATTTTGGTCATAGGGGCACTGCAGGATTTCAGAGTTTTATTTCTTTTCCTGTCTCTGCCTTACAGTGAATAACAAAAGACATTGACTGAGCACTTTTTCTTGCAGGGGCACTTGAAAGATCTTAATAAGATTTGGCCTGTAATCTGGAAAGCCACACCAGAAAGTGGCAGATTGCCTGGCAGGGAGGGTTATATGAGTGCTGCACATAAACAGATGGTAACAATAACTTTTTCTCCACATGAGCCCATTGTGTATCAAGAGGCTGTGTGGATTGAAGTGTTCCGAGGTCGAGGCTGTAGGCTTGTCTTGGAGGGGGAAGGCAGGGAGGATGTTATACTGCCACCTGTTCTTGAGCTACCAGCTCCAACTCCAGCTCCAGTTCCAGTTGACAAGAAAAAGGCTTCCAAGGCATCCAAGAAGAAATAAATCTGTGGATGCAACCTTTTGCTGCCTGTTGTGTTACAACATTACATGCACAATCAAGCCATATTATGGTTGCTTGGCTACAAGTAAGTCTTCTAATAATCCATTTGGAATAAATCCACTAACTATTATTCCACTAAGTTCCAGTACCCAGTGACTGAAATCTTTGCTATTCAATCTTCTTTATCTCTTGGCAAGGATATTTTTTTCCATTCTTGTACTTTTTGTCCTGTTCTCAATCTTTGAGAAGTGTGTATCAGCCCCAAATGTTGCAATTGTTGGAGTCATCATATCCTTGGTTTACAGTCTTTTGAGGATGTCAACTAATTGTTAAGCAATAACTTCCTTTGCAAAATATTAGAGAAGTACCTTACAAGGCATGAAGCACCACTGACATTTGCAAATAAGTCACACCTCCAAATGGACTCACGTTAGGATTGGTAAACTGTATTCATAAGAGGTAATTGCTTGGATGCCTTTGTGTGGTATAACAGTGGGTTTTGATAGATGGTAAGTGGCTGGTTGAAGTTGCAAAATATTTGTCTTATATCAAATGATATATCAAATGAAAATTTTAGGAGCTCACAATGTATGGTTGTTATGAGCTCCTAAAGTAGTCATAGAAACTGTAGAATGTTGAAAACCTGGAGAAATGATTTGAAATAAGATGCACCAAGTCAGACTACTCATTAGCCCCATACGAGTTGTCCAATATATGCATCTTTGGTATGTTTCCAATGTGGATTCAACTCATTACTTGATGTTGTTCAACCTTGGGATGTATTTGGGGACTTAGAAGAACAGATAGTTTCAACAGTGCAATTGAAGATTGAAAACCTTCACTGTAAAATAAGGCATTTTGGTACAATTATATATGATACACACTAACAATGGGAGCCAACAATAAGTTAAAAATGGATGTTTCCAATTTGGAATCAGGGCATGACTCGATGTTTTTCAAACTTTGGGATGTATCTGTGGACCTTGTAGAACAGACAGTTTGAATATTGCAGTTGAAGATTTTAAAAACATCAGTTGTAAAATAAGGCATTTTGATACAATTATACAAACTACACTCACAATTTGACTCAAAATAAGTTGTTGGGCAATTGGTTCTTGACCTCTATGCTCCACGACCTCTTATATTGCAGCTATCCACTTATCAAGCTTGGATAGATCTCACCATGTTTACTTTTGTGCCACATTGATGGTAATTTGTTTACCTCTCATATTTCAACCCAGGGTGCTTAGCTTTGGTTGCCTTCAACATGACTAGTGGGCCCTTATGCTGTTGGCCGAAGTACATTAAACCTTTTATAAGGTCATCCATCCCAATAGTATCTGTTTTTCCTAACATCTTACAACCTCTAGAATGTTGTTAAAGCCACTTGTGATCAACCTTGACATGGTAGGTTGTATTTTTTCCTATTCTCAAGTATTTCTTTTTCTGCATTTGTGGCCTTCCATCATTTCCTGGGATTGTTGTTGGTTTTAGCTTGTGAGAATTTCAGTTTGTGGTTGCATCAATTCCTGATTTCCATGCTCAAGTTTGAAATATGTTTTTTGAAAAAGGAAAAACAATTATTGGAGTAAATGATAGGCTCTTTTTTTCGCTAGTTGTCATAGTTACCATCCTTTATCCCTGATATAGAAAACCTGTGAGATATTGCCTACTGTACATTGATAACATGTTATATCACATAAGGTCCCTGCCTGGCTGTAAAGGGCGTTTCACATTTTGTAAGGTCCCAGCCAAGCTGTCATCAATCTGACAGGGTTTTGAAGTAGGAGTCTATTTCTACTGTCCTGTCACAAGTACTTCAAATCCTGGAAGGTTCTCAAGCTAGGCCTTTCCCCTATACAAAACTTTCTGTACCTTTTCATCTTCAAGAATGGGATCATGCAATGCTGAAGCTACAGAATATGAGAATTTTATCAGTTGTTGAAATTATGTCTACTGTGATCTTTGTATTTCTGGTGATGAATTATTGGAGGTTACCTTGAGATAATTAGTGAAGATGTAAACATCCCCTGGTGAATATGCCAAGCTGCACTTCACTGACCACTGGGATCACCAATTGGTAATTCCTGCAAGAACAAAGCCCCTTGCTTAAAATCAGAGAAGGAATTGGTCTCGCTTACTACAGATTTGCTATGGACTCTCTCTCCAATAGACTTGATGAAGGAATGGAGGTGTGAATAGATATAATTTCTTGAAAAATGCAGAGTGGAGTTCCATGAAGATGTGCTGATGAAGCCCAAATGCAATGACCTACTTCTTATTATTTGAACACAAATGAGACACCACCTCTTCCTTGTCTACATTGTCTACCACAAGTTTTGACTCCCTCACACACCCAGCACCCTCCATCTTCTGAGGCATTCTCTTTAGTTGCACATGGATTTCAATCATTTGAGGATGATCTTGATCATCTACAACATATGCACCTCATTGTTTACTACAATCAGGTGTGCCATGGTTTCCTCATACCGCTTTTCACTCTGTCATTGAACATTTGCACTGTGCTGAGCTCCCACCTGCCAGCAGAAGCAAACATGTCTAATTTTCAATAGCAGCAGATAGCCTGCAGCATTCCTAGGATTCAATTCAACAACTAGTGGAAAAGTGCTCTCACATCTCCATATTACCACAAATTCTGCAAATACCAAGAAATCCACAAAGACATATCAGATTCAAAGGACATTTTGAATTGACAGTATCTTCTGCCTACTTTATATAGCCAGCATGAGCAAGAATATCACACTGACAGAAGGGCAGTTGAAGGCGAACTTATCCATATCACGACCTTGTTGTGTCCAAGAGCAAAGTGTTCAAATGTCCATGAGCTTCCCTACCAAGCCCACAAATGGCATATCTTGAAGCATGGCAGTCCAAGAGACCACACTGTGTATAGAGATCTTGCTGAACATTTCCAACACATCCTCAATGCTCCCACGTTTTGCATGCATGTCAACAAGCTTACTACTGTCCATGAAGATGTCAGACCCACACCCACTTTGAACAAGTTGTTTGTGCACATGCATGCCTTCTACAAGTGCTAATGCACAAACAAAGCTGTAAGCACTGCCACAAAGGTGAGAAAGGTACTCATTGTTGCACCCCTTCACACTGCAGTTGTCAAAATAGGTCCAAGACATTTTAAGTTGACAATGTTTCACATGTATCAGAATCCTAACATTCCAAGAGAACAAATTTCATGTAACCATCTGATGGAGACTCTCCATGCATCCGCTAGGGGACTACCATATTTAACATACATCTAAAAAAGTCTGCTACCCACAAAAAAATCAGAATCACAGCATTTCATCCTTCTTTCAATGCTGAAATCATTGGACAAGCACTCAGAACACCCACAAAGAGTGACAGAGTGGCCTAGCTTCAACCTTTCCATTTCATTTGTGAATTACAATGCTTTCTATCTCTGCACATTTTCACATGGTCCATCTTCAATCTCCAAGTGCTAAACAGGAGATGCATTGAAATATTCCAACAAAGGCAAACCTGTCAAGAATCATGCCTCCTTGCTGCATTGTTTGAAAAAAATTCAATCTTGCCCAGCTTTAGCATCTCTCACAAGCCTTACATTCAGTTGAAAGTGCTGGATTTTACAGTTCCTGGTGCCATCATTGCAGCCAGCTCTGCTTCTGCTGCTTGTGGGGTTCAAATTGCTGTGGAGCCAGACTGTCTCCTCAGTTTCTTCTGTTTAAAATCAGGATATCTTATGTGTCCCTATGGCCAGAAGTCCAAATCCAGCTGATCAGCCATGTGTTTCTCACAGCCTGGTGCAGATTAGGCAATCATGACAACAAAGAATCATGTATCCTTCACAATCAATTTTTAGCAGCATTTTTTCCATTACCTTGTCAAACTGTGCAGGATCACCAGTGTGTAGGACCTGAGAAGAAACAAGCAGCAAAGTTCTTTCACGATCCTTCTCTAGCCTGCCGCAGATAACAGTCAAAACGGGTGAAAAACATAGCACCTCAGAGTGGAATTGCTTTCTGATCTCATGGAACTTCTCCACATTCAGTGCATAAGGAGAAACATGCAAATTGGTTTGAAGCAATGTGCACAAAAGATCGGCAGGTACATCTGATCCAGGCAGATCCAAGCTCAAAACTCAACACAATTGGAAACAAGGAGATGATACTCCAGAGGTTGCTCTTGTTGCTGGTTTTGTCACTGCACTTCGACACACATTCTTTCATGCCAAACTTCAAGATCCCAAATCCTATGTTCCATGGATTGACTGCCATCATCCCTACACAATTGATTAGAGACAGAAAAGAAGGCGGCAAAGCAAGGGTTTGAATTGGACATTGAACAGCCAGATCCTTAGCATAGATCTGCGCTTGACATTCAAACGAAGATCGAGGCACCAAACAACACACCTGCTGCCGCAGCATTTACTGGAAAGATCACCACACTCATAGCAATTGTAAGAAGAGAAACTACATCACCTTGAACTTCTCCCTTCCGATGTGAATTTCTTATTGCTGCAGACAGGATCCCAGAGTTGGATCACTCAAGAAGAACAAGAAGAGGAGGAGAAGATTTGAAGTTGGTCTGAATGAGGGAGGGAAGGAGACAAGTTTGTGAAAGCAGACAGAAATTCGTCCGCAAAATTTCTTCCGTGCACGCACAAAGCGCAACCTTACAACCCTATGAATCTGGTTTTGTCGTTCCTTTCTGTGATGCGAGGTTCTTGCGCGCGGCAACCTTCAGGAGTATTGCTGTATGTTTTCCCTCCGCGTTCTCGAATCGATCGCGACATGGATGCAAATCTCTCTACTTCATGATCCTTCGTGCTCATGGCAATGCGCGAGCTCGTCATACCTGCATCACGCGTCCGCTTCGGTCTTTGTTCGGGTGAGTCCAGGACTTAATCTTTTTTACACTTCTACTGCACCTTGCAAATTTCTGCTGCTCTCCTCGTTTGTTCCGTGACCTTCAGGTCTGTAATTTTGTTCATACGAGAGCGAAAAAATTGAAGCTATTTCCTATTGATCATCTCCATCCCGTGGGAGGATCTGAGCGTGCTTAAGAAGAGTCGGGTTGAAGCAATGTTTCTGAGTTTTTCGCACAATAATAATATCAACTGCTTGCAACAGGTTTTGGTCGTTGCCACAGGGTTCTAGCCTCTTCTGAAAGGGAAGATCTTCCAGTAATCACACCAGCTCCATTCTCAGGTGCGGATATGTGTTGAATGTTTTTACAAGCTAGCACAAAATCCTCACAATAAGTGCAGAGCTCCATCTTTGAGTGGTCATAAAAAGGAGAGCCAGCATCCGGGATATGGAATATCTGATTTGTTTCATCCACATTCTTAACCTTGGTTGAAACACCATGCTTTCTCACTGTAGCCTACCTCTGTGAGAGCTTGTATGTTTGTTTTTTATCAGTTTCTGTGTTTGCTTGCAGACAACCAGAGAAGGATTGTAGAGAAGCTTTGGCAGGAATTCTTTTCAGATCCTTCACAATGGTGGGATCACAGGTTGGAAAAGGTAAATTCAAACTGGTTGCTGCTGGGATTCTTTTGAGGATGTAGCAAGCTGAGAGCAATTTGGGAGCAATCAGTCATTGCTGGTTTGTCATGGTGATCACCTGGTTTGCAGAGCTTGGCTGTCAGAAATACACAGCTGATGAATGAGAGATTTTGGATTTCTGGTCACAGGGACATGCAAGGTATCCTGATTTCAAACATAAGAGGACACAGGAGGCACTGTGGCTCAATAACAATTTGAAACCCCCATGGGTTGAATCAAAGCTGGTGGCAATGGCTCCAGGGACTGTACAAGTGAGCATTTTTCAGAGGAACATACAGCTTGCAAGGTATGCTAAGGCTGGGCACTATGAGATGGTATTGAAGCTTTTTCAACAACTGCAACAAGAAGAAGGCACAATTCCTGACAGGTTCACTTTTGTTCCAGTGCTCAATGCATGTGCTAGTCTACGAGCACTTGAGGAGGGTAGACACATCCATGCACAGATTGTACAAAGTGGTTTTGAGTCAGATGTCTACATTGGTAATAGCCTTGTTGATATGTATGCCAAATGTGGGAGCATAGAGGATTCCTGGAGAGTTTTCAGCAGGATGCCAACACGTGATTCTGTTGCATGGAATGCATTGATTTTGGGATATGTGAAATGTGGCCAAGGACACAAGGCATTAGCATTGGCTCAAGAGATGCAACAAGAGGGGCTGGAACCTGGTGCTGTCACTTTTGTTGCTGTTTTGAATGCATGTGCCAGTGTTTTGGCACTTGAGGAAGGCAGGCGTGTGCATGAGCATGTAATTAAAAGTGGTTTGGAGTCTAACTTATTTGTGGGTAATAGCCTTGTAGACATGTATGTAAAATGTAAAAGCCTGGAGGAAGCATGGAGAGTCTTCAACAGGATGCCTACACGCAATGTGGTCTCTTGGAATGCTATGATTCTTGGACATGTGAAATGTGGTTATGGGCAGAAGGCACTGGAAGTATCTCAACAAATGCAACAGGAGGGGGTGGAGCCTAACACTCTGACCTTTGTGGGAGCGCTGAATGCATGTGCTAGTTTAGCAGCACTTGAAGAAGGCAGGCATCTGCATCAACAGATTATTCAAAGTGGGTGTGAATCTGATGTTTTAGTGGGTAACAGCCTTGTGGATATGTATGCCAAATGTGGGAGTATAGAAGATGCCTGGAGGGTGTTCAGTAGGATGCAGGCACACGATGTGTTTGCATGGAGTGCCATAATTCTGGGTTATGTCAAATGTGGGCAAGGGAAGAAGGCCTTGGAACTAGCTCAACAAATGCAACTGGAGGGAGTGAAGCCAGACCCTGGTATCTTTGTGGCAGTACTGAATGCATGTGCTAGTGTAATGGCACTTGCAGAAGGAAAACTTATTCATTCTCAGATAATTCAGAATGGTTGTGAGTCTGATATATTTGTGGGTAGTAGCCTTGTTGACATGTATTCTAAATGTGGGTGCATATCTGATGCTTGGAAGGTATTCAACAGGATGTCCTCACGAAATGTGGTTGCTTGGAATGCTATGATTCTGGGATTTGTGAAATCTGGGCAAGGGCAGAAATCCTTAGAACTGTTTTGGCAAATGGAAGAGGAAGGAGTGGAGCCAGATCCTGTCACATTTGTGGGAGTGCTCAATGCATGTGCCAGTGTATCAGCACTTGAAGAAGGCAGGCGTATTCATCAACAGGTCATTCAAAGCGGTCTCGAGTCAGCTGTTTTTGTTGGTAGTAGCCTCCTTGATATGTATGCCAAATGTGGGAGCATAGAGGATGCACAGAAAGTGTTCAACAAGATGCCTATGCATGATGTGGTCACATGGACTGCCATGCTCAAGGGATATGCAATGCATGGGCTTGGTAAGGAAGCTCTCAGACATTTTGAACAGATGTCTCTAGCAGATGTAGAGATGGATCAAGTCACTTTCATTTCTCTTTTGTCAGCTTGTACCCATGCGGGCCTAGTAGATGAAGGCCTCTGCTACTTTGAGTCCATGGGATCAGTTTATGGTGTTCCTGCAACAGTGGAGCACTATGCCTGCATTGTTGATCTTCTTGGCCGTGCTGGCCATCTTCAGGAAGCAGAGGATTTCATCAGTACTATGTCCTGTGAGCCTGCTGCTTCTGTATGGGTAGCTCTCCTTGGTGCTTGCAGGATTCATCATGATATGGAGATGGGAGAGCGTATTGCAAAACAACTTGTTGAATTGGACCCTGGGAATGTTGCAAGCTATGTGCTCCTATCAAACATCTATGCTGCTGCAGGCAAGTGGGATCTCAGTGCAAATGTTCAACGACAGAGATTGGAAAAGGGCATGAAACAGGACCAACCTGGATTGAAGTGAATAATGAAATTCACACATTTGTTGTGGATGATCAAGACCATCCTCAAATGGTTGAAATCTATGCAGAACTGAAGAGATTGTCAGGGCAGATGAAGGATGCTGGATATGTGCCTGATACAAAACTTGTGCTGCATGATGTAGAGGAAGAAGAGAAGTTGTTTCATTTGTGTCACCATAGTGAGAAGCTGGCTATTGCATATGGGCTGATCAGCACACCTCCTTATACTCCACTCCGGATTTTCAAAAACCTCCGGATATGTGGCGATTGCCACACATTTACCAAGTTCATTGCAAAGGTAGTTAAGAGAGAAATCATAGTCAGAGATGCCAATTGCTTCCATCACTTTCAGGATGGTCATTGTTCTTGCAGGGATTACTGGTGATGACAGCAGTCTCTTCTATGTGGAATGGGGAAGGATCTTTCAGATTGCTTCTGGTATGCATGTGCTTTAGGTTTGTCGAATGATGCCTCAGACTGCATGCTGGTAGCTCATTTTCTAGTGCCTAATTTGATTTTCAGAGGGAGGGGTAACAACATCCTGGCAGTGTGAATTGGTGTCTTTGTGTATGAAGTTTGAAAGGAAGTAGTGTCAGGGAATGAATTCCACTAGAAATGCCTCTGCAAACAATTGAGGATTCTAGAAGTATGGATATCAACACATCCATCCAGGCAGTGATAGCATGGTGGTTCTTCTATCTAGTTACAACCATTCACGTGAAATGAGTGTGAGGTACCAAATGACACAACTGTCATCCTTTATTGAAGTCCAAAATGTATCCCATGATACAACATTTCCTTCAAGAAATTCACTTTGACTAACGAAGTTGGGCAGCATTAAGATTACACTCTTCCTGTTATGTGGTACTGGGTACAATAGCCCCTCTTTGTTGGGGTTCTAAAATGATCATAGTATACACACTACCAAACATTCATCACCTGAAGCTTACACACTGAATTCTGCATTGTGATCAAATTTATTGTTGCCTCTCTCAGTTTCATCCTCTTGCTGTTGGTCCCTTCCAGGCATCAGTAGTTTCCCAATGAATGACATTCCGCTTGTAGTCTGCCGTGCAGAAAGTGATGCTGATTGCTGCTCAGATGTATTTGGATGTTCTGATATCTCTATAGTACCTGATCCATCTGGAGGAGACATGAAATGTAGAGAAATGAAGTGCCACATGGTTGTGAGTACCTAACTGCAGGCATGGCTTTTTGGTATGTAATCCATTTTGAACCCTCAAGAAACTGCCATGCAACTGAGTTGAAGGGAGGGCTATGCCCAAGCTTTATTTGTGTATTGTCTACACTAGAAATTAGAGAGAGAGAGAGAGAGAGAGAGAGAGAGAGAAACATCTTTTCATATATCTCACCTGGTGTGTTTGGTTCTGAATTACTAGCTTCAGTGCTGTCAAAAGTTTCACTGCTAACGTCTTGTGGACTGTTGCCATTGATAGAATCATCGTCATCACGTGAGGAAGAGCCCGGAAAGATGGAAGGGTCGCTTGAGGTAACTCCATTGGCTGACACGTGCTTGTGCTTCTTATGCTTCACTTTTGCTCTGTGATGCCAGCCATGGAGAGCATTGACAGTTGATTCCTCAAAAATGGAATGCTTGAGTTTAGTACCCATCTGTGGAACCACCAAAGGTCATGAAAAATTGTGTGTGAGTTTCATAATACTCATAATAGTTTGGCAGAATTCAGTCTGGAATCCAGGTTTGAGATCTATGTCCCACAGGCAAAGCCAAAGGATCTGCGAAACTGTAGTGTGGCATATGTACTCACCAATATGAATTGCTACCAGAAATTAAATTGAGAAAGCTCAAAATGGAACAGATGATGCTGGAGGAATACCTGGGTGACAAGTGCATACAGGGGCAGTGTGCTGTAGCTGCACAACCATTGGACAAAAAGTCTGCAAAAGGCTCCAAATACCAAGTGGTGAACTTCAGTTAAACCCTGGAAACAGTACTTTTATCTTGACGTCCCAAGGATGCATGTTCTACAAATTTTGTGGACTCTTGCAATCTTGAACTGCAGTTATGTTACTCTTCACCTGTAATCACCTTTGTCACTTATGGCTCTCTTCTTACAAGCTTATCTCTTGCTACAGCTTGCTACAGACTGACAATGTTGGGCACATATTGCAAGGATTGAAGCTTTACCCCATGGCTAACCGCACTAAAACCATCCATGTCTTCCCCATCATGCAAGAATGGAATCCAAATGTGTACTGCAAAAAGGATAGAGCAGTGGTAAGTCACTACACATTAGTCTTTGAGACATGGGAGTGCCGAAAGCATGTTGAATTACTGAGACATGTGTCATTGTTGTTCTTGCAATAAAATATATCTTCATAAGTACTGAGAATTTCTCTCAATCAGAACATTTGATCATCAGTGAATGTACACTTGACAAGAGATGTGTTCAACTACCATCAGGTACTTCAAATCTCATTTGGAAAAGTCAACAGAATGCTTACCAGAAGCCAGAAGAAGAATGCAAGCTCAAAGGCATTCTGCAGGATGGTCAACCATGATCAACGTCACTCCATGAGACAAAAAGGTGAATGTGTGTTCTTGCAGGCATTGGTAACAAGATGGCATATTACTAATATCAATGTAAGATGATAGGTCTACTTGAAGCCAGATTCTAATCCTGCAACATCTGTGATGCATTCCTAACCTGGAAAAACCTTACATCCCTCACCTGCTTGCATACAGTGTGTTTGATATTGTAACATGAGTCTGGTGATTGATAGATTACCTGGAAGAGGACAAAATGAATGAGGTACAGCATGACTCTTGGCCTTTTGAACCAGAACAGGTCATCCCGAAGTCGAACAGGAGTGCAATGGTAGGTTTGTCCATTGGGGGCATGAGCATTATTACATTGAACTTGTGTATTCTTGAACAGCCTCACTGGTGTATCAACAGCCTTTACACAGCCTCGTACTTCAAGTGTCAGTTCACAGATGATCTTTTGTAGCTTAGCTCCCATTATTAATACCATCTGCATGCAGAGCACAGAAAAACCTTAGACATCATACATCACCTGCTTGTCCAATCCTGCATCAAAGGGCATAGGTTGAGGTTTTGAGAAAGTTTGCTGACATTGCATTCAAACCCAAAACCACTACAACTCAGAGCTTGGCTGTTCTTATCAACCTCCTAAAATAGGTAGGTAAATAGCTAAACAAAGCTAGAGAGGTAGGTAGCAACCTAGACTATGTATGGTATTTGTCACCTTTGGCCTCCAACTTAGGCTGTAACATGTCATCTACTTAGTTGAGGCACCTAAGGAAGAAGCTAAAAAAGAGGAAACAGGAAAACAAAAGACCTATAAAAAACAAGGGTGAAGAAGAATGAGAGAATTGGAGGGCAAGAAAAGTATAAGTTAATTATTAGTGTGCTTACAATCAAAGGTAAAAATGCTATCCAGAAGAATATAGACCAACCTGCAAGGAGATAAAACCACAAAATCAGTTGTAGCACAGTCAAAAGCCTTAAACCCTAAATTCTGCTGTTCTGAGATAGATACCTTGTAAAACCTTGCTTGAATTGTGAAGAGGTGCATTGAAGAAGAGAAGTGAGAACCAGTGGGTAGACAGGAAAGGCAGCAGACAACCCACCATTGACATCAAGGAGCAAAAAGATGACAACAAATACCCACAAATAAAACCTGTAAAGGCAAAGCCACACATTAGGATACCCATTGTGTCAGTTGGTTTTCTTCCACTTGCAGACATTACTGAACTTTAATCTCTGCAATGGTAGCATTGCACTACTATAACCCATCTCAATAGTGTATGGGCAAAAGTGTTGCAGATTTGGGATGGATTAGACAAAGCAAGCAAGCTGAAAAAAGTTGAGAAGTTGGGGTCAACCTGATCCCTACTACAACTTTGAAGTCAGCTTCCATGGTGCGCTGTATGTATTTGTGGAAATCATAGTTCTTTGATAACCTATGAGTCTACACCACAAGCCAATCCATATTTTATAGAAACAGTGTGTTAGGGGGGACAAATTGTATCAAAGGAAAACTCAAGCAGTTAGCACTCAAAATCAATTGCTAACAATATTATAGTGTGAAGGAAGATGTTGATCAGAATTGAAGAATGAAAGATAGTTGAGATAAACTCACAGCAAGAAAACCAACACGAAGTGTCAAGTAGTCGGTCCTTGTGACAGATCTGCTAAACTGGTGGAACAAACTCCCCTGTGAACAAGACAATGACATTAGAAGTTTACTCTGCTGCACTTGGTGTAACAGAAACTGTTTTTCTTCATGGATCAAATGCCAGATAGATGGAGGTTTCACAGATTAAGAGAGCTGGTAACATAAGATATCCAAATTAAGAATTCTTCTCTATAGTCACACATGAACTCATAAACTGCAAAAAAATGTTTGAGTGTTACTGGGACTCACAGCCCACAAGTAGACAAAACATGCAAAATCTCTGAGTGGTTTTGGGTATTTGATGCCAGCTGAGGGAAAAGCAGGACTTGGCTCCAAGGCAACTGCATCCTTCATAACTGCAGTACGAAACAGCTTGATTAACTGACTTCACATACATGGGAAACGTCACTTATAACCCATCAAACTGCTTTCCTTCTGTGTCACTGGTTCCTTTCATTTTGTTTGCACTGGCAGGAGGATCACAGAGGAACCACCCTGACTTACCTTCTCTGGCACAATCAAAATTCTCCTGACGGGTTTCCTGCTCCCATTTCTTCCAAGCGTGCACCTGATCACACATGCCCAGTCTCACAACACATTAACTGGCTCTGCCATCAAGAAATACTTGTGTAACACATCCACTATATGTCATCAAAGGCTCTGTGTTGTTGAAGAGCAAGATGTTGTTAACTCCTGAAGCATGTATGTACATTTTGGTTTTTTTCTGGTATCAAAATCTCCTCCTCCTTACCCTCAAGGTTTCAGCTGAGATGTAGGAAGAGGAACTCTCTACTGAAAAAGATTGAAGCCTTTCAGAAGAAGCTTACAATGAGAACTACATCTGACGGATGGTGAAATAACTCTTAACAAAAAACCAGCCTGGGTTACTGCAAAGGAGATTGCAGTAACAGCGTAAAATATATGTCAAGCTATAGTTCATCCTTTTGGGTTGTGAACTGTGTGTGACAGCATACCCTAAAACAAAGAAGCAAAGAAACTGATGCAAAGAAAAGTCCAGTTGAAACTTTAGTCTTCACCTTCAGGAAACCAAGAAGGACAGTGATGCAGCTGTAGCACACATGGACTATTGCGAGCACAAATATGAACAGGTGTATCTGATGTAAGCTCTCCACTGAGATGATTTGGACCTCCCCCTGCAGATTGTGTTCTTTTCCCAATGAGTAACATTCTAAGTATGTGAAAGCCAGGAAAAGAAACATGAATGAGATTGAGAACAAGCAAAAAACACACACACACACATCCACACAACATCAGAGACAGAATCTCTACCGCTGGACAAGTTGATGTCTCATTTGCATTTGTGTCATAAGCACATGGCAGCATGCTCTTGTTCAACCTCTCAGACATGCAAAGTGAAGCCACGACTGGCTGAAAAACCGTGAGCAGCAGAGAGATGAATCCAAGCACCATCAACTCTATACCACCCCCCAGACAGAGGTCACACTGAGAGCCTTTGCACACACCAATTCTTGCATTCAATCACATAAAATGAAACCAGAGCACAGCTAATTCAGAGTTACTGACACAGGGTTATCAATCCCTTCACCATAGTTTTGCAACCAGAGATGCAAAAAGTAGGGTCAAGAGGATATGATCCATAAGTGCACCATCTTTTATCTTCTCCAAAGTGTGGACGAGTGGTTTCATGTTTTTCCTCTTCAGCCACTGCCACCAAATCAAAGAAAAAAAGCATCCCACAAAACATTGCTTCATCAGCCAGTGAATAACACCACCACCAAAATGGATCTAATCAGGTTTCTCCACAAAAAGGAGCCAGAGAAACAGAAAGTAATGCTATTTTGCAACTACATAAGGCATGATGCAGCAGCAGCATGGGTGTACTTTGTCTATCACAATAAAGAAGACCAGTTCAGCAAATCACCTTATGTGAGCAGGGGAAACACCAAACTAACAAGAACTGGTTGGCAGAGAATCCCAGAGTCTCAGAATCATAAGCTCAAGATTTCAAACACAAAGTTTCTTGCAATATCTCAACGATGGGGGAGCTTGCAAACAGCAATTGAACGAAACCAGAACTCCTCAAAGCTCCTCATAGCTGCTCACTACTATTTTGAATGCATAGATGGATTGAGAAAATACTGATTGCAATCTCTCGGGGATTCTGTTTCGCAGTTAGATCTACCATTCTCTTGGTTGATGAATCTGTTCAAGAGGGTGAGAAAGACACATAGAGAGGGAAACAAGCCAACTCACTTTCCCCAGTTGATTGATGCCAGCCTCCACTAGCAGAGATGCCACCACGAAGATAGTACAGACGGTTGCCACAGCCCATGTAGTCGTCTGCTCCAGTCCCATCTCTATCTCTCTCCCTCTCCCTCTCCCTGTGTTTCTGTCTCTCTCTCTCTCTCTCAACTTTCCTTCCTCCTCCTCACCCCAATGTTCTCACTCCCAATATCCAAGCTTCCAACTGTTTCTGATCCGCACCCATCTGCCACCTCTTCTGTCATGTGCACATAGCTCCTTGAATTTCCTCCACCAACGTCACCCCACTTCCTGCGCGCCTCTCCAGCACCAACCCACTCCTGTTACAATTTCACTCCCCAAATTTCCAGAAACTTTACAGAGCTCCCCTCTTTCACAAGCATACTAGGTAGTACTAGTTCAAACCATGAGCATCCTGAAAGTATGTTGTTGTAGTTAGAACCTATGGCTGCAATCAATCAAACCGACGATACAAGCTTGGATCCTTTTAGTTTCAAACCACGGATTCGAGTTTCAGCTCGCAACCTTGCACACTTCTTCACAGTGATTGCGAGCCTGGGGTTGCTGCTGCGCTTCCAACCTGTTTGGAAAACTGATTTAGAAAGCTGTGTTTGTAACAAGAACCCGGAAAGAAAAAACCGGCCAGCTTTAAGAGGAAGCTCTCCGCCAGTAACCTACCTGATTGATTGTACTGTCCAGAATCATGCTTTTGCGAGATTTATGAGGCCAGCCGAAAGCGAGGGCGCATGAAGAAGACTCGACGGGAGCTGCTGCAAGAGGATTGTTGTTGTAATTCCCATTAAAAAAAATGCCCACGACCTCCACGAGAGATGGTTTTTGGGGTGCAACATCTCCGGATAACCGGGACAAAAGGTTCTCTTCGGTGGTGGTTTCTTGACCCCACCATCTATGTGCTGCGAACTGGACACATTATTGATAATATTAGAGTCGACATCTACGATTCGTTCTTCAGGAATAATGCTGAAATGGGATCCTTCCACAATGCACCCAGAAACGGCACGGGGAGAGAATTTCAACAGAAATTTACAAAACTCTTTCTTTTTTTCCTCTTTTTTTGGGGGTCTTGGAAGAATACTGCGAAGCTGGGAACAGTGGGTGGATGACTGTTCCGTGTCCCTGAAGGTGGACCATTCACTCAATCTCCGTCTACAATTGCGACAAAAAATCAGGAAGCTATTTGTTGTCAGAAAATCATCATCTGCAGTCCGGTCCCATCGTTCAGGTAGTTCCTGGAGACAGTTCCTCCGAAGAACGACCGACGAACAGTGTAGAACAACAAGAGGATGCTGAACAGGTGTCGGCGTAAGTAATCCGAAACAGCTGCTGCTTCTTCCCAGACGGCATTCGGATCTAGTATTGTATAACCCATTCTTTACGTTTGTTTTTTTTTTAGCAGAGTTTTCGTGGCCTCTTGTTGATCGGCGCAGTTTGACTTTGGGTTTTTGCATATTAAACCCTGAAAGAGTTACATATATGATCTGAAGAGCTGAGAGTTTGAGATCAGAAAGCTGATTTATCTTGAAGTTTCCTTTGCATTTGCAATGGTAATGAGCATCTGCAGCTAGCAGGGGTGTATATTTTTCTATCGCCATGCCATTTTCTTTGCAATGGAGCTTTCTCTTCGGTTTCATCTGAAATGTTGAGTGAAGCGAGAGTTGTGTGAGTCGAGCTTGTGAAATGTAGGGCGGCTGACTTGGCTACCTCCTTCCATCATTCACAGAAAAGAAAAATGAAACCCGACGAGACGAGACGAGAATCATGCGGCTTTCACTCCAGAACTGGGGACATGGTGCTCACGGAGTGAAATGCTCTGAATCCGTATACATGGTGTTTGTTCGCTGCTCCTCCTCCTCCCTCCTCCGTGGTCATGGCGAAATCGACAACATCCTGCAAGATGTAGATTGCGCGTTTTCTTTTCTTCGTGTGATTTAGAGCTTGCTCTTCGTCATCGTCATCGTCGTCTTCATCTTCTTGTCTGGTGCTTCCCGAACTCCGTCGCGCACTGGAAGTCTCTCTCTTCCATCGCTACACCTTCTCTTGGGTCGCGCACACGAGGGAAGAAGTGCGGCAGAGTGCCGCTCGAGAAGCAGATCGGCCCTCGATCGGCCACAAAACCTGGCAGGCGGAAAATCCCGACGTTCTGCTCGGCCGCACCCGGCCGACGTCTGCCTGCCACTGTAGCTCCCCTTCCGGCCTGCCCACGAACTGCGGCGCACCATTTAGCACTCTGCCCGAGCCTCTCACGAATTTCACCGTTCACCTTCGTGCTCACCCGTGCTCACCTGCTTGCATTCCATAGCCATTTCCTCACTGCACACAATACAGGCACTGTGTTTCTCAAGTTTTTTCTTCGAATCACATTTTCTTCTGTCTTTCTCACCATGGAACCGTCTTAAGAGCCAAGTTTCCTGTCCCTGACGATGATGGGTTCAAGCTCTTCACTTCCCTTGTTCATTGAGGCCTTGTTCATTGTGCCTCACACAGCACATCCAGCTCCACCCAAATCCAAGAGAGATTGAAAAAATGATTCTACAGCATTGTTGATGGATTTGTTTGAGGATTAATTTCCTGCCAATGGCATGAACAGCTTGACACAGCAGCAGTGGCAAGAAATTTTATTGAAGATTGAGGAGGCATTTTCCATCGACCCCTCCGCGCGCTTGGGCTCAAGTTCAATCCAAAGCACACAAAACGCGGAAGAAATTTAATGAGTTGAAACAGGAGCATGGAAATCGGCCTGCCTGCCTTTCTGCCAGCGAATTTCAAGCAGAAGGCAGGCAGAAGCCAAGGTTTTCACAATCATGTGCGCGACCCATCTCTCTCCTCTCGTTTTACCCCCGCGACCCCACCCTCCCCGCCCCTCATCTTTCTGTCTCTCTCATATTTTCTCATCCATGATGAACAGATGTCATTCATCCTCTATCTATTTTTGACTCTGTCTTTACTGACTGTAGTATAGAGGCAGCTTCAACACATGTCTGTCAAATAATTAATTGATTAATTAATTAATTTCGAAAATTCCATGTCTAAAAATAGATTATCCCCTCAATATTCCAAAATATATATCTTTGGAAAAAAATATTTTGTGAAAGTTTCAACATTTTTTGCAAATAATTCCAGCCACCATGTTTCATTGGAACTGGTTTATACAGGATGGTGATCGTCACTACAACAATTTCAAAATCATTTCAAATTATAATTCATTATAAATCAATTTATTTTTATTTTATTTTATTTTATTTTTTGATTGATCTGTTTGTATCTTATTCTTTGTCTGCACTCATTCAATTTTTTGTCTATTTGTATTTTGTTGTTTGTCTTACACCCTTTGTTTGTCTTTTTTTAAAAAAAAACTTATTATAATCTTTTTTAATAAATTGAACTTTCAATGGCATTTTGCCTAACAAATCAAGAATGTAAAAAAAATATTAATGAAACAAAATGACATATAATTTTTAAAATTAATTATAATAAAATTATTATGTCCACACAAAATAATTTAACCATCTCACTATCAAGGTACTACCATGGCATGGAACCAATTTAGTTTTCATTTGGTCCCACATTTTGAGGAGTGTTTAGGTGTTACTGTGATGAGTGGGTTCATTTTTTGAGAACATTTAATATTTCCTATTTTAACTATGGCTGGTTTGAAGTTTGAACTTGCCATAAAATAAATATTATATTTTTGCAGATAATATAATTAGTGTCAAAGCTGCCAAGGCACTATGGTATGGAACAATGTAACTATAGTTTCATGTGGTCCCACATTATGGAGAGTGGTCTGGTCAGGTGTTATTGTGATGTGTGAGTTCATTTTTGGAAAACACCAAACATTTCATTATTTTAAACTCTACCTCGTTTGAACTTGCCATAAAGGGCAGGCAGAGCCATTAGACAATTATGCGATTTTTATTTTTAATTTTATTTTTCATGATTTCTATTTGTTTAGAAAATAAGTGGTTTTGAAAATTCAAAGTAAGAAGGTAAAATTGAATGAATGAAAATTCAAAAGTTGACAGCAGAAGTATTTAAATTGAATGACTTGAAGTACAACTTTATTACCTATGCAAAACAATCTATATTATCTGATCAGAATTATGGGATTGCTGTTTTTTTTTTTTTTTTTTGGGATAATTTTTTTCTTTTTGTGTAAGTA
>Ga0116231_10003465_pt1 | contig 32792 bp, 29 predicted proteins | sample S1TSphgellanicum_2_FD_89695 | JGI IMG/M metagenome (GOLD analysis project Ga0116231, IMG submission 89695) | Host-associated microbial communities from peat moss isolated from Minnesota, USA - S1T2_Fd - Sphagnum magellanicum MG | ecosystem: Host-associated > Plants > Peat moss > Unclassified... | reverse complement strand
TCACTGAGCTCACAATAGTTAGTTAACTATAGTGGTGGTCAGAGGCTGGACCTTATAGGCATAGTTAACTTAGTGGTTGTCACAACCCGAGGATGAAAAAAATAGTTAAAGTAGTTAACTACCGTAGTGGTAGAAGGTCTGCACCATTCAAGGATGGTGTACCAGGCAAACGGTGGCTTGAATGGTTTAAGAAACGGCACCCCTGTGTGAGTATTGAACCAGCTCATGCATTTAAAGGGAAAAGGCGACCTGAATTGGAGAGAGAAATTTTAGCTGGGAGGAAAAAGAAGCTGCCATGGTTACTGCCAATGACACCACCAATGATGCTACCAATGATGCATCCTATGTCTCTCCCATTATCTGAGGCCGATGGCTTTGCAATTGTTGCAAGAGACTGATACAATGGACACAGTGACGTACCAACCTTGAATATGCAGGAGGCACAAGATAGGCGTCCCCTTCCCCATATTCAATCAGCAGGGGATATGGGGATAATGGCTGTTAATAATGGAATGGAAATGAGTGCAGGGATGGGAATTGGAATGTGACATGGGAAGAAGGTTATGCACAGTTATACAGTCTTACTATTGCACTTTTGAGAGCAGAAGACTACATTCAATACCAGCAAGATGTGGGACACAGATTTGTCATGTAAATTGCACCCTTGTGCTCCTGCAGGTATTAAAGCAGGTCTCCTGTTTTGATTGTTGGTGCTATAATGAACTAGGTTTATGGATGAATGGGTGTACATTCACCTGCTTATATAGGCTGGACAGTGTGGAATCAGTTGCTTTGGTATTTCAGTGGCAGCTACAACAACTGAATGGGGCCAGTGAATTGTAAAATCTGTTTTGATGTATACTTGATTTGCTTTGGTGAACTTTGCATAGACAAGTTACATCCTTTTGACAGAGTCTACATGTGGACTAAGTGTATAGGCTGACTAGGTCTTGCTCATTGTTATTGACAGTTTTTCTGGGTACTGTTAGGTTTGTTTTCTTGTATATAAAATGGCGCTACAGATTGACTAGATCTTGCTCATTGTTATAAATAGCTTGTTTGACTTATGTATGTTTTAGATTAGATTGCCTGCATGTAAAATGGTTCTGGAGGATCCCTCTGTATATGCTTCCACCTGAGACACCAGTGTGAGAACCTACACATTACAGCTACTGGTACAGAATAGCACCATATGCATAGTCATTGCAGAGTGGATGCAGATTAAGTTTTGTTTCAGAAAAAGGGATATTTTGTATTGGAAAAGGTCTATCTTTGAGACCCTTTCAGAATCTAACCTATCTGTCATGAGGATGGTAGGGTGAGTGGAGGGTACTGCAAATTCAAGAAGGTTGAAAAGTCTTCTCCGGTGAAGAAAACCGTTACAAAATTTGGTGCTTTTTCTTGGATCATTTCATTGCCTGCCTTGCTTTGAGCCCAGCTCAATACAAACTCTCCTTATAGCTGAAAGGGAAAGGAAAGAAGGCTGGCTTTAAAGAAATTTAAATGTATGAAACCTGTGAGGTCTTGTAACAGCCTGGTGAGGACCAGTGTTCTTTGATTTTGTTGATAACCCCTGGTTTTGGTTTTTTGAAGGGAAAAAAAATCAGAGAACCATTGGTTCTAGTTTTGTGGGAAAAATCAGATTGTTGATGAAACCCTGCCAAACTTTATAAAAAGAAAGCACCCAAGAAAGGGAGAGAAATTGAAACAAGGAGCAAGAACCAAAGTCCAGGCAAGCAAACAAGACACAGAACTGCAGTTTTCTTGGATAGTTCTTTGTTTCTTTTGGAGAATGGCAGTTATATATTAGAAATGATTGTCTGTGAATAGCAGTTATCAAGTTAAAGAACCGTCCTGATAATCGGTGGGGCTTTGGTGTCAAAATAATGGTTGGCACATTGTCAGATCTGTCAAAAATATTTATTCAACTTTGTGCAACAGAAGGCCAGCATTAAACAGGTGCAATGAGTTAAATGCAGTTTGGATCTTATTTTTCTTGACCTTTATTTTGTAGGTTTTTTTTTCTTGGATTAGAAATTTCCTCAAATCGTTGAACAATATAGGTCACTAAACTACTCTTATATCAATGACATCCAAGTTGTCTAATGTACTTTTCAAACTATTATAAATTCCAAAACCTATCACAAAATCACAGTGGCATTTTCTTTAAAAGGATCAATATGGACTTATCATTTTCATGGCTTTCTTTTAACTCATTATAGAGCCCAATGATAATTGTGTGGATGGCCAAATACAATGATTGCCACTCACGTTCATTTGCCCTGAAAGATTTCAGTTCATTAAAAGTTTGAAAAGTTTTAGATTTAAACCAAAATGGTTTTGCTACATCACAGAAATGAGTTTGTATGGCATTGTTACAAGAGTGTGCAACATGAAACAGGTTGCAAAGTGTAAACCTTAATACTATGACAATTCCAACCTTTTTCCTTTCCCATGGCAACTCTTTCAACAATTATCAAATGCCAAATTTCACTCAAGGATATGATATGAAGTTCAAAAGTGTAAATTGTGAAGGTGCCAAGGGTTTTTAAATAATATCTTAAACAAAACAAAATCATTTGATATGAAACTCTTGCAAGTTGCCATAATTTTAACAAATTTTCACAATTTTGGAACCATGGTGATTGTTGCATATTGTAGGTCTAATTTATTGTTCCAAAAGCTTAGTGCATTGGATCTGTGAAATCATAAACAGCAGAGACAAATAATGGGATAGGTGATTGACCAAGAAGCCCAATGCCACAATCTCATCCAGCCATATAGAGCTCAAGTCCAGTCAAATCTATGTATGTGAACAACTAAACAAGGTTTTTCATTTCCAAATAAAACCCTGTCAAATGTTGATATAGTAACAGTTATGTGACAAGATTGCATAATATTCATCAAGATTTCATAAGGTCCTTGGCACATGTATAAGATATTATAGTGGTAGGTAAAGTTCCAAGGCCATGGGCTTTACCAGAATATGGACCCACACGAGGTGGAGCTAATTGCAGCCCCATTCGGATAAAGCCTGTGGCCAAGGGCTTTACCAGAATAAGGGCCCACATGAGGTGCAGCTGATTGCAGGCCAGATTCTGGAAAAGCATGTGGCCAAGGGCTTTACTGTGCATAAAGCTCTTTTCAATTATTTCTGCTGAATCTGACAAGCATTGCACAGGCACACATTTCTATTACCGTAGACCTATAAGGGTCAAGGAATTGTGCAAAATTTCTACTGATTTTTGGAGAACATTGTCAATAGTCATAAGCCTAGAACATGGTAATAAGCGAAGGGCTCAGTAATAAGCTAGGCTAAGTCATCAGAGTTCAGTAAAAGGTCACTCAAGCTAAATTTGCACAAGATAACAAAGTAATCTCCAACAACAAAACATGTGGTAAGAAACAATGCTATTACCAAGGATTCAGAATATCTATACACTAATTGGAGGAGCACAATGATGGGTTGGGTGCTCAGGAGGAAATCCTAAATTGCATCAGGGTGCCGGGGTTTGCCTTTTGGAGTGCCAAAATGTTGTGTGATAAAAATCACTGCCATCACTACTAGCAAAGCCCCAATAAGCATACTAAACAAAATTGCCCCAGGCTGCCGGGTTTGCACAAACCCATAAATGGTATTTGAAGTGACAAGGATTAAGTCAGTCAGTCCATCACCTGAGAAATCACCAATTACCATGGGTGCAACTGGGGGAAATGGTAGGCTTATCATGGTCAATTGGCTGCCTGATGGTGAAAGCACTACAGCTTCCACCTCACCTGCCACAAGAATTGCCTCTGGCTGCCTGAACTTGCTCAAAGAGATTGTTTCCAAAGTTGGTACAATCTTCTCAGGAGCAATGCCAGCAGGTGCCAATTTGTTTGACCACATTGCACCTGTCATGACTTGCCACTTTTGATGGGCCTCTTGCCCTTTTGAAGGTCCTGTCACTGAGAACAATGTCACCTGCACATGTGATCAAGGAAAGATTTAAGGGAAATTTCTGCTTCAACCTCTATGGCAACTGCAATAAGATTAATGGCAGCTCCACAGCTGTAGTGGTTCTTTCTCCACTGTTAATTGTCAGAAGTTGCCACTTCAAATTTCCTCATATTGATAGCTAGAGAACTTCCATATGACATGGTTGATCGGTGGTAAGCACATCTGCCACATATATGGAATTGCTTAATGAGCCTGATTTGTTAGAGCAAAAAGATGCTTACTTCTCCACGACTGTTCAAGAAGACTACATCCCCATGACTGCGCTTACGGTGACGATGCGCATCAGGCACAGGCAAAAAAACTGGTGTTGCAACCTCCAAAGGTGCAGAAGCATCTAGAGAGTGACCAAAAGCACGAGATGCAAATTCACCCTGCGGGAACATGGAGAATGGAGAGTGCCTACAAATGGACCCATTGAATAACTGCTCTCTAACTGGAATACCAGATGTTGCAACTGCCCAGCATGGCTTGAGAGCTTCCATCATCCCACTGGGAACCACTTGTTCTGTCCCACGGCCACCAACAGCCTGTTCCATAATCACCTCTCTTCAGCATATAAAGCCAAGTATAAAGAAAATCTTTGCCTGCAATTTAGAAGCTCCTGTATTTATCCATATGGCATGATACGCACCTGCACATGGTCTAAAACACCATCGCCATTGACATCAGCATGCAATCCTCCTTCCGCAAGCAAGAGCTGCAAAACACAGGAACACCAAATAAATTCAGGACAGCCTTTTTCTCACTTTGTACAAGCTACTATAACATCCATACATCCACAGAGACTTTATCATCTCCTGGCAGTGAGCAGAGCTTAATGTCACACACTAACAACATACTGAATTTCCATCAAAATTCGGGCAGTAATGAGGAGACTTACACCATGATGCTGTCTAGCTGAACAGAACCTAAAAGACAAGGAGAAGACCCTAGGGGACCAAGAAGAAACGGGAATACAAAAGGAAGAGAAAGGAAAAGAAAAACAAAGTGAGGAAAGAAAGAAAAAAGGAAACAAGATAGAAGCATGATCTTTTGAGGACAATGTGGGCTTTGGAAAGCTCCTGACTCAGAACAAAGAAGAAGCCCTTGAAATAGTCATTCCAAAGGCAGACACACCAAACAGAAATCTTCCTTTGTTTACAAAACCTTTGTGTTGATTTATCAGAAACTGTGAAGAGTAACCTTTTCTCTTCAGAAGACTAATCAAGCTCCACCATTTACAAATAACTCTTATGAGCTACAAAAACTTTTGAGTTTTTGGGATATTGCTAGGTCCAGATTTATGTGCTTAAGAACTCCTGTTTCAAAACCCACAGGACAAGATCAATTACCTTACAAACTGTACGCCCAGTTGCTAAGTGGACTGCCTCAATGCCTTCTTTGAGATGTGCCACCACCACATTTGGAACCCACCAATGAATTGTTTGGTTGGTTATCATGGGTATATACTGCATGGACTGTCATCAACAATCAATGTGTCCCCCATAAGCCTCATCCACAAAGCCAAGTGGTGGGACATTTATAGCAACTCTTAAACACAAATGATCCATAAGATAGTCATTCAGCAAAAGTTTATCCATTTCTGATAGAAAATTCAACAACAAATATCAAGGGTTGGGTGATTAGAGTGGAGCATTTGACTGTTACTACTTTTGAAGCTATATACTGAAATCATGAGAAGTGTTTAGTACCTTCTTGGGCTTTGCACCAAGAGCAAGGTCAACAGCCTTGCCAAGTGCATTTGAAACCTTGTTGCCAGTAGCTTCCTTGCCAGGCAATTGCTTCTCAATTGGCTTTTGAGACAGGAACATTGCTGAATTACTTGGCAACTTCTTCACTGTGTGACGCCGATGCTTCCGGAAATGAGCTAACTCAAACCTAGTGTCCTCCCTTGAGTCCTGCAGGTGCCATGAGAAATTTCAAGTTCTGGGGTTTTTTTTTGAGGGTTAGGAGCAACCTCCCAACACCCATTCTTACTTGAGACCTGTTTCCTATTATTTGCAAAAGCATGCTATCCCAGCATGGAACCTGTTAGGACAGTGTTCAAGTACAGTGGAAGTGACCTCACCACCATTACTGTGGAAAACAATGTGTATTGAACAAATTGTCTGTGTCAGATCAGCCAAGACTTATGCAGCACATCTATTCCATCTTGCATAGGCTTCTTGACAACACAAGCAACAACAATGGTACAAAGAAGCCCACTTACCCAACGGTGAGGCATCACACTGAGCACCGACTCACGATATTCTCGGCAATCAGCCTGCACCAAGAAGCCCTTCCCTGAGTCCTTGATCATGGAGTATCTTGTGCTGCCAAGTGTGATCAGGCAGAACAAACATTTGCCTGCTTCTCCTCATAAATGTTTATCTGATGATAAAGTTCAATGTCTCTTAAACTTTGAGCCCTCGATGCCCTTGCAATTTCCAGAAAATTTTACACCAGAGTGCCAAACTCCACTGACAAGCTCGTAGTTCCTATCCACATTTAAAGTGTACTGGTTCTTCCCCTGAGAGCCCATATTGTAATTATGGGTTGATATTTCAAGAGTCACCAACAATATTGTCCAAAGATTTTCAAAAACTGGGAACGGTAGGAGAAGTTCATAAGCATCTTAAAATAGTCCCACAATGTAGAAGAAGCTGAATGCTGGAAAAGTGAACAAAAATATGATGTTCGACACATAGAAGTGTGCCTAGAGAAGAATATTACTGAATGCAAATACAGGAGGGAATCACAAACCTCGCCTGTGTGCCGAGAGTTGAGAGATGCTGCATCCAGCTTGTAATTGTGTTGGGGTATCATAGGCAATGCAAATGGGTCCCGATGGAAATCCTATGCAAAGAAAACCCATCAATCTGAAACAGCCCAGAAATGTTCAAACATATGATCTGAAGCTAATGCATACCCCAATCTCAAGAAAATTTTCCAACCAAGAAAGATGAACACACATATGGGAGTAATGAACGATCCTGGAGAACTTATTCTGCATGCACCAACTCCACAATTGAAAGTTTTAAATGGACAACCTTACCTCGCTCTTATGGCTCCATCGACGCTGGCCAGTGAGCCCTGCATATGCATAATATGAGAAATGACGCTCCTTCCCTCCACCCTGCTTTGAACTCAAGTCCTCTCCATCCTGTAAAAAGATAGTTTTTTAAACAGGTTTCCAATTCTAGCCCCCTCAAGCAGCATTTTGATGAAAAAGACAAGACCTATTAATGTTGTTAGGAACAACATTGATACTTTGGCAAGAGGAATTTCCTGAGATTGATGCATTGTCATGGGACACTGACTGCATTAGGTCCTGTGTATAAGAGTAGCACAACAAAAAACTATCATTGGCGTACCTCTTTAGTATTAGCAGGCTGTCGGTGGCGTTCGGCTTCCTTCTCAGTCAATATTGCTTCCTCAAAAGGATCCAAATGGAGCTACACACCAAACATGCATCATGTTTACATTCCATCTTACACATCAACCAAAGATAAACTGGATACGATTCTAACAGCAACCAAAGCAAACTGAAGCATGGACTCACTCATTGCAACATACACTTTTCACTAAAAGACACAAAGGATGCAAAAGAAATGTTCCAAGAACATGTTGGCAAGGTTTGTTGAAACCTTTGGTTTGTAAAACCCACAAACAGAGTGGTATACTCCTCTTGATTGGGTGTTATGGAGGAACTCATCATGGGCATGAAAAATCTACCAGGGGAACAGAACTGCAACATGTGTTCCAGGGCAGCTGAGACATACTGGGCACTGTCCCATCATGCCATATATAATCTGTGCCCTACGATTTAACCCTAGCCAGACTCTGTGCATAACCTTGAACTGGATTGTCAGCCAAATACCTGAGGTTGGACTTCCATACTGCCTCCCACAATGATGAGGCCTGTGTCACCATGCTTTAGTGTGTAATTGCTTATTGATATTGCCACTTCTTTGTGATGAGATCCATGGGGAAACTCATCCTGCAATTGCAACATGAAGTTTTCAAGACCCCAAATGTCTGTCAGAAAGCAAAGATGTCCTGAACTTAGTTTCAAGAGCTGAGACAAAACACATGGATGTTCTTCATCGTGAGTTTTGTAAGCATGAACCCACCTGCACGTCATCTTCCCACAACTTTTTCAGATTATGATCAAAGCACATAATTGCCCATCCAGCAGTCACAACCACAATGATTTTCTTCCTCCTTTCAGTCCCTTTGTAAACACGCTTCACCTCCCCTGCGGCTATAGCTACTGGCCTCCTCCCAGTCCCAACCCTAACATTCTGTGGAAGAAGTGAAACTTCTGCCAAAACACGTGCTTCCTCAAAGCCTTGATTTGCACTTGTCCAACGGGGCTCCAGCACCTGGGAAAGAGATTCGTACAGAAAAAGGTGGGTAGCTTTTCAACAGCCAACCACCTTGCAGCTGTGAAGTCAAGTGCACTTCTGTTTGGTAACAATCCATGGTGCACATAAGAGCTTCATAATGCCATGTGGGGTATAGCACTAGTGGGGACTTTCACAACATACATTAGACTTGCAGCAACTGGAGCAATAACATCCCTTTGGTAGCTTCTGAGAATTGGTTCTTTACTTTAGACAACAAAACTAAGAGTAGCTTGAGTAGAAGAGGTCACCTGCAATTTGTTGTGGGTTGCTACAAGGACTTCGGATTTTCCATCACCGTTCAAATCAGCTATCAATGGTTGTGGCAACTGCTGAGATTCATGCCGTATGGGATTTGAGTCATCGATAACATGAAACCATGCCTCTCTGTATGAAAAATTTCCTTCATTCTGCACCCCACAGGAAGATTCATGAAGTGGTTACAATCAAATCTGACCACTACATGCATTACATGAATTGAGAGCAACCAATGGGAGCCAGCATCACAGAATCTGTTAATCCACAGACCCTATTGCATTGCTAGCTGTGATTGCATAAATCCTCTGAGATGATGATCTTAATGTTAGGTTTCTTTCCTTCGGAGATAAAAAGAAACTCCTAATTTTCTAAAAGGATTCTACTCAGCCTTGAACAAATCTCACAACATCATTGGAATGTGTAGCAAGTAGCTTGACCCAAGTGAGGAATCACAAAATACTTACAAAATCCCTAAAATCATATCCATGAGATGGCAGAGAGATTTCCTCCCAAAAAAAAAAAAGGCTTTGAAGGTAAAACCAATCTATTAGTTCCAGCAAAAACAACACTGAAACCACAAGAACGAGTGCGGTAATGAATGTCACTCTCATACAAGTGTGTCAAAGCCATCATCACCTTGATCATAAACAAACAGTGACGAGCAACAGCTGCCATGACACCAAAAAACCCTAAAAAAACCACCAGGGTATCGAAACTTGTTGCTGAGCTCACGGGAAAAGAAATAAGGTGTCAGAAAGAAAGAAGAAAAAAACACACGATCAAGGAAACATATTGAAACAAAGGGGGAGTTGGTTCCACAATTTACTTACTTGTAGCGAGAAAAAGATGGCGAACGCCGCTAGCATAAGAATACCCAAGTCCCTTTTCCTCATGGCGTCGGAAGAGCGTGCGGCTGGCTGGGGACACCAGTGGTTTGGGAGATCTCAACACGACAAAACAAACAAAAAAAAAAAACCAAACCAAACCAAACCAAACCAAACAACACAAGAGCTCGGGATTGCAAGGTTGAACTTGTACCCAAGAATTAGGGTTTGTTAGGGTTTGTGCCCCTTGAATATTAACATCTCTGAGTAAAACGTGAGGATTACTTATTAGGCAGTTTTTTTTTTCCTAAATAATTTATATATTCTAAATATTATAATAAATATTTATTTAAGATATTTTATTGAAATTTAAAAATAAAAATAAATTTTAGTAAGTCTATGAAAATTAATTTTAATTAAATCCTTACTAACACATAGTTATGTTGTATAACTAAAGTCCCACACAATATCCCAATTATCATTAAAAAAAAACCTTTGAAAAATGCAAGAGATGAATTCACATTTTTGAGATGAAGATGTTGCACACATTTCAAATGTAATTTTAATGTGGGTTACATGCATTTAGGGAGTTCATCACATGCATCTAAGGACTTTGTTCAATGGAATCACTCATGTAAAAAAAAAACATATACATATTTTCTTGTGAACACTTTCACAATTTAAAAAAACACATAAGTTTATTATGGTGTAAGTTTATAATACAAAAGGCTTATCCCAAGACTTAACACAAAATAATAATATGAAATTATGAAAAATAAAATAAAAAATCCAAGTCCTCACCCACAACTCATTATATATTCTAAAAAAAAACAAATGGGTTATTGTTTTCATTCATGTCTACTAACCATTCACATTCATTCACAACAAACCATTAACATTATGCTACATGTTATCACCTTCTATGAACAAGTTATTTAGTTATTGATAATCTTTGTCATTAAAATTTAATATAAAATTTAATTTTAAATATTTTAAACCTAAAATAATTAATTAATTAAATTCCTCCCCTTAGCAATGAGGTTATAATACCATGACTAAAATCCCAAAATCTATTTAAATTATTTCTAAACATTATAAATATCCCATGCTTACACTAAAATAAAGTCCTTGAGTTTAAATCTAACAATTTTCAAACTTAATATGGTCACTAAGAGGCCTCACTCAAAAAGGTGATTTTATTTTACTAACTGGTAATAATATATCAGATATATTTATCCATTACTTATCCATTTCCTCATTCACCCTGCCTTTTACTTCATAACCTTTTGCCATTCACATGCCAAAACCCTTTCTACTTCATATGCTTGCAAAGGCCTACTCCCACATGCTTGCTTCGAGTTTTTGGGCCTCTAGTTTCAAGAGTGTATTCCTAAAAAATAGGGTAAACCCTGGGGAGCAAGCCTTCCTCTCTATGCAAAGCACTTGGAAACTTTTTAAAAATGTATTTGAGGTGCACCTTATATTCATGAATATCTATCCTAGAAAGAAGGATATTAGAGAAATCCTGAAAGTCACCCAATCTTCACCCTATCTTTAGGCTTTTTTTTAACCCCCAAACCCCTCTTTCAGTGGTATTCACAAACTAAAGAAATTTTATTCAATCTGGGTATGAAATGCTGAAATTCAGCAATTAATGCACAAGGTTCGAGAGTAATTATAGTAGGTGTACAGGTAGGAGTAGTGAAAATATATGTAACAACAACAGTGGAGGTGCCAATGAAAAAGGAAAGACAATATGAAACTCACTTACCACCAAAATTGATGGTTTTATGAGTTTCAGCCCTTGTCGAATGCTAATGTACTTTTTTACAAGTTTTTAAAAAAATCACCCCTTTATAACCAAATTCAAAGTTCTAGTGCTGTCTTTCCCTTGTTTTATGGATATTGTTTTTACACCTATTCAATAAGAGTGGAAAGGAAATTATGTGTGCTTATAAGTGTAAGATCTCTCCCAACTATTAAAGGAGAAGGTTTAAGAATCTTTTCCCTCCTATGCTTTGTGATCTACATATTTTTAAGTTCATGACAATGTTCATCTTTTATTTTACAACAGGTAAAGCCCATGGGTGGCAACTTTCTTTTATTGTTGGCGAAATTTTGCCAAGAAAAAAATTTCAAATTCAAAATTAAAAATGAAATGATTTTGGAGGTTTTCAATTGCTAGAAATGAAGAAAATTTAGCTAAAAAAATACCTAGTTTATGTATTTAGATTGCAATGTATAACAAAAAAATATAAAAACATGATTTAATATTTATATTTCATATTTAAGTTATAATCAGATTTGGCTAAATCTTCTTAAAGATGATCTCCACTTTTTTTTACATTGACTTATGGATGATGACCACTTTGGTTAACAAATGAAAAAAAGAAAAGACATTGATGGGTGGGGAACATTCCCAAAATGTGGGATGGACTCACTTTCGCTTCATCTTAGACCCTTTTAATTGGGCTTTACCATAAATCATAGTGCCTTGGGAGCTTTGACATTAAGAACATCTCTAGCATTGGCTAGGCAATTGACCCTCTACATTAGTAGTGGGGGCAATTTTGGAGGAAGCAATGCATAATGTAAGGACAAAACTTTGTGCCACCCAAACCTTGTCCTTGGCACTTTAGGGCTTGAATGTTGTCTCTTCCCCCTTGAGGCTAAAAAATGAATCCAATGTGTCTTTGTGATCATCTTTTTTTATTGAGGTTATGGTTCTTATTTGCTTTGTATCTCTTATTGAAACTTTGCATTGTTTGACTTTTTTCGTGTTGTAATTGTAAAGCAATGGCAAAAGAATCTTCACGATTGGATGCAAGTTGAACTTGAAGTTGATGAAGATGAATGATTGATTTTTATTGTTGCACCTAACATTCAATTTGAAAGGAGAAGCAAGCACGGAGGTAGTCATGTAGGTTATAGTGCAATTGTTTTGAAAAAACCAAAACTTTGAGCATGATCACATATGGCAATATTATTTTTGTGATGAACCAATTTATGATGACCACTTCTTCAAGTATGTCATAAGATGAGGCATGGCTTATTTCCATGCATTATGGATTTTGGTTCTCATGATTTTTATTTTCAACAAAAGAATAATTTTTGTGGCATTTCAAATCTCTTTTCAATTTAGAAATGTAATGTTTCAATGATGATGTTGGCTTATCATGGTGTGGTTATTGATGGGTGTGATGAGTATTACAAGTTGGGAAATTTGACTACAATGGAGGCACTAAATAATTATGCCAAGTTGTGAGAGAGTGTTTTGAGGTAAGGTGCCTTCGATAGCCAAACAAGGCAACCATTGACAAGTAGCTCTAGATCAATTGTGATGATATCTTTCCCATGATGTTTGTTACCCTAAATTCTATGCATTATGTGTGAAAAAAATTGTCTAATTTCTTGGTGGTATCAATTCAATGACAAAAATAAAAACAACATAATCCTTGAAACAATTATAAATTAGAGTTTGTGATTTTGGCATGCATTTTTTGGTCTTTTTAAGGAGAATAACAAATCAAATGTATTTGATTGTAATCCTTTTGTTGTTAATTTCTTATGAGATGTTGGATCAAATGTCACATTCATGGACAATGGCAATGGGTATGTTTGGTACTATATACTCGTTAGTGCAATATATCCATGTTACTTCATTTTTTTGCAAACCATTCATGAACCCCAAGGGGAAAAAAATCTCACCTTGTTGTTAAATTGGAATTTTGCATTTGGGGTGTTGCAAAATTTGCTTTCACATTAGTGCAAATCCATTTCGATTATGGGACCAAGAGATCATTTTGGACATTCTTATGATTAGCTTATTGTTTCACAACATGATTCTATAGGATGGGTGTAATGAAGATTTAAACAATTTTGAACCAGACAAAGATACTCAAATTAAATGTAGATTATTTTTTGTTAATCTCACACACATAAAAAAATAAAAGTTGCGTCACTGATTGATTGAAGAATGACTTCATTGAACACTTGTGGGAATACATGAAAATACATAAGCTTTTTTAATTGCTCCTTTTGGAATGCTTGTTGTAGTTTTTTCCTTTTTTAGTCCATGAAGTTTGTCATGTGCATAGTTTCAAAGTGTTCCATCCCCCCATTAGTGGTTACCCCTTTAGTGGTCGAGTTTGGTCTTTTTTTTTGAGTTACAATTGTTATTGGAAGTGGAATTGAAGTAACTTTGTTATAAGTGGAGTTGTAGGTGGAGTTGTAAGTGCGATAAACACCAAAGGGGCAAAACGAGCTCCCAATTTTTGTAGCTCCTTGCTATGATGCAACTAAAAATATTCTTTCACTTTGGGCAAGACAAATTGTTTATTTGGCAACATAAGCAATTACATTATGCTCACATCTTTTATAATCATCACCTTTTTTTTAGAGTTGTAACTACGACTTGTGATGTGCACACTTGAATTTGCATGGTGTTTTCATTCCATTTACTTGTTTTGCCTTGTTTGCTCCTTGTGGTTGTTTTATAGGTGTGTTGGCCATGATGTCCTTAGCTTCAACCTCCTAGTTGTTCTCATACAATGGAACAAATTATTCTTTGTCTTGCCTTTGATATCACTTGCACGTTATTTTGTTAGCGGTGATTTTTTCTTATCATCTTACATGTTTGCTCACCTGGGCACATTCTTTAGCACAAGCTAACAACTATTGAAGGTGAGGTTGGTGTGCTTTGGGTGCTTTAGTTTGTAAAATTCCAATGCCTTTTGTAGAGTTTCTTTTTGGAAGTTCCCAAATTCATTCAATACAACCACGACCTTATAACAAGTGCAAAATTTCATGACATCATGTTTTTATCATTTCCCATTTTATTTCACACAATCTTGCAAATCTCTTTGTGAATTCAATAGATTGTTTTTTGTTGTAGCCTTCACACATTTTATCCAAGAATTTGTTGTTTTTCTTACCATTCTTGGTCTTTGGGTCTTGAGTGACTTATACGAAGTTACAACAAAGTTGTTTTCTTTGATATTTTTTTCCCTTTTCATTCTAAGAGCTTGTGAATAATGAACCAAAACTCCTAATGATGCCATAGATGCTTGTGCAAAGGTCATTTGCATCACAAAATGTGTTTGACAATCAATTTGTTATTCCTATATTGTTAGACAATTTGTTGGAGAAAAAGAAAGATTTTCACTAGGGCCATGTTGATTTATAAACCTAAAATGAACATTGGTGGGGATATGTGAAATGGTCATTAAGTGTTAAATTGCCATTAATGACTATTTGTTCAAGGTTTTGTCCATCCCATTGGAAATGGTTTAGTTATGTTACTTTTTCACAAAATATTTTTTGGAAAAAAAATGGAGAATATTTTGAAGTATTTTAGAGTGTTCAATTTTTTGACCCAAAAATATTCAAAACTAATTAATTATTCAAGAAACATGTGTTAAAATTGCCCTTGTGCTACAAGGTTTGAAATGTTTTTTTGTGGTGGCTCTTAATATTCCCAAATTGGATGACATTTTTTGCTTTTTGGTGTGATCAATGCACAACATTCCATTTTTATTTTGTGTGTGTGTGTGTGTGTGTGTGTGTGCGAGAATGGCTAAACATGGCTATAGCTAATCTGACACCATCTCTGTAATGTATCTCATCCTCAAGAGCATTAAGTGGCTAAACATGGCTATAGCTAATCTGACACCATCTCTGTAATGTATCTCATCCTCAAGAGCATTAAGTGGCTAAACCTGGCTATAGATGATGGGGTACCCACCGTTAACGAACGAACTTCCCATGCCATCGCCCGCCCGCCCGCCCGCTCCCGAATTCGCGACTTCCTTGCCGCAATTGGCGGTGTCGCTGTTCCGCGGAGAACCCGCGAAGAGGACCCCGGAAGAAGATTACCGAGTCACGCAATCTGGAGCAAGAAAGACAATCGATCGATCGATCGATCATTACATCTGTGTGCCGGTGTGAAGGTCATCATCAGATCATTCGTGACGGTTTTTTTTTTAAAAAAAAATTTCCTTTTTTTTTTCCGAGTGAGCGATTGATTGATGCAAGGATCTTCCATCGCTTTTTTGTGTTTTTTGCAATGGCAAAAGGAGAAGCGCGCAAGCGCGCGCGCGCACAGGAGTACATGTAAGTTTCTTCATGGTTTTTGAAATTTTCTGTCCACAGGATTTTTTTTGCAAGAGTGGTGTGTTGTTGTTGTTTTTGTTGTTGAAGAGTGAGTGCATGCATGCATGCAATGCACAAATGATGCAAGATTTACGTTTCCTTCGTGCTATGCATGTTTTGGTGGTTGCAGACGATGATCTACATGCAATGTCGTTTTTTTGTTTTGAAGCTCGAGGAGGTTGAGGTTAGGTTGAGGTTTTAGTAGACCGGGGGGCCGGAGGACGGGATGGCACGGACAGAAGTTAGACTTCGTTCACATTGTCCCTCGGGACGAAAGCTTCGGGTGGCTCCTCGAAAGCGGGTAATAAGTCAGAAATCGGTACCATCGGTACAGCTAGAGCCATGGAGTCCACACGTCCTGGCGGACGAGCGATCTGATACCGAGAATTGCCCACCGACTTTGGACTACAATGTGATAGAGGAGATCGCTGATGGAGTTGAGAAGATGATTCTTGGTTGGAGTCAGCCTAATAATCAACAAGAAGATCCGGCAGTAATAACAACAACAACAGGAGGAGAAAAATCTACACAAGGCTGTGCCATTACTGCCTCGTTTGCTGACGAAAGCTCGACGGCAGCCTCAAAAGCTCTTTCTCATGCCACAAGAATTTTGCAGCGTGATGACCAGGTTCGTCTTTCTTGAACAAACTACTGGATGCATGCAGCTTCCCCTCTTCATTAGTGTGCAAGTGATTGTAGATCATTATTCTACTTCTACAGATTCTCTCAAACCTACTGCAGGCCAGGCACTGGGTTCAAAACTCTGTTCTAAGTGTGACTGGGAAGAGGCTTCCTTGAAGTCCTTGATTGGAAGAATTGAGCCAATTTTGTAACCCTTATCATAGGGCCATTAGAGGGTTCAAGGTCTGGATTTGAGGGCCCAGCTGGCTGAGGGCGATAGAAAAGGGCTGGTAGCTCATAAGAGTTAATGCAAAGGGGGCAATGAATGATGCACACCATATCTGTCTCACATCTCAGCAGACATAATTTCATTCTTCTGCAGAGGATTCTTGATTTATACCCATGTGATGTGGATGTCAGGTGGGACATTTTGGTGCAGCATACAATATAAGCAAGAGTGAAAGCTCTGAGAGCTTCCACAACAGCTCAATTCAGATCCAGCAACAGTGTGGTGGGAGTGCAATTGCTGCTAAAATTCCAGGAGAATCTATCACTGCTGAGATTTCTTTGAATGGAAACTGCAAAGGTGCTGGCATGGAAGGTGCCATTGGTGAAATTGTCAGCACGGCTGTCAAGAACAGGTTTCTTTCAATGTATAAAAACTCTGTTCATTAAGTCTTGTTTTTGGAGGTCTTGTGTTTCTGGAGGAAGAGTATTTGGATTAGATCCAATGTCTGCACACTGACCATGGATGCAATGGGATGAGAGGTGATTGATTCCTGAAGTTGTCATTGACAAGCATGACCATGGATGCAATAGATGAGAGGTGATTGATTCCTTAAGTTGTCATTTACAAGGATGACCTTGTGGAATTTGTTTGGTATTGATCACGTAGAATTTCACAGTTGGCCTGTATGTGGATATTTGCAATGAATTGGTTTTTGTAATTGCAGCAGGACTATGATGACTGGAGACAACAAAGGGTCAGAGAAGACAGTGACAAAGACAGCAACGTATTGGTACATGGAAGCAAGCAACAAAGGGACAGGAAACAGAATGCAAGTGTGTGCAGAGGAAGAGGAAGAAGAAGAAGAAGAAGAAGGGTATGAGACTCTGGGAAAGAGCCTTGATATCCAGAGAATCAGAGAGGAGAGTGGGGAAAATTCTATAACTCCTAAATCAGCAATCCCTCCAAACATTCTCATCAGGACAGTTGATCAAGGCATCAGTGAAAAACCGAGTATGAGGCTAAGTGGTGTGTTGAACAAAGCCTCTTCCCCTGCCCCACCTGCAGGGAAGAAACTCCAGAGCACTCAAGTGGGTATAAAACCAAAGCTTCACCTATCCATGAGCAAGAAGACAAAGCGGCTCCAAACAACTCAGGTTATGCAACCTCAAGGTCTTCCACCTCCACAGCAGACAAAATCAGAGTCCTCTGTGTCTCACCCAGGATGCTTCTCTGGTGAAGGGGAGTCAATGAAGAGTGACAGAAGTGAGTTGCAAGTTCTGGAGAGCCATGACCAGTCAGACTGCAGTGGGAATATGCTCTTGGTCCATGATTCGAGGCATGATACATCCTATCAGTCCTGTAATTGCTGTGCTCAAGATCTTGTAAAAGCAGTGGAAACAGGTGAATGTTCCAACCATCAGGATGATCAAATCTCCATTCTTGTATTTGGAATGTACTTTCACAATTTGTAATGAGAGACTGAGGATGTAGAATATGTGGCATGGAGGTGGGTAGGATCATTGGGTAAAAAGATGGCAGAAACAGAAGGTATAGCTGATGATGATGCACTGGAGCAAAAAATGGCTTCTCTCACCAAATCCCATCCACTCTCTGTTATGAAGGTACCCCTCTCCATACCAAGCACACATTTTGTCCACAGAAGTAGTAAATTGTGCACAGTGGCAGAAAGAAACAGCAAGAAGTCCAGCCAATTTGGGTTGGTAAGCTTTTTAACATTCAGGTTTGAAGCAACCACTTTTTCCCTCCCTTTGATTACAATATCCAGGGTTCTCTCTAAATTTTTGTCTCTTGTGGAAGGAAATGGATGCGGGAGCCCTAGGGCAGCAGGGCAGCAAGGATGTTGAAGACCTTCAGATTGCACTTCTAGAATGTGCCATGGAGTATGAGATCAAGGTTTCTCCCTTTTCAAGTTTGGAAGTGAATAATTTAGAGTTTGCATCATCCATGCAGAAGATTCCAGTTCTAGCTTGTCTTGCAATTTCAAGACCAGTTCTGCTGCTGTGCAGCATAAGAGCTTTGGTCAACCCTTCTAGTTGCCCAAAGATGTCTTGTTTGACCCATGAGATTAATATGGTGCAGACAATTGAGATGAAAATGAGGTTGAAGACAATTGGATCACAACAATCCAGTAAGTCCACACAGCTAAGGCTCGAGTCAGGGTTGAGTAGCATCTTATGCTCCAGCAAATCCAGTGACATAGTTCTTGTGGTAACAACTGCAACCTTTCTTGGAGCTCTTTCTCATGCACTTAGCCTGTGACCAAAACTATTGAAAGGTAGCATATTGTTGTCCCATGTTATTCTGTGACATAAGAACCTGTTGATGGAGAGGTCCCACATATGTGAGAAAGTTCCCAAATTCTTGTTAAATCCTACATACTAGAGGGTTTTTAAAAGACACTTGTATGTTTGAAAGAGATACTTTTGGGAGGTGTAGGGAGCATCAGAGTCACAGAGGGCAGAGATTTTAAAGAGGCAAATGTTCAAGCTACAGCACCAGAAAAGTGCTCTAGCCAAGGATGTGGGTCAACTCAAGAAAAGAGAGAAGTTTTCCCCTGTACCCAACCTTCATTTTCCCAGCTCCTGCTAATTCAATTATATGCTCAAGTAATTGTTTATTAAGATGTCTGACAAGTTTCAGCAGTCAACTTTCTGTAATGCAAAAGTTGGACAAGAGCATGTTTTGTGTCCACACAATGCCCAGAAGTCATTCAAGAGTGAGAGAGAAATGTTTGGAATCGTTGAGCAGGAGCAGGGGCAGTGTGTGGGTCACAGGCAGTTTGAGCTTCAGAGGAGAAACCTTGATGATGCACTGCAGAGGGTCAACAGGCTTGAAGGGTAAGTTTTCATTTTAATATTTCCTTTTGACTTCTTTGAATAATTCGAAGTATATAAACTAATAATGTAGGCCACTGACACTCTTGAAAAGGCACACTTGTGAAGTTTTGGGGGCAACAGTCATGCTACCTGCAAACCATAACCCTCTCACAAAACACCCATATTATGGGGCTTTATTGCAAAAATAGAAGGTAATGGGTGTAGAGACCTAATGAAGAAGGAGGAGGAAGTGCTAGAATGGCAACTGCGGGAGAAGTATGCCAGTGCCCAGCTTCAGCAGGCAGAAATGGCATTGCTAAGGATAGAGGCCAAATTTCCAGAAGCTGTGCAACTTGATCCCTCTCATATTCTGGCGTTACTTCCCACCCTCCGTGATTGGCTTCAGTCCCTTAAGAGGGTTTTCTCTATTGTCTCTTGAATTGGCTCATATTCTGCTTCCTCTGCTTCAAGCCCTGTCTGAATTATTTGTAACCCTACCCCCATTATACTGCTGTTGCTTGATATGTAATAGGCAGTCTCCATCAACTTTCAAATTCTTCTTTAGCTGCTCATGCTCCTGCCCTGTATCCTAAGAGGTTTTGAATTCTTTAGTGCAAGATTTGTGTGATAGAAAGACTGAAATGTGCAGGAGGAAGCAGGGTTTCTAGACACACGGATTCAGATTGAGCAGTCATGCCCACCTGCAGAACTTGATGCAATTGTGTGTAATCTCACTGAAGAGATCCAGGCTTTGCAGGCAGAGCTTGGTAAATTGGTCTACTGCAGCTCGAAGCAAAAGAACTCAGTAGTTGCCCATACCCAACCTTAAAGTGCCTTGATTCTTTGATGTTCTTTTTTGTCTTCAAAAATTTATCAACACTGCTTTTGTTTTCTGATTTTGAGTGGAGCTTCAACATGCCATCTACCTGATTATGGAAGAGTCACTTTTTGCAGCATCAGATTCAGCGAGAGTTCAAGCGCGAGATGCAGATGAAACATGGCAACAGAGGCACTGTGGTCTTGGACCCACCACAACTGCGGCCCTCTGCAAACCGCCGCTTGACTCTTGATGGCACTAACATATCAGTAAACTTGGGTTAATAGACAGCTCAAGATCTGTTTTTGTTTGACAAGAAGATCATGAAACTTGTTAGCTGGCGTCCTAGTTTCTGTAAAGAAACCTGTGTCTGTTCATACATACCATGTTTCAAATATTGTCAGAGTACCAAGAAGAAGCTCTCAACCTTCCATGAATATATATTCAACTCTCCTTGGAGTTTGCACCAGTGTTATGCGGGTATCAGAAATGGCACCAACCCCTGCAAGTTATCACTCTGGTTCTTTAATCTCACAATTTCTGTTCTCAGAAAATCAAAGAAGTGGTTCTTCCATTTTTGGGGGAGAATGGAAGAGTATAACTTCCATTCTCCCCCAAAAAAAGAATTATAATGAAAGAAACTGTCAGAAATGCACAGTTCTTTGCTGGTTCTTTCATGAAACCCACAGGTTCCTCGAGTTTTTGAAATAACTGGAAATGGAGGTTCTTCTTTAATTCTGATTTTCCCTGCAAGAAAAACTTACTTCTGGAACAAGTGAGACAGATACAGGTGAGACCTTCCTTCCTTCCTTCCTTCCTTTCTTGAGCATCCTTCGAAGCACAGGTTGTGCATCATTCTCATAGACCCATTCATTCCGTGGACAATATATATATATTTATATATAGTGTAGGATTCAAAACTAGTCGAGGCTCGCGATTGCTCCAGCTCCTCGATGTTGCTTAGAGATAAGTTTTGAAAAGGGAATGGTCTAAGTATCTGGATTGTGGTGTGCAGCATAGACTCGTGATTTTGATGCTTCTATGAAGCGCGCGTTATTGTGGCTAGCTAGCTTCGGCGAGAGACTAGTTTTTGTGTGAGATTAGTGTCAGTAGTGTGCAGCTGCTCTATTGAATCGTTGACAGCACAACAAGGCAGCTCACAATTTCCATGATGCCAAAGCATGGGTGATCCTTCTGCGTGTGTTTCTAGCCGTATTCAGGACATGATGCAACAAAAAAGCGAAATCAAGAGCGAAATTGAAGCTTCCAAAACCTGCTGGACTGAGGTGCGATCAAGTTGTGATGATGATGCTGATCAACCCACAAACATGGAGATCTTTGAGCGTCTGCAGAATCATCTCAAGTGGGGTCGCCTCTTTCGTCGAGGATATTACTCGTTCCATATGGGTGAGAAGATTGCCGAAGGAGCCCAGGCTGAAACTTTTAACTGCGAGCATGACGAGGGTGCTGTTCCTTGTGTGGAAGGTGTTCAAGCGCCAGTTTCCCTTGCTGGACCTGCAGAGGCAATGGCCCCACGGAATGTTTGAAAATGCAAACTCATGGAGCTATGGAAAGACAACTTTTGTATCATATGGGGCATACTTTTGTTGGATGATGGAAGGTTCGCTATCGAGATGTTGAAATATTGGGGTGATCTACGCAAGTTCATCGATGAGAAGATGCAACAGAACAACAACCAAAGCCCACCTTTCACAAAAGAAGTCGCCAAATTGATCATATGGGACATTTGCAAAGGGGATGCGAAACCTCCACAGGGACGAGATTTTGCACCAAGACCTCAAAGCAGCCAACGTTCTCATTGACAACTCCTTCCGACTACTACATGGTAATATCTTTGACGCTCACAAAAAGAACTTTGCATGTAGGGTCGCGGATTTCGAATGTTCCGTTGGGGTCAAGGGCACGGGTTTTTGGCGAGCTCCTGAGATTCTACTCGCTTTACGTCGAAATGAGGAACTCCCACTCCCACTCGACACTTTCACCAAGGTGGCGGATGTTAACAGCTACGCCATGACCTGTTACGAGGTACTCACGGGACGTAAGCCTTTTGAAGGTCATCCACAGTCTGATTATTCCTGGGTTCTCGATGGAAACAGACCGAAGCTGCCAAACTATATTGATCCTTCGACACAAGCATTGCTGGCTCAATGTTGGCATGATGATCCTTCGCAAAGGCCTACCTTCGAAAGTATACAGAAGCAATTGGAACCCTGGACTAGTAGTGTCAAGACATGGATGGTGGGTTGCAAAGCGGGTCCGACCATTCCTTTTCAGGTTTCTCGAAACATTTTCTTGTATGTTATTGGGTCGCCATAGTTCTTACAAATTGGAATTTCAAAATACCTGGGCTCTAGCATAGTCCTGTGTTGAATCTAGGATATATGGCTGCTTGTAAATAGCGAACTTGTGACCCAGAGTATTGTGGCTCACAGAAACTTAGCTTGGTACTCTTGAAACCTGAAATGGTTTCTTTTCAAGTGATTGTTGTTGCATTGTCGTTTTGGGTTTGATTTTGGGAGTGCTCAAATCATGTAGATGCTTTGTAATTCTTGCCAGCAGAATTTGTCTGATCAATAAATCCTTGTTGTTGCATGTAGCAAGCACATCTAATTTGTTCATGTCAGATTATTGTTATTGTTATTTTTATTGCTACTTGCTAAAAAAACCCATAAGCACCTATTGGAATTACATGCTGATTCATTTAGTGGAATTATACATGACCCTTTTTTTTAACATTCTGATCCATTTAGTGCAGTTATCTGACTTCTTTGTTTATAGCATAATACTAGTTCTGGTTGGTGGGTGCATGTATATAAGGCTTCTAGTTGAAGCTACAAAATAGCACTTGGCTTTATTGAGATATGCATACAATTTGCTTTTTGTTGTGGTGTCGGTGTTTTGCAAAACACTAGGGATAAAATACTTATAAATCAATGGGATTAGTGTGCCTCTCACGTATGTCAAGCCCAAGTGTAAACTTGTTACCCAACTTTCAAATCCGCCTTTCAAATCCAGTTTTTTGTAATTTAGTTGAATTGCCAATGACAATCATTACTCAATTCAATATCTTTTGCACCTTAGGTCTAAAACTTTAAATCCACCTTCATAAAATCCACCTTTTCCCTCTCCCCCCCCCAAGCTTTGAGATTCCAAAACTTGGATGTGCATCTTTTGACTACAACCTTTCTCTTGAACTTGGATGCATCTCTTGATTACAACCTTACACCAAACATTTGGTGAAAACCAATGTTGTTTAGTTCTTGATTTCAAAAGGAACCTTTTAAGTCTAGGTTTTAATTTTTTCTCTTCTTTTTTTAATGGAACCTTTAGTATGGTGTTGAGACGAATTCTTTGGATTTTTAACACTTTCAATTTCAATTATTTTCATTAAAAGATTGAAGCTGGTTCAATTTTAAACCAAGTGCAATTCCATCTCCATTACATACAATTTAACTTTTTTTTTTTTTGGGGCTGTAATATTAGTTTGTTCAGCTAGTGCACACAATTCAAAATAAATATTATATAATATTAATTATGTATAACCAATCAAATGCAATAACTTGTTTAAATTGTATTGCCAAGTTTATTATTATTTTATAAAGTTGTATTTATCTACCGTCAAAATTTCTCCATCACCTTTGAAATTTATGTTGGGAATGATGATGACATTGTTGAATCTACAATGCAAATATGCAAAACAAATTCTTTGTTGCACAACACCACATCGAATACTTTGGAAATGCACCAAAATTTAAAAACACAACCTTACTAAATTGCATCTAATAAACCTTTCCATCAAACTGAGTCATAGTAGGCATCCAGTGATGCATCCCTATGTGACAAAACCCCCAAAAAAAACCTCAACTACCTTAATTGATCATCACAAAAAGATGACAATACATGCTTAAATGAAATTATTCATTAGACACATGAACATAAGATCGTCTATTTCAATAAAGGTTAAAAATGAATGACATTATTAAACATTGAATGGATTGAACTGAATCAAACCCATTGATCCACATATGTTCAAACAGTGAAAACAATCAACACAATGGAAAACAAACCAAGAAGTTTGTTCCATGACCTAATTTATCTCTGCAAAAAGCTACTCTTCCCCTAAAATACTACAATGCGTAATTTGATCACAAGCATCAAAAGAGAAAAATTCAAGAATTTTCGTCTTTTTACATATTCCATATTCCAAAGTACATGCGATTGAACTAGCCCCAGTGATATTAGGATCTGTAATTGACAAACTAAAAGAAAAAAAGGTTAAGCCAGCAATAAAGATTTTACCCATTCATATGTCGCCATTCTAGTGTTAAATCTCTCGCCATTTGACAGAGATGAAACTAACACCCCTACAGCATGCTCATGGAGACAATTCGCAACTTACAGAATCTTGTGGCTTGAGTGTTGTTGGTTCTTCAATGGATTTGCCTGAGATCAAGGCAAGACACGGGACAGGGATATGAGCCATTCAGATAAGTCAAATGATTAGAAATTCCAACCATCTGATATAATCGCAGTCCTCATATACCCAGAAATGCTTCTGCAGCAGAGCAATGGTTCTGCGGATGATTGGTCAACCTATATTTTCCTACTTCAATCTGTCCTCTAAAAGCAGAGCATCCTTCTTCCCAACATGACACATCCAGCAGCACACAAAACACAGTAACTCATGGTAAACACTTACTTTGCACATAGTAGGTCATTAAGTGTGGACATATGAGATATTAGAGGCAACAAGGAAATTCCCTGAATGCAAGAAGCAGGCTATGACACTACTCACAAAGAAAAATCTTTGAAGCTCGCAAATGCACTGCTTTACTAAGGTAAATGCTTGTGAAGTCCTGTATATGTTGTGTTTTGGGGTTAGTGGCATTTATGGTGCAGACACATTCCAACCAGCATTTCCCCCTTCGCTTAACTAGGATGAGAGAGAGAGTTTGTGGCTGTTATGGATTTGCATGCATCTGAGCAGTACATGCTGCACCAAAACACACTAGGAACACACTAGGAACACAGCCCCGACACATCCTAAACTGTGAAGGCACCCTTGCTGTGTTCGTTGCACCTTGTCATCTTCCATACTTCCTGCATACCTGCATACACTTTCCAGCTCTATCAGAGATCATCTACCAAAGTGTATGAATTGTTCAATGCACAGTGACCTCGAAACAAATTTTATAACCTCTTGTGAGCAATTTAACCAAGAAGGATTCCAAACACTATGTGGGGTCTGCACATTTTAGATGCTCTTAGAAGAGCCAGATATGCATGCATGCAGTTAATGAGAAGTAACTGAGTACAGAGTCCTTGGCACTTCACAGCCCCCCACCCTTTCTCCACTAAAAGCCATACTGAGAAACAGATTACTTTGTTTTGAGAACTCAACAGCACATATTGTCTGCCTCCACCATTCACAATTACAATACCAGATACCCACAGGAAATATGGTCAATGTACCTTCAATCTGATCAAGAGAAACGTCACAAACCAGATCATGGAGTGCAGTGCATGTAACAAAATTGAGGGATGTACATGGACATCCCACAGACTCTCATAAGACTTTCTGGATCAATGGAACTGGATGATGAAACAAAAATCAGAGGCAGTGGCAGTTCAATACTTGTGATCCGCTGAAGTTGAAACACTCCCTCTCGGAAGTGAGCTTGGCCTCATGATACACATGGCACTCCTACAGAGTATGATGCCATACCCACTGCTGCTGTTTGTACACACAAGTTACAAACTTGGCACAGTTGGTCTTTGGGCCCTCAACAAACCCTGCTGTGCTTCCTTGAAACTTCTGCCTTCCCGTTGTGGATAATGAAGGTATGCATCAAGCTCTTTGACACGAGACACAGGCATCTTCTGCTTGGTATACTTGACCCATATTGACTCTCTCCACTTCTTTGAGGCTGCACGCCCACCATGCTTCTCAAAAGCCCCCGGGGTCATGGACATTCCTGGATCTCAACAAATCAGCAGGTGAAGCACATTCATGATCAAACTGGTATGAAGCTGCAAGTCAAGATGCAGTAATTTTCTCCAGGCCAAACGCAGCTGAGAAGCAAAGAAGATGGTTATGTAGACCTCCAGGGCATTTTGTAGTCTGCTGGCTAACAATCAGGGGAGAAGGAAAAACCAAAAAAAAGGTCAACGGGCAGGATTTCGCTTGCTAAAAACTCTTGTGCACATCACCAATAATCACCCAGAAAGATCAGTTAGCCTGTAACTGCAGAGTGAAATAATCAAAACAGTTTGCCAAAAACAACAAGAAACAGTTGTAATGACAGGCTTACAGCAAATGAAACCCCATTTAGTGCAGGAAAAATAAAGCTTCTATTTTCTCAATGGCCTTTGTCTCTCAGTAACTCAGTAGTTCCTCCATTGTGGAACTGACACCCAACTCAGGACAGGTGTCATGCTTCCAGCAAAGCAAGGGACAAGGGGCTAGCAATACACACCTTTAGCACAAATGCCCATGGTACAGTGGCAGAAGATCTCAATTACACCTGACTCATATGCTCGCAGAATGCCAGTAGTTTCCTCCCCAAGTTTGTTCGTGACCCCACAATCAAACTCAGTATACTTACCCACTGCCAACCTTGGCTCATCCTCATCTTCTTGTTGCCTCTCATCCACATCTTCTTGCTGTCTCTCATCCTCATCTTCTTCTTGCCTCTCATCCTCATCTTCTTGTTGCCCCTCATCCTCTTCAGCATCTCCTTCATAGTTGTGTAAAGCCTGGTCTCTACCACTTACTCCCAACTGAGCTGCAAACACATTTTTCCTCACAGCCATGCATGAATCTTGGCTGTCAAAATCACTTTCTGTCTCCTCATCCTCATCATCAGTCTCAGTACCACTTGTGCTCTTTTTCCCACTCAAATTTCCCTCACTCTCCTTCTCTTCCTTGACATCCTCTTCTTCATCCTGGAAAACTTCCACTTCACCTCGCTTGCCAGCTTCCACCATCCCTGCTTCTTCCTTGTCAGACTTCTTATCACTCACAGAGACCCATGGAGAGGCACTTTGGCCCTTCAGCTTTCTGGGGAAAAAATCAATGGTGCCATGAGGGTTCCTAGACAACCTTCCCAGCTCTGCCTGAGGTCCTACACCTCCTCTTTCCAGTAGCTCCTTCTCAACATCAGCCAATCGCTTGCTCTTCTCCACAGATTCTCTCCCTCCTTCCATCAGATCAAAAACCTCAGGCCCTCTCTTGCGCTTCAATTGAGATTCCCCTGTCCCTTTCTTTTTTAGGGCAAGTGGAACCTCAGGACAATGTTGAGAACTCAGCCCACTCTTAGAACACAAGCGTTTAATCACCCTGTTTCCCAAAGAAGGCCTCTTGAGATTTTTTGAAGCTGGAAGCAACCCCAAAGGTCGAAGCAGCCCCTCATCCATGGAACTATCAGCAACAGACTGATGGTTGTGGGTCATTGATAAAGAACGCATCACTTCCACAGCCACATCTTCTCCCACCTCAGGTGAAACACATACAGCTGCTTTATGCCTTTTCAGAAGAGCAAGAGGAGTGTCTGAAATCTTGGAACTGGCCTTATTATACACAGATTGGCAGTTTGCACACCTCCTGCTCTTGCACAACATCATGCAACCCATCTGTCAAACTTCTTGTACACTCTTAACAGAGGTTTTAAAGATTAAAAGCTGCCAGAAAGCAAGATGCTTCAGAAGCCATGAGAGAACAAGCACCACCAATTGTGAAGAGAAGCAACATTCACAGAAGCACCCTTTTCTGCTCTCCTAATTGTAAGGTTCTAAGTGATGAGATACAATCGAGCAGCCCAAAAAGAATAAAAACCAACCATCCCAGACCCTGGTGCAGAGCTTTAAAGAAGAATCTGAGTGGAGTCCAAGTGACAGTGGCTCACATGCTGCCTTGTTGTAGAGTGGAAAGAACCACATGTAGCTCGTCTTGTAGGGCTGCTTTCTCAGATCTCAAGACCTCATTTACTCTGTGTTCTCTTGTCAGAGCATCTTTCAAAGCACCACTGTGTGTTTCCTTCCTTCGAACCAAATCAAACTGGTCCCGCACAAAGTGGCCAATCTGGTCTACAAAACTGAGAAGGGAATCACTGCCCTCTTTCTTCTCAAAAGGAATAAAACCTACTAATACACTAGCAAGCTCCTTATAGACTTCCTGCTGCATCTCTCTCTTCAGAATTTCATGTCTGGGCTCTAGTCTTACTGAATGACTGCAACTTTTCTCAGTCTGGGATGTTGTCTCCCTATCACTGTTAAGGTTGACATCATTTTTCTCTTCCCTTTCATCTCCACTCCTTGCTTCTTGATCTTTTTCCTTGTCTGTCAATGCAGCATAATTCACACCTTGAATTTGACCTAAATTGTCCCTTTTCCTCTGCACACAATGGAATCTAAAGTCTTCATTACTTATGTGTTTGTTTCCATCATCTTGAATCCAAACCTTGTCAAATTTCCAGGATTTGTGTGCCTCTTCATCCTGCATTGTCTCCTTCTGATGATGCGGATGCATTTTCAGTGGATTGACCAAGATGTCTTTCTGGCCTTCAGATTCCACCTCACTAGTTGTTGTCCCTCTCTCTGGCATTCTGTTACCACTTGTCTGAGTGTGCTTCTTGAGCACCTGGCTTCCTCCTCCCTGAGCTAATATGGCCTCCATCCTTTCTGTGCTGAATGTGTCCCTCTTCTCATCAATATCAAAATGTGTTCCATCACCATCAATTTCTCTCTCGCCTTTTCCTAAATCCACTACAACTTGAGATATACTAACCACTTTCCACACGCCCTCTGGATTCTCAGTCTCATTCCAGCACCGCACACTCTGGTTTCCTGCTTCCATGAGAGAAGTTTGCCCCGGTGATGCTAATTCCGCGGTCTGCACTTGCAATTCATGGATACGCTTCAAGATCTCCAATTGCTCCAACACCTGTAAGTAGGAATCATGGAATGAAGGCAAAGCTCCTGCCCCCATTCTTTCACCTTTCCACGACAACATTCAGGGGCGCTAGATTTTCGCACCAAAAAAACAACAACAACAAAAAAAATCACAACATCCTACTTGAAGCAATATTACAAATAAATGTACCCAAGAAAAGGGATTGTAGCCATGTGGAAACCCTAACCAGGAAGAAATCCAACTCACTGGGGCAAGCAAGCAATTGAAGTACCAAACGTGAACCTACCTCGAGAACAAAAACCGAATCATCAAAGGAATCAATCGGTCGGTCAGTCGGTCGGTCGGTCAGTTCACCATACCCTAACACACACGAACTTGAAACGCTCGAACACTTCCGATCTTTAGTCCATCATACATTAAACACATGAGTCTTGAAACCCTGCAACTCAACAACAAACCCTTCAATGCTTCTACTACGCCACCACCACCACCACCACTTCAAAATCAAAGAAAAAAACAAGTAGTGCAAGCGTAAGAAAACGGCACTAAATAGGTGTACCCCTTCCGTCTTCCACCATACAGCAGCGTAATTTTGTGCCATCGTCGAGCTTCTGGCACATTTATCGGTAAAGAAAGAAAGAAACCCCTTTAGGTGCACATGGCTCCTCTACTGCCGCCTCTTCCTCTCTTCCAACGAGAGAAGATCTCGAAATTGCGTCTTTGTGTCTGTGAGAGAGAGAGAGAGAATGGGTCTTACCAAATTGCAGCACCTTCGGCTCCGCAGCATTCCTCACATGCTTCTACTCCCATAAGAATCCGACCCACAACCGCAGGCGATCCCCACGACGACGAATTGCGCGAAAGGATTCGAGTCGAGTCCGCCGGTAACGACGTCTTCTCGCTCGCGCGCTGCGCTGCGATCCGAGACCCGGCTCGCCTCAGCCGACCCGACCCGACCCGACCCCGGTCCCCGGATGCTACGGTCTAGTGTTTTTTTAATTTGTGGCGAAATTTCACAACTTGGCGATTCATTTTTTCCAAAAATGAAAGAAAAAAAAAACTAGAAAGTTTTGTGATTTTTACGGGATTTCTCTCGCCATTTTACGAAATTAAAAAATTGAATTAATCACTTCTACACCTAGGCACTTCTGAGTTCGCCACTTGAAGCAAGCAGACCTTTTGTAAAATTGCCATACAGCCTGCTTAGGACAATCGCCATATTAATGCTAATTAATGCTTGGGGTCCTGGCGAGTGGAGCTACTTGAGGAATTTAAAGGGCAAAAATAAAACCCCTGCTACCCACTAGCTCATTAGGTGGTAGGTGCCTAGTATGTATGTACGTACCTTGGGGGGTGGTTTCAACGCTAATTATATTATTTTTTGAAATGTTTGAAATTTTCAAACAATTTTTCTTTTCACAAAGAAAATTTATTTGTGAAGGAAGAAAAAAAAAGAGAATATATTTTAGAACATTCTGAATTTTTATTTATTTTTGGCATGGATTCATGAATTTAAAATAATTATTTCATGCCTGAATTGTTGAACTTGCCATTTGTACAATGGTATTTTTTATTATATATCATACCTATGACTAATGTTTGACAAATCTTGTGAAAATAATTAATTTAAAAAAAAGGGGACCAATAGCCTTAATCTGAATAATTATTTCAGAATTTCAAACAATAGGAGCTAAGTATGCTAAGTCCACCAAGAACATGGTTTAGTGTTTAATAATTCGGCAATGGATGGGAAAATAAATTGAGGAATTTTTTTTAATGTATTTGAAGAATAATTACATTTTTACATACATTGCATGTAGTCTTGTAATTGGGAATGTAAATTATGCAATTGATCATTAGCATTATTTGAAATATTAGAATTATATAGGAAAAAAAAAAATTTTAAATTTCATGACATCATTGAATGGAAGATGTTGAGCTTTAAAATTGGCACTCATTGGAAACATTTGAAATTGTTTCGAATGAATGCTTCCAATTTTGAAAAAGTTAATGAGAAATTTTCCCCATGAGTGCAGCTAATTGGATTGGAAATTGAATTCTTGTGATGATATGAGAAGGATTACTATCAATTTGTATTTCTGCATTTTTTTTGTTTTATCGATGTCCATTTTTTGTCAATTGTAGAGAATTGTTCATAAATGTGAAAGTTTTTTATTTGTGTATTTATTCCAATTTGTGGATTATGGAAATGTATCCAAATCAATGGTTTTGGATTATTTTTTATATAATTTTGAAAGGTGTCATTTGCACCACTGACAAAACCATCTAATGTTGCATAATTGTTAACACACAATTCCACTAACATATTTTTTTTCAAATAACAAATTTATGATGGAAGCCACTAGTGTGAAATGGTAACATTGATAATTTGAAATGAGGACATGTTTTAGAAATGAATATCTTTTGCAAGAAATTTAAATGTTTCATTACGTCTTTTGTCATATACAATTTTGTGAGATGGTAACATTGATAATTTGAAATGAGAAGGACATCTTTCAAAATCAATATCTTTTGGAAGAAATTTAAATGTTTCATTAAGTGTTTTGTCATATACAATTTTGTTGTGGGCAATGGTTTTAAGGTTTGTGTAGAATAAATGTGGTAATGTGTTATCCATTGGTGGTGGTTTTAAATAGAAATTGTTCATAAAATGTATGTTTTTATTTGTTTGTGAAGCAGTTTAAAACCAATTTACAATATTAATAAAATGAACATCATTTTGTTTCATAATTTTATGCAATTTGTAACAGAACTAATATTTTCATGCAAAAAAATTATTGTTAAAATATTAAATCCAACATTTTTTGATGAAAAAATCCATGAGTCCTAAACTAAAGGCGTTTGATAAAAATCACTAATCATTATTACATCAAAACTACCCATAAATTAGTTATGAACTTGTTTTATTATTCTTAATCTACGATCAATAAATGATAACATTCTATTGGTAATTAAACAAATTTCATCTATAATTAATAAATGTAATTGATCATAATTTTTTATTAAATTATCATTTTTTCATCATTTAATGCTTTGAATTCATTGAAATTTTTGTCTAAAGGAATTGCAAGTGCTAAATGAATGGTCATACCATTAATGTTAAACACAACTTTTCCAATGTATGTTAATTTCATGATTTTTGGTTTTAAAAGGTCAACATTTGGAGTGTTTTTTATATAATATCTTAACATGTTTTGTATTATACACATTAATGTGAAAGTTTTCCCTATTCCTCCACCTTCTATTAAGAAAATATGTAAAGGTCTAAAAAATATTTGTGTTTCTTATGTATAATATCATTTATAATGAATCTTTGTTCATCATTACATTTCTTCATATTTGTTGAAAATTCTTCATATGGAATGTGTTCATCCATTTGTTGAAAAAGATCATGAATTAGTGTTTCATTTTTTTCATTTAAAAAAAAATGTTGAAGAATATTCATATTTTAAATTGTATAGTTCAACTTCTTTGGTATTTGTATATGTGTTTAATTTTGGTTAGTTACTTCAAGATCTATTCCATTAATAATAACATTTTCCCATCCATTTATTTCATGTTTTTTGGAATATTCCTGTTCTTGTGAGTGTAAATTATCCCACTCATCACCATATCATATGAAATATTTGAATTATATATATATATATATATATATATATATATATATTTTTTTTTTTTTTTTTTTTTTTTTTTTTTTTTTTTTTTTTTTTTTTTTTTT
>Ga0116231_10003464_pt1 | contig 32793 bp, 18 predicted proteins | sample S1TSphgellanicum_2_FD_89695 | JGI IMG/M metagenome (GOLD analysis project Ga0116231, IMG submission 89695) | Host-associated microbial communities from peat moss isolated from Minnesota, USA - S1T2_Fd - Sphagnum magellanicum MG | ecosystem: Host-associated > Plants > Peat moss > Unclassified... | reverse complement strand
GGCAAATTTTGTGCCATATATGGCCGAGGCAAGCTCCCAGATGCAGCAGATAGACCTGCAACCCCAGTTCCTGATGCCAAATTTGTGGGATTTACTCTGCCAAGTGGTGCAATCCCACTACTGCCCCGCTGGCTATTAACTTGTGCACCTGAAGGTGTGACTTTGGCAAGGTTCCCTGAAACTGATGGCCATGCTGAAACATGTGCTGCTAGTCCTGGATCCGATCCAGATGCTGAATGTGCATTTCCAGCATTTGCAATTTTGCTGGGCACTTCGCTCAAACCCAGGGTCAATGAGTGAGAGCTTGCTGGACCAATGTTTGGTGTGTCCTTGTCCAGGGACCTATGTTGCATTTCCTGCAACTGGGCTTGTGATGGAACTGAGTTTGGCAGATCAGATGTGGTAGTGGAAGATGAGGGGAGTGAAACAGGTGCAGGTGTGAAGGGGATACTATCTCTTATTACTGCTGTACTAGTGTCAGCAGATGATGGTGGATCATGCAATGAAGGGGTTTTGGCTGGAACATCGTCGGTGTCCATGTTAGTTGTAGTATCTGCATCTTTTGCCTCCACATGATCTATCTCCATCTCATTTGGCTGCAAGCAAAATGCTAAGTCTCAAAATTGTAGTAAATTGAAACAGAAACTCCTCAAAACCCTAAACTCCAATATGATCAGTTAGTTGCAGACCAGCAGCAAGGTATAGCAGACTCCCTAGCCCTTAACTCACCTCCTCATGAACTTCATTTGATTCTTCCACATTCTTTTCCTCTTCATCCCCATATACTACTTCTTCATCCTGCACACATGTGGTTTAGCAGCATCCAAGGTTCACAGTCAGTTTCTCCCATGCAAAGATAATAGAACCCTACAGTATAGAGACACTGAAGTTGAATTGCTAGAAAGCAAGGTGCACCATGGTCATTTTGTCGTCAATGTGTCAGGAATCCTAACCATGCATGGTAAACCTGGAGAGACTGCAGCAGCCCCTTCATCTGCAGCCCTGTCATCTCGAGCCACTTCTTCCTCCACATGATGGTTAGGAGTCAATCTCACTGGAGCCAACTGTGGAAGTCTCCTGCAATGAACAATCCCAGCAGGGCAATGCATTTCAGGCTTACTTTATACAGGAGCTTCTGCTTGTCAACAGAAAGTGAAACATGAATGGAGGATGGCCAGGAGAAGTATAGTAACGGTGACAACCTTGGAAATGCAGGCTCACTGGAAGCCAGGGCACGGTGGTTGGCATGGTGCTCAAATCCCTCAGAGTCAGAGTCAGAGTCAGAGAATTCACCATCCCATGTCTGGCCCTTGTCCCTTATGTCAAGTTCTTCATCCTCCTGAATTTCTCACAGAGACGGCAATAGAAATTCAAATTCACAAAACCTTTTATTCCTAAGCCCTCATGAAGACCATGGAATGAAGTCCTGCAAATGTGCCTCATGTTTCAGCATATTTTCTCATGTATGAAAGTCCACCCACTTACCATTTCATGAAGCTCTGTGTCTGGAGGTCGCTCAGTGAAAGGTATGCTGGGTACATGCTGCAGCTTTGACAAATTTTCCAAGATCTTTGACCTGCTCATGGCAAGAAGACAAAAATTTTACCATATTTGTGATTATGCTGTCAACCACAAATCACACAACACAATGCTGATATTGTGTCCTATTTATTGCCCAAACTGAATATGCTCTTGAAAGAGTGACAAACACAAAGAAAAGTTGGTTGCATACCTCAAGTTGTTGAGATTCCTTTTAGAGTTTTGGTTTGCCATGTTGCTGGGTGTGACATGGAGAGTAAAGTCAGGCCCAAAGTACTCATAGTATTCATGACTTGGCAGTTTGTCATCTAGCTCCTCCCCGACTGCCACTGCAGTCTGTATTCCCTCCAACACCAGCCAAATCAAAACAATTCAAGTCAAAGCCAGTCACTATATGCCTATCAGAAATTAATTTCTTGTCTCTACATGCCTATCCATCATTTTCATTTCCTTGCTGGATTCACACAATGCACATGAACTGAAAGTTAGTGATTTCCAGGCTAGGGCCTAGGGTTTAAGTCATACAGGTGACAACACTCTCCAAGAAAACACAACAAACATGCCATCTCAAGAGACAAAGATGGGTGACACAGAAATCCAACCTCATAGCACCAGCAGCGAGCCACATTGCGGATGGTGTACCCACCACCTCCGACAAGTAGCAAGGGAACATTGAATGACCGCATGAAGCGCACACACTCTGCATGACCCTTAACGGACAAATTGAAACAGCCGAGGCGATCACCTGACAGGGAGTCAGCCCCACACTGCAAAACCACTGCTCCAGGTTGATAAACCTCCATGACTTTTGACATGATGGGTTTGAAGAGTGACTGGTAGCTCTCATCATCAACCCCATCATTTAGTGGCACATTCAGAGAGTAATATTTTCCCAGCCCATAGCCAATGTCTTTGACATCCCCAGTTCCAGGAAAATAGTCTCCAAACTTATGAAAGGACACTGTCATGACACGATCTGTGGTGTAGAAAGCTTCCTCTACTCCATCTCCATGATGTATGTCGATGTCAATATACAAAACCCGCTGCAGATAATCCAAATCCACCAGTTTTTTCCATTATGCCACCATAAGAAGAGTTTGACCTAGATAAAAGAAAGTTTGTTGCCAACAATACATATCGATGATTACACAACTTCATGAAGGTCATAAGTTGCTTGGGTTGCTTCTTTAGAAGGGACTTCTTCCTGCTTAGGAATGCATTTGATGAAAGCAGTTCTATCCATTGGGTAAGAATTGAAGTGGACAAAGAGATGAAATACATGGCCACTTCTACACACACATGTACAAACAGACCTAGAAAAAATAAAATCTACATTTACATCAGCTGCTCTGGTTGCTTCTTCATCAGATAGTGCTTTGATGTTACTCCAGAATGTTTTTTCAGAAAAAAGTTCACTCCTGGAAGCTCCACATGCATCCACACACTTTGGAGAGAAGGGGATCAGCAGCAACTGTAGAACCAAACTTACCATGTGAAACTTGAGAAGTTCAAGTATTGCGAGCACAATGTCATTCACATAACAGAATCCCGAAGCCTCACATTTTTTAGCATGGTGCAATCCACCAGCCCAGTTGATGGCAATGTCTGAATGGCCATGGTTGAGCTTCACAGCTCCCCCAACTGAACCACCAGCATATGTCTGACAGAAAGTGTAGAGCCCATCAAACACAGGGCAATCCTCACCAACATTGAACCTCTTCAGTGCCTTCTGCTGCTCTTGCTGCGTCTCTGGAGTCACAGCCCTAAGAAATGCCACATAGTCATCTGCATGGAATCGGCAGAGGTCTCGATCCCGTGCTAAAAAGGGCCTCAAAACCTCCATCTTGTGGTGCAATCCATAATTGACCAAAAGGGCGTGTGCCATGCGTATCCTGTGAGGCTTCATAGGATGCCCTTGGCCATAATAATAGTTCCCTACTTCCGGGTCATAGAAATATGCCACCCTTCTCTTCCCCTCTGGCCCTGTGGCCTTGAGAGAGTTTCCCCCAGTCTCCATCTCCACAAGGAGAACCAGATCTCTGTTTTCCTTGCAGCAGCTTCAATAATACACTCTCCACAACATAATCATCTTCTGTTTCTTCTCTCTATCATCAAATCCAGCATTCCATAGCCCCCCAATACCCAAAACCCAAATGTCACAAGAAACCACAAATACAAAATATTCTAAGTTGAAAAGGAATAAAAAAACAGCATTCCGTAGCCTCCTCAATACCCAAAACCCAAATGTCACAAGAAACCCACAAAAACCCAAAATTCTATGTTGGCAAAACAAACCCCCTAACACCCAAATTTCCACCTTCCAAGCTCCCTCAAGTCCACCCCTGCTCTCCCCCCCCCCTTCTCCCTCTTCCCCCCAGCTTCCAAGTTTTCCTTAGCACCCAAGTTCTCGAAAACCGATTTCTCCTCAAAAAAAAATCTAAACTCGTTTCTTCATCCAACTCTTCAGATTAAAAGAGTCCCGCAATAACACCAAAAAAAAAAGGAGGAGAAGAAAAACCAGAAATGACTACCTACCTACCAACAGAGAGTGCAAGCAAGCAAATAAATATATAAAAACCAAACCAGCCCTGTTCCGTTTGTATGCAATGTTGGGAGCAACAACAGCAGCAACAACAATAACAAAGCGGAAGGTTTTCCAACAAACTCCCGAAAGATGATGGATGGATACTTACTTCATAAAAACCAAAAGACTTAGAGATCTCTGAAGCAAAATAAAAGAAGAAGAAGAAAAAAAGGAGAGAATCACATACCTGCTAAATCAGCAAAAGAACTGTTGACAAGCTCATAAAAAAGCTCAAGCTTCTTGCAGCATTTTTCTCCTCCTGAGACACAGAGAGAGGGAGAGAGAGGGAAAGAGAGAGAGAGAGAGATGGTGTCGGAGGTCTCTTGTTCTCTCTTGCGCAAGAGAGCTTTTGCACTCGCGAGCGAGCAGCGTAATTCTCAATGACCAGTCCAGTTGCTTGGATGGGATTACGGACTTGTTTGGTTTTTTCTTTCTGGGCCAGCGTCAAAGAAGGCGATGTTGGTGGGCCTGGCCTGGCCGGGCCGGACCGGACCGGACCGGACCCGGGGCGGGGGGCGGAGGGATGAACGTTACGTTACTGGGCTTTGGATTTCCAATGACGAGTCCAGTTTCTTGGATGAGGTTTACGGACTCGTTTGGTTTTCTTTTCGGGCCAGCGTAAAAGAAGCCGCTGTTTGGGGGCCGGGGGGGGGGATGAACGACGTTACTCGGCTTTGGATTTTCAATGACCAGTCCAGTTGCTTGGATGAGGTTTACGGACCTGTTTGGTTTTCTTTTTGGGCCAGCGTAAAAGAAGCTGCTGTCGGGGGAGAGGGATGAACGTTACGAAACTGGGCTTTGGATTTTCAATTACCAGTCCAGTTGTTTGGATGAGATTTACGGACTTGTTTGGTTTTTTTTCTTTTTGGGCCAGCGTAAAAGAAGCCGATGTTGGTGGGCCGGGGGAAGGGAGGGATGAACGTTACGATACTGGGAATTGGATTTTCAGTGACCAGTCCAGTTGCTTGGATGGGATTAATTAGGGACTTGTTTGGTTTTCTTTGTGGGCTAGTGTAAAAGAAGGCGGTGTTGGTTCAACTTGGTGAGCCGGGGGATGGATGAAAAGTGTTACTGGGCTTTGGATTTTCAATGACCGGTTGCAGTAGTTCCTTGGATGGGATTAATGTCTGGTTTTCTTTTTGGGCCAGCGTAAAAGAAGGCGATGTTGGACGGATGAACGTTGGTTAAATGGGCTTTTGGATTGAGCTGATTGGAAATTGTTTTTTAATAAATATTTGGCCTGAAATTAATTACCATAGTACCTTTTCAAGTACGGTGGTAATAAATTATTTTTGAAATTTCTGATTTAAAATTATTTTATATATTTGAAAAATTGAAAATTAATGGAATTATGGATGATGCCAAAATACAAAAAATTGGTGGAAAACCCTAAACCCAATAATTGACAACATTTTTGTATCCTATAATTCGATGAAAATTTTATTTCTCCTTTTTTGGGAAAAAAGAAGCTCTAAAAAATTGTTGTAAAATGTCTCATTCTTGTTCAAGGTTCAACCAAAGAATGCATATATTTATTTTCTATTTTTTATAAATAAATTCTTATTTTTACCGCCAAAGTGAATTTTGAAAAATAAAATAATTTTTCAGCACCCAGCCTCCTGAAAAGTTACTATGGTAATTGCTATAATTTTTACATGTTTGATTGTGGAGTCTGGACCCTGCTGGAATCATGGACTTGACTGCCTGGGTAAGGTTTTAAACTAGGGTTTAGGAGTGAGGGGATCTGGGACTAAGAAATTTTTACGCCATGATGAGAAATACTCATCCACTTTTCATCCACTTTTTGGACATATTAATAGGTACCAATTTATCAATAAAAACTATGGTATTTTTTTGAAGGCCAATTTATTTATGTGTAAAAAGCCTTTGAGGCAGCTGAAGCATTGGGCCAAGTCTGGTATGGACTATGGATGAGGGAGCCAAAGGTCAAGTCTGGTAGGGGTAACCTATAGTTTAGGGTTTAGGGTTTAGGGTTCATAGGTGGTGTGAATATTGCAAGGTTATACTTGTTGAACAAGAGTTTGAAATTTGTTGATTTCTTTAATTATCAAAAAAATTGTTGATTTTGGCCCTTTTTCTAAATTGACATTTTTTTTTTCCCCCCTCCAAAGGGCCTAGATTCTGCCCAGATGAGGTGTCGTCAAGCGATAGGTCAGTCGCAGCCAGAATGATGTCCAGGGTTGGTGGAGCCCATTCCCAAAACATTCATTTTATGGCCAAATTTGAGAGGCCAATTCTGTCATGACCAATCATATAATTGACACATATATGCATGTAGTTCATTAGGTATTTAAGAAAATAATTTCTATATTGGTCAAATTATGAAATTGTGCTTTTCAAGACATTTTTCTCACTTTTTACTTTTTATTTTTTTCCTTTTCCTTTTTTGAAGCAGAATTCAATGTTTAAAAATGTTAACCGATAAATAAATAAATAAATAAATAGTTTTGTTAATATTCCAACACTCTGACAAAGTTGGAGAGCATTCTGGAGCATTCTGGAAGATTGGAAGGGATCATACATATTATCTATGTTCTACACCCCCACCCTTTTTTTTAGGCCGTGCTACGTGGCAGAAACAGCCAGTGCAGCAGATTCCGTCTACAGAACCCACTGTTTCTTGCATAGGTACCTATGATCCTTGCTAGGTAACTGGTTTCTGGACTACATTGTCCAACATGTCACTTGCTCATTGGTCTAGAGGAGAGGGTTTATAACCTATAATTTTCTCCATTCTTTGCTCTAGTTTTTAGTTTTTACCTAGTTATGCCCAGTACCGAGTGAGAGGAGCCAGATTATCGAAATAGTCTCAACACATTTGTACCTCAACTATATTTGATAATTCGACTTGTTACCCAACACATAATTGTCTTGTTGTATGGACAAATAACAATACAAGGCAATTACATGATATGAGGGGAATTCTTTTTCAAGCTACTTGTGTTATTCATTAAAGTTATCTGTAAAGTCAGGCGATTAGGGGGTGAGAACAGCCAGTTTCGACATAATAGGGTATCAAATGCTTAACTGGGAATGAAATTTTGCATAACGAAATAACTGGGACTCAAACTAGTTTTTCCACCAATTTTGGTGGTAAACTGAGTTTCATCATGTCTCCCCCCCCCCCCCTACTGGGGCATATATTTTCACTGCTTCTACATGTACAACTACGGTAATGACTCTCAAACCTGCTGCATTAAATGCTGAGTTTTAACATTTCATTCTGAGATTTAATAAAAAGAATTTACTTAGCGGATACCACTGAAAGAAGGGATAGGAGGTGAAAGCAGGCCCAAAGACAGGGTGACTTTATGGATAATTCTAATAGATAGATGTTTCATTGACAATTTATTTTGCCACGTTTTAAAGAACTAACAGAATTAGTGACATCTGGAGGGAGCATCTCCACTCATGATTAGGGACACTTTAAATGAGGGTCCAAGAGGAAGGTTCAATAAAATGGATCAATCCAATTTCACGAGAGCCATAAATTGGATCCAACCATCTTTCAACCAACTGCAATAAGGAAGAAAGTGATTGTAGCTAGAAAGATGAGAAAAATGAAAAAGTTGAAAAAAATTGTGAATATGATGAGATATTATATCTGATTACACCATGAGAAAAAATGGAGCTTGAATTTGTCAAAAATGTGAGAAACGAAATAAAATCTAACTTACTCGAAATCCTAATTATGCTTGTTTGGATAAAAAAATAATTTCAAATCTGAAATATGAATGAAGTGATATTTATAAAAAAAAACAAGCTTTTGAAAAAAAAACAACGTGACTTGATGCATTGCCATAATATAAATTATGACCACCAATATCTTGTGCCCATGCTCATTCATTGTGTGTAATTAAAAAAAGAAAAAATCATGAAAAAATAAAAATAAAATGTCAACCTAATTAATGCTCTCATATGTTCTCACATTTTTATCAATTGGACCATATGCCTTTAGACACACTCGTCATACTTCCCAGAAAAAAAGCTAATGTGAAAAAGGGCCCAATTCAAGGATTCAATTTGTCTTAAATTGGTTCCAGAGATTTTGGTCCATGTACGATCATCTAAAGTGGCTCTTAGTATATGGCCCGCAACAATATTGCTTGCATTCAAGATTAGTTATTTATTTATTCCCAACTCCACCTATAAAATTAAAACCGGTGCTGCAAAAGGTTGAAGATTACTAATAGCAACTCACCTGGACAAATAGAACTATCTAGACAATCGACATCAGGAATTAGATAGGCTTTGCTTTGCCTTTTGATAGCCTCAGCATCCCTCTGCAAAACTGTTGGGTCAAAACCAATTTGCTAAGCCAAATGGGTATGTTTTGACTCTTCTTCATCCAACATATACTCTACAGTGCACCGGTGGGGTTGCTCTTAGCATCTTTGCTCTGACCCCTATTGCCTCTACCAGTGTTTATTGCATCAAACATAGAATTAGCTTTTTCTCCATCCAAGCGCATTTATCTACGAAGGTAGTTTGTTTTGTTTTGTTTTTTAATTATGAGATCCACCAAACCTGAATGCTTCAGATTGTGTTCTTGGTGTCTTTGGAAAGCTCTCAACGAGGAGGGGTGCATGGGCTTGGTTCCATGATGTTTAGACTTGCAGTGCAAAAGTTCTTGAATATTGAATGATTTCTTCACTGAAAATTAAATTGTAGCTGAAATTTCAGAGGAATTAGAATGTGCCTTTGGTGTTGTTGGAAAGATCTTGATGAGAAGGATTTAATGAAATTTATTTGATAAGATTTGGATTCAAAATGTGGGAGATATTGATTCTTAAGTGATTTCTGCCACTGAAAATTCAAATAAAATTTTAAAAACCAGGTTTTGAAAGGAAAAATCAGTTGAGAACGTGGTAAAACTTGAAGGCTTACTATTCAATTCAAGCATGATTTCCTTTTATATTTGGCTGTTCAAACATACATTGCAAAACAATGTTCACATGTTGAGTTTCCCTGTTTTGTAATGGGTTCACACTTGGGCCAACGGCACAGGCCACACTACTTAAGATGAAAAATTGAAGAGGATAAAGTGACAGACTATTTAAATATCACCACTCATCACTTGGGCTAATCATTATGACTGACCAATCAGAAGAAACCATTCTCTTTTATCGGCCTTTATGAAGAACACTACATTCTATATGCATGTGACAGTAAAAATCCAATTTCACATTATTTGAAAGCTGTACTTCATTACTGTGTACAAATTTCATGTTATGGCTGCCTCAACATGATCCTACCCTCAGTAAAATTTCTGCCTCAATAGATTATGGCACCTTCCTTGTAAGGTTCCCAAAATAAGGAACATTACAAACTGGGTTCCTCCTCTCCTCTCAAATGAATTGCAGCCGTCTGCTTAATAAAGAAAAATTCAACCATGCATTGTAATTTGGGTCCCATGCTTGGCTCCCTTTGGGCTTGGGTTACATTTTCTAAAAGCTTGCCTTCATTTTTTTACCATCTGATACCCAAATGCGTATCTCAGGATCTTTTCTTTTAAAAGGATTGTGCATGATTTTTACATCATGTAAACCCTCAGTTGAAAGCCAGCATCCAATTTCATCTCGTTTTTCTTAATACTCACATGTGTTTCAGGCCATTGGTCTGAAGGTCATTTGACACATGGCTGATACGAATAATATTGCAAACAATTTTACATCAAGTTTATGGTTGAGGGTTGAAAATACTGTTCTTGTAGGGTTCGGACCCGAAACCCTAATTTCCCCTAGTGTAGCTCTTCTGGTTCCCTTCCCACTCCTTATGACAAGTACCAAACTTCCAGCCAAACTTTTTCCATTTCCCTAGGCAGTAGGTCTATTTTTACATGAAGATTTTTGAAAGATGATACTTTTGGCTTGTGTTCGACCTTGAGATTAGTTGTAGTTATAATAATATCTTAAAAGATTTTGGTTTCTTTTAGAGGGTTTTTTTTGAAGATTAGTTATATTTTTGCTTGGTGAAATACTTGAATTTTCATAATTCTTCTTTTGCCTTAAGATACTTTTTAATGTAAATTTGGCAAGGCCACAGTGTAACACACCCCTTTGTTTCTGAACTCTTGAAAGCGGGACACTGGACAGGTAGCTGGTCCCCTGTCTCAGAAATTATGAATATACATTACAATGTCACATATGCATGTAAATAAAACATGTGTGCACAAACATTTTGGAAATTCCTTTTGTTTGATAAGGGGAAAAAGGGTGTTATATCAACAGAATCTATTTACTTTGGTAGATTAGCATAAATTGTAAGAAAGAAACAAGAAAAAAGAGACATTCATATTTTGTCTATTTTGGCTAAATTGCCTTGCAGGGGAAGGAAACAAAAATGTAACTACAAACAAACAAACAAACAAACAAACCATTGCATCAGTACCTTGTTGCAACTCTTGTGTTACATTTTCAGTCCACAAGATGCACTACAACTGTAGGTCTGCTAATGAACTTGTGTCACCAAATGTAAGAAACAAAGACACTCTTTAGCCCATGCAAAGAGCCTTGGATGAACCAGCGAATACACTGGTACCAGCAGCTTGAATGAAGGATGGTGATCAGTTTGATGGTATGAGGATTTTGTTGTCACCTAGGTTGCATAGTTGCCCCTTTAAGGTTGTTTGTTCGTTTTGTTTGTCATGTTGAGATCTCCCAAACCACAGCACCACCTGCAGGCAAGCCTCTTCCAAGAGGTCACCTGAGTACTAACTCACTCAGAAAGTGGATCCCAGAAGGAAAAACACACTTTGGCAATGACCACTTGATCAGGATTTGTTACTGTCAACCATCCAAGTGAGTTACACAGTGATTTTTATACCTCAGAAACTTCAATCCAGCTAAATAGACACTCAAAATACTGTCATTCACATTTCATCATTGCCATCCTGAAAACTGTGCTGATAACCTTCCTGTTTTGAGGATGGGAAAATTGAAGCTCATTGATGATATGAAAGGCAAACAGAGAACAAGTCAAGCAAAGTAGAAGTTCACAAACCTCAGCCATGTCAACTGCCATCACAAACTGGAATGCCATCCAACACTGTAAGCCAGTCTAATAATGCAATTCAAAGAACCTACTTGTGAATTTTCATTTGTCTGTCTACACATTATCATCTAACATCAGCATGACATCCATTGAACTGGTTCTTTTAAGTAGAGAAGTCTTTCCCAAGTACATCAAAGACCTATATTCAATATAGGGTCTTGCAATGCATATATGGATATGAGTTGGCACCTGAATTGCAAAACCTAATAATAAACAGCTGCAGAGGGCAGAAAAAACTTACAATTGTGTTCTAAGAGAGCCCAGATCCAGCACCCCAATTACACTTCCAGGCTCTCTCTTTGTCTCTCATGTTTTACTCCACAAATTGCGCACCAAAATTGATACTGGTAAATTCTCCCATTGATGATTCAGTCCCTTGACATGTCCCTGCCACTTATAAATGTCTCAACTTGTGAAAAGAGCCAAAACTTAAAGAGGAAGGAATCTCAATGAGTGTTGGCTATGGATGAAAATCTCATCCCCAAAGCCAGTTGGGAAAGAAGTTCATTGGCAAGAGATGAAGACTTTGTCAGAGCAGATAAATCTCAACTGTTGAGACCTTCTCATCCAACTATCTGTAAGAATGAGTAAAGTTACAGGCAAAATGAATCCTGAAGAGCATCCCAGGATTTACTACAGAAATTTCTTATCTATGGCTCGAGCCAAAAACTGGCTAAGAGACTTGGAGATTCTCTTGGTACGTTTGAAATATCTGTGCATTCTAGAACAGGTGAACCCTTGGACTAAGGCTACAATTTTCATTGCTCTGTCCTTCAATTTCCAGAGTTCCTTCATGCCCCACCAGTTCTCAATGCAACGGTCCATGTTGGTAAGACTCTGGGAAGACTCTGACCTCCAGACTTTTGCAGGGATCGATATTGCAATCGTACACTCTCTCCATTATCCAACGTTCGCACCAGGTACCTAGCCACAGAATCACTCTCAGACAGACAAAAAGGAGAGCTAAGAGAAGTAATGTAACTGCATCAATGTGTTAAGGAGGAAAGCTAACAGACGTTGGACTCACATCAACTCAGAGAGCCCATGCACATGAAAGACAATAACAAAAAACCATGGAGGGGGAGGAAAAGGTTACTCTTGAGACTGCCTGCTGTATCTTTGTGATCAGGAGCCATATAGGGTAATAGACAAGGCATCGAGAGATATGAAGACCCTAGTGTAGCAAACAGGATCATCTAGAATTTTGTGAGTGGCTCTTATATTGAACTTTGCATACCCAGGCAACCTAGCAAATGCTGAGGCAGTGTAATAGCATTTGGCTCTCTGGAACTCCACCTCAAATATTTTGACTTGGGTGATCAGCAATTTTTTCCACAGCAGGGAAAGAAAATCATATGAAGGAGGGCTGTAGCAGAAGGAAGAGAGAGAAACCAGCCATTAAGACAATGTGTAGTAATCACAGCCTCTCGACCAACAAATCGATCTGGTGTTCGTTTGTTTCCCTGAGACCAAAGGAAGAGAAACAACTGTTACTCTAAATCTTTGGATGAATACAGATAGTATAACAACAATGATAACAAAGCAAGGAATTGACAGAGGTGATTTCACATGGAGCTATTCAGATGCATAAACTTGTGTCACTATACATAAGGCTACAAATGTTGTTACCTTAATCATGACCCGGTCACCCACTACAAATGGGAACTGAACTCCCTTCATTCTTGTGGAGTCAGGCACAGGCTGGTCTTCATTTCTAGTGTTCTCCTGCAAGAGAGTATCAATTGCCAAATGGATGATGTACAATATAAACTTGCACAAGAAGGTGGGATCAGTTCAAGAAATACCCCTCAACAAATTGTGCACATACACATTCCATTCTATCAAAATAAAAACCTAGCTTCAGGATATGTTGTGTGCCTTATGAGATGTGAAATGATATATATGAGATTACCGAGAAAACTCTGCAATGGCTCATTGAAGGTGACTATTGTGCTAGTTCCAGCAACAACAAAAGTAAGACAACAAGAATGAGTCTGTGTGACTCAAAAAGTATCAGACCATCAGCTTCATAATCAATAACATTACCTAGCTACCATGACTCCACATTAACTTCATCATCGCCCAAGGGTGGGTGGGTGTGGACAAGTACATTGTAATCTGAACAAAGTTTTAGGGCAAATAACTATACCAAAATCTGCATCCTGAGTTTATTAGGTTTCTGGGACAACGGGAAGACTAATTCATGATGTCAGCTAGCAGTCAAGAGACAAAGTGGATCCAAAACTCATTCAAGCTGCAACAAGGTTTTGCAGGAACTTCATATCATTTAGCTTGTCACCCTATACAAGCAACCATCTCAACCTAAGGCATAGAGAGGCCTATGAGATGGCAACCATTGCTTTCCTCTGTACCTGAGCTATATCTCTTCTTCTCTTGACTGGTTTTATCCCAATGTTTCCTGCCAATTCTTCCTCCTGCTTGTATGCTTGTACAGCTGACCGTAGTGCTGCCACCAGTCCAGACTGCAATCAACCTTTCTGAATTCCTAAAACTTCTCCATCCAACTGTTCCCTCCCAATATCCTACCCATTCTCATGGGGCTCTGCTCAAGATAGAAGCTGTAACCAGGGTACACATTTAGAAAAGCAGAGCAACAAGTTATTCCCATTAGTACTCAATTCATAACCATGCTATGTCATGGGCTTTGAACATCTGAAAACCAATAGCTCTATGCAAGGTGGCCACGAGGCATGAGCTTATGAGTCTCCCATTGGTTTTGCTTATAATCAGTAACATATTCTCACACAAATTAGGAAAGCAAAAATCCAGAACCTGATAAGGATCTCAAAGGAAAATAAATACCATAGTTTGGAGTCATTGTCTCTGTCCTCAAGGAAGCTCCACATGTGATGCAAACACTCTGCAAACAACATGTGATGCAACTCAAATTTGAGTGTCATGCTTCTGATGTACCATACTATCCTGCATTTGCATTTGTGTATCCACAGCAAACAGCTCAAGCAATCCACAAAGACTTCAGAGAAAAATTCTAAGCTTTTGTAAAGCTGCAAATGATTACACTTCCAACACAAAGATGCTGAAGACCATGTCAGGACAGGCAGCAAGGTGACACATACCGTCTCCAACACCCGTCTGAGTCCTCCCTTACCAACAGAGTGCCCACATGACATGAGCATAGCATCATCCATAAGTGCCCCTCTGCAAATGTAGAGACATCATATTCTTTTGTTAGGATACAGGGACGATGAGCCTGAATCAGAGAAGGAACAAAAGCCCACAAAACAGCAACAGAGAGAAGACAAGTTCTGTTTCTAATTTCAAGATTTGGTTTGTGCTAAGAAGCTTCATAACTGAGCTAAGTGTTTGTGATTCTTTCTAAACCCTAAACCCTTAGACCAAGAGTGAGAAAGAAGCACAGTGTCCAAGGTTTTAGGGTTTAGAAAGAAGCACAAACACTTAGCTCAGTTATGAAACTTCTTAGCACAAACCAAATCTTGAAATTCGAAATAGTCGCCACAAAGGAAAATCAGCTACTAATTCCACATCAAAAGGAAAGAAACAACAGGTTTCAGAGAGAATACTACGTGACAGGGTCAGAAAGGATGACCCGCAGAGACAGCTCAGCTGCTGAAACCTGTGCTTTCATGATGCGGTGGTGCCTGCCACCAGGAAAATCGTGTACAGAATTTGTTGGATTCTTGAGGCCAGCGTGATTGCCATGAAGCTCTGAATTCAGGAAGGTGGTGTAGTACTTATCTGCACCAGCCGTGCCACGAAGCTGTTCAGGCAATCGGCCGGAAACATTCCTGACCTGTTGTTCTTCAAGAGAACTCACCAACGTTTCATCTCGAAACCCCTGAACTGAAGCCTCTCGAACAGGATCGTAAGAGGCCCCGTTCCGTCCGTTCTGAGCAGCTGCAGGTGATGCCTCACCTTGTCTCCTTCTTAGCTGCGCGGCATTCGAGGGGGAGGAAGACGCAAAGGCATTGATGAACGGCGAACTGGACGAAGGAGAGTGAAGCCTACAGAAAGGCGAGTTCGTCCCTGCGCTGTTCATGACTTCAGCGTTAGCAGCCTTCAACTCCGCTCTCTCCCTCACCGCCACACTTCTTCTCTGGAACCCACTTTCCACTCTCGACGGCACACAGCTTTCCTGCCGCACTTGCTCGGGATTCAAGCCCGGCATTTGCGTATGGGAGAGCGAAAAACCACCCCTAACTCCTCTACCGTCGCCTTCCTGACCTTCCCTCCCGCTTCTCTCATCCTCCCTTCCCCCCTCTCCTTCTTCCTCCCCATCTTCTCCCTCTTCTTCCTCCGTTCCTTCTCCTTCTCCTTCACCTCCCCATTCCTGCTGCTGCTCTTCTTTTCCATTCGACGTCCTGTCGACGACTCCTTCTTCCTCATAGCCTCCGCTCTCCCTCTCTTCCTCATCTTCTGTGCGCTGCTCCATCGCCGGGGCTCCGTTCTCCTCCCTCTCCGCCACAACACGGAACCTCTCTGTCTCTCGCTAGGGGTTTACGGTTAGGGTTTCAACGTCTCTCTCACTAGGGTTTCAACTCTTGTCAGTTCACACTTGCTTGTAAAACAAGTGCTAAATAAATAATTAGCACCACAATTAAATCTTATTTTTCAAAGAATCACAATAATAGACATTGAACCTTCATGCCAAAGTAAAGGGAATTATGAGCATTTTGAAATACTAATGTTCCTAGAAGTGCAAAAAGTGTGAGCACATCACTTTGAAAGGTGTAATTGATCCATGCTCAAAGTCATTTCATGACACACAAAAATGGGAGAAGATGATAGAAGAATTGCAAAGGTCACAAAATCAAAAACTTTGACTACCATTAAAATGTGTAAAGATGGAGTGGAATGGTTTGAACTCGAACTACAAAAATGGTTCTAATTGACATTTAAAGACCAATTATCACAATCCATTCTAGGATTTGATAACACAAGGAACACCATCTTCCAAAACAATTCAACACAAAATTTTATCGTGCTATAGAATCACTTCAAAAAAAGAGAAACATCAACACAATTTTGTATGTCAAAGATGTTCATGTTGAAATAGATGGAATGTATGTTCCATGACACGAACAAGATACAAAAGATTTTACAACTCTTCAAACTTCATTACTATGAAAATTATTAGGATAATACATTCTTTGAGACCATGCAAATGAAGGATTGTAAGTGAAATCGAGCTTGACAAAAGGTTCAAATAAAATTTGTGAACCTTGATGATTATTCTAAGTCCACTCAAGGTTTTCAATAGAATTTTATGAATCTCAAAGACATTCCATTGCCAACAACACTCACAAATCCACTAACAACATGTACGACAACACCTAGGAGGAAATTATTAACATTTATAACACTTGGGAGCATTAGTAATGTTAAGTGTAAAAGGACAAGGGTCTTTTCCCCAATCATCAAAATTTTAGATATGGATAGCAAAGTCCTTTGTTGATGTGATGGAATGCATAAACTAGTCATAACTTGAGATAAAAAAACATTGTATAAAAGTCATGGAACAAACAACCAACCAAAGAAAGATCATTTGAAGGACTTATAGTTCAAAGATAGGAAAATCCATCACACAAGCAAAAACATAGTGAATGTGCTTGCAAACCTAAATTCAATAATATGTCATGCATTCATTAAAAAAAAATTGATTTACTTCTACATATACAACTTCTTTTAAATTCATCACAAGATGAAAATTAAAAAGTCAACATTCACATGGTTATTGACAATGATGAAAGTCAATTGAAAGTTTTTTTTATAAAAAATTTCAACTTCAAACATTGGCCTTTCAATTTTTAGTTTCAGATTCAAACTACAAAATTACAATTTTCAATTTTAAATTCAACCAATTTTAGTTTCAAATTTCAAATTAACTATGTTCCTCCTGGTTAAAAAGTTCAAAATTCATGTTCATGCTCTCTTTTCTTTTGGAATAAAACTAGTTTTGAGGTTTGTGTGTGTGTGTGTTTTTGTTTGTTTATATGTGAAAAAAAAAAAAAAAAAAACATATATAGGTTAGACTTCTTTAAAGTTTAAACATTTTTTTTTCTTATTTTTGTATTGTTTTGGTTTTTTAATACTACAATTTTTTTTTGGTCTAAGAACATTAAATCATGGTGCATACAAAAATAACAATTTATAAACATTTGAAACCTTCCATCCTTGTGGGCAATAATCAAAAGGTTGCCATAATAGAAAACCATGTTTCACCTTATGGTGCAACAACACAAGTTGATGCAACACCAATTCATGAACAATAAACTTTTGAAGAAAATGTGGTTAACGATGAGTCAAGCAAAGATATGTTTCATAGCTTCTTCTAAATACATTTTGTTCATGATGGTTCTAATGTTGTTCCATGTGAAAGTTGGGGTTGCACATAAAACCTAATATTCACATTTAGTTAAAATTTGTTCTTATACATCAAAATCTCACCTCAAATTTGGTATAGGGTTTGGACCCATTTATCAAATACAATAATATTCAATGTTGGATTGTGTATCTTATGTCTCAAGAAATGATTAACCCCATGCTCCTTGTTTCACATATGTGTGTTACATGTGTGAAAAGAAGAGGGTGTGGATTTTTTTGGTCTTCTTTTTTTGCAATACCTATAATACTTTAGATTGTAATATGACTCCTTTCATGAATGCAATGCCTACATAATTTAAACATTGAAATATTTGTGTTTTTTTGTACAACCCCACGCATTGGTATTTTTACAATCCCTTCCCCCTCTTCAAATTACAAGGAATGACATTGAGTGGGTCAAGGAAGGTTCAAAAGGGTGTTGCAAGTCTAGAGAATGTAGTGAGATGTATGTTACAACATGATTGTTGATTGTACACTTGAAGAAGGTGCATGGTCTCATTGCTAAAAAAAGGCAAACCTAAACATTTTTCCACTCATGAAGGGGCCCTCAAAGCTAGAATCATCAATCCATGAATAAGAAGATTTTAAGTGATTCCACAACCATCTTGCAATGAAATGAACAAAAGGTAGTTGCGAAGGTGAAGACAATAGTTATATGGAATGGGATCAACTCCAATGAGTTGCAAAATGACAACCTAAGGTGAAAAAACCTCCATTGGTGAAATTTATTTTTGAACAATTGTTGAAGATTTTGGGGATTTCAACTTCCGCATTCCAAGGGATTCCTTTTCATTAATGGGAAAGGACAAAAGCCTTGGTGATTCAATCACTCAATGCAAATTTGGTTATGTGATGAAGGCAAAGGTGGCATGGGATGGCATAAAAATCCAACAAAACCATTTGACTCAAAGAGATGCAAATTGTTTTCGATTGCCATGCAACAAATATGATTGAGATGGTGAAGGCTTACCATCAAACACATGGTTTCAATGACAATGGTGTTTGAGCTAGGGACAAACACTAGGACTATTTTTGCATTTTTGTATTTTAAAAACATTTTTGGACATATTTATATGGATTAGTACATTTTCTACCCAATTTTCTTATACATAGAATATAGTGCATTATAAGGCAAAAATGTATGCATAATTTTATTATGAAACTTTTTGACATTGTTAATACAATGCTTCACATGTCTTATTCAAAATCATATTTTGTCACCATATCTTGCAATACTTTAATCTATCAAATGAAATTATACATGTGTAAAATAATGATTCCACAATACTTCAATAAACATAGGTAATCATTAATACAAAAATTATAATACTTGCATGTGGGTTCATTAAATACAAGATGGATTGTTCATTTCACAATACCTACATAAGGGACCTTAAACCCACACTAGATTTTTCCTCTTCAAATGCAATACCCGCACTAAGGGTCACAAAACCCACCTTCAATTTTTTGTTCCAAAAATGTAATACCCTCATAAAGTTGAATGGTATACGCTAAAACCAATGTACAACATTTTTGGCGAGGTCCATGTGTGGGGTTTTGAATACATTTTGCAATACCTATATGTGTATAATAACTATCATTTTTCATGAAAAATAATGTTATAAAATTAAAGGGCCTTCCTAAAATGTAATCCTATGAAAAGCCATGCAAAAAATACCAATGATTGTATAAGCTCACTTAAACAAAGTGGCTCCCCTAAAATGCAATACCTACATACAAGGCCATGTTGAAAATAGCAACGGCCACATAAGCTCGCTCTTTAACTAAAATATTCACTTTAAATGCAATACTTGCATTTGGGGCCATGCAAAACATATATAAAACATTATTACAATTATATATAATCTCCCTCTCTAACCCACACTAGCCATCATGTCCAATAGCAATACTTGCATGTAATTTTCCTAATACACACTAACATTTTTGTCCAACTACATACATAACAAGACTTAACTTACTTTGTGCTAATTGCAATACCTATATATAGTCTTTTTAACACAAACTAGAAATGTGTTCCAATTGCAACACCTACATCAAAAAACCTAACCCACCTTATGTTACCTACAATACAGTGTTCCTAACACACATTGAAAATTGCTCCAACTACAATACATGATAATTGCTTCTTCTCTTCACAATCTATATGTTAAATAGTTGCAATACCCACATATGAACTTCCCAAAGTTACAAATTGATGGGCAATACCTACATTTGTATTATTTTCATGGATCAACGTCAATGTAACATAGGTGTTGAGTAGGTAAGTACAAGGGAAGGTGGGTGGGTAGGTAGGAACAAGAGTGATGTGGCAAGTGCAATATTCACAAGGTCCATATTTTCAGATAGGGGTGCAATACCCACATTAGCAAAAAATCGATTGAACAACAACAACATTGTAGAAGTGTAGGTAGGTAGGTAGGTAGGTAGGATGGTGTGTGGGCCATTAGGTAGATAGGCAAGGATGTGGGGGCGGGTGCCTAGATGGGTGGTAGGCATATAGGTGAGGGGGGTGAATCTTCTGGGTGGGAAAAGGGGGCAGGGGTCTAGTAGGTAGGTAGGTGAGAAAAGGGGGGAGCATGGTTCTTAGTAGTAGTAAGTAGGACCAAGAAGGTTGGGTAGTATGTAGCTGGGCAGGTGAGGTCAGAGTTGAGAAAAAAAAAAACAAGCAGCCAAAAACAAAAAACCTAGGAAACGGTCAGCATCAAAAAAAGGTAAACAGGGGTCAATGCACATTCAGCCTCTGGATGAGAAATCCCACCCCCATCCAGTGGACAGAACTGCCAACTGGTGCACTGGTGGGTGCTGGTTCATGCTGGCCAATTCTTTTGAGATTTCATTTCGTTGTGAATGCTCCTCCTGTGTATGTGTTTCAGCTGCAGCGTTTGTACTTTTGTACCAGAGAATGCAGTTTAAGTAGCACATTCTGTCTCCTAGTTGGTAAAACTGGGTAATGTGAGTGTCAGGAAGTAGGTTGTAAAGTTGCGTAAGGAGGTTGGAAAGTAGGAGCATGGCAGGCTCCATCATGGCACACTTGCCAGAATGTGTAGGGTAAAGCCTAAGGTCACAGGCATTACTAGAATAAGGGCCCATGCAATGCAGAAAGCTTGGGCCCTAGTCCCTTAAAGACTATGGCTGAGAGCTTTATTGAGCATTAAGACTTCCTCCCAAAGAAATTCTGTTATTTTTCCTCTGATGCCCAATGGGTATCACAGAAAGAAACAGAAAGAATGGGGAGTTTCAAAATATGAACACCAACAACACTCCACAAACAGTGGACTGGGATACATGCTTAGAAAGGTGCCCTCCCAATTATGCCAAACAAGGGGTGTGCCAAACAAGGGGTGTGTCACACTGTGGCCTTGCCATTTGCATTAGAAGGTATCTTACAGCAAAAGAAGAATTATGGAAACTCAAATATTTCACCATCCAAAAATATAATCTTCAAAATATCCTCTAAAAGAAACCAAATCCATCAAGATATTCCAACTCTACAACTAATCTCAAATTTCAACACAAGCCAAAATACCATCTTTCAAACATTGATTTCACTTGCTACCACTACTCCTACTGTTCAGTCTTTCAGTGTCCACAAAATAGCAGCTTTCAAATCAAATCAACACCAGGAAGCAGAGATACCTACTCTAGTCTCACTCATGGGCACATTATCAATATCTAATAAAAACCTGTGGCAAATTCTTTTTAGTGTGTCTGTAGGTATGCCCCTTATGGACCCTAAACAAGTGCTGAGAGCTGCAGGCATAGTTTTTCCATGATACACACCAGGTATCACTGGAATTCTTTTATAAAGAATTTGCTGTTTGTTTTTCATGCTATAAGCCCTTGGGAATTCAGGCCTGCACTCGGCTCCACCTCAGCGGGCCCTTCTTCCCCTAAGACCCACCCCCAGGTCTTTACCCTTCACATTCAATCCCTAAAGGTCCAATCAACCTGATTTGGGTTGATGGATGATTTCACACACTCATACACACAGACAGCTATGGATTCCAATCATGATCATCCAAACTCAAGATAGGTTCAGCTTTGGGATTCTCTTCACTATTGGCAATGTTGAGTAGAGGCTTCTTATATCTTCTTACAAGATAAAATTTGATACCATGTGAAGATTATAACCTCTTTTGGGCTTGCTTGATATTTCTCACCAGATACCCATCGAGTATCACAGGGAAAAATTATAAGATATAAAAAACTGGCAGGGCTTTATGCTAGGCAACACCCAGGGAGCAGGGCAATACTGAAACAAGCACCCCCTCGGCTCTGCCTGGAGAGGATGCTTATTTCAGCAATGCCCTGCTCCTGGGCCGTTACCCAACAATATAATTTCTAGCTCACTTTTATACATCATTTTTGCCTGTATGGCAATGCATTGGATGCCGCCCATCCTATCACAGTTTTGAGGTTCTTCTTGGTGCATGAAATATGAAAATTTGTGGTCTTCCAAAGGGTGAAGTTGTTTAAATCATCAGCATCCCCAAAACAGAAAAAGCTTTCAAAATTGCGACTCTCAACTTTGTCAACGCACCTCAACAATGAATGTACCTGAGTCCAATGCTCAATATGTTGCAATTGAATAATCCAATTGCCTCTTTTGGGCGGTTTGCCTGCCTGGACTTTGGTCCTTGCCCCCTGTTTCTTTTTCTCTCCCTTTCTTGGGTGCTCTCTTTTTATGGAGTTTGGCAGGGTTTCATCAATTGCATTCACTTCTTGTGTGAGGTTTGCACAAGTTGTTTATGGTTGTCCATGGTTGGAGTTTCGTCAAAGGATGCATTGGGAGGCGTGAAAGTGAAGTGAATTCTATCACTCAAGCCTGCCTTTTGACCTTAGGAGATTGGACCTTTAGACCATTTCTTCCTATTCCCATGAATCCAGCATCCATTGTTCAATTCATTACCCTGCAATATTTCAGTGTGGTTGAATGCCATCTATCTCCAACAGATTACTAAGTGACTTCTGGAAGGGATTGGCATCCAGGCGCTTGAAAACAACTGAAATAGGTATCAAATGACTTAAATTCAACATACCGTTAGGCAAGGGACCCCAATGTGACAATTCAGGGGTTGTTAGATTTGCACATGAATGCACTTGGAAATTCTTTGGACCCAAAAAAAGAGGGCAGAAACAAGAGCAATATCATATGTCTATTGAAGTGGACTTTCACAAAAATGTAATGTCAATTTTAACTTTTTTTTCAAGTGATTATCAACTGATATGGCAAAAGAAATTTCACATAATTGGAAATAGCAAATAAAAGTTCTTTGCCATGACCACAAAATCAGACTTTTTTCTCAATTTTGTCACCTCTCCATCATCCTCAAGAGGTGTGGCTACAGATCAAAAAAGAAAGTAGAGAATTTTCGGAATTCTGCAATATTTTGGCCACATGCAACCTACCGTCCAAACCTGTCAATAAAAACCCTCATAATGTGGTGACTTAGGACCATTTTTTGTTCCCAAGAAATCCCTTTGTATGAGTTGCTCTGAATTTTTTTTCCACCAGGATGGAAAATTCACTGAAGAAAAAATGCTGGTCCAAATTTAGAAGATGAGGGTCAGCAATTCTTAATCTTGACTCAAAATAAGATGAAGGTAGGAAAACACTTTCTTTTCTTTTTGGTTAGATGCTTCATCATCTCCAATAATTACTTAATTTCTTCTTTCAGCATCATTATGTGGGTCAACTGCACATGGAAACTGATGTAAAAGGATACAAGCTATTACGTCTTATCGTAGGTAGACATTGATTTGGACAACTTTCTAACCTCTCAATGACCATTTGGAAATAGCCCATTTGGTGTAATCTATGATATACATAACCTGTTTTACAATTTCACATGAAAAAAAGTCAGCATTGAAACATGCCCCAAAAAACAGATAATGCATCAATTGACATGCAATTTTTATATGGGGTAAAACCTGAGAGTCAACCCTCAAAGTTCTCAATAGACATTATGGCACTGCACACATGAGCACAAGATTGCCGTGAAGTGAAGGAAAAGTCCATCCTGCAAAAAATTCCCTACAAATTGGCTCAAGAACATTGAGTTGACTGCAAAAGCAGAGCGGGCACAATATAAAATCTGGCCATAGGCAGCCATTTTGATGGAAAATGCAGAGGTGCACACAAGCCACCCTCATTCATCCATCTAAAACATCGCATACATATATCTTTTTATTACAGATGCCTAACATACTCGATATGTATGAATCTCTGCAACAGTAGGTAGGAGGTAAACATATCCTAAGGAAACATATCAAGTACATGTACAACATCACCACTCATACAAATCCTTACAGAAAAGAATAGTGAATCCTGTTAGGATTTTGGTGGATCGATTTAATTATGTGGAATATCTCTTGAAATCACATCCAGAGACATGGTCAGAATAGCACCAGACAATTGTCTTAAGCACTGAAGCAGCCAAACTTTTTGGGGAAGATTCCAGTGGCCCGGATTTTAGCAGCAGTTTCTTCAGCTTTCAGGAACGCTTCACCTCTCTTAGCCTCCACCATTGCTCTTCTTTCTTGGGCACTCTTGTGAGCTGCTGCAATCTCGTTCTGCATTCTCTCCAAATACTTTGCTTTCTGCTTCTCAAGTACCTCCTGTTTGTATCACACCAAAGAAAAGCTCAGTCAGTATCACAGGATAACACAGTCAAGCCTGGGAGAAGACTAGACAGATACCACAGAAACTCAGTGATTATATGCAAAGCTTCACCAAGAAATAACTCTATAGTACAACACCAGGCAAAAAGTTTCAACACACCTCAGCTTTCCGCAATTTGACTTCAGCCTTTTGTTTCTGGGTGCTCTCCCAAGATGCTATTTTAGCTTCATCTCTTGTTGACCTGTTGCAGAATCCAGTTATAACAAACTCCATGAAGCATAGCAAACTACCTGATTACTACATAGTCACTTTGTGGTATGTTGGGCAAGCAACTTGGTCAATCATTTGCACCAATATACCACCTCAATATCTGCTCAAGTCAAAAGAACATGGCTAAATCCATAACTCTTTGAAGATACATCAATGGGGTTTCTTTTTGCCTGAAAGCTTGGAAAATCTACACTCCCTGCATTTCACTGTAAAGGAACAAAGAAATACACCTTGGAGAAGAAAGAATTGTCTTTAAATCTAAGCATGCAGATTTTGACCTCTTATGACAATTCTAAAAATCCAAAATAATGGCAGTATTGAGTGACCTGAGTGTAGTGTATCACACCTGTTGGTGGCTTTAGCTTTTACACTTTCTTCCCAAGCTCTGGCCTTGGAGACCACTTTATCATGCTCCACTTTCTGAAGAGAGTGTTCCATGTGTGTTATGGTTCCTGGCCCACCATCTTCATCTTCCTTTGGTGTTGCATCAGCTGCTGCAACCTTTTCAGGTTCACTATCTGTACCCTCAATCCAATTAGACTGATCAGATAGGTACTACTGCCATCTACTTATTCATTATATGAACCCTCAAAAACTAAGCACTTAATTAGTTCGATCCAACTAATCACATCCTAGACTGTCAGATTAACCCCTAATCATGAACCACAACACTGACACTTAACCCCTACAACACAGAGATCATGGGCATTCAAATCTCACCTAAACATATTCAACATCTTTCGAGCAATCCAATGTCAATCTTTTTCATTGCCACATGAAAAGTATGCAAAAAAGGTATGGTTCACCAGAACCTAATCAAGAACCTTTTGCTATGGATTCTCTGTCCATGCAAGTGCAAGACATGAGCAAGTTTTTGTGTATACTGAATTGAGAAAAAAACTAAACAAGGAAGATTAAGTTTCAGTTGTGCATTAAGATAATCACAGCTGGAGAGGAAGAATCAAGAAAACAAATAAAAACATGAGAGAAGAACATCAGTTCACAGAAGGAAGGAATCAAATGGGATGGCAATGCATGGGCTAAGTCTTCATGATGAACTAACATATCTGTCTCCTTGGAAAGCATCTTTGAGTTCAACAACAGCAAATTTTCAAGAATCGCCACACATTCTTGGAACTGACAGCTGAGAATCTGTACACTGCAAGCTGCAGTAACAAGCTTGAACTGTAGATCTGTCTTGAAAAAAATAATTGAAGATCTGATGCAAGAAAATCACACAGCAAGCAAGCTCTCATTTTCAACCAGGTTATAACTACGACAGCACGCGCTTCGGGACAAGAGCTTGGAGCCAGAGACAGAAGACTCTACGCTCTCGTCTCTTGTACCTCAGCAATTATTTTCAACATTCAAGAACCCCTGTAGTATTGTAGAACTGGTACCCGCACTCTTACTAATCTTGCTCCTGAAATAAATTGTGATGTTCTCTACTGTTTCTTGATGCTTGTAACTCTCGAGTGAACTATGGCCTAAGGGAAAAGACAGGGGAGGGAACACCAAGAAGGGAGAGAGTGAAAGAGATGCAACCGTACGTGGAATGCTCTTGGACTCTGCAACCACGGCAGGAGAAGCCGCTTCCTTCTCTGCACAAGATAAACAGAAAAGATCAGAATCTCCGTTTCCCAGCCACAATAAAAACCCCAGATCCTGCACAGCTCCCAGGTCCAGCTGCAAAGATCACAAAAGCAAAGAGAGACATCGTGTGCATTCTGCCAAAGAAAGGTGCAGCAGGAAGAAGAAGAAGAAGGAACAGAAAGATGTTGTTACCAGCAACAGGGGGCGGCGGGGTCTCAGTAGTAGTAGTAGGGGTTGTCTCACTCGCCACTGCAGGAGTTGCTGATGCCATTTCCGCGCCCGCTTCTTTCTTCTTCACAAGTCTAATAAAAAGCAAAAATATGAACTCCGAGTCCAAAGAAGAAACGCAAAATCAGCTTCCCTTCTTCCACTCAAAGAAATGAAAACAGACAAATGCTCCAAATCTTCTTTCTCCGTCCCTCTTCCCCGTCCCTGTCTCTTCTCCCTGTCTCTCTCGCGCGCGCGCTCTCTCTCGCTCTCTGCGTCGCGCTCTCTCGCTCGTTGTGCACGCTGTCGTCCACAGTGGCGAAAACTATTAACAGAGAGGAAGATAACAGTAACTAACTCAGTAACTGAAAGAACTCACGCCCAGAAGAACTATAGCCACGTTTCGCCAGTCCGCGCCGGCAAATCGCCTTCTGCTGTCCCTTCCCCGACCCCCAAAACAAAAGCAAGCTATGATCGATGAATCATCATCCATCATCCATAATGACGAATATTTTCATTCGTATGCAGGTTGAGGAGAAATTTTCTTTTATCCATGCCAAGGTGTTTAATGACACGTAGGTAACAGAAATGGCCTCCATGGATGAATAAATACGAAAGGTGGATGGGTGGCTGGGTGGGAGGGGGACCAAAACCTTGGCTATAGAAAAAGGAATAAGATGTTAGTTATCTGACAAGCCAGTCACTGGCCACCGACGCCCCCCTGCTGTAAAGGCGCCAGGAAACCATAAACTAAAATATAAATAAATAAATAAATAAATTACCAGCCATTTTCCAACAGTAGTAACCCAGGGCTATTTTCAATTTTGTGATATCGAAAAATTCGGAGAATTTTTCTTCCAAAATATTAGCAAAAATTCAATCCAATTTAACACAAGAAAACCACAATCCTCCAAAATTTTCCCTATTTTTTTTGGGGTCCAAAACACGACAAATTTGACAGAGAAAAACACTGGTAGTCAGTTGTAACCAGGGTTAAGTGAAGTTTAAAACTTCATTGTCTCTGTGTGTACCGGGAAGTGTCCACGTCCTCCTCCAACTGATACTACTACAGCAGGCATAGTTTGGCCTTGGGTGAATTAGCACCTACACTTGTACCATGGTTTTAAAAAAAAACCCCCCCAAATGTTTTTTTAATGTTTGCTTCCAAACATTATAGATATCCCATCCATTAACTAAATCAGGCCATGAGTCCAAAATTTAGCATTTCCTCCATTGATTACCCTAGTACCTTGTTGGCCAATTCCGACACTAATTCTATTATTTTCAGAAATGTTGAAATTTACAAAAATTATTTCTTCCGAACCAAAAAAAATTATTGTGAAGGATAATAATGAATTATTTAGGAATACTCTATTTGTTGAAATGAATTTTTCAAAATGAGTTAATTAGCTCATGTGTTGGAATGGCCAAGGCATTAGCTCCAAGAGGCCTTACTCAAGAAAGTGAAGGTACTAACCCGTGTGTAGATGCCATAGTTCACCCTGGCCCATAGTTTCAAGCCCATTAGCCTGGGGCCGTGGGGAAATAAAAAGAATTCTAAAAGTAGATTTCTGTGCGTTTCTATTGGCTGGCAGGGATCCCGAAACAGAAAAAAAAAAACAGGCAGGCAGGCAAGCACATCAAGTACAGGCTGGATCAGACGCCTCTTTTTTTCTATTTAAATTTTCGCCTTTTATTTTTTATTTTCTCTTAATGCGCTGGCAAGGAAAGTTGATGCCAACTAACTTTTACCCACAAACTAAAATTCCACTACAGTAAACTAAGTCAGTTAGTCACTTGCCACTAGGTTAGTAACTTACGCTAATATTAAGCACCTAACTATGTACATTAGTTTTTTTTTTCATTTTTTTCATTTTTTTTTTCTGGGGCACCCAAGAAAATTCATTTTAAAAGCAAGAGTCCACTTATGAGCAATTGGTGTTCTTGTGACTTGTGACTTGTTTTTTGTTGTTTTTGGTGGTGTTTATTTCCCATGAGGGAATCCACTGCACAACTGCTATGTGGATGCCATATATTATCCCCATGATTCAAATCTTCTGGAATTAAGGTTTTCTCTTTTTCTTCCCATTTTTCTCAACTTCCATGGTTGAAAGTTTCATGTTTACAGGACAACCTAGTGAACCTTATTTATGTGGCAACTTTTTCCTATTTTCAAAAAAAAAAGAAGAAAAAACTTGGGAAGGAAATCAAATTGTGAATGTAAAATATATGTTTTTCAAACGCAAAAATAATAAGAATACCCTAAACTACATATCTGATGAACTAGTTTCCAACCCCTGAAAGTTTTTCAAATTGCAAGCAAGCACTTGGTTGTGACAAGTCAATCACTAGTTAGGAGGATGACTGGCCTATTGGGAAGTATTTAAGCTTGGTTGGCTTGGACTATTTTCCTAGTTGGCCGAGGTCGGTGGAAATCATGATTTAGATCACAATGAAAGAAGTCGGGTTGGCATCTTCTTTTCAAGGAAGTGCAGGTTTTCAGGAGATAGTGGATTTCCAGAATGCAATGGTCAAGTTTGGTAGATAATAAGTAGACTTGTTCCACTTGTTGGTCCCTCCTTCTTCGTCTGGCTTTTGATCCTCTGGTTACTTCCTCCTCATGTTTCTTCTGTTCTTCATCTGTGCTATTTTGGAATTTGTCTTTGGGAAATGTATGCAGTTTGGGATAGGTGGCCAGCCTGGGTTTGTAAATTTTCTTTTAATAAATTGTCATATTTGGATTGGCAAAGCAACACTTTGGCTGTGGCTGAATAGTAAATACTTAGGTACCCATGATGGGCTATGGGTCCAGTTTTGTTGAGAAAAATCACAGATGTTTGCATGTGGGACTGTGGGCTACCATTTTTTTCTCGTCAAACCCACTTGCCAAGCGTAGCTGCCGACCCCAAGATAAGGAAAAAATGTGGAATTTGAAACCTTGTGTGAGAACAGACTACAGACATCCAAATTATGGTACCTAATACAGATTTTCAGCACAAAATAATTCACAAAATAGAGTTATTCATAATGTCAGGGTACACAGCTCTCAAACCCATGTTTGCCGGATTTACAGGACGTAATGCAAGAGACGGCACAAGGTTTCAACAGGGTAGGAAACTGGTTTTAGCACCAAGACTCGGCATGAACCAAGTTTCATGTTGAGTTGTCTCTGGCCGACAAACTTAGCTCATCACTCAAACCTGCTCATTGAAACCCTACGAGCTTTTCTCACTTGCCAACTCTTGCTCACTTCGCATTTGGTTTTCTACAAATTTTGTCATTGCTTTTTTTTCAATGTTTGTGTGTCTTGTACTTATTTCGGGGTATTTTCAGAAGAGGATTGTAAGAGTGTGAGGAAGCTTGTGAGAGGAACCTTGCTACCTTTGCTTTTCTACAAACTCCACCATTGTTTTTTTCCAATGCTTGTATTTTCTAATTTTTGAGAGGCACCTTGAAAGGCGGATTACAAGAGGACTGCAAGGAAGCCTGCAAGAGGAGGGGAGGAGAAGGGCCATGTAAAAGCTTGTAGAGAAGAAGCGTGGGAAAAGCCTTATAAAAAGAAAAAAATTGGAAAAATATAGAGCAATTTTAAACCTTAGCTAATTCCATGCCAGCCTTGTGCAATTAGATTTGGGTTTTGATTTCTAATGACTTCAAACTTGAAGTCCATTCGCTTCCTTTGCAAGTAATTAGTGAAAAGGGCTAAGCTTGAAACGATTGTGAGAATTTTGTCTTTGTGGAATCAAACCTCTTCATGAAGCATCACCATTTTTTTCTTCAACCCTCCAATCTCCCATTCCACTTACACCCTAAAACCTATATGCATCTTGTTATATGTTTTCACTATAGCATGGTAAACATTTGGATTAAGCTTTTGATGTCCAATCCAATGCATAATAAAACATTTTTTCGCCCATGTAACCCGGATCCTTTAGGAGGTACTCAAAGTAATCATCTCCATGTGTGCACCATTGGTTATATATGCTTGAATGTCGAAGTATGCTCACATCATGGTATGACCCAAGGTAGTTATTGTCTATGTAAATGAACAAGCCTTGGTGGTCACAAATCATTATGTTGTTCATAACATAAATATTTTTGCGACCATTAAACCAACTCTTGTGCAATGCATTCTTCCATGGTTTCTGTGTCTCCATTAGGGTTTCATCTATGAACCCAATACATCCCAATAATTTTTGTAGTTGTAAACCCAATGCAACCCTTTCTTCCAATGTTGGTCATCAAATTTCATTTATAAGCGCCTCATTAATGCATGATGTAGTGAAAAATGCATCATCACACCATGTTAATTTCGACCAATTCCACATAAAAGCATCATGCATAATGACATTATCATGTTTCATGTATCGTATGAAGTTCAAAAGATGTTGTGAAGGTGACAATTTTGTCGGCCTAACAGAAAAAATTGAAGTGTCCCCTGCTAGGTTGAAAAAATCAATTTCAAGTTTGTCATTAAACCTATTAAATATACTTTAACCTTAAAACAATATTCTAAAACTATTATTGTAACCTTAAGCTTAAACATAACCCCAAGCCTAACCTTAGATCATACACTATAAAACCAGCCATTAAACACAAAGCTTAACCCTAAAATAGGGGTAGTTCCCTTAATCCTAAATTATAAATTTGAAAACAACTAACCTTGAACCCTAACCTTAAAACATACCCCCCAATTGGTTGACCCTAAACTCAAATACAAAAATTTGAACTTAAATTAATAATTAACCTTAAACCCTAAATTCTAAATTGTACATAATTTCTAAAATGGGGTACGCTTAAATGCTAAACCCAAAGTTCATTTGAAATTAGATTTGGAAAATAAACTTTATACCTTAACCTTAAAATAAACCCCCCAATTAGCTAACATTAAACCTTAAAAATAAGAATTGGATTTTAAAAATTGACAATTAACCATAAACCTTAAACCCTAAACCAAATTTTAAAATGGGGTAAGCCTAAACATTAGACCATGTAAGTCATATGAAATTAAAATTGTAAAATAAAACTTAAACCCTAATTGTAACCCTAAAATAAACTTGAAAATTTGCTAATCGAAAACCTTACATCTTAAAACAAATTCTAAAATGGGTAACTTTAAACATTAAACCTTATAGGTCATATGAAATTACAATTGAAAATTAGATCTTAAACCCTAACCCTAACCTTAAAACAAACCCTCATTATTTCTAACCATAAAATGGAATTAAAAACTCACCTGTAGATTGTGCATGGGGATGGTTGTAAACACCACTAGAAATGCCAATTCATCAAACTCTTCCATTGTAAAGTTGGTCGAAGTTTTGAATATGGTTGATGTGATTCATAGAGCTACCGTAAAAAGTGTAGGAGGGAGGATTTTTTTTCATTTTTCCTTTATTCTTAACATGTTCCCTTGAAGTTCCCATTAGGTTCCCAATGTGTTCCCCAAGGGTATTCCCAATAGCACCTCACTTTAATCCCATATGTTTTGCCCAAAGTCCTCCCCTTCTCACCTATATAGGTGGGCCAAAGGGGGGAGGCACTCCATTTTTCCATAGGATCTTCTATTTTGGGAAGTCTCCATAGTTTCAACTTTTTTTTGTGATGGACCAATCAAATTGGCTCATTGCAAAAAATAAAAAGTTAGACTTGTGAGGCACCCCCAATTAATTAATATGAAACAGAAATACCTAAGTAAGTACCTTTATAGTATGTACATATAAGGGTGTCGGTGGATGAGATGTGATTATGAGGCTCTAGAGGTCCTGTATTTTTCTTTTTGCAAATTTCCACATTCTGGTGACCTGAAAGGTAAAACACGAATATTTTGGTGCAACTTCCATGTTTTTTGAAAAAAAATTTGGTCAACTTCTGGAGAATTTGTTTTCTTGGTAAAAACTTTCGTCACATTTTGAAGGGGGGCAATTTTTTGCCAGTTTTTTTTAATTTATTTTTAAAGTGTGGACAACTTTCTGAAAACTTGCAGCAGCAGTTTTTATTATTAAATCCTTCTTTGGATGCTCACAAATGATATTACATCACAAAATTGAAGAAAACCAAACTATTCTTCCCATAAACAGTGTTTTTTTGGGGGCAATTTTTTGCATCTTGGTGATTTTTATTTTTCAAAACAGCTAAAAATATAACATGAAAGAATGATGCTATTTTAGGGTTTTTTCAGAGATTTTCAAAAACATTAAAGAAATTCTCCAGCTATAGCAAAATTATTATTGTAAAAAAATTCTACAATCCACCTCGCCATTTGTACTGCTATATCTCTTTGGGGATCCTCATCAATGAGTCTACTTTTCATAGAGCTGAAAAAAAAACAAAAAAGTCCCTGCCCATAAGTCATCATCCTATATCAATATTAAACACAGCTCAAAAGGCACTTTTACACCTAAATCTTCAAACAGAAAGCACAAGAAACAGAAAAGAGGAGGAAGAAGCATAGTTGTAAGTAAAGCAGGGACAAGGAATTGTTGGGGGGGGGGGGGGG
>Ga0116231_10003463_pt1 | contig 32794 bp, 18 predicted proteins | sample S1TSphgellanicum_2_FD_89695 | JGI IMG/M metagenome (GOLD analysis project Ga0116231, IMG submission 89695) | Host-associated microbial communities from peat moss isolated from Minnesota, USA - S1T2_Fd - Sphagnum magellanicum MG | ecosystem: Host-associated > Plants > Peat moss > Unclassified... | reverse complement strand
GGGGTGTTGGTATTTTTTTTCTTTTTTTTTTTTTTTTTTTTTTTTTTTTTTTTTTTTTTTTCTCGGCCTTTGGTTTTTGTTTTTTGAAGAGGTTTTTTTTTTTTTTTTTTCGGGGGGAGGCCTTCTTTTTGGTTTGGTAGTGGTTCGGAACAAAATCCTTCTTCTTCTTAGGAACAAATGATTTACACCACGCTCGACACCTTCTATTTGTCGCATGAACAGATACTGGATTCGCCTTCCAGAAGGGATGGCGTTGATGAAAATGTTGAAACTCTCCTGCGCGTCTACGGCTGTGAGCTCATTCAGGAGTGCGGCATCTTGTTGAAATTGTATTTCATCTCTTTCCCTTTCTCTTTCTCCAAACCTTGTTTTTATATTTTGGAACGGTTTTGTTTGTTTCTTCAGTTTGGCTTAGCAATGATACATATCATCATCATGGCAGAAAAGTTGATGTCCGTGATTTTGTTGCTGTTTTTTTCTCTTTTTCGCATAGGTGTTTTTTAGGGGATCTTATGTGCTAAATTGCTTTGTTCATTTTACAAATTCATCGTTTCTAGGATTTCTAGGGTTTTGATTGTTCCGGTATTCTTCCTTGACGCTATGTGAACAGGCCTCAGGCGGTGATGGCCACAGGTCAGGTGCTTTTCCATCGTTTCTATTGCAAGAAATCATTTACCCGCTTCAATGTCAAGGTATGGTGGATCCTATGAACCTCACGGAAATTTGTTTTCTCTCATGCTGTGTGCTGTATTGCATGATTGCTGCCAGTAATCAGAACTTGTTCATCATTCTTGTGTCTTTCAAAAATTTGCAGGCTTCTCTCTGCCTTGTTTCCCATCTCTAATCACTCCGTTGTTCTGTTGTCTTTGCAGGATGTTGCAGCAAGTTGTGTTTGGTTAGCTTCAAAGCTTGAGGAGAGCCCTAAAGAGATTTCAGTAGTGTTACAAGTCCTTTGGCGCATGGAACGTAGACGCAATAACCTTCCCCTTGAGATTCTTGATCTAAATTCACAGGTCTGCTCTTTTTGCTCAATCACTCAATTCTGTTTCTTTTTTTTCCTGTTTTTTTGGTGCTCAGCACTCTTGGTAATCAACTTGGAGCCTCATGTGGTTTGCAGAAGTACTTTGAGATGAGGACTGCGTTGATCAGGACAGAACGGCATCTTTTGAAGGAAATGGGGTTTATATGCCATGTGGAGCACCCTCACAAGTTTATCATGAGCTATTTGAAGACCCTTCAGGCACCTGTGGAGCTGATGCAGGAGGCATGGAACCTTGCAAATGACAGGTAATATGTGGGCAAGAAATCACTTTGTGAACAATAATTTTTGTAGGAAGTGTCTTCATGCTTTTCTGGCTGTTTGGATTGTTTGTCCGGTATTAGAATTCCACAAGGTTGTTTTATTATTGCTGCTTTTGGAAATTTTCTGATGTTTGTTTGTATTTTCAGATCTTGATCATTAGCTTGTGTGGTTGTGCTGTATTTGATGTGCTAGGGCTCATGGACGTTGTAAGGTCATCTGCAGCTTGATGAGGAGCTTGTGTCATTTGTCAATATGCCTGCTTTTTTTTGTATTGGTCTCCTAGCTGTAAAAGCTGAGATGCAATCTGTTCTGTTTCTGACAGTTTAAACTTTGTGCCCTAATACATTTTCTTTCCCTAGTGACATGAGCTGATAACCCCTTGGTTCTGTTTGTTCCAGCTTGCGCACCATTCTTTGTGTTCGCTTCAAAAGTGAGGTAGTGGCGTGTGGGGTAGTGTATGCTGCAGCTCGACGATTTAAAGTGCCACTGCCCAACAGATGGTGGGAAGTATTTGATGCAAAATGGAGTGATGTTCAGACTGTGTGCAAGGTTCTTGCAGCCCTGTATAAGCAGCCAAAGGCTGAATACATTGAAGTTGGACGAAGCTCCAAGTCATTTGTTTTGGCCAGCAAGGCCTGGGATTCTCCTATGGATACACAGGTGCCCTCTTAATTTCTGTCCATGCTCACAGTTTATTCCAAATATTGGTTAATGCTGAGATTTTCTCAGTGATAGAAATAATGTCCATGTATGTTGGGTTTTGTAGGTAGATGTATTGGGGGATGTTTCTGTCAATGTTCTTATTAGAATTTAAGCAACCTAGGTGTGCAAACTTTGATATGGAAGTTTTTGGCTGCGCATATTTCAGGCTTGACTGCATTTCTAAGAACCTTGAATCTCTCCTTAACACCTTTTCTAAGGTCCATTTTCAAACTGGGTCCAGGCACTGGCCACCATGGCTAGGCTTCTGACATTTTGCTCTATGTCTTGTGACTTGTATAAGTTTTTGGGTGTCCTGGGTTCTTCTTGTTAGCTTCTTAATCTCAAGTGCAGTGGTCTTTCTTTTAGTTTTTTTCTCCTCCATTTTCTCCTCCATCTTATTGTGGTTCTTTTTGTCTTCTCTTGTCTTGTAAGTTGCGTGGAGCTAGCCAGCATCATAGCTTAGTTTTCCCATTCCGGCCAGTCTTTTGACAAAGCTCAGATGTGTTGGTTAATGTTTGACATTAACCTACACCCACTCTTTGGAACCGATGACATCAGTGGGAATGTTATGGTAGGTGGTCAGTATCATACATGTTGCTTTAGTGTATGACAATTCCTGTTGTTCAAATTGCTCCTCAATTTGTCATTTGGTTTCCTCTTTCCTTTGCGTTGGGATTCCTCTTTTTCATGCTTGCTGTTTGGTTACTGTTGTCAGATCTGAAATGTTCCAATTCTCTCAATTCTTTTTAGGTTCACTTAAATGATAAGTATTGAGAAATTGTCAGTCTTCATGAAGATATGCTTGTGACCTTCCTGGCACCTATTGTTGAATGTCATGGAGGTGAGGAGTTCTAAGTAAGGCATCTTTGATCTACAGGGAGGATCGTTGAAGAGGGTGACAAATGGAGCCGCCCCAGTCCTCCAGGTACAGACCACTTCGAGCTTGGATGGTGGGGTTGCGAAGGATCCTACTTTTGTAGAGGCTTCAAACAATACAAAGAGCTCAACTGTCAAGAGTGGGAGGAAGGATTTGGAAGAGGTTCGAGGGTCTACTTCTAATGGGGAGTTGAGGGGTGATTCTTTATCAGGAAAGGAAAAGCCTGCTAATTACCTTGAAGATGGAGCAGGGGACAGAAGTAGGGAGAAGGAACGGGATAGGTCTAAAATCCGCAAGCGGGAAAGTGGCCGAGATTTGGATGCAGAGCGAGAGAGGGATCGGATTAGGATGCGAGAAAGGGATCAGGACAGGGAAAGGCTCAGAGAGAAAGCAAAGGAGCGGGAGCGAGAAAGTGGGAGGGGTAAAGAGTATCGACACAAGGAAAGAAGCAGGGACTTAGGTGAGCTTCACACATGTGGAGGCATATCTGCCATGATCTACTAGAGGTCCTTGCCCACCATCTTCTCTGGCCTCACAAGAACCTGAGGCAAGTTTGACAGTGTTGTGACAAAATGTTCAGAGAAAGATGTGTTCAGTCTCTTGAAAAAAGTGTGCTTCACATATCACAGTGTATTTTGAAGAGTCTTTCCACAAAATCTGAAACATCAATATTCACACCCCTACAAAAACTAAATTCACTATTCATGTGAATTTGGGATTCTGGTGGTCTGTACCATGTGTCATGCACCGATGGGCATTTTTCCAATTTCTTTAGCTTTCAAGCTCCAATGATTTGCTTTCTGATTTTATGTACCTTGGCTTCTGCACACAGCTAATCAGGTTCTTGGCCTTTTCTCAGGTCAATCTGAGAAGCTATGGCAGTATCCATCCTCTCAAGGTGAATTATTGTGTCTTTTTTACTCTACACATCTGGCATTCCATGTTTTTGATTTGATCACTTTTACAATGTGGAAAGCCCTGTGCATACAGGGTAATTAAGTGTAAAAGTCTAGTGGAGTAGTGCAGACCTCCTAAAGATATGGATGTCGCACCACAGTTCACTGTTTTGTGGGATTTAGAGTTGATGGATAGTTGATAGGATTGCCCTCCAGTGCTATTATTCACAATTGTGTTGGACGAAAACCAAAATTTGTTTAACATGCTATAAAATGACAACTAGGCTCAACATCATCTTTGTGTTTGTGATTGCAGATAGAGACTTTGAAGTGGTTCGGGAAAAAGATCGCCATCGTCATCATCAGAATATCTGACAGGGGATGGCTTAGTAGTCCTAGAGCTTTTTATGCTTCATGAGTAGGACTATGGACTGAGAATAGGGCATGCATGAATGCATGGTCTTTTTACATCTCATAGGTTCATGGTACTGCGTTGGTGAATAGCCCAAATTTGTTTCTGGATTGTGCTTATGATCTCCATTGAAGGTGGCTTTTATTATGAACTGATGTCTACCAGCTTCATCTGGCAGAGGGGGCCTAACTCAACTGGACCAAGGTGGAGTACCTGGCAACAATCAGGACTGGATGGGGACCTTTTGGCAACTTCATGGTCGGTTTCTGGACCCATATTCAGTGTTGTGGAGACCATAGTGTGCACAGTAGGGTTGTTAGTTACTGGACCGTATTTATCACTGCATTAAAGACAATCCATTTTGGCAATATCATTAGCATGTGACTTCTTTGAAAGACGTAGTTTTGGTGCTGAAATGTGTGATGGGGTGGTCTGAGGCAATTAACATGTTGCTTTTCAAATCAGATGTTTTCTCTGCCTTGCACACATCAAGTTTATGACAAACCAACCTATCTTTAACGTATAAACAGTAAATGCCAAGGTTCTCTTGGATGCATTCATGTCTTAATCCTGCATCTTGAAGTAGGGGATCTTGTCTTGTCTTGTCTAATAGGAAACCTTAGTTAGCCTTCACTAATGCCCTTGCACTGGCTGTTGAAGAACATGCATTCTACTGACCACCTATCTGCATGCATGTGAACAACATTGTCGCAGCCTCTCCTTCCAGCAGAAGCACATCAGTGCTGAAGGAGGACAATGTGGCGCCTGCATCCTCTCTTCATATACGCGGATTTGTAAGTGGGGACCTGATCAGCTTCTGCTGCTCTTGAACAGCTGCAGCAGGTGTTTCTGGCATACCTCTGTCATTCCTTGTGGAGAACAATTTGTTCCCGTGAATGCTAGTATGGGTGGGGCTAGTTTCATTAATGTTTATCGTATCTCATCTTCTGGTCAATCACTCATGAGTTTGCTTCAACTTTTTCTGGTTGTGGGTAGTATTTAGCTACTTCTGAAGCTATCCATATACAAAACCACGTGTTGGTAGTTAGTAGCACACAGTAACCAAGATGCATCTAGTAGGTTATTTTTCTTTCATCAGTCATTGCTTGTTAGAACTTTGTGCCTTCTAGGATTATAATATTCAACTGTGCTGGTGCAAAGTGACAAGGCTTTGCTGAAGTTTAGCACATCTTATGGCGATGACAAGTTAAAGTGACAGGTGAGTTGTGGTGCTATCTTTAAGTTCCTTTCAAGGCATGTCACCTTCTGAATCAAACAAGAAAGCTAGTCTGGACCTGGATAGTATCTTTCGGAATTGATTATGGCTGCAGCAACCCTGTATAGGTAGTATGTGCCCTGTGCAGTACATCTATTGTTGTTTGTTGTGTTGGATGATGGGCAGCAGGTGCATATGTACTGTTGTGCATTAGGTGTTAAGCTTGGCACTTTTTTGGCGGTACTTGAGTGACAAAGCTTTCCCCTCAGCACAAACAATTTCAATGTACGGATATGAACTTCAAGGTTAGCTTATCAGTAAATGTCTAATTGCTAAAGCACATTTCAGAGAGTATGCATCGTATATGTGTTAGGTGTGGCCTCATCCAATGTCCTACTGCAGTTTCTGGCAACTGGATATGAGATAGGGAGGTCAGATTTTGCTGATGTGTGGTGTGCATCAATCCCTCATATACTGGTTTGTGATGGACACAGAGGAAGTTCGTACTGTTTCTCTGATGCCTCACCATTACAGGTTGGGTAATTTTTGGGGTGGGGGTGCCCACTCAAGGACCTGCTAATGCAGGCATAACAGATCTCATGATGCACATTATGTTCTGTGTTTAGAACTCAGTTGTTGAATTGAGAGCACATCTGTTTGATACTGGTGTTCAATCTTTAGCACAAGTCAAAGTGTACCATCCAAAGAGGCATTGGTGGAGCTCTCTGCTGCAATCGTGCAAGCTGCTGGAGTGAGGGTTGTGCATATTTCTGGCACTGATGATCAATCTGTCATGACCACATTGTACCTTCCAAAGAGTTATTTGCTGGACGTTTATACTGTACTGTACAAGCCCCTTGAGGTATGTATCTATCTCTGACTCCAATATATTGGAGTGATAAAAGTTTGATTCAATGAAGTCAAGATTGTGTATTTTCTTAGGTTGTGTTCAATATCACTGGGGCTGTCAATCATTTGGAAGCAAGTATTTACTTAAGGGGCTTTGTAATGTAACGGAAGAATCGCAAGAACATGAATACAGTAGTGTGGTGTTTTTCTACACATGTATCTCTCAACATTTGAAGCTTCTTCCTTGAATAGTTTTGCAGATGATTGCAGGAATTGTCGATTAAATTGCTGATGGCTTTAGGTGACTCATATTGTTAGTGATGGAACTCTCTGTTCAGAACTTAGAGGGAGGCTTGTTAGGCTGTTGGTTCCACAAAAGCTTCAAGGTAAGTTTTTGAGGTAATTCCCAGCAACTTGAGCAAGTCTAGATGAAAGTATTGACTCTGTTTTTCCTTGTGCCTGATACAGTTCCTAGCCTTGTTGATTCGCTATTTTGGACTTGTAATCTTAGTGTTTTTTTCCTTGTGCCTGATACAGTTCCTAGCCTTGTTGATTCGCTATTTTGGACCTGTAATCGTAGTGTTTGTACAGGAATGTCAGTTCATGCTACTTCCTGTTGATCTGTTTGGGCTCCAGCAACCCCCATCCCATGTGGACAGCCTTTCATCCTCTGTTTTCATCAAAACTGAAGAGTCGCCTTTTTAGCAGTGTTTTTCTTACAAAGCTATTGATGCAGCCTGCTGTGTCTTCAAGAAAAAGCTTTGATACTAGCTTTGACTGAAAATGCCTTCCACTCTATTTGGATCTATTGCTTTCTTTAGGAGGTGAGCTTTGTATGGTTGGAATACCAAGGGTCCTGTTTGAGATAATACACTTAACCTTGCTCTTTGTTTTATTTTTGCTAGTTGTTCTATATGTATAATTCGGTTTTAAAAAAAAGAGCTATCACATTTGGTAATATCCCCAAGGGCCAAACTGTGTATTTAGTGGGATATATTAGGTATATGAGAAAGAAATGTTGTGCCCAAGCCATTGACAAATTGTGTCGAATTGCTAATGTTGGATGTGAAAAGGATTTTGCAATAGTTGAGGGGCTTACTATGGAAGGTGGAAGAAAGGATTCCCTTCAATCAGAAGGCATCATTGCTCAGAGTGTCCTGTGTCCATCTCTTCACTTGAGCTTTCACTGACAAAAATCAACTAAAACCAATGATTTCCAGGTTGCAGCACAATAGACAATGGCTAAATGAAACCAGAAAATTGGAATTGCCATGGAAGGGGTAGTGGTTAGTAACTGCAAGTTTGGTGTGCTTCTCCTAGAATTGAGTTCTGAATACTGGATACAAATGTACAGCAATAGAAGAGTGGTTGCCTTTTGCAGTTTAATAGAAAACTGTAATCAGTGTAAAACCCTGATAGGCAAATATCTGATGCTTTGCTGACAATGTAGGGGAGTGTAATTTGGCTTCAGAGCAGATTTTCTGTCCACCCAACAGGGCTGGTTGGTGAAGACCAAGGGGATCTGTGGAAGGGAGGCACATAATATACCAGGTGATGTCCTCTCACCATACCTTGCAGTTACAGCTCTCACTGTTCTGTTCAGTCCTCTAAATGGCAATGCTGTTATGCAATTCTACTCCAAATATCAAGGACTTCACAATAGTCACTTCCATGTTGAAACCAATAAACCAACCTATTAGATTTTTGTTATAACTCTTGTCTTGGAATTTGTATCATAATGTTGTGATTTCTGTTTCTTTGCATTTCCCCAATTGCAGTTAAATGATACCATTCTAAAGGAATCGATTTTTTCTAAATTATTTGTAGTGAAAGGTCTCTTGTGAAGTAAGTGCCAAAACCTAAAACTAGATCACAGTGGTTATGTCTGGATATATCTACATGTGACACTGGCTGTATAAAGTCTTATCATTTGGTTTTGTCATAATTTTATGGCAATCCAACTTTGTGATTAAAAAGAATGTAGACTACTTTTTTCTTTTCTGTATGTTGTCCCCCTTCTATGTTGTTATGTTGTTAGTTGCTAGCCAGTATAATAGCTATGTCTTCCTATTGCTTCTGGACTTGCTACAGAAATTCAGTAAGTAGGTTAGTGGTATATAATGTCACAAGTGAAGGATACTTAGACAATGTTATAATCATCTCCCGCAATTGACTCCAAATTGCTGCAGATGATTCTGTTGCCAACTGACCATTGTACAAGAACTTGCTTGTCAGCCTACAAAACTAGTTGAGCTCAAAGACCAAAACATTTGAGCCGCCTAAATGCCAGTTAGGAACAGAAAGGACCGAATCACTGTAGATGACTATATTAGCAACTGATCATGGCACTGCATGAGAACTGCTTGTAGGCCTGCAAGCTTGTTAGATTTTACTCACTAGAATGGACCAAATTTCTCTACATGACTACATAAGAAGGGTAACTTGCGTTTCTGCATTGTTGTTAGAATGACTCCACATGCTTTCCAAGTGGGTGATTGCCCAAAGTATTACTGGGAATTCCTAGTGAAGAGTTTTGTATGGGAGGGTTTGATCCTACTATAAAGATGGTTTGATGAAAGGATTCAAGTCAAACCACAACCAACTAAATGTGAACAATTGGTGAAGCATGTACATGAGGAGCTATTATGCTTGTGTACAGATGACTTATGCTGGTCAAGGGGAATGCTGGATTGCAAGGTCTGTTGTTTGCAAATAGAATGTGTGTTTCCTTTAATGCTCCTATGCCTCATTTGCAACTGTTACCTGTGACCCAGCAATCCACTATACGTGAACAGGCCATGGCCAACCATCATACTTCACGTTATGATGCAAACAATAAAATGAGGTTCACACAAGTACGGTCTTCAAAAAGGGCACTTCAGAGTTTGGGACATACAGTTAGCCTGCTATGGGTCCAGTTTAGAAAGGAGGCCTCATTTTCACCTTAGTATTGATTGTATGGAAGGGAGAAACCATTAATCAGAAGAGATGTGGTTGACTTGGATGACTGAAACTTGTGGACATAAACTTTCTGACATATTGAATATTTTTGTATGTTATGCCCATGGCGCTGCATTATTTGACCATAGCCCTACACATATAGTTGGGCTATGGTCAGCTATATGAAAGGAGGCTACATGCCAAAAATAAGGAGGTTTTAACCAAGGGACCATCTTTACCTACAACAAAGTACACCCACAACATTGGATGTGATCATGGGCCCCATCATCTTACAAAGTACATGAGGTCCTGAAGTTTCGAGTGCTGATGTTGGAGGGATGAGATGGGGAAATCTAGAATGACCACTTATCTAATTTGTCTGCAATGCCATTTACCTCATCTAGATGGTAGGGTGGATGCAGCCTGAACTGACATTTCAATTAGCTTGAAATCTATCAAGTGTGGCAACACATAGGACATAGTAACCATGCCAAGGGTTGGCACATCAATGCTTGTCTCCACAATAGTCATGCAAAGGTCATGGAAGCATCCATGCTGCACCAAATGGCACAACATGACTTTGACATGCACCAAACATGCTACCACAAGAAGTTGGCTACTATTACCAATGTGGTTCAATTGCATCTGGTTGATTTTGTTACATGTGATGGCGGCAACATATCATGTATAGGTTACATATATCTCTTAAGTTGCATGTGTTAGGTAGTGTGATAAAGGACTATAACCAGGGCTTTTTTTCCAAATGTGCGAGGTAGGTGGACTGGCAATCCTCCAGAAGAGGACTTAGCCAAGTTTGGCTACAGGCTTTGAGCAAAGTAGAATTGTTTTTGGAAACCTAATATATTTCGGTGACATCCTAGAAGCTATGGTCTAAATTTGGCTAAGGAAAATTCAAGTTTTTTCTGCTCAAAATATGGCGACTTTGTGCCATTTCCCCCCAAAAAAAACCTTGCAGGATTCCCAGCCCCCTTTTTTTTGTTGCCAAGTGACAAAATTTTACCAAAAAAGTTTTTTGCCCACAACATGATCTAAGGGAATAATCTAAGTTGCAGGAAGCTCTTAGGTTATCATGATTAATTTAATGCTCAACAATTTTCTTTCACCATGTTTGTTGTGACAGGTCAATGAGTTTAAAGGATGATATATTAGTTCATGACATTACATTACAATCACAAAAGTAAAGAGATCCAAAAATTGGATAAGACTAAATTTCAGACTTGAAACTTTATCTCTAGTCCTTTTTTAAAAGTGATAAGCAAAGCATGACATAGTTTCTTTAAGTCATTTTGAACATTTAAAAGCATACTTAACAATTATCTTTTTGTAGCAAATTCCTTCAAATTTTTAATGAGATGTCACCAAACACTAATGGAGAAATGAAGATGTTCAATCCCCTAGTTTAACTTCATTCAGTGGGAAATCAATTAGTCTTGAACACAAAGCTACCTGCAAGTTTGCATGAAGTGTTGTGCAAAGATAATTTTGATCAAACATAATAGAAACAAATGAAGATATAATGCAATCATGAAGGTAAGCAAATGTTATCCAATTGTCATAAAATAGCTTGTGGGTAAAGCTGAGAAAGCAATTGCATAAAGAAAGCCTTGGTTTCAAACTCAGAAATACCATCTCATTTTTTGTTCTACAAGGATTGTATGGGATTTTGCCCAAAAAGAGGCTGGGAGGATATGCATATTACAAGACAGCGACAAGAATGAATGGGAAAAAGCTAAGTTGTGATCTACAAGTTCATAATAACATGGCTACAAGAAACCTGTGTTAAGGACAGAGAGCTAGAACTGTGACACAATTAAGTATCAAAGTGGCTTTTCTTGTTTCACATGTGATCACATACTCAGTAAGGTTTTTATCTTTTCACAAAAATCCATGCAAGAAGGTTCTAGGGGTTTTATGAACACAACAAGCTATGTCACTGCAAATGCAAATTGAATTTGTGCACAAATCATTGATTGTTTCTTGTTAGTCAATGCTTAAGGGAATTAGTTGTTAGAAAACAGTTAAAATGAACAGGATCCCTATTCAAGATTCCCTACAGATGGGTAGATTGTTGCCAATTCTACACTTGGAGCAGCTCCATGGGTGACTTGCACAACATATTTCAGATGAAGTACAATATTTGGGTCAGTAAATCTACATAGGATGCAATGCTTGTAAAAGGCGCTTCATAGTACAATGATTGCTCTTGACTAGCTGGTTGTAATGAGTTGCTCAAATGGTCTGTCATGTGATATTGTCTTATTTTCCATCTTCATGGGTGGGGATTAGGAAACCATTGTACATCATGTGGATGTGATATACACAGCTTCAAGCCCAATCTTTAGCTATGAAATGAATTGGATTAAAGTGGCACTATATACGAAAGATGTTTGGTTGATAACTGCAAAGTTTGCATATCTATTTCAACTTTTGCTATGAATCATTTTTGGACATCGTTCAGTAGTTGTCAATTGTAGGGATGTGTTTTTCTGTTGCCTCTGCCTAGAGTGAAGAAGAGACTTTCACATCAGTTTAAGATTTTGAGGCAAAATTTTGGCTTTGGACTTGGAACCAATGTGTGGATAATAGCTAGAGACCTAACTGTGCTACCTAATCAAATTCATCTTACACTCAAATGACCTAACCATGTTAACTGGTTTCATTGTCCCTCATGATTTTGTTTGAACCTTACATAAATGCCAGAGTCATAACACAACAAGCTACATCACCACAAAAAGATTGGCAAATGAGAACAGAGTGTGGTTGTGGTTTGATCAGTGCCCATCATAGCATAAAGGACAAAATTCATACCTACTACCAAAATCACAAAAACTCATGAAGAGGGTTGATGTGTGCAAACACAAGAACCATGGTGCTGGAAGGTAAAGATCCTGACAATATAGACAAAGGAACGTACAATCTCATGGGATCAATCAATCCCGATGTAATATATTGGATTGGGCATTGATGAAATGATGGGTACTGTTTATATTGGTACAAACAATTGGTATAGCAGCCACATTCTGATAACAGTAACAACCTTAGCCCTGACACAAGACTAAGATACTTCAATAGTACATGGTTGGATACAGAGTTGTCTACACACCTTCATCTGTTGTCATTCCACCTGAACAGTGCAATCAGTAGATACATGTCTGGATGGTTATTGTAAGGATGCCACTGCTCATAGAATGGAAGAGGGGAGGATAGGATACAGAAGATAGAATGCTCCCTTCCCAGGTCAATTGGAAAAATTAAAAATTTGGGCAACAATTGAAGCTGAGAGGATTAAAGTTCACAGTAGATGACAGGAGGCCAACAGGAGGTAAAGAATCTAGATGAACAGGCAACCAGGACACTCTGTGAGATGGCAAGAATGTTGCTGGCCATCCCAAGGAATGAGACAGATGAAGGTAGAGAGAATTGAGAACAGGTTGATCAACTCACATATGGAGCTAATGAGTTGGTCTTTGTGCATAACAGTTCTGTTTCACAGGCATGTGATGACCCTGCAATTGTAGGTTGCAAGTCAAAGAATTCCACCTCTTGACCATCCATGCTTTGTTCCCCAGCTTCAGAGCTGAGTCTATTGAGGGCTACCTGGTGGTATTCTACCACTTCATGCAAGAACTGATTCTCCCGAGCATATTGTGCATTCTCTTGCTGTAGGCGTGACTTCTCTTTCAGCAAAGTTTCAAGCTGAAGTCTAACCTGCAAGCCTCAGAAGTAACAGAGCTTGTTACTTTTTGATAAGCATATTATGTGTTACAAAAACAGAACTATTACAGAATGAAGATCTGGCTACCAGTGGATACTGAGAGCTAAGAAAAGTGCAAGGCAAACAAGGAAACCAGAACTAAGCCAGACTCACCAGGTCATCTTCTTCTCTCACCCCTTTGACCATGCTCTCACGTAGCCTCTTGTTCTCTTCCTCCAGCTGTGAACAGCGGTTGCCCAAAAATATCACATCACCTTTCACGGTCTTCAGCTCCTGTAGAAGCATTTTTGCCCTTGATGCCATAGCCAGGGCAATCTGCACAACAACAATTAACAAATTGTCAGCAGATAGTACCTCTCAGAGCAATAATTCATTTACATGGAGGAAGACTGATGTTTGTTAACAGTCATTACATCTTCATGCTTGAGGACCGCTCTCAGAGTGACAACTAGTCTATGCAAGGAGTCACCTGGTGTTGACAGCCACTACTCTCATGTTTGAGGACCAAAATTGAGAAATAAGCAAAATTTTCAAAAGTGCACACAAACCTCAGTAGATGCTTTGCCAACTTACATCACGGGATGCTTTTAGCTGTAAATCATTGCTTAATCCAGACTGCATTTTCTCGTTCTCCAAATTACCAGATTCGAAAATGTTTAAACCCTCCTGCATTGTCCGTTGCAAAGCCACTGTTAGATTCACAAATTCTCCTGTGCCATGTCATTGTTCTTAATGGCACATCATTGCTGTGTGAATTTCTGCTTCAGGGTAAACCATTGATCATGCCATTGCTTAAATTGAATTGCAGTTAATTGTGAACAAAATCAAGATCTTTTCTTCAATCCAACAAAAGCCTTGTTTTGGTGTTCAATAACTTCTCTTGCCAAAAACTATGTCAACAATGGGAACACATTGCAGGAGACAAGCTGTATGTTGCACATACTATAGTTTAGATAGCCAACAAAAGAATGCTTCAAAATTCATAGGCAAACTTCTGCTTGTGAATCACTGCTCACTTGTCAGAATGTGTGTTCACAATACATCAGGAAATATTCCAGGGTTTTCCCATGCAGGCAATTTAGAAATGCAATAGAACATCTTAGTATGTGAATCAGCAAAAGCCACACACCTCAATTGCAAGACCAACTGTGTCACTGATGAGACTTGAGAGGGATGAAGCAATGTACCCCAACCCCTTCTGCAACACAGGTGGCTCCTTCTGGCATTTTGCTTCTACCTCCACCTGCTCCCCTTTCTGGAGCAGAAAGGCATCCCAATATTATAGTCAGCAAGATATGAAGCTACATAAGGTACTGTTCACAACCCTAGTGAATGCGAGTCACAGGAAGTTCAAGATCAACAGGTCCAGCTGCTGCATCAACTGAGGCTTCAACAAATTCAGACAAGAAGAAAATTGCAATTCACCAGGCTCTCTTCCACTATCTGTGAGAGCAATTACACCTCAACCTCAAAGGGATCAATCTGAGAGCTAAAAACAATCGGTTAAACAATCCTTCCTTGCTGCAAGGAAGAGCAAGTGGAGGGTCTGAGGCATGACCGACGGACTTGTACTATCAGCTTAAGAGAAATGGCACAGGATCTTTTCTTATCAGGACATTAGGGAGAAAGCAAAGGGAAGGAACATGGTGCTACTACTGCTACCAAAGGTCATGAGACAATAGACCTGCGAGCGAGGCTCTGTTGTAGCTTTCTCAGCCTCCGGAACTCTAGAGCAGATGCCATCGTCTAAAAGGACTGCCTTCGCCTTTTTCGCCAAGCTATTCCAGCTCCAAAATTTGTCTCCGGCTGCAAGCTTCGGATCTGCCAAAGGCTTTGTTGGAGGCGAAGACGCAAATCCCGACCCCGACCTCTGCACGGAAACAAAAGAAAAAACTCCAAAAGTTCGTCATCATGGCGTAATACATCGCGGGCAGAAGCTGATCATCAATCCTATCGGCTTCAGGCACTCGATTCTCGTTTCACATTTTTCTTTACATACTCGATGAGCTCGATTACGTCTTCTCAGTTCGTATTTCCATCGTTTCCGAAGACAAGATCATTTAGTCAGTTTCTGACGATCTACGACTACACTAAATTCCTCTGTTGCTCTCGCTCGTCATCCGCGACGAATCTGATGTTACAGCTTCTCAGACTCGACGATCTCTTCTCGCTCATCCCTAAAATCAGCGGGTATAAGCAATGAATTCGTCTTCGCGCTTTTCATCATTCTACGACGCATCCTTGATCTAACCCGATCATACGACATCCATCGGTTGCAGCAGCAAAGACGCATTCCCGACATGCACACAGAGAGAGACAGAAAAAAAACTCCAAAGCGCGACAATTGAAAAGAAAAACCACCCAGAGATCTTCGGATTCTCACGTACAAATTCGGGCGATGTCAGAAAAAGTGGGCTAAAACCAAACCGCAATAACAAACAAAGAAACTATAACACACGCACTAACACACACACACCCCCAAAGACATAAAATCAGAGCAAACGGTATCCTTCAATTAGTTGTCAAAGAAACTCAGCAAAATCGACAGAGTCGCAATCGGAAATTTTCAGGAAAGAAAGCGGAAAACAGTTTTGCTTCACATGAACTAATTTACCTCTTGAATCAGCACGGTGGTGGTCTTGGTAGGCATCTCCCGGGAGCCCATTGCGAGCATTGAAGTGCAGCAGCATTCGCGCAGAAGCGATGGTGTGCGAGGGAGCGAGCGATGAGAAACAGCAGAGATCGCGATACACACACACACGAAGGAAATCCAGCACATTTTACTAATTAAACAAGATTAACTTAATCACGCACTAATTTCCTCATTAAATCACACCACTCCTAGTAACTTCCGGTCTACAAAGTTAATGGTTCCGCTAAATGTGCTACCATTAGCGCATAGTTAGATAACGGCAAAACCGAACCCTTTTTTCTTTTCCGCTCTCGCTCTAAGTTATTTCAATAACGAACTACGTTAACAATGGTTTACTTCAATTAAGCTAGTTAGCGCTAATTGCCAAGTTGGTAGTTTCCAAAGGACAAACCCCGCTAACTTAACTGTGCCGTTGGCAGTAGAGAGTAAGCAAGTTTAGTGCTAATCAAGGCCAAAGCTAATAACATCATTAAATTTGTTAGCGACGGATTAACTTCAATTAAGTTAGGTAGCGATGATTGCCGAGTAGTTTTGCAAAAGAACTAATGAAGTCCGCTAACGTAACAGCCACGCTATCGTTAACAAAGCTAACAACTTTCAAGCGGGGATGGGATACTAAACTCATTTCTGTTGCAGTGAATAAGTCAATTGGACCCACTGGGAAAAAAAAAAGGCTCGGGCGGTCCGGATTACATCTTCGTCCAAATTGGACGGCAAAGATTGAAAAGTGGAGCCCCACTCCCCCTTTTTGTCCACCGAAAGGAGAAGTGAGTAGTAGTCGGGAGTAGGGACTGTTAGTGAAGCTGACTAGTCTACGACTGACGTCATGACAGGTGGCAATTAACCGACAACAACGCAAATTATAATAAATGTATTATGTCTTTTTGGACCAAGTCCGTTCCCTTCTCCCAAAGTGTTAATCAATTGGAATATGAGTTTTTTTTTTACATTTTAAAAAAAAAGACATCTAGAATGTATTTAAAAAAGGTAATACATAAATGTTCAAAAAGTTGGAAATTTTTTTTTTAATGATTCTATGAATTGAAATTTGATGGAATGAAACCTTGTTTTTTTTTAACAAAATTTATGTTTTAATTTTATTTTATTTTTAAAATTTTAACTTTATGTTACAAGCTCCAATCACTAGCATCTAAATTGTCAAACTAAGTAGGTGATAATAGATGATTTGAGGATTCCTTTCCAAGGTTTGTATTTGCCTTTGAACTCACCATTCATGATTTTTCACCACTTGGCAATGAAGAAAAATACACAAAAATATTATATCATCAATTCAAGGGAAAGTCTTCAAATTTTGAGAAAAATAATTAAGGAAAACTTTCCCCACATTTCAACTCCATTTTCGTTTGAAAATGGATCACTTCTTAAACACTAAATATCATAGAGGAGAAAACATTGTTGTCCAATTCTTCCTAAAAGCCTTTTGATTTTCACATATTTGATGTCCAATTTAGCTAATGATCACATTTTGTAATTGGGTTGCATATTGTGAGTATGCATGATTTGGTACCAAAATGAACTCACAACCATTTACAAATTAGTGATCGTGATCTTAAAGCTATTAATCAAGGACATCCAATTCAACTTTTGACCTTTAGTGATATGCTTTCAAAGGCTTGCAAAATGATATCGAATATAATTTTTTGGATGTGGTGTGTTTTCAAAAACTTGTGAATTTTGGAAGTAACTTTTAAAAGCTCTTCCCATTATGACAAAAGGGTTGTGCAAGAGCCATGGGTTAAGATTAAGATAAGACATTTTACATTCATGTCTTGTTTATTACAATTACACAAAACTAGAATAAGAAGGTGGTTAATGAAGTTGTAATTAAAATTGGTGCATGAGACATCCAAGAACTCACAATGAAATCATCACAACCCAAACTCATGGAAAACATGATCACCTTCTTTCATTACTATATTTTGTAGCTCCCCATGAAAATGGTTCTACTATGGCAAATTCTCAATATGCCCCAAGACACGTTCTCAATATTGGGACACAAGGTATAGACCTTGAAACTTTAAATAACCATAGGTTCAAGAAAACATATCAAAATCAAACATGCAACCCCGTTTTCTAATAACCCTTGAAAAGATCTTTTAATGTCATACCAAACTTCTAATTTGTATAACATTTGTATGTCCAAATTACATTATGAATGTGCACATGACATCTAAAGACACAAAAACATTTGGGACATTTTTATTTCAATTATTCAAACTTACATATAGGTTAAGAAACAAATTTGTTTTGTGCATGCAAGTCCATTTAGTTGTAGCTTTTTAAAAAAGCTTTGCAATGATTTTAAATATCATTCAATTATTTATTTTGAACCAAACCTTACTTTGATCAATTGTGATAAGTCCCAATTCTTTATAAATTATGGATTTCAATTGGGATCTTCGTAGTCTCTTGACTCCCAAACACCTTTCACTTTGTGTGGGAGTGTGAGGTTCAATTTTTATCAACCCACACCATGTTCTAGACTTATGGTCAATTGGATTATGTGACAAACCTTTTGTTTCATTTCACCCTAAGAAATACATTTCTTTAATTTTTTTTCAAGGTTGATTACAAGCCCAAGTTATGGTTGCAACATTTCCTTTATTTGGGTGAAACCATGATAAAATATTAGAAAAAGTTTACAAGTTTAATTTGAGTTTTTAAATGAGCTAGTTTTAGACATAAGCACATTGAAAACATAAATTCAAATTTTATTTAAATTTCATTATGAAATCATTGTGTGTTTCATTGAGTTTATGATAAATTGAATACAAAATTTGAAGAATGTTACCATAATAAAAGAAAAGACCAATTAATTTGAAATCAATTGGTCAATATGATGTTTTTAAATATTTTTCATTAAAAATTTTAATGAAATAAATGTGTATTAAGTGAGGATATAAAAATCATTATATATTCAAATAAATCACCAAAAATATATATTTATTATTTTTTAAACCTTTTTGAGAAATACTTGAATGAAATGTTGCAACTTGTAGATTTCAAAACATGTTTACATTTTAGAAAAAACTATTTGAAGCCTATTTTTACAATGTGAAATTTGAAAATGAATGCACAATAATGAAAAAGTACGATATGTTATCTTTGGTCACATATAATAAAAAATTTATGATGAATCTTGTTGTTACTTTTTGTCAACATGGCAAATGGACTATCAAGGTAACTATCGCAACCCTAGCCTTGGGCTAGCGACCGAAGCAAGGGCTTGCAAAGGTGCGAGCCAAGAATGAAGCTCGAGAGTCATATTTCATGCTCCCGGGAGTGCAAGAGAATGTGAGGGAATGAACCCCCACACTTCCAAATGAACTCCCACTTTGAGAGTTGGAGTCTCAATGGACTCCTGAATTTTTAAAGGGCGATTGCAGGGGTCAAAATTCATTGGATTAATAAGTTGTTTATATCATTGGAAAGCTCTTGGAACATAGATGTTTAAAATGGGATTGCATGCCCCATTTAGACACTTACTTAAAACATAAGTTATGGCCAAAAGAAGGGTCGACAGCCAAATTGGTAATTTGACTCCTGACCACTAAAAGTTAGAAATCGCCCCGATTTCCTTTTGTGCAGGTGACATGCCACATATCGTTGGGAAGCTCTCGATGAAGGTTATAACTTCTCTTTAGACCTCATCTCAATTAGAGGTTTGCACACAAAATTATGAGCCCCCAAACTCATGGGAGTCCCAATTTTGGAAATTTTGAAACTCCCACTTGGGAGTCCCGAAACAAAATGACATTTGGGTGTTAGTCCCAGCCAAGCACAAAGTATACTACAAGGGGGAAGGTGATGGTTTCCCCCAAGTTCAGACCGTGGTGAATCTTGTGAGTCCGTGTTTGCTCGTGGCTCATTTGTGCACCAAAAATGTTATAACTATGCACTAAACAACCTATTATTTGATTTGTGCAGGTCCATGTGAGTAAGTGACTTGTTTGTCAATCTTTCTAGTCTCATCCCGGAACTCTAGCACGCCCCTCTACCCCCAAAATGTTACGAACCAAGGAGTGTGCCCCAACTCTTCTCCTTATGTTATCTTCTTCCTTGGACTCGTAGCTAAATCCATCAAGAAGCTTGGGGGTGTGTCAGTAACATAATTGTATATTTCATTTTGGATGTAATAATGATTTTGGATAGAAAAATAGTCAAAAGGAGTGGTGAAAAAAACCCTTGTTATTTTTCCTTGGGAATTTCAAAGGGATTTAATGGTGTGTGGAAAATTCAAACCAAAGTTCCCATGCAAATTCATGAAAAAATATGAAAAAAAATTGGTTGAAATCCTTGAAAGTTTTAAAAGCCCACAATTCCAATGTTATCTTCAAGTACCACCAATTTTGTCACTAATGACATGTTCTACTTATAATGCAATGTCTTATCTCAAAAAGTAATGTCATTTTTAAGCTTTTGTATGCCAACACTATGCATTTGGTTTGACAAACAACATGTTTATGATACATGATAACTTAAGATTTTGCTTTGTAGCCCATAAAAAAAAATTGAACTTGATGAAAACTTCAATTTTTTAAATTGCAAAAAAAGGTAAAATAAAAACTATTGTGATGTCGATTGGCCCTTCACAAACATTCATTTTGAAGAAAAAATGATCAAGGCAACTACAAGACAATGCATGAAAAATGAATGTTTTTGTTTTTACAAAACAAAACAACCATACCTAAGCAATAGTATGTGTCATATAATGTCATAACATAGATTATAACAATATTGGAAGACAAACATGTCACATGGAGTTACAATTGAAAGTTTCCATCATTCATTAATGATATATGTGAAGTCCTAAAAAAGGAGGATGAGAACCCCATGTTCAAGCAAAATATGGGGTGTGATAAAAATAACTAGATGAACATAATACAAAGAAAAATAAACCAAGGTGAAACTTAAAGGTGCACCAAAGTTGGTGTGCTTTCAAGTTTCACCCCAAGTTTGTATCTTTGTAATTTGTTGTAACCTAAAAAACCTTCACACATGAGATGAAGGAGGTGGTGTGAAAAACTTGAGAGGCTTCACATGTGTGAATCAAGAGCAAGGAAAGAAATTCAAGTGAGAGGATAAAAAGGCCAAAACAACTCAAAGTGGAAGGCTTTGAGCTCCTCATGGTGAACATTTTAGAAGATTCAATCATTCGTCCTTATTATGGGCCCAAGAACTTGAAGTCGGTTCCCACATACACCTCATTTAAAGATCTCAGCAATGAAGATTTTGTTTTTGTTAGGCCTCATGATCCTCTCCTTGTCCCTAGGTTGGGAAGAACATAGAATGATGTTGTCAAGGGTGATCAAAAAGAATTTTTCAAAATGGTGAGGGTGCAATGTTGGGTGCAAATGAAGAAAGGGTCAAATTTGGATGAACAACATTTGTACGAAGATTATTCGAATGGCAAGTGGAAATATAATTTGGCAAATCTAGAACAATGGTTCAAAATTGCAATTGTTCTTTTCTCTTTTCCTTCACAGAAAAATATGACAAACAAAAGTCAAATTATTATTCCTAATAGTTGTTCTTATCGAATGAAAATGAATATGGAGGTTGCTATTACATCCAATAATTTGTAAAGTATGTTTGTGTTATTTAATGAATTTAGTTATAATACATCAAATTATTCATAATTATTTTTGAATGTCCATAATTAGTAACAATCTATTGATTCTAATTCATTGTAAACATTGGCGTCTTTAATGTGTGAATTTTTTGATAATTGTGTTTTTAGGTGATATTAAAAATTAGACTTCTAATTCTTCACTTTTCAAACCAATCATCTATTTTGTTGCACCTAGTGGCCACAAGGACAAATGGTATATAAAATTTTAATCCACTAAAAAATGTTTCATTATGAGCACCATTTTCGGATTCGTAAATAGACATGGTAGATAGGTGTGGTAAACAAGCATGGATTTGTGAATAGGCATGGTTGCCTTTCTTTGAAACTCAATGGATTGAGTTTCTTTTTGTGACTATTGGTTATATAATCAATACATTTTTATTATTTTTATTTGATGTATCATTTAGCATTGGAATAATAGGTTGTTGTGTTTTGTGTTTGACGAGGTGTAATTTTGTTCATTGTAAATAATTTCATGTACAATGTTCCTTATTATAATCATGATTAGTGTTCTTAGTTGTTGCACTTAAACCCTAATCCCTAGTGGCCAACATGTGTCTTATTTTTTGTATCATGGAATTGATTCCAAATTTGTTATGAGTTTAAATTTTTTTTAGGTTCTTTTGTGTTGGATGTGAAATATTTTAAAGCAATGTTTTGATCATAAAAAATAATGTGTGGCATTAAGTGGTATTAAGGAATTTGTTTATTGTAGAAATTTGTGTGTGCATATTTTTAAATACTAGCTATTGATATATATTTTTTGGGCCCTTAATCCTAATCCCTGGTTGCCACTTGGAATCAATTCTTCTACTTTCATGGTTTGATCCATAGACATTATTGTGATTGATGAATTGGCACATGTTGTGCTTAGTTTTTTAATTTAATATATAGAAATAAATTTGTTTTTCATAAATAGGAGTACAATTTGACTTCCAACCTTGATAATAAATAGCTCAAATTTTTCACTTGGTGGGCACTACACAAAATACTATTTTCATCATATAAATATATTCATTTTGAAACTAACATATTATATTTGTTATTCGTTTCATGTCCCTTAATGTATTAAAAACAATGATTGAAAATATTGTGGAAAAAAATAGGTATGAATTCTTTTGAAACTCAATGTATACATGGATGTAAGATTGTTGTTTTTACTTGAATGCAAGGTTACATTTCTTAAATCTAGTGGCCACCAAGCAAAGTTCATACCATCCACCAAGTTGGATAAAGTTCTAAATTAATTAAATATGTGTTTACAACCTTTTTCTTCCATTTCACAGACACCAACTTTTGTAAAATCATACATGTAAAATGATGCATAATAACAAATAAAATAATGAAAGAATGAACCTAAGAGATAATAAAAAATCAAAAGTGAATTTCCCTTATTTTCTTAAATATTCTCATCATATCATAATCTTTTTCACGTATCCTAATTAATAGCAAATTACTTCATGTCTTTAAAAAAACTATTTAATCTGATGGCTTCATCATATAGTAAATAAATGACGATAATTACAAACTTATTGCTAGAAACTAGATTATTACTATGAAGCTTTTAGCTTAGTCAAATTAAAAGATTTATTCACTAGCATTATTTTTTTGATTGAATAATATAATAGAATCAACTTTTGATTATTTTGTTTTATAGATGATTTATCGATGGTAAATTTGTTATTAGGTAACATTTTCAATCCAAAATTATTCTTTGATTAATTTGCCATGTGATCATAATTATCGTCAAGTAACACATACATTTTCGAATGACTTTCAATATGTCACCATTAATGAAATGTTTTGCAAAGACTTTTTAATTTACTTAATTAGTTTTATAAAAATGCATTACTTGACAAAATGAGGTAGGAATATGTGACATGTAAATTCTAGTTTTCATTTTTAAAAGTTCAATATTTTCAAACAAGGTAATATTTGAAATTATAGTTTACAAATAAAAAGTTTTTCCTTTAAATTTTTTTGATCCTTGGACAAAAAATTTAATTGAAAATTTTTAATTGTTAACCAAAAATTAAATAAATTTTTTTTTTGTAAGATTGTTAATGAAGTGATCATGTTTCTAAAGGCTTTATGATTGTAAGAATCTAATGCATTTTATTATATTTTATTGCAACAAGAAAATTATAGTGAAAATTATTAGATGTGCTCCATTAAATCTAATATTTCACAAATATTTCACTTGGCATATTTCACAAATTATTCTGAATCATCTATCCTCTATTACTAATGCATATGTTGTAAATACATTTAAAGCTAATTAATTTCTTATTGATATATTGAATGTTCTCATAACCATGAACCTCAAATTCAAATTTGAAATGCAAATTTTATTAAAATATCAATTGGAAGAAGATTCTATTGTTGTTGATGAATTATTTTCTTTGCATTTAACATTAAAAAATGAAATATGTGTTGTTGTAAATTCTTTCCTTTTCCTTTAATTTAAACTTTTCATTTATAAAATGAAAACAAGGTGATATTATTGTTAAAAAATGTGATAAAAAGTATTTTTTCTTTATACTTTTGAAAATGTCATCATTTTATTCATCTTTTGCCAGAATTTGAATCCAAAGATGCATAATCTAGGTTTGGGGTTAAATCATTCAAAATTATATTAACCATAGTGGAAGAGGAAAAACAAGGATTGCTGAAACAAATCAAGAATGAACAACAAGGATATGAAGAGTACAAACAACGTATGCAAACTTGGAACAAATAGAAGAAGGAGATGGACATGAAAGTCAATGTGAAAATGTTGTAATGAACCACAATGAATAAAGATGGAATTTTCAAAATTAACAAAAAAATGCATGAAGCTGAAGTAAAAGGAAGAAACATGAACTAAAACAAATCATGCATATCAAAAAACATTAATAAAGTATAAGCATAAGGTTGAAGGCTTGCAAGGAAAGAAGCGACTACGATTGTAAAAATAAGAAACTAGAAAATAAACAATTGACAAGATGATGGTATAGATTTTACAAATGAAAAACATGGTACAACAAAAAGAGTTTAATAAGTTGAACATAAAGAAAGCCAAGGAATAATTAGTTATGGAGGTAAATGAATTAAAGCAGAAGATAAATAAAAGCAAATCAAACTTTGATGATTTGTTAGAGAGGAACAAGGATTTGGACTTAACATATATTAAAAACAAGTTGGAGGAATATGATGATTTGGTACATATTATTCAATATTGCATACCAAATAACAAATGGATGATGCCAATGTTGATGAATGGTAGGTGTTGGAAGAAGCTTAGGTTTAAAAAGAGATGCAAACAAATTTGGCTACACACAAAGGGATGAGGCCACATATAGAAGACATTTATCTACCTTCAAAAAAACCTTTGTAGATTTCATTTATTGAAGTTCAGATAATACATAATCATTTAGTCTAATATAAGAGGTGGAGGAAATTGAGTGTACATTGGAATAAATAAAGGACGTACAACAAGAAAAACCATAAAAGGGGAGGGGTTCGGGATACTCTAATTGAAATATTTGAAAAGCAAACACAAACAATTTCATAGTTGGAAACAATAATCATAACTAATGATACTAGCACACAAAAGGAGCCAGTTGAAACTAGGGAACGAGGAGTGGAACATACACAACAACAAGCTCAAGAAGGTATAATAACATCATTACTTCATAATTTAGTTTTTTACGTGAGTGTAGAAAATGAGGGCCATACAAAATCATATATTGAAATGCAAATAGTAATACCAACAAATGACTAGACCAAGCCACAAATGACTAACATAGTGATATGAAAGAACAATTTTTTTATTAAAACAAGTATTTCGAGGATGTAATCTAGAGTGGAGAGAGGGTAATGTTACCTAATGTATGACAATGATTAACCAAAACATAATATATTAGGAGAATGGTAGGGATTAATCAAGGCAATAAAGGAGCTAGTAGGGATTAAAACTATTGAACATTTTTAATTTTTAATTACTTCTGGAGGGAAATGATTTAGGATGAAGTCATGGAAATTGTTAGAATTTAAGACTTGTCGTTTTACACATAAAGTTAGGGAGAGAGTTGTTAGAGTTAAACAGAGACACACAATTTGAATTCAGAGCTTTGTTGGTATTAAAAGACCATAGATTTTTCATGTTTTTAGTTCTAAATTTTATCTTCTAAAACTACATATTATTGATATGTTCAATTTTGAGTAAATATAGAAGTGTAAATTTGATGAAAAAACATGGACTTTTATTATGTTTTTATTGTGTTTTGATTTTTTTAGAAATCTAATTGTATTCTGAACATAGATTATTTTAAAGCAAGGAAATAAAACAAATAAAACAAAATAATAGTTATAAAGATAAAATTGTGTAAAACTAGTCCATCAGAATTGTTTGCGTAATGAAACCATGGATTTTAAGTGTTGAAATGGAACATTGAATGGAATTTTGGATTATTTTAAATAGGGACTAAACATTTTTAGGATAGAATTTGCGCCTATTAGTGACTTTAAGAAATAAATAGATACAACTAAAAACAATAGGAGAATAAAAAAAAAATTGCTTATAAATGTGCAGTAACAATTTTATTGTACTAATGGATTGTTTAATCATGGCTCCAAATTGCATTTAATGGAAAGCCCAATGTTATGCTTTCATTTGGGGCATCATGCATTTTTGTCAATTCTTATATTGAAAACATTTTTTTAATTACGGATTGACCACAATCTTGCCATTATATCTTATGCATATAAGCAAAGGGGCAAATGGATATTAATGTTGTAAGACTTTCATTTCAAAATTATTCATTGATTAGGAACGTGAGATATAAATGCTTATGTCTTTAATTATAATTTAATTGCTAATTCCAATGTTGAATATGAGTTCATTATTTGATCATTGCAACAATATCAGTGTTTGAACATTGTCATTTTGATGTTTGGAGAACTTGCTCTTCCAATCGCACCCCCATGTTCCCAAAGGTGACGTACATGTTGGTGATGGTGTAATGTTTCAATTGGAGGAATGGAGGCCCAACAATAGAATTGTGATTATCCTTTCGTTATAGAGCAATAATGAATCTTTAATAATCTTCACAAATCCCTTTAATGTTTTGCATTTTTGGTTTCATTTGAGATTGGTTGATGTGGATTTAATTCTTCTAAAACCACTCCACATTTATTGTAACAACAATTTTTACACTACAAACATACATTCATTCATAATTCTGCATTGATTTTAGACACACATACCTTGTAGTTCAATAATACATTAGATTCATGGTTATATCCAATAACTAAAATCTATAATCCAAAACACAATGCTTAAAAACTACAACAAAATTATAATTCATTTTCATGAAATTAAAGACCACAAACGATTCACACATTCAATTGGAAATAGAAATTCATAAAAAAGTTTGTACTCTCCTTGTTTATTGGAAACTTTATAAAAATTTAACAAAATTCATGTTCTATAGAAGTGTAATCAAAACAACAAATCAAATCTATGATATTCAACACTTGAATCTATAGTTTTTTTTAACAAAATACCTACATTTCTCTTTTATTCCAAAAGTGTGTATTTACGAATGTCCTCAACTTCCCCAAAACTCCCACTCTTGGGTAGTTCCCAAGCCACCATCAACATGAATAAAAAAACAAAACTCAACAATAATTCAAAATTCAAACCCCTTCAATTGTATAATGTCCTATTCTTATCCATAATGTCTTGTAATCCCAAAAGCTTTGTAATTTGTCTACTCCTTTAACAAAAATCTATTATTGTTTCATGACCCAATCCTATGACTTTCTTCATAGATTCCGAAATGTTTTTGCTTTTGTTTCAAAAGTGGTGCAATATCCATTCACTTTCTTATTCTCACCAATGCTTTGTTTGTTTAAGTTTTGCATCCTTGGTCAAATAACAATACTACAATCAATTCAACCCTTAAAAAAAACTTTCTTTGACCAAAATCTACTAAAAAAAATAGTTCAAAAATAATTCAACTACTTACCATCCCACGAATTTTTCCCATAATGACATGGCTTCATCTATTACCGTGGACATGTTAGCCAAAACATCAAGACCTTCCACAAGTGCCATGATGTCTTTTGATCCCATGGACACATCATGCATGATAATAGGTGCTATTGGTATGGAAGGTACATCCACATACATTACAATTACTACATTACAAGTGTTTTTCTTTAGATTTTCCAAGTCTTGCATGACCATTTGAAATCAGCACCCTTGGTGATGAAATTCCAAACAATGTCAAGTGATAGTTGTTAAATGGGAAAGGTTGCCAAATTTTTTTATTATAGATCTATTGGTCAATAGGAAAAATGAATGTTGTGATCACAATGTATTCACCTTTTTTTCCTCTTAGTAAAATTTTGGTGACAAAAAAATATAGTTTAAGGTGGCTATTCTGAAGATCAATGGGTGTAATAAGAGTTGGAAACAAGAAAAAACAATTAACAAAAGGTGTACAAAAATTAAAACACCATCTATTGTAAAATGTTGGGGTTTGGTGTGTGAAGCATAAAAGATGGTTGATACAAACTTAAGTTACGAAAGTGAATTAGGGTCAAAGGGAAAGTCTAATGACCATCAACATAAATTTCAAGATATTTGAAAGGATGAAACCTATTTGCTACTATTGATTGGAAGCATGCTACATCATAATATTCATGATTTCTTTGAAACATAGCAAGCAAAGAAAAGGGTCATGAATTATCATTGGCTCAAAAAAGTTTTATATTTTCAAAACTTGGTGGTGCCCAAGTCCGAAGAAAGAATTGGTATAATTAAACAGATGCAAGATGAGATTGGGCATTTTAGGGAATCAAAAACACTAGCAAAAGTAAAGAAACGTTATTTTTCGCATGACATAACAACCTCTATTTAAAAGGTGATAAAAAAATGTAAAGATTACCAACTAGCAAGGTAGACTAGGAATATAAAGTCAAGTGTTGAAAAAATGAAAAAATTCCAATTTGTGACTTTTTTTACAAAGTGGCTTTGGACACTACTAGACCTTTATTAAATTTTAATACCAAAAACAAGTATGCCTTAATGATGATGGACCACTACTCCAAGTGGTGTGAAGTGCATCCAATCATGGATCACTACTCCAAGTGGTGTGAAGTGCGTCCAATCATGGATCATGATGCATGAACTACTATTTGGTTTCTTGAGGATGAAAGTATTTACAGATTTGGTGTACCCAAGTTTGTCCTAATAGACAATGGGGGAAAATGGATGGTAAAATTTTATTTACAATGGAAGAATTATGGTATTGAACATCAATTTATTGCACCTCAATGGTTGCAATGCAACAACACGGCTAAGCAAATGATAAAAACATTGAAGCATGGATTAATTGTAATGGCCACTAATCATGTATTTTGTTTAATTATTGTTGTGGTGTGCAAATTAACACAAAATTTTCCCTATACATGGTGCTAATTGGTGAAAAGCCTTGCTTGACTATAAAGAATAGTTTGAAGGGATCGGCAAAATTAATTAATCAAGATGTGGGGAATGATGAAATGGCCAAGGAACAATTCAAAAGATGAAGTTAATCACTAACCTACATGAATCCTTGTTTGCAAATGTGGAACATGCACATAAGAAACAATATAAGTTTTATGTTGCTAAAAAATGACTTTAGTTCTTATGTGTATTTGGTAATGGAGACGTGCAAATTAAGATGCGCAAACTTGGTAAGAAGAAGACATTAAGGGCTAGCTAGGAAGGTCCTTACTGGTTTAATGGATACAAGGAGGAAAGGGCTTGTAGGGCCCTTTCCATCCTTGTATCTTGATGAAGGAAGTCGTATATGTTATGTGAAAGACAAGGATGGACATTAGGGGGAAAGGCCAAAAAGGGACATACAAAAGTACCATCCATTGCTTTGAGGTGCAATATATGAGGACATGGATTTTTTAAGTATGGAAAGGTTACATATGTGGCACAAAATTAAGGCTAATGAAACTTTAGTTGGATGAAATAGCATTGCCAATCATTGAATGTGAAAAAAGATGAAATTGTGGCAATTAATGGTGAAAGGAGAGAACATTATTGTGGACAATTTGTGTTGTTTTTTGGTATTTTGTTTGTTGTAGGTCATGGACAACAACATTGTAATGGTGATTATGATATTTTGACACCATTCAATGTATGAATATTATTTGATGTGTTAATTTCAAATTAGTTTAAATTGTTGTCAAAATACTGTTATTTTGGTTTTTGGGAGGTTGTTTATTGTAACGTTGGGCGATTCATAGTATAAAAATTGAAGTGAGATGGTGTTGATGGCTTCTATTTTTGTGTGGGTAGATTGTGGGTAATGTTTTGGAGTGAGAAAATTGAACTATGAGAATTTTTTGGAGATTAAAATAACAAACAGGGGAAAATGACCTATTGTTAATAACCATTTATCTTTGGAGCTATGATTTTTTCATTATGCCATACATTCTAGAATGATTGTGGCAGTTATAGTTGTAAAACTAGGGATCAAATCAAGGGAGGTGATGAAAGTTCATAAGGATCTCAAGAGTGGCCAATAGCAATTCAAACAATTGGTTGTTGGGATGGTTCTAGGAAATCATTTTGGGAATTGGGTTGAATGTGTGATCCAAAGAGAAAGAACATTCACAAATGTGGGAACTTTGAACCATGATTTTTAAAGGTTCGGTTGCTATGGAAAAATCTATTGATGACCTATTTTGACCATGGTTTGTGTTTTGTCTCCCTCCCTGAATTACCATAACTTCCACATTGACATGTTGGGAGGAGATGTGGTGTATGTGTGTTCATGATTTCTATGAAAGGGTCATGTGTGGAGATGTAAATTTGGCTACCTATTTGGGATCAAAACATGACAGTTGTGGGTGGGGTCTATTGTGATGGGTAAAATTGCTAGATTTATAACATGTGGGTTCATGAAAAAATAAATTGGAATGACTTGATCCTTCATGATCCATATATTATATTTGATTAGGTTTGCAATGGGATGAATAATTTAGTAGGGATTCTGTTGCCAAAATAATATGCTCTTGTGTTCATGTAACTTATGATATTTTGATCATAATAGTAGTGTTCTAAAGTTGGGATTATTATAATTCCTCGTCTTTTTTGGTTACACTACATGTCCATGATGTTGTCTTCTTCTTTGTCTCTCAACATGTAATGAAAATTTTTATTGGGATCCCATTTTGCCATTCATAAAAAATCATGAACATCTATTTGTAATGTTACTACATATAGTAGACCTTACACATAGAAACAATAAAAAAATGAAGAGTGCAAGTAGGAGATTGTTTAAGGAAAAACATAAAACATATTTTGCAATTGGTTCTTTTAAGTTTTTTAATCCCAAAAGTCACATCACATGAATATACTTTCATGTTTTCATGTATGGTCATCATTTCCATTCACCATTCATGAATTCCAATAAATTATGGCATGTCCCTACTAAGATTGGAATTTTTATATTGTACTCCATATTCATTGTAGTAAAACAATGACACTTTAGGGTCTAAACAATATAAAATGTATAATGAAATCATCTTGGTAAAGTAGAAAAATAAGTTTCTTGCACCTTTAATCTTCCTTCAAAATCTTAAAATGATTGGGACCTCTATTTCTCTCCATTGACCCTTCTAGCCTCCTAGCATTTCAAAACATTTTTTGTCATATCATTTCAATTTGAAAAAAAAACTTCAAAAGTACCCTAAAAAATAATGCATTTTTCATAGGTTTGGGAATATTTTTAACAATGAAAACAAATTTCATGGACAAGATGTCAAATTGCATTAAAATGTTCAATACATCAACATTGGTTATTTAAACTTAATTGTATTACTTGTAAAGAAATTCAAATTTTTTCGAGCTACTTTTTAATAGTTCACAAAAGCAAAGGTCCAATCAAGTACTTGTCAGTACTTTGAAAATACATAATTATATCAATTCAACTTTGAAAATTAGTGCTAAGATTTTCTTTAAAAATGTATCAAAAAACTTTATCTCCATAAAATCATCTACTTTTTGTGTGTTTTATTCAAAGATCTTAATTTTTGCATTACAAAATTCACTTTTTGTGTCTACTTTACCATGCTTTTACCTTTCCTTAGGGTCATATATAAACACTCATGGGATATTTATTGTGTTTATGAAGTTTTTTAATTCGTTTCTTAGAAAGGTTTGACACATTAATTGAAAATATAAATGTGTCCCTTGTTAGCTTTTCATTTTTCAATGCCATATTTCACATACACATTTTTGCTGTTACATTATTTGCATGGGAAAAAAATCTATGAATGGACCTTTGAATAGGCAAAGGTTTTGATAAATGCAATAAAATATCCTTTTAGTAATCCACTTATGGACACATCTTCATCGCATAAGTTGCGTTTTGTTCAACGCCTTATTTCTAGATTTCCACGTGTTTCAACAATATAACACTAATAAACTTCTCCGTCTCCACCGATCTCACCACATCATGGCCCCAAATTGGGTGATATGGAATAGGGCTAAGAACCCTAGCTTTGGAAATCCATTTGCATTAGCTTTCCATAATTGGATTGCAAGCCCTTCTATGGGACACTAAATGTTATTGATTGGTGAAATTTTGTATTGTATCATAGGCTAGCCAGAGGAATCCACAAAAAAATTACAAGGATGCATTTCAATATGCCTTACCAAGGTTTCCAAACCATCTTTTAAACAACCCAAGACCTAGGTTTTTAAATCTAGAATTTTTTGAATGAACTACGAAATGGAAGGTCTTTCTTATGAGACCATGAAAGCCTTCATCAAATCTAACAAAATATAATTGTTTTGCTCTCTCAACTTTTTGGACAAATATCCAAAGCATCCATCAATATTTTCATGTGTATGACCAACCACAAGGAATCCTAGTTTAACTTCCTCAAACACTTCTCTTGCTGACAACAACAATAGAATTGGTAACAAATACTTATTTTTATTGTCCTTCACACAATTATCCATTTGAAGCAATAAAGTTTTTGGCAACTTTTTGGGGCCCACACTTTCATTTGGTGTTTATAATTTAATTATACATCGAGATTTTCCTTGCAAAAAAGTGCAAAAAGTGTGTTTTGTGGAGGGTGCTCAAATAACATTTTGGATTCATAAACCAAAGCTTTCACTAGTAGAAAATGGCCATTTTACAACTGGTCCATGCGACTAAGTTTTAGTTGCAAGCGACATTTGCAACTAAAATCTTAATAGTCGCGTTGGACAAGTCGCAAACGACACTAGTCGCAAACGACAACGAATTTTGGATGAAAGAAAAAGTCAACAAAATACTCCTTCATCCTTTGACTTGTCATATACATATTGTCGTTTACAACTAGGATGCGACTTTTTTTATGAACAATGGGAACAATATATGTGTTGCCACGTGTCCCAACTTTTAATAATTAATTTTTAAAAAATTCTTTTGAAATAATCCAAGATGTTTAATTTTTATGTTTAGATGGTTTAAATTGTGACATGTGGAATATTAATTGAATTTGTCCAAATTCAATT
>Ga0116231_10003461_pt1 | contig 32796 bp, 23 predicted proteins | sample S1TSphgellanicum_2_FD_89695 | JGI IMG/M metagenome (GOLD analysis project Ga0116231, IMG submission 89695) | Host-associated microbial communities from peat moss isolated from Minnesota, USA - S1T2_Fd - Sphagnum magellanicum MG | ecosystem: Host-associated > Plants > Peat moss > Unclassified... | reverse complement strand
ACAACCTCTGAGGTGGATGATGACCACGTATAATGTACTATTCATTATTTTTATGCAAATTGCCATTGAGGCTTGTGGTTCTATATTACTCCACAATGTTCATTGTGTCAAAGTCTTTAGCAAATTTCAGCCTTTATACTTCTGGGAGTAGGCCCTTAAGGAACTTTGTACTACTCTCCTTTGCACTATTGCATGTACTACCTCAATGTCATCGAGATTTTATGCGACTTAAAAAAGGCCGTGATAAATCAGATGACATTGCGAAACCTTTTGTGAAACTTCTTTCTCCAGGATCCCTTTTACTACTTTGCGAACTAACGCACATCGCAACTTGCGATACGTCCAACACCGGAAACTTTTGTAAAAATTTGTGATGAGGTTTGAGATACATATTCAAACGCAAAATGCGATGCGCTGAATAACGCAAGATTATGATTTCTTGTGAATCTCAAAGTGTTTTGCGATACTTTGTGTATTTTAAAATTTGTGATGTTGTGAGTATGATTAAAAGGTGCAAACTGTGGAATATCGCTAGCGTGCACGGAGACTGAAAGGGTCGCAAAGTTTTGGTTGTGGTATATGTCGCAAAAATGTTGCGATGATTTAAGGTACATTATATATTAGCGATTGTTGGTGAACCACAAGTTGTGATGCATGTCACATTGCAAGTATGGCAGGTTGTTTTTGCTTCGCAAACCCTTCTGGTTTTTTGTTTTTCCCTTCGCAAAAAGGCACAATATGTAGTAGTGAAAGACAACCTTCAATTCTCACCAATGTGGGTGGGCATCAATTTCACAATTTGACAAATTGTAGTATAACCCTTTCTATTTCAAATCCTTATGTAATTGCAACTTTGTTACATGGTATGCAAAACACATTTAGCCCATAACTCATTTTGAGAACTTGAAGATTGTGATGTTGTGTGGTCTAATTTTAATTGACATTGATTTTAGAGACAGTGAATTTACATAGTTTCATATACATTGGTATTACATGCATCATTTGTGGAGACATTGTTTGTTGTTTGACTATCCACTAGACATTGTCTTTGTTACATTTAGTTTCCTTCCAATAAAATTGATGCATTTGTACATCAATCTCTCCCTATCTTATTTTGTATGCTCAATGAACCTTTGAATTCTATTTTGGATTTTAAGGCAATCAAAAGTGTATGTAGGAGGAATTTTTTGAATGTAAAAATATGTTCAATTGAGAAGGATATAAATTCTTTGAATCACAATTGCTTGCCAAAAAAATGAAAAGTTCTTCCCATTTGCAAAAACAAAATTCCCCTTTGTAATAGGTACATTGAAAATTTTATGTGGGGTTTTTGCAAAACCCCCACTTGGGGTGGTGATGCAACTTTTAATTTCCTTAGAGCCTTCGTGGCTTGATCTATGTCTTGGCATGGGGGTGTATATTTCTTTCTTAACTTTGGAATTCATTGTTTCCTTCCAACAAAAAGAAAAAAAAGGTTAATTGACCCACCTCCCTTATTACATCTTTTATTTGACTTGATACAATAAGCATATTTTTGGGCTATTGAACAAAATTGGAAATTGCATGAATTTTTTTCAACTTTTCATTCTTTTGGAACAATAGGAAGGGAAATTTACATAAGTTGACAATGTTTAAGGAATGAAGATGCAAATGCTATGAGGTAAACAAAAATAAAACTTGAAAATTATAAGAATCAAACTTCAACCAAAAACTTTTTGAACATAATAAGGAAATGTCAAATGGGAAACAAGTTCAAATTTCAAATCACATCTCATTATTTGAAATTATAGTAGATGATAAATAAATACAACATTATTTATATGAACTTTTAACATTGTAATTTGCAAATTCAATGTTTTATTCACATCTTGTTCTTAGGGCAAATAAGTGCAAAAAAGTTTCAAAAATTGAAAACTTTGTTTAGCAATTCAATTTAAATGCATGAAATGACATCCTTTTTGTGGCTTGTGGGAAGCTACACATGATGAGATGTATTGATTGAACTCAAAAAAATTGTTATAATTATCCTAGTTTTTTTTAATTTAAAAATTTATTATCCTCAAATTTAAATTAGATATTGTAAATGATATGAATATCTTGGTATGGGTTAGGGTTTATGGGATTTCTTTACTTTTATGAAATTCCTTTTTTTTTGGGGTCTCAAACAAAGTTCATTTCAGCATAAAAACCTACCTTAATTTGTGTAGTGTATTTAAACAACCATTGTTAGGCACATGGACTCAACAACAATCTTCCAAAATCTTATGAAATGGAAGAAATCTTTTGCAATGGACTCACACATCCACTAAAATTACGACTGATTTTTACATAGGAGAAGTGTAGGGTCTTTGGTCCTTCCTTGTTTTTCAATGCCCATCACTTGGGCTATTACCCTTGTGCTTAGGCACTTCAAAACAAGGAAGGACCAAAGGCCCTACCCTTCTCTTATACACAAAAACAAAATGGAGATCTTAATATAATGTGTGTCATGAAATTTTAATGTCATGTTTGTGTAGTAAATGCATTGAATACATGAAATGGCACATGTGATAGGATTCATGGTGCCAAAATTCTTATGTGATATTATAAATTGATGTCAAATCAAGATTTGATGGATGCACATGATAACAAAGGTGGAATGTTAAAGTGTTATGGAAATGTTACCATGAGGATGGTGGATTTGATATTAGGTTTCCCTTAATGTTTTGTGAGCCCATTAATTGACACTTGGCACTTCCCATTCAATATTATTCACACCTCAAAACACCTAAATCTTTGAATTGGGTGAATTTGCATTGCCCCACATAAGCCTTTGACACTTGTGAAAAGGATGTACAAAAATGCCAATATTATTCCTTTCATAAGTGATACTATTACAAAGCATAGGGATGTCGACATGACATCCCGTTAGTTGACATGCAACTTTCCCATGGCAAGTCACCAAAGCATGACTTGGTGGCAAAGAGGTTGATGGAACATCCGTACCAACATAATAACATCCCAATAGTTGACATGCAACTTTCCCATGTTGATTGAACTCACAAATTGTTAAAAAGACCAAACTTTCAACCACCATTTTCCTCACCATCAGTTATATATGTTGGAAAAACCATGACACATACATGTAAACTCTGATACCCCCAACATGCATGGTTGTCCCATGCAACACAAAGTAATGACAAAATGGAAACATTCCCCACCATTTTGAATGTTTTTTTGTTTTACATTTTTGAAAAATGTCATAACACGACATGTCACATATTAAATTGCACACACTAATTGAACATGATCTAGTGATAAGCCCCCATTTTGCACCATTTATGAACACATCACATGTATTGTGATTTTTCAAGATCAAGTCTTCATTTGAAAATCACATCGATAAATTTCTAGGGCTTAATTTGGAACATGGAAATGTATTAGATTGCATAATGTGAGTATGGGAGTTGGTTTGTTTCAACTTTTTGTGATGTTGAGGTCATTCAAAGTCATCATCTTCTTGTTATCATCTCTAATTTTGTATTGTGACCTAATGCATATTGTTGGGTGAATGATTAGATAAGTGAAATGACAATTGTTTTGTAAAGTTAGGTGAGGCAAAAACTATCTTTAATTAGACCCTACTATATTACCTAGTTGATGACATTCAAATGGTTGAATGTCAAGCTTAAATATTCAACAAATGTTTAAAATCACAACTTTTGGAAGCTTGTCGATATTATATCACATATTGGTAAATGGCGTGAAAAGAATCAAATATTGACATGATTTCAAATTTGCTATAGCACAAAATTGGACATAGCATCCTAAGGATTCTTTGGTGAAATATAAGGGAGAAACTAAAAATTGGCATAATTGGCACACCATGGGCTAAAAATTGGACTTGATTAGGTTTCCATTTCCAATTCTATAATATGGGTAGATTTGATAACCCTTCACATGTCAAATGCATTCATTATAAGATGATTGTTTGGAGATTTTAAAATGGTTTTTTTAGTGCTAGCTAGGCTTCTATCATCTATGGGGTACTTATATTGTTTCATAAGTTATCAAACTATTGTTGGCAAAAATGCCTTTGAATTCATTTTATTAAGTGTTAAACAATGTCACACATCATATGCTCCTGGGCCCGGAATGTCATCAATTGGTGGATTCCAGCGTAATCCTTTAGTAAACCTAATGAAAGGTGGATTCATTTGTTTTGAATTTGCTTGATTACCCTGGCAATAATTGCAAACAAAATAATTAGCTTAGGTGGAAAACACAATTACATACAACAATGACACTTTGATGAACGTTACAAAAATGGATGAACTAACCATGGATGAAACTTGACCAAATATGGCAGGGCCTGGGGAATTTTCTCCATAGTGTGACTTATCATGTTCCTTTGACAAAAAAACCTGCATAAATTTTGTTAGTTACGTAATGTCCAATATTATACTTATGCAAACTATAAAAATGCGCAAAAATAAAATAAAATAGAATAGAATATAATTTAATTGATTTGTGAATTGAACCAAAATTACCCATCATAATCTTCCAATGTTATTCAACATATGTAGTTTGCCATGTTGCAATAGTAAGTTCAATGGTAATAATTGTCCAAATCTATCACTTTGCATATTTAGATCATGATTTGGGGGAGAAAAAAAATCAAAATTTTCATTTTTCTTAATTGGTTTTATATTATTTTGAAACTAATGCAAGGCATGGATTATTAGTCTCTAAAATTGTGAATGAATTTTTTGTGAACTTGCAAAAACTCAAAAAAACTTTCAATGCTAAAAAATGTACACAATTTAATCCCTTGTAACAAGTAGACACAATTTTGTGTACAATGGGCACCCAAAAATTGGACTTAAATCAATGTTGGATTAAATAGTAAATTGTGCATAGTTTTGGACAATTGGCTAATATGATGGGGTGCCAAAGTTATGAATACAATTGTGGGATGTTATATGAACATAAAAAAGATTGGATAATTTTCAAGTTGGGTTTCAAGGGATAAATAGTGGTGGCAAGCATCTATAAGAGAAAAAAAGGCCCAAAAATAAATTGAAGTTTGAATTATGTGATAAAAGTTATTGATGTTTAAGTTTTATTTTTTTTCACAAAATCAAATGTGCCCATTTTCAAAAAAAAAATTAAATGAACTATATTTCAAATAATTTAAAACATATTATTGTTGTCCAAAACCTCAAGTGAAGGTGTAGAGAATTAATTCAAAATTAAATGAAATATTCTTCTACCTTTTGCCTTAAGTCACGCGAGCACCGTGTGAAGCCAACTGAAGGTAGTGTAATTTTATGAGATTCATTTTGCTTTCCAACTGAGCCTTTTATTTTGTACTCACCTGGTCCTGCTGTATCTTCATATTTTCTCTACTTCCACCACAAGCACAAATAAATGTCTTATTTTTGGCCAAATGAAATGGAATTGTGCAAAATACTAAGAAAAAAAAAACAAAAGGAATCAAATTCTCTTCTTCATTTTGTTCTTGTTGAATAAAAAAGGATGAAGCCTTTCATCCATGTAATAGTAGGTACTAAGCATTTGGGTTTTTTCTTTTAAAAATATTATTCTTTCCAATTTTGTGGTTTCAAAAGATTGGCAAATTTTTCTGAAATTTTAGAATTAAAAAAAAAACTATTAAAATGAAAAATTTCCAAGTTTTTTGGTCATCATGGTGTGAAAATTCGCCCCAAAAAAAAACTCATCTAGTCCAACTAAGTAAGGGGAAAAAATTAAAGGGCCAAATGTGACAATTACTTTCATCACAATGAAATAATTGTGACAAAGGTTTGTTTGTTTGTTCAACTTATAGAGCAACAAAATTGGACAAGAGGTACAATTTCAGTTGGTTAGTCTAAGGTTAAAATTTGACCACTTGTTGCCAAAGGTGCACCTTGGCATACAAACCAAATACAAGGGAAAATGGTTGAAAAATAGAAAAATCTTTTGTTGTTAAAGATCAAACATGTTTGTAGTTTGTACCTTTGTTCTACTAATGATTTTTTTAATAAAAAATTATATATATATATATATATACATAGTTTTCTTTTACATGGATGCACTGAAAGGTGGTGTATGGTACCCTTTCTCTCAAACCCTTGGTGAAATTGATGACAGGGGCTGTTCTATTCTTGGAGGCAGCTTGAGGCCCAAAAGTTGTTCTTGCCCCATAAACCATTGGACCAGGTGATTGGGTACCATATCTTGCCTTCAAAACCCCGAGCATATGTACATACATACATACATACATACATACATACATAATTTTCAACCTCAACATCCACATGATCTTTTGTTGGTATTTTTTTAGTGTAATTGAAAGACCCAACTCATATGGTTCAATAATCAAGGGCACATGGATTAGGGTGGTAGCTCTTGTTGCCTTGCCCCCCCCCCCAAGAACCTAGTGCATTGGCCATTGCATGTCCCAACTCACAATAAAGCCCAAGGAAGGAAACACAAGCCTTCCCTAAATAAAACACATGTAGATTCATTCACTTTTAGCCACAATGTCCCTTTGTTTCATGGTGGTTTAGGGTTTAGGGCCTTTGTTTCATGGTGGTTTAGGGTTTAAGGCCTTTGTTTCATGGTGGTTTAGGGTTTAGGGCCTTTGTTTCATGGTGGTTTAGGGTTTAAGGCCTTTGTTTCATGGTGGTATAGGGTTTAGGGCCTTTGTTTCATGGTGGTTTAGGGTTTACGGCCTTTGTTTCATGGTGGTTCCTTCCACCTTAAGAGGTCTCTCTAAAACCCTCTTGAATTGGAGGGCTTTTTATTTTTCAAAAACCCTGAACTGGAGATTATTAACAAAATCAAAGAACTGCCCAACACTGTGTTTAAAACCCTTTGAAATAATTATTTTGCCACCATTGTGAATGTGATGAATCAAAATTGAAGGAATGAGCCAAACAAAAACCACAAATGGAATATCACCCAATTAGAGAGGCAAATTGGTTAACCCTAATAAACATTGAGAAAGCATGTAATGTAAAAATACTAGAGAATTCAACATGAGTACCTAGCAAGGCGATTCAACGAGAATTGGCACCTTGTTAAAATCGGTACTAAGAAAGATCTTGTCGGCTTGTGCCCTTGTTCCTCTAGAAAATACATATTTCTCGGGCGACTTCTTCTCGGATTGCACCTATTGAACAAACCTCAACAAAACCAATGAAATATTTGAATGAAGGCAACTTGAATGAAGATATTGATCCAATCCCACTACCTTTCACAACTTAGTGGAGTTTCATGTTGATTCCATAATGATTGGTCCTTTCTTATGGTTTGTAAAGCACTTGGAAAAATTTCCTAGTGTGTTTGGAGGACACCTTGTATCCATGAATTACTCCTAGGACCTAGGTGTAGAAAATGAATGATCCAAATGATTAGTCTAAAAATATATATAAATAAATAAATATAAATTTTAATATAATTTTTTAAAAAAAATTCAGGGATAACCACAACTTGGGAAAAAGAAAACAAGTTAATTAGCTCTCATGATCCCCAAAAAATTGATGGCAAAATAATGAAAATTGTGAAAGAACATTTATTTGAAAAGAACATGGCATCATAAAGATGTTAAGGTAAAATGTTTTTTTTGGGGGGGGGGAGGGGAATATATGTTTTCATGCTTAATAATATTCAAAAGAAAATTGCAAAAAAATTTGCCACCAAAGTAAGCCCCTTAACCTACAATTCCAATGTAAATTACAACAAATCTTGCATGTTTTGACACACTCTTGTAATTGGCACACTATAACTAATAAAATATCCATGATAAATTTTTTTTAGTTGTGTTGTTTCACAAAAAGACTATAATATCACACCATGCACACTTCAATTGCCATCCACTAGGGATGCGCTCATAAAATAGCCAACCTCCAAAACATGAAATCGTGTAATTCGGTCACCCTTGCTCAATGAATGACAATGGGCCTATAATTCACACTTATACTAACTAAGCCACACACCTGGTAACCAAAAGATGATTTATCGGAATTGTAAGCACCAGGTCCGGGTTGTGCATCAGCTTTTCTCTATACACATGCATAAAAACATGCACCAAACATGCACCAAAGTTAATGTTAAAAAGACTTTGGAAACACCCAATGGGGAATTTCAAGTAAAATACATACATATGCAATAGAAGAATACAAGGCTTGACGATTCATAAAATGGCTTGATCCATGAAAACATGTCTCATCTCTTATGGATTTTATCTTTTGGCAAGTTTCGGTTCTAGATTCAAAATTGTGTCCATATTAAAACATGAAATGCTATATGTGTGGCATTCAAAACATGGAGGGCTCTTTTCAAAGAGAAAGAAAGAGGATTGCATTAAAATTACTCTCTTCCACCGACTGCCACTTCCCATTTTGATTTCAGGAGGCGACTCACAATTTGAGGTAAGTTGTTTGCCAAATGATGAAAGAGTATCGTATGCAGGACCTGCAATTAACAAATCAAGTTTCTTACATTCTAGATATGGTGATTTGGGTGATTTGAAACCAAACCCAAATTGTTGGTGTCAAAAATTGTAGTCAATAAATGAATGAATGAATGAATGTAATGTAATGTCTGTGAAGAGTATTGAACTTCAATAAGCAATTTTAAAGGTTGAATCCAAGATGAATTCTGTTACCAGGACTGAAGTTCCCGGGCTTTGTCTTGGCCATTTCTGCACTCACATACATCTGCAGATACATAATCGTCAATTCATGCATGCAAATGTTAGTGCCGCAATTTAGAGGATGTTTGTTCTTGTTTGGGTTGCATAGGTAAATTGAATTTTGATTACAAAGATGAACGATTTTCTTTTCAGTTTTTAAGCATCTTTGTTCTTCATATATGGGGATTTCATTTTTCTCAAGTATCACAATAATGTTTCTCAAGTCTATGTTCCACCTACATGGAAAAGCAAGAGTGTATTTAAACATTTAGGAAAAAGCTCTTGAGCATTGCATTTTGAAGGGTGATGGTCATGCTTGGCAACCTTGCACCTTTGAGATTAAATGAATCAAATATAGTAAGAGATCAAACCTTTTCAAATGCATGGCGATTTTGAGTGCCAAAACCATATGCAGGTGATGTTATCCTCTTTGACAATACCTATGGAGTTCTCCACAACACAAATTTGTATTTTTTAAACTATTTGTGCAATCACTTACACCTTGAAACAAGGACTACAAGATTGACTCTTTAAAACTTGAGATCATAAATTGCTATAGATGATGGCAGAGTTTCATAAGCAAACTAGTAAACAACGTATGCATTGGTGAAGAAGTTGAACCATTAAGTTGAACCATTAACACCTAAAACACAAGCATAATAGTTTGAGTTTGTCTATAATTATTCGATATATTCATTACTTGTCATAGATTAAAACAAAACTTTCAATCCATTAACCTAAAAAGGTTGTGTATCTTATAATTATGCAACAAACGATAAATTAAATATTGAAAAGATGAAATTCATTTTATCTTTGCATAAAACAACAATCCAAGATATGTGTACATGGAAGATGCGCTTTAAGTTTGCCAAATATTGTTTTAGATGTCACATGAGTTGAATGTAATTGCTTCAACCTTTTAAACATAATTTAGAAAAAAGTTCCATGTTTCTAATTATAAAGAAAGCTTGTTCCCAAAGGCATCCTCTAATTTGAGGGTTGTAGCCTTGAAACCAATGGCTCGAGACTATAGGCCCAAAAAGTAAGGGAGGGCTTTGGAGCATTCCTTCCTGGGTGTAAAACACAAATGACTTTTTATTCAAATAGCAAAAGGTCTATATATGATCAATGGACTTGAGCCCTTCAACTAATGAAAGAATCTTCACTTGGAGGGGGGAGATGGTTTTTAAATCCAAAAAAAACTTGGAATGTTTTACATGGTCAAGAAGGCTTTCATTTGCACTCCAACCAACAAGGAAAGGGTTTTCACAAACACTATCATGACCAAGCTAACATCTAATGGTAAGAACTTTTTTTTTTCTAAAATCACAAGTGAAATTCTTGTAAGCTTGTTGCACTTTAGTAAAGTGAAGTAACAATAAATAGAAAAGGCATAATAAAACCTCTTCAAGTTGGGGAAATAAGGAAGCAAGTGTCATCTAGAAAGTGAGAAAGAGGGGCAAAAAAGGAGGTCATATGTATCATGCCATAAGAGATTTTACTTTGAAATTGTAAACCTTACCATGCATTGATATTTTGGGAAAAAAAGAAGTAAAGTAAAGTACATTCATGAATAATAAAAAAGATTATACAATCACTCAAAGTTTCAATTGGAGGAATGATGGTTTAGCAAAGGAGACAAAAAAATTCATAGTAATACAAAAAGGATCGGAGGGATGATGCATTATTGCTTGCCTGTGGTCCAAAGGTGGATTTCAAGGTGGTGCGACGCTTTGGACCAGGTTGCCATGATTTATCTAAAATTATCCCTTCCCAATAATGATGGCGTTGTTTTTCCATGATTTTGGGTAGCTTGTTTGTCATCTAGTTTGTTCTCAATGTCTCTTCTTATTTAACTTTTTGATCTAGCTTCATGCTTAAGGAACCCTTCTAAAATTCTTGACATCCATGAACTTTCCCATATATTTGTGAAAAGCTTGAAGCTCCTTTTAATCATACGATTGTGAATGTACCCCTATAACTCTTGAAAACTTTGCAACTCTTTTCAAACTTTTGAACTCAATCATGACTATGCTTCTTCACCATGAATTTTGTACCTCATCCCATTCACATAAATGTTGAATTGTTACTACTATTCTTTAACTTAGTAGAGTTTTTAGCTAGACACATTCTTCTTTAGTGCACATACAATACACTTTGTGTTCGTCATATTGATCTAGTGATGACTATTGTGAAATTCCATATTAATCAATTTTGCAAAAGAATTTGACTTTCATTGCAAATTTTCAATGGTAACCATCACTTATTTTCTTCAAGTGGCAAAGATCTATTCAACTAGGATGAAAAGTTATATGTAATATGTTTTCACATTTTATTGAGTTGTAACTAGTCTTTGGTATGAATAAATTTTCTTGAATATTATTTTAGAAGTATAAGTCATCTTTTAGGTTTAACATAATAATTTAGGATAACACATTTGATCAAAGATTTTGATCTTTTTTTCTAGTAATAATGTTCAATTGTGTTTGGATGCAGTGTAACAAAACATTCATAATTGTTATTGTGAAGCATATTAAGTTCATTGATTGAGTGTAAAGGGGCACACATATCAATACAAAATACTAAATCATGACATGTGAATTGTTGAAAGTGAGAATCAAATGTGATCATGAGATTGTATGAGGTTGAGGAAGAGGTATCAAAACATGACTACACTAATCTAGGAGGAGGAAACTTGTATCATTCTCAATCTAAATTAGACAAAGAGTTGCAAAATGTGTTCCCTTGTGCTTTACTAAGTTAATTAAGTCATATGAAAAGGTAGCATCACCTATTCTTGCACACCCCTTTTCTTTTTTTCTTTCCTTTTTTTTTCCCATGATCTTTTCAAACCATAACACAAACAAAAGTTATCAACCACATAAAAGGGTGTTTCTAGTTAAAAACTTGAGTTCATAAACAAATGCAAATGCAAAAAGGTAAAATGAAAAGACAAAGATAATTGAAAATCATTGAAAATGAGCTTGAAAGGGTATAACCCAAAGGCTTTTGGTAGAGGGAAGAAAACATTGTCAAAAGCCCACGTTAAGTGAAGGAAAATTGCCATGTTTGTAAATTTATTTTGCAAGTAATAACCATATATGCACAAAAGCATGAACAAGATGTAATTAAAAAGACAATGACTTATACATACAAGCATGGACACAAAGTGAAACGAAGCATATATAATAAAAGCAAAATGAAAAAAAACTTTAATAACAATTTGAACATGATAACCAATAACACAAGTTGTAATTTGCACAAGGCAATGGGACAATTGATCTCAATGCATTGTAACAAACACAATAAAATGACAAGAATATGTTTAAAAGGTGGAACATAAACAAATCAAGGGGGGAAACAATAACAATAACATGATTGATAGAAACAAGACACCTTCATGCTTATAATTATGGAATTGGGATAATAATTTGATCTCATGAAAAAGTTGGTACAATCTCTTTCGAAGATGAGAATGAGATTTTGAGTAACTTTAATGTACACAAAATTACAAGAATTGAATATAATTTTTTTTGAGTCTTTTGTTTTCTTAATTCTAGACAAGTATCTTAGAAGGGGTATTTGTCTTATGCACATTTTGCACAAGAAGAAAAGCTCCACACACGTGTCTCAAATGAACATCAATTAATTTTTTAAAGCATTCTTACATCATCTCTCTTGAGTTTTCAATGTTAATGACACTTGACTTTTCAAGATGGGCCATGACCATGTTAATGCATGTGATTGGAATGTTTTCAATTATGCACATGATGTTTTTGTCACAAAATTCAAACATTATTTTGTTTCAATAATGCCTTTGATGAAATGCCTTCCACAAAGTCATGCCATGCACACACATAACGTTAGACCATGTTTTCAAAGTTGAAAGACTCTGAAAACCATCATGTTAACCATTGAAATGATTATGTGAATGATCTTTTAAGAATCATTCCTTTGTATTTCAAGTGGTTTATACCATCAACATCCATTCAATGCTAGTGGGCCACTATGCCATTGGCCCAAGTAGATTAAACCTCTTGTAAGGTCATTAATCCCAATATTATCCTAGTTGAAGTGCTTACTTTTAATTCCAAAAATTATGAAACCTTGCTAAATGAAAATTAATTTAATTTCCAAAGATAAAAATCACTTTAAATTCAATAACTTTGCTCCATTGCTTTGAAAATTGCAAAATGACAAAGGTGCACACCACCTTGTCAAAGGCTTTCCAATGATACCAAAAAATGGAATGGGGGGCTTGGGCCTTCACAATTTGGGAAAGGTATGGTGTCATCACATCCAAATGAACGAACACCTATCTTAATGTATAGATGTGCTTGTGCATTATATCATGTGATGTCACACACTATTATAGTAAGGACATTACTATAAGAAAAATAAATTATTATGTTAAGTTTGAATAGTACTTCACAAATTTAATCCATATATATGTTAAACTTGCATTTTGTAGTTCTTAGAAGGTTAAACTAATGTTGGGTAGGTATGAAACATGTGTTTAGAACCAAGCCAAGTATCAATTAATTTTCTCATTAGAAAAACTAGTTGTTATCATCCAAGGTGATATCTAATTGATATTCACCCCATTGTTTTCACTTCCATGAAAATTGCTCATTTGGAAGCTATCCCATAAATTAAAAATCCAAAATATCAAAACCATCCAAGGTATTAAAAAAACTCAAGGTGATTCTCAATTTTTAAAATTTAGGATTAAAGGGCTACCTACTCTAGGGGTAGGTAGTATGCAAGCCTTTTTTTTATTGGTTGTAGGTGCATCACAATGTTGGTACATCCCAAAGCTCAATGCTTTTATTTCAATGGATCACATTGATTGACATTGTTTTTAATGCTTCCCAGTGCATTACTATAAACACATTAATGTGAGAAAGGCTAACCTTTAGTTCACTTATATACAATACATGCCCACTCTTTTGTGCAAAAAAATGGGACAAAGTATGATGTTAAATCAAACAATATCTTGATTGCACATTACACACCTCATTGTTTGAACAAAATAAATTCAATAAATCAATTTGTGAGAACCAATATCTTGAGAACTAATTGATAAATTTAAAATATTTTTTTGATACCTTGAACAATTTTCATAAAAAAAAAAATTTAATGAAAAGAATTAGGCTGGTTGTTATAACTTTATGAGAAACTTGGAATTGCCAATTACCAAATAAAATTTTGAGAACCACCCAATATTAATTAAAAACTTATGTTGCATGACTCCAACCTTTCCAAGAATCTTTAAAGCTAGTTCTACTTCAAACAAGGGTTAAGGATAACTATTTTGGTTCAACTTAAGTCACCCAACACCCACCAATGCACCATCCAAAAAATCAAGTTTCAAGATTTTTTGGATGGGATTAAACCCAACCTAACCTCAAGATAGGGTCTTGGTGTGAAGTTGCATTTTTTTTTCCATGCCCCATACCCCAATAATTAGTTTTTTTTCTCACACCCCTTAAACCCACTTCCTACCTACCCCCTACCTCCCTCCTTTTCTCTTCCCTCATGAAGTGTTTTCCCACTCACCATTTTTTCTTTCATTTTCTTGTTTTCTTCCTCTCTCCAATTAATATTTTTCTTCATTCTTTATTTTCTCTTTTCTTATTCTTTCTTTCTTTCATTCTTTTTGTGTTTCTTCTGTCTCTTTGTGTGTGTGTGTGTTTTTATTTTTTTGTGTTTATTCTTCGTGTGTGTGTGAAGAAGGAGGATTTTTATAGCAACAAGAGTTTGTTAGGTCACATAATGTTTTTACCGTTGGTAGGTTGTAAAGGAAGAAGAATTCAACAACAACAAAGGTTGTTAACTTACAAAAATATGAATTGTGTGGGGTGGGAATAATGGAGAGGAGTGAGCAAGTGTGTGTGGACTTGGCAAATAGTAGAGAGAAAATCAATGTCAAAATGATGAAGGTGTTGCCTACACACTACACCTTTGGTTTTTTTTTTGCCCATTTATTTTCATGGTTTTGTTCATGTTTTCAACCCTTTTTTGTTTTTCTTTCATTATTATTATTATTATTATTTCCTATTTTAAAGGTTTTTTACCTTTTAATTTTAAATTAAATTAACTTTTTTTAAAAAAATTGCACTTTGTAAGTTTTTTTTAATTTATCTTTTTAAAAATGTTTACTAATTGTTTTATTATTTTGGTTTTTTTTTTGTCCTTTTTTTTTTTGTGTGTTTATTTTGTTTCTTTGCCTCCTACTCTATTTTTAATGTCTTCAATTATAAACGCTAGGATGACTAAAGTTTACATTTTGTTTATAATGCATTCTCTTTAGGATTGCAACGGGTATTGTTTTTGTTATGGTTGTTGAATTTGTTGGTTGTTTAATTCTAGTGACGAAATTTTGAGGAGCTAGTATATATGGGTGATTTTGCATAATCTTTCATAGGCTCGTAGAATCTATCATATGGTCATCCTTGAACAATTCCAGGGACAATTCCAAAGACAACTCAGAACTATTTCATCATTTCCCAACTTAACTACCTCATTTTTTAATATTTATTTTACTCCTTTTCCCTACCCACTAGTAGGAATATGAAAAAAAAGTCCTATTTCATTTTCAATCTTAACTACCTCATTCCTTTACTAATATTACCTCACTTTTTTTGTTAATAACTAGTTCCTTCTTTTACCTTACCCACCATGGATATAATGTTTAATACAATTTAACATTAAATTTGAAATTGATATAAATAAGAACAAGATATTGAAAACCAAATGGGAACATGATAAGAAAAAAAAAGGTTGAATGTCATTGGTAATGCACAACAACACGGAACCCAAGTTGATTAGAATGGCACTTCACAAAAGGTTGGAAAAGATTCAACCTCCACCAACCATGGATGGGATAGTTTTGGTGATAGATGATGGACTAATGCATGGTGCAACAAATGAACCAATGGCATCTATGTTGGAAGATCAAGTTGAATCAAGTGTTTGTTCATGGAAAAAATTGTTCCAATCCAAACATTATAGATGAACGATTGCAATTAGTTATACTATTTGTTCCTCGCCAAGGCGATCAATTTAATTATTTCTTTTTCAAACGTTCCCCACCTTCCCAAGAGGGTTGGTGGGGATTTTTTTTCAAATTTTTTGTGCAATTTTAATTTTAATTTTTGAATTAACAACACCTTCATACACCCATGTTTCTAGCCACTAAGGTGTAGGAAATACTTTCATCTTAATCCTTAAGCAACCTTCATCATTGTGTGCAATACTCTCATCATGTTGAACAAAATTCTCATTTCAATACCACAAGTCTAATGTATAGGCAATACTTTCATGATTATCAACCCAAAGTTTAATAATTTTATGCCATACCCTTATCATGTTGACATTGATTCTATTTACGATGTTTGATAAAAACATTACAACAAAACATGGTATTTGTGGATATAGGATTAAAAACTCTAATAATTTGTTTCCAACACAAGTTGAAAAAAGTGCCAATCACCAAACAAGCAAGGTTTATTTTGGGAATTGAAAATGTGCAAGTGTTTGGTGAACTAAAGATGCTTTTGCCAAAATTGTCAAAGAAGAAATGTAGAAGTAAATTAAATTCCACAAATGAAAATGTGCACAAATGTATGTTGTTTATTATATGCTTGTCATAAGATAGATTTAAATAGGTCATAAGGGCACCTTCAATCTACTCATTTATACGAAAGGTAGAAGTCAATATAAAGTAAATTACCCATATTATTGAAGACAAAACATTAAACAATATTATAACATTGGGCAAGGTGTTCAATTGGAGGATTGGACAAGCTATGTGGGTCCAAGCATGGTAAATTAGATTGCAAATGTACCTTGTAGCATAAATGAAAAGTAACCATCAAGTATGTTTTGATATATTGAACTTAAAAATTATTATTTAGTTCAAGGATTAATATGAATTTTTTTTTCAACTTTGTAAACCTTTAATTAAAGGCCACATGTTAAAAGTAGGTTTAAGTAGATTCATGGAAATTCAAGCAAAGTTCACAATTTACTTTATAGCTTTTAAGTAGATTGTAAGTAGATGAAATATTACATTTAATTTTTTTCTGAATTAATGGGGCCCTAAAATGTACTTGTGGCTTTTCATCTTTTTCAAATTCTAATAAAAAAAAATCTAGCTTGTAAGGTAAAAGTAGGTTTGAAAAAAAAAATTATTAGTCAATTTCAAACCTACTTATTACCTATTTTTGTTATACTAAAGTTTTTCAAATTTTATATTCAACTCACCATAAACCTAATAGAGGCATAGATGTTTTCAAAATGAAAGATAAAAAACTTTCCAATCTACTTTTTGTGTTTTTGTAAAAAGCTATCATATTTTTAAAAGAGATTTGAGGTTGACATGTTTTTTAGTCTAATTTACCATGCTTTGGCCCATATAAGAAATAATAGTGAAAATGACATTCTTTCCTTGAAACCACGCTTTGCACCCTAGAAATAAGAGATCTTACCTACTTGAAAAAAATTAGTAATATAAAAGCTTTGAAAATGAGGCCAAGGTCTTTTTCTTAAGGGTGGAAACATTAATCTCCATCTTGCATGGAATGAGTTTGTAAATTTCCTAGTGTGGCATCATGGTGAACAAATGGTTAGTAGGCCAATAACATCAAACTTGCAGTTCATGGCATTGGCTTTTGTGGCATTTGAAAAACTAGAATGCAATTCATACACAGTAAGTATGAGAGATTAGATGTTTGCTCAAGGACCTAAATTTTCTCTAGGAAATAAAAACAAATTCGGACCTATGGAAGTCAGGGTTAACTATCTCACTCATGACAAACATTGTCATGAAAAAGTTTAGAAGTATCATATTATTACAAACTTATTTGAGTCATGCAAAGGGGGCCAATCCGAGATCATACTTTTCTTTTATGAAGGTAACAAAAGCATTCAATGATTTTATATGCCATTTTACGCACAAGTTAAACTAAACATGTTGTGTTTGTTTTTTGATAGTGGCATACATAAGGACCTGCAAAAACAAAGACGACAAATACTACAAATTAACCAGAATATTGAATGATCTTTTGTTTCTAGCTATCTATTATGATGTTATTTAAAAAGAGCCAAAAATATATAATATCAGAATCCATAAAGGATGATATGAGTAAAAAAACCCCCCACAAAAGCCCAATTAAGCAATAAGCCAAGCAAAAATGAGTTATCTTTTTTATTAGCTTGTAAAGTTGAAATATTTGAGCTAAGCAAGATTGGAATGAAGGCAGCAACATTATTAAAAAAACCCTTTGGCTAATCTTGGAAGTCATTTTTGAACCCATTTCCTTTAATTGTTCATGTGGATTTTAGCCCCATAGAGGAGGTTCACCAAGGACTTACATTTAATAAGCTTGAACTACATGTGCACCTGCTGAAGGTTGGAGGTGACTATAAAGGTGTTTAAGTCTAAGCAACTAACTTTTCAACACCAATGGTTTGGTGTGCAAGAACCACCTTCATCATATTGACCATAGTGTTCAACAACATAAAATAATTGTATGAACATAATATTTATAAGTCTAATCCACATTGTTTAAAATACATAATTAAGATAAACAAATTAAATTGCTAAATTTAAACATAGTTCCTAAATTAAATTAAGTACAATATGCATTAAATGCACCAAAGCTAAAATGAAAATCCATATTTTTTGGACATCTACATTATGTCCCTCATCATAGTGAAAAACATCCTTTGATAACTTAATGCAACACCCTAATGAAAACATTTCACATGATCTTGATTTTTATAACTTTGCGCAATACCTTCAAAACACCTCAAAACATAACATAAAATTTCAAGCCAATACATATATGTAATACCTTTATACAAGTGATGATAAATATTTTAATCATGCCTTTAAATATTGCTTGACTGAACAAGTCCAAGCTCTATGCAATACCTTCATTTAAACTTTTTCTTCATTTTTTTCGACATTTGCAAGGTCTATTGCAGTGGCAACCATGTGGGTAGGTGCGACCACGTAGGTGGGCTTTGGTAAGTACCTACCTAAGGAGTTAGTATGTAGGAAGGTGGAAGGGTAGGTAGGCAAGTATAGGAGCGGGTAGGTAAGTAAATAAATGGGTGGGAGGTAGGTAGGTGGGGATTATCACATTTTAAATATATAGGCGAGTAAGTATGTGAGAGAGAGTCTATTTTAAATTTAAATGTATAGATGGAACTGCCCATTTTCAGGTAGGATGGGTTTCACTAGTGAGAGAACGGTGAAGTATTAGCCCAATTTTCAAGGCTAATCAAATTTGAACCTGAGACTCATCAAGGGGAGACAAAAGCCTTAACCACTATGCCACGAGCTTTCAAGTTCCATATGAAATTTATTGATAAAATCGTGCATCGACAAAATTACTGTTACCAAAATCAATAGTATGTGTAACAAGGGTTGAATGGTCAATTGAATCATATATTAGAAGATGTTTGCAAGTTTGGGTTTATGGAACTTGATTAGTTTAAGGAAATGAAGATTTCTTGTTGGGCTTAGCTTTCTTGATTGGATGATTGGCATGTCCCATGAAGACCTCCAAAATAAATATTACTTGAAGCAAAATGAATTGCTTTAAGGAAAGGCAGAAGCCGAATTAAGGCCAGTATTGCATTACAAATGGGAATGCATCACAATGATAATTTGATGTCTTGTTTGTCATACATTGAAAAAGAGAGCATCCTTCATGTAAGAGATAACAATGTTTTGGACTTCAGACCACAGATGATGATGAAGAGTTTTAAAAAAACTAGCCTTGTTGGAGAAATGCATTTCTTTGTAAACACTAAAAAATGTTGGTCGGTCCTTGATTTTTAAGAAGAACTTTCATGCTCAAGTTTAGATTTTAAATAAAAATAAAATGGAAAACCCTTCAATTCCAGGTCTAGAGAATATTTTCACAAAATAATACCCGTCAATTTTGGAATCAGGTTCAAATTTTGAAGCCCCCACCAGCGAGTGGATTACTGAAATAGGGCTTGCCCTCGGTTCTTGCCTCATGTACCCTTATTTCAGTAATGCCCTTGCCCTTGCCCTTTACCCTACACTAAAATGCTAGTTGAAATACATTTCAAATTTGTTATAAACATCGAGTAGGCCAGAAGAGGCGAATCAGAGAAGGTAATCCAACATTGCTAATTTCTTCTTCAATTGGAAATTTGTCATATTGGAATTTGGCATGACAAATTGATTGAACTGATGAGAAGTTTTTTTGCTTACAACAAAATTCAAGTTGTTATTCACTTACAAGGCCGATTGAAAAATCAGCTATAGAACATAGTAGGGTTGGGCATGTAATTATGAATTTCTAAGACCATAGCCACCGGTTCTCAGTAAGTTACCTTGCAAAAATATTTCTCACATCCAAGTTTAGTTATTTACTCTTTTGCAACCCCACCCATAAGACTGAAACAGGGACCTGCAAATAGGTGGGAATTACTAATAGGAAACCAACTGGAAGAATAATCATTATGATTGGCCAATAAAAAACAGGGCGCAGCAATCAGATCATATTTATTACACTCTTCTCCAGCAGTTGCACAGCTTCGCTGTGTTTTTTACCAGCCTCAACTGAGAAAAACCATTTTCCTGAGCCAAACCGGCATTTGTTGACATACTGAGCACTGGTGGGGATGCTCTAGGTTCCTGCAGAAGAATCACTCATCAGGGCAGAAAAAGCAACAGCGGCATCTCCCCTTCATGCAATGATAAAAATGTGGTAAAATCCACTAATTACATAATCTATCTTGCATTTTCATACCCGAGAACCATGTGTGCAATTGAGTAGATGGAGACTAATAAGTTCCACACACATGAAGCTCTTTTTTCAGGGACTGGCAAAATGGGTTGTTTGCTTTTAAAGAGCAAGCTACATGGTCTTCCATGTCCGTGCCATATGTTGCATCGATGTACTGGGAGAGAACTTGGGATTCACATCACTAAATAATCCAGCAAGCAATCATCTCGATTCCCCTAAACAAAATTAGGTGCAACTTGAAACTTGTTATCCAGAAACAATAGTCTAATCTACAATCAAATTGTAGGGTACCCTAAACCCAAGGAGCAAGGCATTCCCAATAGGAGTGCCTGCCTTGAGCTGGAGTCGAGTGGATGATTATTTTTGGGAGTGCCTCACTTTGAGGCCGTTACTAGTGTAAAGACCTACACTAAATTCTATTTTTACCTCATGATACCTGGTGAAGAGGGTGGGGCAGCATTTTAAAAAGCCTTGGTTTGTAGTTTGTAAATTGTAATGCCCTCCTGCTGGGCATGATTACCCTCTTTTTTGCATGAAGGTTCCTTAAACCCTAAACCTTATGACAGAGAAGCCACCCATTGACATGATATTGATGATGATGATGATTGATCCAAGGTTTTAGAGGGAGGAGGTTCATCATTGGCCCCAAGGCCATGAAAGCTTCACCATCCCTACTACAATTCAAAGTCCAATAGGAGATGCAAGTGTGGCAACTTGTTGTTCACATGCAAAACTCACATGGCCTCACATGTGTGAGCAACCTTCAAAAATGAATGTGTGCTAAATCCTTCCAAACAACTTTCAATGATTGCCTTGGCAACGTATTTGTTGTTCCATGTTGAATTTTTACCCTAAACCCTATCAATGCTATAATGAATTTTCACGGAGATTTGGGTGGTGTGGTAGCACTGCAGAGGCTGGACATTAATGAGTCACCCTTGCATCATGCTAATGGATGGTGTATGGACATGAAATACTTTTCATCACAATAAAATCACTGCTTTCATAGTGCAAATGAACCATTTCAAAAATGTTCGATGCATGCCTACTAGCATGAAAGTTGAATACACAAGACACTTTGTCATAAGCCTTTGCAAAGTCTAGTTTCAAAAAGACTATGGGTTGTTTGGTACGTTTTGGCTCAATATATTGTTTCATAAGCCAACAACACATTATCTAGGATGCACATTAGGGGCAAGAAGGCAATTTGATCGCTATCTATCACCTCCATAAGTAAGGGTTTAGGTGAAGCTGCAAGGCTTTTGCATATATCTTGTATGATGTGTTTAGGAGAGTTGACTGCCACTAATTGCTATGCTCTTCATTATCACTTGCTATGGGGATTAAAGTGATGAGGCATTTGTTAACTCCCTTGGAGAATTTCCTATTGCTAATAGAATCCTTGATTATCTTGCAATCCATTCCCTAAACACATGTGAAAATTTCACATAGAACTCTACCACCACTTTGTTAGGTTTGAATGATCTACTTTAAACTATTGCCTTAGCAACCTTGAATAATTTTGGTTCAGTGATTGGTTCTAGGGTCATGTTCATTATTTCCATGAACTTGGTTGGGATCTACTCCAATATTTTTTCCTTAATTTGCAATTTTGGAAGGTGGGCAATGAGTCATGGTACAAGGACTATAAAACTCAAAGATTGTTTTTTTCACATCTTTTTTATTGGTGAGGAAATTGCCCTCTTATCTCTCATAGATGTGATGAAAGAAGTAGTTGCATGCTCTTTGATTATGAAGGAAAACTTTTTACTCATGGAGTTCCCCTTATCTTTTCATGTAATTATTGTTCGAATTTGTTTGCTAGTTCTTTTAGATCTTTTAAATAATCTACTTGTATTTGCAAAACTTTATCAAAGGGAGAATTGTGTAGTTGTCCCATTACAATCTCTAATTTCACTCTAAACTTTTTTCCTTTTTGAATTACTTAGCCTTTTTTGGTATAAAAGTCCTTGTACCACTTCAATGTTCTTCTCATCTTGGAAAAGAAGGTAGCTTCAAGGGGTGAATGTTCTTAAAGATCTTTCATTTTCTTGACAACTTCATCAAAATATCTAATGTTCATCTTCTAGTAGGATCCTTTTTTCTCATCTTCTAGAATGTTAATACTCCCTCATAAAGGTTAATTTGATCAAAGAAGGAAACATCTCCCCTTAGAAAATATTGGATTGGTTTGAGTACATGATGTTAGACTTACCTTAGGATTGTGATTGGCACCCTAATCCCATTTACTTACCTTTCTTCTTATGAGGCAAGAATACCTTTTTTCACTAACTATCATTAGCACCTCAATAGCAACTACCATTGGATATCATTTTAACATTATGGAAGCAGAAAAAAGACTTGGATCTAAATCTTCTATCAACTCCATGCCAACCATTTCATCTTTGAAAATTAATCCCACCCCTAAAAGGTATAATGGAATATTTATTATGTATTTAATTCATACCAAGCCCATATTTGTATGAATGCTTTAAACAAAAGGCACAAGTTGTGTGTCCAACCTTGTTTGAACAAAGAGTAGTGTAGCACAACAAAAAAAATATTTGGAATGTATAGCAACACAATAAATTGGTTAAATTAATTACAATATAACAATTCCCAAATCATTTCAAATTTTTATTCAATTTTAATTATGATAAAATGATAAAAGTTTTTGGACAAAAAATCATACACATTCAAATCCAAAAACTTGCCACTTACATTGTGTTTTCTTCAAGTCCTTTTACAAAACAAAGTTGAAAACTAGTATCCACACATTCAATCATGTCCACCACCCACAACAAAAGTTGTGTATTCAAAGGTATCAACTTAATTGTGTGATAAGCTCACAAATGGTTTCCTACTCTAAAACATTCAAAAATATTCGCTCTAATGCATATTGGCTCTTCATTTAAAAACATCTCCACACTAGAGGTTGAACCCAACCCTATACCCATGTATGAATCTCCATTTTCAAACCTCCTTTTGGGGATGAGCTTGAAATTTGATAGTCAAAATAAATGACCTAGAACTAAGAACTTTGAAAAGATTGGGTTTCTAAATTCCCAACTTTTAGAGAGACAAAGGTTATTATTGTAGAAAACCACTTCTTGCTTGTTAGGTCTACGTGTAAAATCTTGACAAAATATCCAACATTATATTCAAATGTCCCATATTTATTGAACACAACACCTTCACAAAGTCCTTTTGTGTTGCATGATGTCTAAGTGTGGTATATACATGATGATAGTTTTGGATGGTCCCCTCTTACCATTTAAAGATGTCACAATATTTGTTATAACAATATACATTTAAATCATTAAAAAGACCATACTAAAAGGATGATTATATAAAATTTCAAACTAACATATGGCAAGATTCCAATACAATCAATGTTATAAATGTTATTGGTTTTGAATCCAAGAATATGAGAACCCTTGTCTTGACTTGAATTTGGCATCAAAGTTTGTACAAAAGTAAAAAATCAAGTAATGTACACTTTGTCAACCTCTAAGCTAATTTCACTCTAATTCAATGCTATGAAATCATGACTCTACCTTTTGTAAAATTCTGAACTAACTTCAAGCAATTACTATGATTAGTCATCCCATTTGAAAAGGAGGTTGAAGATTTTCATGCACGTCAATTAATACACGTTGTAATTGGGAAAAAAATTCACTTAATTATGTTTTATGGTATGATAATCTCCAACTTGTTAAGCACTTGCTTCTCATGCTAATTTGCACTTAAAATGCAATTTACTTCATGCAAGCTACCCTTTCCACATAGCCCTTATGTGCTTCCATCTTGCTCCAAGGTTGCAAATCCCAATTCCAAAACACAATTTAAAGCTAATTGTCACATATTTCAAAATATAAACTTGTTATAATGCGTGTTTCCATCACATGTCTCAAATAAGAGTACCCAAACTCCTTTGCATGTTAGAAGATGTGTAGATTCATGCATGTCATTTGACATGCAATGTTATGGAATTCCATAACCAAAAACCCAACAACAATTAAACAAAAAAATGACTAAGCACCTCCTTCCATCAATTTTTATTAGTTTTTTTTCCCACAAACCTATTAAAACCTATTATTAGAAGGTTAAAATAGTACTTAATGGAAGACAAATAGTATAACTAAAACATTCCCAACCATATTTATGTATATTACTAATTAAATGAGGTGCTTCCCAAGTTCAATTTTTGATTTTGGACCAACAAGCCAATTTGATTGGCCCATCACTCAAAAAACAAAAATATGGAGGCTCCAAAAAATAGAAGATATTATTTTGAAGTATAAAATCCCTCCCCTTTGGCCCACCTATATAGCTGAAAGGAAGACAAGATTTGCCAAAACATATGGGATAAAAGTGAGGTGCTATGGAGAACATGTTGAGGAACACAATGGGAACTTGAAAAACCTAATGAAATCTCATTGGAAACTTGAAAGGAACATAGTGAAAACACATTGGGAACCAAGGAAAAATGAAAAAAAATCCTTCCCTCCCGAACTTAAAAAGAAAAAAGCAAGGCACCTTGAGTGCATGCTTGGGCCTTCCCATTGGTTGCATGAAATTTCTCCTCCCAAAAGAGTTTAGCACCATTTTTGGCCTCAACTATTAGCCCTTGCAAAGAACACCCTACTTATTAATTGGGGGTAGTTTTTTTTTGTTGGGACCTACCCCCATAAGGGATGGGGACTATCGCATTGACAAGAGACTTCAACTTTTACTTTAAATTAACTAGTTTCACACTGACAAAAGCAAATTTTTTAGGTGGGATGAAAGTTGATAGATTAGGGTTACAGGGACTCAAAATAGTCATTCCAACTATGATGTGGAACAATGTGTCCATTTTTCAACCAAGATTAAGGAACTAAAATGATGGCAAGAATTCTCAAGATATTTTTTACATGCCATAATGGTGATTTCAATTTCCTTCCTATGAGCTATTTTATCATAATTTTTAAAGTCGATTAAAAAGAACTAGAAGAAGAAAAAAAAAATGGTCGAAAAGGAGAAGAAGGAGGGGGAGTAGTTCGTGGAGTTCAAGTTTATGTTGTTTGATGGTATCAATTTAGGTCCTAGAAAGTACGCTATAGAAACCACAATCGCTATGATCAAAGAAAACATTATTTTGCAATGGCCACAAGGTACTTATTTTTCTTCTTCTTTTCCCTTAATTCTTTTTGTTTATCTCCCACATCCTTTTCTTTCCTTGGTCTTAGACATTGAATATTGTAGTTTAGAAAAAATGATTGTTTTCTTTCTATCTTTCGCTTTGGTTTTTTTTTCCTCCTTGTGTTTGTGTTTGTGAATGTGTTTTATTCCCCCTAACAAGCTTCAAGAAACTAGTCTTTTGCCTTGGCACTAATGTTGAGTGATTTTTTTGTTCACTGTTGTTGTTGCTTTTAGCATGGAAGGAAGAGGAAAACATGTAAGTGTGGTGTAGAGCACTATAGGTGTTCAATTTCTCTCTCTTTGATTATGCTTCTATGGTAGTTGACCATGTTTTTAAAAAAATTTAAGCAATTATCAGCATAATTTGTTTAATCAATTATTGCATTTCTAGATTAAAATGTGGATCTAGCAATAAACAAATGGGTGTTTAGACATTGTTCTACAAAAGATATAGTTATAACGGTTAGTTGTGGATTAGTAGATTCTTCGGGAATGAAATTAGAACAACAACAATGTGAGTTTTTGATGTGTGGGTGAGACAAACGACAAACACAACAAGTTTAAATCATAATTTACAACAACTTGGGGACTTCCATACATTTGAAATTTTGAGAATGTAATGGCTTTTTAATCCCATTTCTACAAGCTTTGAAATTGGCCAGTGTTGAAACCTGAGCAATTTTCTATTTGGTATTGGGGTTAGCTAATATCCTTACTAAGCTAGGCAATTGGTTTTTTTTTAATGGGAAAGGGACAATATATGAATACTTGGAGGGATGGTTGTTTGTGTGCACACATTTACAAGCCCTATTGACCAATTCTTTTACATTATGATGTTTTTTATAGGCAAAGAGAATGGGCCAAAGACAACAGGCAACATGAATTGACAAATGTTGGAAAAATCCTAGAAAATGACAAGACTTTGGCTAAGTCAAAAATAGCTAGGTGAACTTCCTGGTGGAATCATCACAATGCATGTCATTGTACGACCTTTCACATCATATAAAGCCAAAGGCGCTCCTCTTTTCAACCTTGCCTCTCTTATAGTCTCTATCTTTTACAAACCCTCATCTTTTTTTCATAAATTATCTAGCATAATCTTTTATTTACAAACATATATTGTTTTGGGCTTAGGCATTGTTATTCAATACTTGGATATGTCTACCAACAGTTTGCACTATGAATGAAACTTAGTAATAATATGTATCTTTACACAATAATAGGGTGGGAGTAAAAAGTACATGTTGTGGAAGTTCTCATGAACATTACCCTGGTTGTGGTGTGTGTTGAAATAACAAGACAACCCTCAGACCCTTCCAAAAATAATGGGTGTGGGTGCACCATTCTTTAGATATTTTTAGAGTCCCCCTAATTGTCTTTCTAACCAAAGGTGTTCAATTATTCACCTCACAAGGATTATTTGTGTTGCCATGCTATTCATTGAGTTGTGGTCATGACAAACAAGTGCCAACAAAAAGGAACACATTAGCATGTTCTTATAGTTTATGAGAAGATGGCAAAGCTTAGAAAACAAGAAACACCTCTCATGGAATAATTCTTGGTGTAATGAAAGGCTTTGAACAGCCTACACAAGAACTATTCATCGTGACACCAAGCTTTGTTTGAAAGATCCAAGTGTCGAGAAATAACCCATGGTTCTAATTCTCTGCAGACATTTGCTTGCAATGAATGGGCTAAAAATTGTTCTTGAGTTTAAAACTAATGTGCTGATACAAGCTTGGAGTGTAATTTGGTGTCAAAATTTATAGTATGGTCACCAGTTGGATTCCTTCTGAGGTGGGCCACAATTAGAAATGTACATATGGATGTATACACATTATGAATGCCCAAAACATTAAATGTGGAAGGATTTGTTTGCAATTTTTCATAATGTATCAAATGGCATTTTGGTAAATTTAAGGTAACATTGGAAATGTTGTTAATTTTTTAAAGAATTACATTTGAAGAATAACAACAATTTGTTGGATTCTAATATTGACTACTTACACAGTAGTGAAATTCTGGTGTCTTGTCCTTTGAATTCCTCACTTGGAGTCGAATCCAAATGGGAGCTAAATGAGATTAACCATCTAATTTATACATTATGCATTATAGGCTAGCAATTGGTTATTTTTGTGAAGCATGGAGGTTTCCAATTTGTATCAGTCATTGTTTATTTTGTTGGGGTGCAATCTAGTTCAACAAATGGTGGTGTGAAGAGATCAATTTATTCTTTGGGAAATTCTCTGTTTTGGTCTATTTCAAAGGTTCCAAAGGAAGGACATGGATGAGGGGTGATGTAATGGAAGTCGTGATAGTGAGGCATGTGCTGATAAGGAGAGGCAATGGTGTGAAACAAAAGAGAGGACAATGGAATGTTTATTAACAAAACAAAAATGTTCCCTACAATGTTTATAATAGCTTGATTTGTGAATCAACTTGAAACCTTTACTCTATTTAGTTTAAAGAGTTCTCGCTTCACTATTTGAACTCTTGGTTGCATAATGTTTGGTATGAAATCTTAGATTATTTAAGATTCTTTGTTTAAATTGATTCAAATATTGACTCCATTCTATTAACCCTCATGTGTGCACCATGATCTATTTACTCATGGGACATTGTTGCTTAGTGTGTTGGCAACAAGTTTTCCTTTGATAAATGTGATTTTTCTTTTGATATTTTCACTTTGAATATCCTCTTCACCCATTGGCATTTGAAAAGGTAAGAACTTTTGTTTTTCATATCTTATGCTACTTTTGTGATTCATGTTGTGGATTACTATGTAAAGTTATGAATTATCCAAAATTAGAGTTAGTTTGTAGTTATATGCAAGCTCCAAATAGATGTCACTAGTTGGTTTATGTTTGATTTGGAATTCAAGAAAATCAAACACTCCCCCCTACACCACCATCTTTGAATGATTTTTTTTTAGCTGCCAGCTCAATCATTCATAGATAATATAGTGTTTAGGACTCATATCATGGATCTTGCTATTTCTCCTTTTTGTTCTTGCTGGCCCATGTTGACTTTTTCATAAGTTTTTTTCCAATGCCATTTTATTTGACATGATGACCAATTGTAGAACTAAAAATAACTAAGAGTAGCATGACATTCAATAGTGAGTCACTAAACACATTTACTACAACTATTGTTATATTACCAATCCATGATTGGAAGATGATTATATGGTAGTCAAAAATCATGTGCAGCCATCGAATTTCTAAAATGTTGTTTATGAATTTGGTGAGAATTACTTGGCCTAAGGGGTAAAAGGTTTTATAAATGTTTAGTTCTTTCTACCCAATATAATGGGGTACATTCTTGGATTTGTTTTTGCCATGCTGTGGGTGCTTTGGTGGATTTATCCATGTTCATGGTTTAGGAATGTCTAGAAATGCAATAGCTTTAAAGTAGGTAGCAAATTGATTTGATTCCAATAGCAGTTGCAAGGAGATTAATGAACATCATTGTTGTTCCCCATTAATCCATTGCACACATCAACAACAAAGTATTTCGATTCATCTCCTTTCCAACTACCTATCTTCATATTCTTAGTATCCCAAAATATTTTCATATTTTACACTATTGCATATTGTTATTTCTATTTATTTTCCCAACAATAAATTCATTGTATGGGGTCACATTAGTTTACTATATGGGTAGTATGAACTATTGGAAATTGTAGTTTCATGTATGGGTTGTTGGAAAATAGTAGGTTACTTTACTTCCAATAGAGTGTCTTGTAAGAATATAGAAACACATGTTAGCAAATTAAAATTAAGATTTTTTATGCATAGTCAGTTGGAATTGAAGTAATTAACATTCACTTGACAAATTTCAATTCATTTCTTGTTGAACCCTACAACATGGGGTCACAACCCTAAATCTAAAGGCGTAAATCTTAACCTTAAAACTTAGGGTTTTACATTTTTTAATCTTTATTTTTTTGTTCATGTTTTGAAAATTATATTTGTATTGTCGTTTTGTAGGTTTAGATTTCAACTTTGTTTTAAATTTGCAACTTTTTCGATTGGAAAAACTTGAATATGGTCTTTTGGGAATTTTCCTTTGATACATGGCTAGTGGTGAAATATGGAATGGGTCTTGTTGGGATTTTGTTGAAATCTTCAAGTTAAAACTTTTAATTAAAATTTGTATAAGTATTAGCATATTTCAACTTCAACCCTAAACCCTAAAACTTGCAATTTAAAACTTTAAAACTTGAAACCCTAAAACTTTAGTGCTTGGAATTGAAAACATTAGAACTTGAAACCCTAAAATTGAACATTGACAATCAAAATTTTAAAATTTTAAGAATATAACTTTGAAAGTCTACACTTCATATCGAAAAATCCAAAACCTTAATATAGGTGAAACCTTAATTCCAAATTTCTTAAAATCAAAAGTCAAACAAAAGAACCTAATTGCGGAAGCATAAATTCAGAAACCCAAAACCCAACACTTTAAGACTTGAAACCCTAGAAAATATAATAAATTTAAATTTAAATCCAAAGCCCAAAAAGTTCATAAAGTTGATAATATAAATTTTAATTTCCATCGCAATCCAAAGTATGTTATACACATTAACTAAAGATTCGATTTAAAATATTGCATATGTAATCCAATATAAGTTAATACAAATTTCATATTGATTAATTAAATTTTAAGACATAATTCAGAATTCTATTTTAATTTTTTATCATATAGAATTAAGTTGAATTTTCAAATTCAAATTGTCATTTCATGGAAATTGATCAAGAATTAACCAAACTTGGTTTAAGATGAATTACTAATTTTCTATATAATGTTGGAGACTACTTATTTGATGCAATAGCTTATTTATTAAATAATTTCAAATTTAATTTGAATAAATTTTATGTTTCATTTATAAGAATTTTTAAAGTTTGAAATACCAAAGGCATTATTATGTCGCTAACGTGAATTAAATTATGAATTTCTACATGATTTACATCATGAACAAGCAAACAATGAAGAAACTTACATTAAAAAATGTCATTATCAGCTTAAATGGTGGATTATGGGGTGACCTTATTGTTGTTTATTGATATCACATTACTTGTAACATCCAATCTACGTTTGAAATAAGAATAACAACTACATAATGGTTAAAATATGAGATGAAATCAATGGGAATACATTGCACATTGTGTATGGAAACAACCATTTTGAACCTACAAATAATGTTATCAAACAATAGTTTCTTTCAATTACCAACATCAAAATATGTATGAAACAAGGAATGATGGCCTGACAAAAGAGCCCATTAATAAAAAAAATGAACTTCTTAATAAACAAAAAATATTTACATGGACTTTTCAATTGGATAATAATAAGATGGAAATTCAAAAACAACATCATGGATGGATACCACAAGAAATTGCATTAGCATTCACAATCAAATTCATAATATTGAAGTTGAATATATTGCAAATCAAATGACATCTGAAACACATCAATTGTAGAAGAAAACAACAACCTATAATTTCTTCAAATGAAAATGAAAAAAATGAAATATTACCTTTCCCCACAAAAAAAGACCTTTCACTAAAATAAAATAAAATCAGAGATATTAGTACACAATATATTTCCAAAACTTTAGATTATGTAAAACTGTTTTCTAAAAGAAAACTTCTAAAAAATGATGTTGAAAATATAAAACAATATCTAGTTAAAATTGTAATTGTCATAATTTTATTTTTTCATTTAATTTGAATCCTTTTGCATACCAAATTCAATGTCGAATTAAATCATATATTAATCAATGTTTTTGCAACCATTCCATCTTTTAAATCTTATCATGAAGAATTCACAACCTTATAATCCCTGAATGCCCATTCCTTAAAATTGCATTTCGTTGATGTAAATGTAGATCCAAATCTATTAGCATCACACATTCTTTGCTTGAATGAAATAAGATTTAAAAAAATTCAAACAAATAACAAGTTGTACCTTGCAATATCAAAAAAATTCAACATTATCTCATGTGATGACGGACATGGAACTATGGTATTATACGACAAAATGGTAACTTTGACACAAACAAATTGTTGACAAATCTTGGTGCTGAATTTATTATTGCATTTTTGAATGACAACACACAAGAAACTTTGTATTTAATTGCAATTTACATGCCACCTAAAATGCAAGTAAATTATTTTTGTTGCATATTAGAGACTATCATTAAACAAATGTCTCAAAATGTTCCAAAGATCATCATAGAAGATTTCAATGTTAATATCTTAACATAAACATGTCAATCCATGATATTATGTAACTTCATGGATACACAAAAATTCAAAGTTCTATTATCTGAATACACAACCATTGATAAAATACAAATAGATCACATATGGAGAAATGCACCAAGACAACAATGTCATTCAAGATCTACTCCAACTTATTTCTCAGACCATAAATTTATTTACATCGCATTTAAATTACCAAATTATGTGCCTTGTTTCATTACACCAACAAATTAAACCACTCCATTATGTAATTAAGGTGAAGTCCTTCAAGAAGTCCATTACCCAACAAAAACACGTCTTATGACACATTAAAAGTAATTTTCAATATTCCATATTCATTAAATTCATTTCAATTTTTTTCCAAATGTTTCAATATTGTATTACAAATATTAAAAGACAAATACATTCACAAATTTCAATATCAATTGATTTAACACTACAAACAATGAAAAATTCAAACGTTCATTACAATGGAGGTGGCTCAATACATAAATGCCATCATTGTGTACCTAGTTTTCAATAAATAGGACACATTAGAAAATATTTTGAATGCTTTTGAACTATACAATCAATGTTCTTGATTTCTAAATTCCCAGCATTTTTATGAAATAAATTCGTTATTTTTTTTCAAAAAGTACTTTAATTAGTAATTACACATATTGCATACAATTACAATAATCAATACTATCCAAAAAGAACTGAAATCCGAAAAAAACCTTTCAAAGATTTTAAACAATTAGTATTGAACTACACCCTATGGGTAAGGCCTACATGTCTAGGATGCCTTATTTCATATTAATTAGTTGGGGGTGCATCACAAGTTCAACTTTTTTTTTTTTTTTTTTTTTTTTTTTTTTTTCATTTTTTTTTT
>Ga0116231_10003460_pt1 | contig 32796 bp, 32 predicted proteins | sample S1TSphgellanicum_2_FD_89695 | JGI IMG/M metagenome (GOLD analysis project Ga0116231, IMG submission 89695) | Host-associated microbial communities from peat moss isolated from Minnesota, USA - S1T2_Fd - Sphagnum magellanicum MG | ecosystem: Host-associated > Plants > Peat moss > Unclassified... | reverse complement strand
TTAAAGCATGACCCAAAAAAAAAAAAAAAAAAGGGGGGTCAAAAAAATTAAGGAGAAAAAAGAAAAGAAAAAAAAAAGGGAGAGAAAGGAAAAAAAAAAAAAAAACATAAAAAAAAAAAAAAAAAAAAAAGGAAAACAAGTAAAAGGACAAATGAAAATCAAAGGAGCTCCCACAAATGAAATTGAAAATATGTGAGTAAATTTAAGAGAAAAACAAAAAATAAGAAAAGCCTGAAGTGAGAGAAAAAAATTGGAGCTCCCACAAATGAAATTGAAAAAAAAGTCGAATGTGAAAAAGCCCACTTCCGTAATTCCATCTTAAAAAACCCTAAAAGTCACCCTATCTAACCATACAGCAAACCCTCAGAAATCTCTCAAGTGGAGGTCCCTTCTAAAAAAAAAAAGTGTAATAAAAAACTTCAAAGAAGTCCCTCAAGTGTGCCCTCAAAAAAAAAAAGGACTTGTCGAAAAAAAAGTTTCAAAGACATCCTTCAAGTGTGCCCAGAGAAGGGAAAAAAAAAGGGTTATCAAAAAAAGTTTCAAAGAAGTTCTTCAAGTGTGCCCTCAAAGAAAAAAGTTTGCCAAAAACAAGTTTCAAAGAAGTTCTTCAAGTGTGCCCTTGAGGAAAAAAAAAAGGGTTGTCAAAAAAAGTTTCAAAGAAGTTCTTCAAGTGTGCCCTCAAGAAAGAAAAGGTCGTCAAAACAAGTCTCAAAGAAGTTGTTCAAGTGTTTCAAAAGCAAAAGTCGAGACAACAGTGATGCTTATAAGCGCATTCAGGGAGCTTCAACAACCACCAGTATGATTTACAGTGATGATGTTCATATGCCTGTTCAGGGACCTTTAACAACAACCAGTTTGAACAAGTGATGTTCATCTCTTGTTCACAGACCTTCAACAAACAACCAGTATCGTTTTGAAACTACCATGAACATGTAACCATGTGTATTTGGGCAATTGCAAATGCACCTCAGTATTGCTGCAAAGCTCTGCATTTACAATGACCTCCCCTACATGAACCATTTACAAATGCTGCCTGCCATATGATCAGAAGAATTCTATGCTACCCTATATGCTCCTCAATGAACAATGAATTGTTTGTTGTATAAATTCTCACCTTAAACATGATTAGTCCAGTCAGCTTCTGACCTTTCCTCTTTTAGGCCAAGGTTAAGGAACAATATATATTTACACTTATGAAATTGCAGAGGAAACTCCAAAAAACCAATTTCAAGGTAACATGACAAAGAGTGCAGTCATACCTTCTGCAGTTGATAGAGAGTGTCCAACCATCAGCAAGAATAGCTGTGACAAGCTGCGAGGACTACCCACTGACTTGATCAGCAGCTCCCAACTATGGGTGTAGATAAGTATGTAATATTATGGAATAATGTACAGAAAGCCCCACCACCCCCAAAAAATACACATCAAGTCACTTTCCAGGTTTCTGCAACATTGACAAGACTTGAATCAGTCCAGAGTTCAAGCAGGATGCTAACACTGTGCAATTCAAACCTTTATATCCACTGCAAACCATACTCTCTCCAATATTAAGGGAGGATGAAATCAGTCTCTAGATTTTTCTCTGTCAAAAATTTCATACCAGCTCCATACTAGGTGTCTTTCCACCTCAACTGCAACTTCCTGAACAGCAGGGTAACCATGCTCTACAGTCTTTCCTGGCAGTCATGTGTTTGCTGAATCCTTGACATCATCCCTGCTTGCCAGAAGAGCCTCACTGGGCACAGGAGGAGACATCACTTAGACAAATACAGTAAGTAAGATGTCTTGGGTATGCAAGAACACCCACATATGAACTCTTGCATTACAATAATAGCAACCATCACTACAATAAACTTCTTATACCCCACACCCAGTGGAATTTCACTGTCCTTCTGAGAGGGGCTAAGGCATACTCACACCACAATACAAACACAAAACTATGGGCCTCACATTTCTAGCCAGCATCCAAGTGTCCCATTCAGCTCTGGATGGGACACTTGGTACTCACAGTCCTGCTCGCAAAAGTGAAAAGCACAACTTGTTGCAATGAAGAGCACTGAAAAAGCTGAGGACATTAGCCTCTTTGCTCTCATCTTGCATGAAATCACAGCTCAAGCAACTGTCAGTTCCAGTTCCTGCTCAATCGTCTTACCCTGTCTAGTATGTACAAGCAAAGGAGGTAACCATAGCCTTCTTTGTCACAGAAGGCACCACTGCTTACAATTTTGCAGAGCTGTCCTCCACTCTTTATGATACACAGGAAACAAGCTGTTGACATTTTCACAGAGTTTGGATTTTTCCTGCAGCAGCTGGTTCCAGCATCTTGACAAAAAAATCAGGAATTGAGGCTTGGCACCAATTCACTGCACCAGTCACCAGCACTGGTTAAGGCTAATGTACTCTTCAATGCCCAATAAAAACGGACCCATGTGAATTGCTGCAAGTATGGAGACAACAAGCAGAAAAAAATTCCAGCTCTCTGAAAGAAAGAAGGAGTCGGGGTTGTGTGGCCTCCTGCTACCCTTACGAGATCCAAAACTGACTGTGGCTGGAACTTTGGGGGTGAATTCATGATTACATTATCCACTTTGTGCTCATATATTCTTCCATCCTTGTCCAACTTGTATTCTGAGGTTCCATCAAAATGACCCTGAGCTTCCCATGGTACACGAGGGATGCCCCGGACAGTCCACCGCACCATGATCACTTTGTCTGATGGCTGCCAAACCCGAACTATATCTACCCATAGCGCTTTGAAGAAGATACGGCCATGAAACCGCAGAGCCCAGAAAACAAGCTTGTAGTTATCTATGCCCTCAAAGGTATTCATAGGGTCACGGAATACCACATCATCTCTGCAACAACACACCCATTACCACAATCAGTTACCAACCAAAGGATACTCACAACAAATCTGGAACCATAAGCTGATGCAACAACAGCCATATAATCAAATGAGCTAAAATTGCCATCACTGAGAATAAACTGAGAGGAAGTGAATGTCTTCCATATTGTACATAAGGCAATGCCAAAGAGATTTTTTAAATGAGAAAGGAGTACAGATAGTTTTGTCTCCTGCCTTCCCTAAGCAACATTTAAACTCACACCAACAGTGAGACAATAAACTCAGACATTTAGGTGCAAGGAGCAGTGATGAAATCACAATATCTACTTTCAAGACAAACCAGAGCACATTCACCAAGGACACCAGTTTGTTCTCTGGCAGGTGGTTATTTGAAGCAAGTCTGACTCACTGGCATGCTTCTGGAGCAGCACACCAGCAATATACTATACAAAACCTCTGCAATTTGGCACAGTTGCTCAAACCAAAACCTAAACTTGCTATCACACATGCATTTCACAAGAGCAAGTGCTTGATCAAAACTCACCCTCTAATGCAACAAAGTTGCTGAGGATTGATATATACATATGAAAAAAAGTGTTTCTCTCAAATGCACCAACCATCTCTAGGACATGGTTATCTGACCAAAAACAGGAATCTTGCAAATATCTCTCACCACTCAATGGTCGGCTCAGTGATGAGCATGCTGACAAAAAAGCCCACTGCCTCATTGATGTTAAGGGGAAAAACACTATTGCACACATAGTGCAAAAGAGTTTATTAAATCGAGAGGATACCTGTAGATGTCAAAACTGAGATCTTTGTAGAACAAGCATGGAAGCTCCTCTCTTAAAGTGCGAATTGCAGAGCCAGAGTTGGCATAGAAATTATCCCGCTCAGAGCTTTCCTGCTTTTGCCTAGGAGGTGGGGTAGATTGAGAAGCAACACTCAACATTGGAATGAACGCATCCTCCTCCTCCTCCTCCTCCTCCTCGTCGTTCCTTGGGGGTGCAAACCAACTGGAATAGAGCCTCGCCCCTGTGCTATTCAAGGGTTCCTCGTCATCACCTACAATCACTCCTTGCTCTTGTCTCCTCAGGAATAGACTTTCCAGATTCCTGTTCCTTCCTACGCTCTCAAGAACCCGGAAATCGTGAGATGCAGCATCTGAGAATGGCCATCCCAGAGGCGGTTGGAAAACTACCTCCTCCTCGACTACCTGCAGCTTCTTAGCGATTGGCTGCTTCATTTTTCCAGCCACGAATCTGATAAGGTTTCTGCGACTACTCTCATGTTGGCACTTTAGACCAGCGTGCAGTCCACCTTCCGGCTTCTTGCGATGGGACTGTCCATGGCTGCCGCCGCCGGACACGCTAGGTAAAGTCGTAGAAGAAAGAGGGGGTAAGCCCGAAGGCGTCGTCGATCTTTCGGAGGTGAAGATTTCGGCTCTTCGACCCTGTGCAGAAGGCCGATCCCTGCCTATTACCAAGACTCGCGATGAGGATGCAGTAGCAGAGGGGGGCAAAGGTAATGAGGATGCGTGAGCGGAAGGAGTTCCTTGCGGGCCAGCAATGTCAGGGCCGAGGGAGGCGGCGCATGTGTAAGCCATTAGAGCAGGATTCAATCCATACACTGCAACGCTAAAAATCCCACCATGTGATGCCAAATTCCTGAAGATAGATGTACGACTGAAAGCCCCAGTGGAACCTAAATCAATCCTGAGCAAACAAGAGACAATCCCTGCACGACAAATGTTCAACAACAGATTCAGCGGCAGCACTCTCATTACGTTCACACAGAGTCTGAGCAAAAGTTCTGGATCCGCGCAAGAACAATAGCTTCGAGCAGCTTACTCTTCTTCGTCACACCGCACACAACAAAGGGAGAAAAAGAAAAGACTCTCCAAAGCAAAAACAAAAGCAAACCGATAGACTTCCACGACCAAAAGAGCGACCTCTTGTCAGAAAGGTTCCGACGGAAAGAGAGTGCCAAGCACACGAGAATTTCCAAATCTCGCGCCTCGACACAAGAAAACAAAATCTCTCCGTGCGAACAAAAACCCCTGAAAACAAGTCTAATGCAAAGAAACAGGGAAAAAATAACAACCTCGAGAAGCTGCATAGAAATCAATGGCGGAGAAAAGGAAACGCTGCACCGGTACCTTGTGAGAAGCACCATCACCAATGCTCCCAGCGGCTTATTCAAAAGACACACACGAAACAAAAGCACCCGTGCTCCAACAGAGCCTACTTCCTCTTTTCTTCTTCAAAATTTACCCCAAAAAGCTCGGAAAATAGAAGAGAAGGAGGAGAATCCGATGATGGTCTTTCCCATGAGACGAAAATTCTTGCGCGCAAACTCCCCGAACTCCGCCGTCGCCAAACAAAAAATCCGTCGAGAAGAGAGAGAGAGAAACACGGGAAGAGCTCGGCTATGGTCCCTGCGCGCACAGCAATGCGCTCTCGCTTCTTCTTTTACTCAACGACCTCGTCTTTTACCTTCCGCATACTTCGAATGGTGATCACATCCTTATGTATCAGAGAAGACTGTGTACAGAAATACGCCACGTGTCAATACGACTGGATATCACCAGTCCATCCATCCAGAGTTCGTTCTTATGCCCCCAACCACCGGTCCCGCCGGTCATCTCCCCGGTCGCGTAAAAGCTCCCTCCCCACCTGTGATTCGAATCGACGGCAGCAGATAACCAGGTTAGAGGATCGAACGGTTTAATATAGAGACACGTGTGGATGTCCTCCCGAAGGGAAGAAGCCTTTTCTGTTCCCAATCCGAGGTGACAATTCCGAACATATTATCCCCTGGAACGCGGGGACCAATCAAACGAGAAGAAAACTCAAAGATGGACGAATGTGATAAAAGGGGCCAAAATGTAATAATAAAAACCTACGGATTTTCGTTAAAATGGTTATATTTAAACAGTGATTTTTCATCCTGGGGGGTTATAAAAATCGATTATTCATCCATGTAGCAGGCGATTTAGATTGCTGGTGCTGGTGAGAAGCTGTTAGGGAGCGGACGGGCACCCATCCATCCAACAGGAGGATTGAGGATAAGTATTATCCACTGGTCCAATCTGTTTTCCTTTGGTGTTTTGGGCCAATATCCGCTGGTGGATTGTACCACACTAGCTATCTGATTGGCTGATAACCCTTTTTATCCTTCTTCTGGGGTGCCTTTGTGAAAGATCCTTTGGTACATAGTCACATGTATTAAAGGGTACAATCTGTATCAAGTATATGTTGAATGTTTTGTATAGGGGAAGGCACTGCTCTTAGTGCATTCCTTTGCATAATGGTCGAGGGTTCAAATGCAATTACACAAACTTTCCTTAAGTAACAACAATGGCCCATATTAGCTTACTAGTTTGAACCTCGTGCCTAATGCACAAGTGTGTGTGTATTTGACGGTACATATTACAAAATTACAACTACAAACTACATTTCCAAAACCTCTTTATATACCACATTCCACATGTATTCATCGAGACCTTGGCCGTTGAAAATCTTGATGTTTGCACTGCTTGTGACTTGTGAGATCAACATGCAACTAACCATGGTAAAAGACCGGAGATGGCAAATATACCCCGACATTGTTCAATGTCTGACCTTGACTCTAGTTGATTATCATCACAAATGCCACTTGAACAAGAAATTGACGATGACGCAAAACAAATGGCCAATTAGTCCTAGAGGGGGACATGATGATGTGAGGTATGAACACACGTTTGCCGACATTGTTCCCTATGATGATCTTCGTTTCAATGACACGTTGATCCAATCTCTTGATAATCAACCTCGTACCATTGCACAATCCTATTGATTGATTGAAATTGCACAACAAAAGGATTAGCACACTCACTTTGAGTTCCAACTTATGATTTGCGATACCGCTGAATTGCAAAGTGTTAAAAAATTCCACCAAATACAATGAATCCATTGAAACTCCTACAGCAGCACTTGCACCTTCTTTTGTCGGAGCCAAAGAATATGCGCTCAAGTATGTGTGCAATTCTTTAGATAGTGATTCAAGAATTGCATTGTTGACTTCATCAACGTCATTATTTTTGTGGGCCAAAATGCTCGTTGCATAAAATACATGGCATTTCCAAAGTGGCGTTGGTGATCCGGATAGATGGTTTGGATTAATCCTCTTAAGTTACAATTTGCTACTAGCAGCCTCATATGGGACAGAATCTTGATCCAATCTAGATCGACACCTTCTTTTTCTGTAATGGCAGGAAGACTACCATCTCCAACATTCAACACCCATTTGGCAAATTCTCGTTGCTCTTCAAAATTGGTTGCCATGACTCGCATGTTGATACGAAAACAAAGAATCGTAACATGCTAGCAAAGATGCGATCGAGGCAATGAAGCACTAACAATGTCTTTTCGTCTTCCCTTGGGAACAACAGGCACGATCTGTCGAAAATCCCCAGCAAGGACAACAGTTTTCCCACCAAAGATCTTTTCGGTTGCCTGTGCATCATCCAATTGCATCAAATCATGCAGGGTCCGATCAACATCTTCGAAAGCTTAGCGATGCATCATCGATGCCTCATCCCAAATGATCAGATCAACTTTACGCACCAATTCGACCACTTTCATTTGTTGTGTGATGTTGCAAGTCGACTCATCGTGCAAACCAATCCAAATCTTGAATTTTGAATGGGCGGTTATGTCGCCCAAAAACAGCAAAGATGCAATTCCTGATGAGGCAACTGCAAGCACGATTTTGCCTTGCCCTCATAGACGAGATAGAAGCGTTGTCCAAACAAATGTTTTGTCAATTCCACCACTACCATACACAAAGAACAATTTGCCCTCTTTGTTTGTCACAACATTCAAAATAGTTTCGTATGTGTTACGTTGATCATCATTGAGCCTATTTTCTGCATTATGTACATCTATGGTCAATGAATGCTGATCATAAGCCAGCTCTTCTTGGACCAATCAGTTTCCTCCATGAACTGGAGGGACGTAATTAGATTTGGGAAGTGTTGGAAAAATTTCCAGGTGGTGTCCGTTGCGGATGAGAACCTGATCAATTTCATACAATGCTCAATCTTTCAGCGCATCTTCAAAAAGGGTAATGGTTGGATCATCACATTCGCAGCGTGTCATTGCCTCAATGTCATTGCTCAAAGACTCCCAATGTGCATCCCATAGTTGTCTGGGATTTGTCACCTCACAAAACATCAGCATGGAGGCAAACATGTCACGCAGTTGTCGTCCTTAAGCCCAAAGACCGGCTTTTTCCAAGGCTTGATGCCATTCATTGTCGTTTGCAAGCAAACCCATTGCAATGCATGCATCTTTGAATGTGTCATGTTCTATGCCATCCACTGTCCGCAAATGTTCATAGGATGTGGCACCTTTGACATAGTTCAACAGCATCTGCAAATAATAACGTTCACCCAATGTTAGGTGTGCATAATACATGCAACCAATGGCAAAGCCTCTCTTACACATTGTCCATCGCTTCAACTTCCGATTCCACTCCCATTGCTAAGGGAATTGATCGAAAGTAAAGCTTCGTGTAGCTTCCAATTCTTGGTTTGTTTTGAACCATTCCATCAACATCGTTTTGGAAATGGTTGACCGTGCTACCATTTCCTGCACATCATCGTCATCATCGAACAACACCATTTGTTGATTAGGCAAATGGTATTGTAAACGCTCAATGGCAGGAAACCGCTCACACATATCAAACTTGAAGATGCACCACGTTGCTTCCGATGCAAATACTTAGCGACAATTTGAGATATTTTTTAATTTCATTGGCTTTGACCACATTCCCTTCGGTGGCATTGTCGCTCTGGCATGAAATTTCACCAGTTGCACGATCATGCCTTTTTGTAAACGTACTTGAATAGATACTTCATTGCACGAATGTTGTTGTAAACCTCAACGTTGATGTGCGCATCGTATTTGGTCGATAAATAGACATTGTGCGGTACCACCCAACAATTGTCCAATTCAACGCCATGAACCGAAATTGTGCGCCCTGTATTTCTGCGTCGATAAATAGGATATTCGTTTACATTCGTCACCATCTCGGATTGGAACTTGCATGGATATTGTTTTTTACATTTGCCATCTTCCATGCACAGGGCATTTGGAAACGCAGCTCCACATGGACCATGCATCATGCATATAGCAAATGTCTCGTGGGCCAACCTATTTGTCTCTGGATTCGGAAATTCAACATTGATCATGCGGTCTACATCTTCAACTGTGTGTGGCTTACAGTCTTCGGCAAAGAAGATGAAAATGTGTGCATGCGATAACCCACGTTTTTGAAACTCAATGACATAAATTCCCACAATCGTGCATCCCAGAATATGCTTTTTGTGAATGTAATTGATCAATTCCTTTAGCTTGATTTTGAACACTCGGGCTACCAAATCCGGTCGATCCTGAGGTTGTTGTCCGGGCAACAACATTCTCTTGATCTCAAGCCATTGGGGATTACAAATGAATGTAACAAACGCATTCGGGCAGTGGGCCCATTTGCAGATTGCCATGGCATTTTAATAATTTTGAATCATGTGACATGGACCTCCTGTGAAAGAAGATGGCAGAATGATCCTCTGTCCAATGGCAACATCACTATTGTCACTTGCAACGATGGCATCTTGAAGGCCTTGATAAAAATATGCACGAAGCTTTTTCTGATTTAGGTGCAAATACCTCAAGCAGTTTTGTTCAACAACTACATAAGCATCCACAATGCATTATTGCCTCAATCAACCACCCCGAAGCAACATAATGCCATCAGTGTCTCGATGTTGAAGTCGATAACCGTAAAATTTGGCCATTGTCACATTGCAATGCTTTCTTTGATGTTCAAATCCTTTCGCATGGTCTTCATCCAACTCCGCATCAACATCTTGCACAACAACACCATTGAATGGAATATTTGGATGCCATCCATCTTGACCATAAGGAAATAGCAACGGATAATGTAGAGCCATGTATCCCACATGTAGCTCAGAAATGCGCTGAAACAAACCAACTTGCTGAGCAATGACGACGTCACGCCTATCTACAACCTCAGAACCATCTCCTACCATCAATGCAACGACTTCATTGGCCATCAGCACATTATATCAATGGGCATCCTTTGTTTGAAAGGCAATGAGATGCAATTTCAGATCCGTGGGAACACCTTCTACTACCATCATATCCCTTGCCATTTTGAACACTTTGACATAGGGATTGATATTGTACATCATGGTCAACAACCGATCCAACGTCATTGGATCAAGCAGCATAATGGCATGGCAATTTTGACATTTGCTCTTTGTATCACGAATGTATAGCTGTGCAAACTGTGGATGTTGTCTTTCAACAGGACACAGGACACAGGGCACAGGGATCCGATTTTGTGATAAAGCTCACCCTAAATGCGAAAGGAATATGGTCCAGTGCCTCTTGTTATCGACTCATCAACTTTGGCACCGAGTGAAATGAATTCCAACATCAGATTGTACATGCGAATCTGATCTCGAAATTTGACAACACTTCTTTCTTTGCTAGTTAAAAGAACTTCCAACTCTTATGGTGTTGTAGGAAGACTCGGCAACATAACTTTGCCATTCTCGCAACACAAAGGAAATTATAGGTTGTTGTTGTTCGATTTTGCCAATCGTTTTTCAATCCACATTTTCGGATTGTAGAATCCACATATTGTGTCCATTTCTCCACGATCCCATCGTGCCAAGGTTGATGCATCTTCGTCTCTAAACAATTGCAATGCGTCATTGCTAAGAGAAGGTTGTGCATGTGCTACTACTTGTTGTACGGTTCGCCATTTTCGACGCAGATGATTACTTTGGTCTTATGGCGTTTCATATGGTTCGGCCGACTTTGTACGTTGCCTGGCACGTTGTTGTCTCTACAGGCGATCGCAATGTTCACGTGCAGATTTTGACGTGTCTTGATTGAATTCTACTGGAGCATTAATATGTGGAACAAGATTTTCCAAAGAATCAATTTGCTCGTCATTCTGCTGAGCTTCTGGTTGTTACTGAAGGGCCACCAAAGCTATTAAAGCACTACCATGCTGCGCAATGAGTGCACGCATACGTTCTTGTATGTCTTCAGGCATTGTGTGGAGAATATATGTTAGGTTGGTTGCTAATATTGATATCAAAATCTTAGGGATCATGAAATGTTGATCGCGATATTAAGAGTCACGTTAGTCATGGAGAAGAGTTGCAGATTTAGAAGGTGAATACATGGGATTAGTTGCTCATGAGGAAGCTGCAAAATTTAGTCACAACAATCAGGAGCTGGGCGAATTTACATTTCAGCGCTAGAAATTAGATACATTAAGTACGTGTCTGCTGGTGATCTGCTGTTTGGCAGCATTATTTTTTAGGGAAGTGAACATCCTGCATACATGCATCAAGCTAATAGCAGATGTCATAAGAGGTATAGGGGCACCCAATTGGTTGAATCTCTTCTTCAATGGACCCAGGTTTGTAGAGATTTTTGACAGTCATGATGTAAAAATTACCATAGCACCTGCTTAGGACTTCATTCCATTACCATCCTACTCAAAATTAGATGAATGGTGAGCTACAAGGATTCTACGTAATTTGGCACAATGTTTATGCTCTATATGTATGTCAAGGCGGTGCACAACCTGTTTTCTCATGGCTGGTTTTTATACGCAACTCTGGTAGTATTAATCTCGCCTATCATTAAGCCCACCGTGAAAACCTAATTACCATCATCCTCCTGCCAAGCAGCTGTTAGATCTCTAAATGTCTTGCAATAAGATTTTCATGCACTTTCACCCACTTTCTGAAAAGTGGGTCTAAAAGGTCTGCTGGTACTGCCTTGTTCTGTGTCTCCTCAAAGGTATGGTTCATCTTACCTAACCCCATTTGATGCCACAGAAGAAAACCCCCTTCAACTCCCTTAAACAAATTGGTGCACACTAATTTTCTGGCTAACATTCACATTTATACAATGGATTTGAACCCATAGAGACTTGCAATTGGACCAATAAGCCCTAATTTCACAAAGACAAACTGAAACTCAGATGGAAACAACCTACTTAATGAGCTATATTGTTGAAAGATGACAAAGGACTCTACCAAAGGGGAACTCATAGAAAGGATGACAAATTAGGGTTTGAACATCACAAATTTTTTTTTATAAAATTTTCTATTTCTTAACAATGCAATCTCCACAAAACAATCACAAAAGAAATTGGAACAGTGATGTGAACAGGAATTGGAAATGGCAGACTTGTGTAGATAATGAAAAGGGCACCATTGGGGTTGATGGTACTTGAACCTAACCACGCTCCCATGGCATCATACCACTAGTCTGGCTCCAAAACAATTTCCAAATAGAGCTAATGAATGAGATGTTTGGAGACAACATACGCCCAAGACATGTTTGGACCCCACAATGGCATAGATTTGTTGTATTGGTGAAACAAATGGTAGTAGCCTTTATAGTAGTCGGGACCTATATTAAACCCCAACACAGACTGTCAAACTTATGTGGGCACAAAAAAGATGAAGAACTGAGAGATACAAATAAAAACATAGACATCAACATGGTCCCTGGTTGACGCACCCCCAAGCTCCTTAAGGGACTCAAATGTGAATCAAAACTGAACAGCGAAAAGCAAGGAGTCGAGGCACGCTCCTTGGCTTGCAACACTTTGAGGGGGTAGAGGGGTGTGCTGGAGCTCCGAAATGGGACTAGGAAGAATGACAAGCATCAACTATTCACACGAACCTGCACAAAACCAACACAAGGTGGTTAGTGCATAGTTAGAGCACTTTTGGTGCTAGGACGAGCCACGGGCAACTCAAATTCACAAGACTCACCACAGCTTGGACTTATGGGAAGCCACCACCTTCCCCCTTTTTTATACTTTGTGCCTCTCCATGAGGCCCAAATCCAAATGGCATTTTGTCCCGGGACTCCCAAGGTGGAGTCCCAAAATTGCCAAAGTTAAGATTCCCGCAACTTTGGGGCCCCATAACTTTGTGTGAAGACCTTCGATTGAGACGAGGTCTAAAACAAAATTATAGCCCTTGTCGAAAGCTTTTCAATGGTATGTTGCACGCCACCTACACGCAAGGAAATCAAGTCGATTCCTGACTTTTAATGGTCGGGAGTCAAACTGCCAATTTGACTCCCGGCCCTTCTTTTGGCCATAACTTGTGTTTCAGATGTCCAAATGGGTGATGTGAACCGATTTTAGACATTTAAGTTTCAATATATTTCCAATGATATAAAAAAAATTTGATCCATTGAGTTTTGATTCTTGTAATCGCTCTCTGAACATTCGGGAGTCCATCAGGACTCCAACTCCCAAAGTGGAAGCTCCTTTGGGAGTGTGAGGGTTCATTCCCTCACACTTTCCTTCACTCCCGGGCTTCCCTTTTGGCCCGTAACCTTGCAAGCCCTTGCCTTGGTCGCAAGCCCAAGGCTAAGGTTACAACACTAGCACCCAACAATCTAGTGAAAAGTTTTCTAGGTTCATGTTGCAACGACAGAAACTATAACAACATGTGTATGCACTGGGTTCATATGACAATGTAGCTCATAAATTTATTTCTGATGACCTAGAGCTTAAGTTCTTTGGGTTTGAATCATCTTGCTATGACTACAGGAGGGTCTATGCAAGTGACTCATTTTTCGACCCAGTAAAGTAGAGGCACATTGTGCTATCCTGGGTGAATGAAACTAACATGGAAGAATTGGAATTACAATTTTCAAGTTTTCTCTGTCGCTCCAGCTTCCACTCTTGGACCCGCATCCTTTACATCTACAACACGCAGCTTCTTCTCCTCCTCACAAACAGACCCATTGCCAAACCCAACGCCACCTTTTTGTCTTCAACCCGGGAGAATTGAAACTCAAAGTTGGAGTAGCAAGAAGGAACCACATGACCCATCCTTGCAAATCTCTTCCTCTTCTTCTCCACAAACAACAGATTTAGTTTCGCAAATTCTAAACCACTACCCAAAACCCAAATTCCATAAACAAATTAATCCCCTACTTGCATCAATGGATTTCAAACGGATTTCAGCTGCATGATGGGTTCCAAGAGACAATTTTTGTTTGTTGCTAGCTCTTGACCTCCTCCTCCTAAGTGAATTCTAAATGAGAAACAAAAGAAGCAGTAAAAATTCTTAAACGATTCTGCTTTTCTTTTTCTTCTTGTACATGGGATCTACAACTTGGCTAGCACATGATAATGCTAGGATTTGCAGAATGCAAGAAGATGATGATTAGGCAAAAAGGCAAAAGAAACACGAGTGCGATCCATCACAAGCCAAACAAACAATTACTATCCAGCAAGTAGCCAATGGGGAGGGAGGTTTGGGTCTCTATCTATGCAATTTTCAAGTTTTCTAGGTGTACATCAGGGTGTATTTGGCCCTTTTGGTCTAATATTGATATCAAACCCCCCTGGGGCTAGGCATGCCTTTCCTAGACAGTGACACATGCGAGAGAGGGGGGGGGGGTATTTTATTTTTGCCAAAGTTTTCTTCCCTGTATGATGCCATCCATGGATGGATGATGGGACGGATGACGGGACGAATGGATGGATGGAAAAAACTTCACAAAAAACAACCACAACGTCCTTTACTATATGTAATGAAAAATCTCCTTTTTTATATATAGGAAAATCTTTTGTTCTAAGCTGGTGAAGGGAATTGCACCTTTGTAAAGCACCTTGAAAATACATTATGCATTTTCATCAAGGTCATTATGTGTAAGATTAGCCTTCGAGTGGAGTGCAACCCCAAATAATGGGCCTAACATCCATCAATAATTGAGTCCGACCATGTATTTGAGGAATTTTGATATCTTAGTTCAACCCAAAATGTCCCCCACCCATGAACCTCTTACTCATCCATCATTAAGCACAAGGCCAACATTATCATAAGCTTTCAACATATATTAGCTAATACAAGAGGCCGTAAGAGCAAGAGGCACCATAGGTCAACGAGAGGTCTTTAACACATACTTGGAAGATGATAAATGAGTGAGGGGGTCCTTATTGGAGGCAATACAAAAGAATTGTCTACTCTTTTTTTTCCCTTGGATTGCCCATTTTCTTGCCCAATATGTGTTTAATGATGCCCAGACATATTTTGGTGCTGCCCATTACACACTTTGGGTCATGTCATGCACATATTTGCTTTTAGAATGCCTAATACAAATCTCAATGTTATCTCTTTGTTCAATGTTCCAATATTATCAAATGTGATACTTGTTATTTTTGTTTGGAATAGAGTTAGATTATTTGGTTTGATCAAAAAACACCACTATGTTTTTTCATTTTCTTATCATTGAATTTGATGACAGTAGGGTAGACCAACCAGTGACCAAATACTTAAGCGCTCAGGGCAGGCTAGATTCAAGGAGAGGGCTCCTTTGTTTTTGGTGTCCAAACAAAACTTGAACCCCTTCTCCTGGCACATATAACACACTAACAATCATCATAAATAGATTAGAAATGAGAAAATTACAACCCCGCAAAATAAAAGGAATCAAAAACTCAAAAAAACAAACCACCAAACGTTACAAAGGTCAATTCCCAAACACTTAAAAAATTCCTTTTATGTTCTTTTGATGCTATTAAAGTCCGAAAATGATTTGTAGAACTTCATGTGATGCTCCAATAGCACTTTAAATCATTTTAAATGAATGAGAATTAAAAATTTTATGAAATTTGAAAGTAAGAGGGGTCAAAATGAATATATATATTTTTAAAACACATTTTGTAATTTGAAATTCTTGCTCTTTTTTGGTTGCTCCTTTGGCTTTGCATTTCAAAGATGATTTGTAGAGCTTGAGAAGACATTCCTATAACATTTTAAATCACTCAAAATGGAGAAGAATTGAAAAAGATTTGCCAAAGTGTCTAATCATAGACAAGTCATCGATGATGGGCTAGTCTACCCTAGTTGGTATGAAAAATTTTAAATGTCCAAAGCATATGTTTTCTTCATGTTTGACCAATTTACAGAGTTGATTGCCAAGAAAAATATTAGATCATGTAAGAAAGTTGTACATGTGGAAGTTAAAGTAGGATGTATTTTCTATAAGTTGATACATGTGATAATTTGTTTACTTGTAGTCAAAAGTCTTTCTAATTAAAATCATCAAACTTAAAAGTTAAAAGGTCCATTGTGTCATTGATTATGACAAAAGTTGTAAAAATCATATGTATTAAGTTCAACTCCATGATGTCTTGGCCCACAAGGGAAATAATGCAAATTGTAATGACTAAGTGTAAGGAATGGTGGGGATTACCCAATGTCAATGGGGCTATTGACAAAACCCATATTAACATAGCAAAACTCACCTTATATCCTAAAGATTATTTCTATCATAAAGCAAGTGGATACAATATGGTAGCATAGGCAATTATTCACAAAAGTTTTTGACTCTCAAGCTTTCAAAGATATTAATTTATAATATAGAAATGTGATGTACAATAATTTGTTTCATATAAATAAAGACCAAGATAATTTTAGTGCTTATCACATGTGATAACATTTTTCCTATCTTACTTTGGTTCATGACATTACAAAGATGATTCACAAAATAACACAATCCTTAAAACATTTTATAAACATGGATACATGCAATTGGACATTTTGCATGGGAACTTCCCATCAGCCATCCTAAGGGCCCAATCATATCATCAACTTTCACATTAAATGGGGAAATGCATGGGAATTTTCCATTGATCATCCATTTGCCTTTTCATATCCTCACTTTTCACATCACATGGGGAAATGCATGTGTAGAGGGTTGTTTGTTTGTTTTGTTTGTTTGTTCATATGGAGAATGAAGGTAATCAAACATTTTGAATTTACATGTAAGAAATGAAAAAAAATGAAATTCATTTGTTAATTTTTATTTTGTGCATGAACATAATCAAATGTGGCACATTTCAAAATGATGGGAAAATGAAGTTCAATGAACATTGAAGAAGACAAGTTTACAAATTGTTCAAAAAGAAAACACATATGAAAAATGAAGAAATAAACAATGAACAACATGAAGAGATGAAAAATAAAAAACACGAATTAAAAATTAATCAATAACAAAAAAAGAAAAAACTCTCCTTATGAAAAGCACTTGAGGTTATGAATTGAATGTGAAGAAATATAACATATATTTTTATGAATTGCTTGAAAAATTTTAAAAACATGAAAGGACACATCTAAACATAACTATTTTTTCTTCATGTTCATACTATTGATTTGAATCTTTTGTTGTTCCTTCGTATTTTTTTTATATTTTTCATTTGCAATTTGTTAGCCATATAGTACCTCCTAGGCATGGTGAGAGCGTTGATTTGAATTTAGAACAATCTAGTGTTAAAAATCAATATGTTCACACATTAGTAGTTTAATACGTTGAAAAGATAAATGAACAATTGTAATCACATGTAGCTATGTTGCGTGTGAAAGGGCACTTGAATAAGAGGAGGTTAAAAATACATGATTGTAAGATCAACCAACTTATCAAGGTTTTCATCAAGCACATTTGCATTTTCAAGATATTGATGAAAATAGGAAATAAAAATTGAAGCACCATGCAACTTATTAGTTTCCTTATAAGCACATATGGGTTCTTCGGAGACCTAAGATTAGAAGGAACAAAGGTTGAAACATCCAATAGTTTATCAAACTCCTCATCAAACACAAATGCATTTGTAAAAAACAAACGAGAGGAAATAAAGGTTGAGAGATCAAACAACTTATCAAGCACATATGCATTCTTAAAAGACCAAAAAGGAAAGGGAACAAAGATTTAGGGACCAAACAACTTATCAAGCACATATGCATTCTTAGGAAACCAAAGAGTGTAAGGAACAAAGGTTGAGGAATTATGCTTCCAATGAAGCATGTGCAAAGGCTCCCCCCTTTCAAACGGAAGGTGCATGTCATAACTTGGGTAGAATGGACATCATTTGCCCAAATTGTGATGCTTTGCATTGGATGGCAAAAAGATTAGAAGATAGTCCTAGGAGCGAGGAGGCCCATTTTTCCTACATGTTGTCACAAGGGTAAAGTTTTGTTGCTACTCCTTTTAAAGCCATCTCCTTTTTTGCATCAATTTTTTTTCAAATGAAAATATGGTAGCAAAATAATTTTGTAACAATATAGGTTGTTACAACAATGATTTTCCTTTCACATCACTAGGTATAATGCAATATCACTTTCTTGGACATGGTTGATAGAATTTTCATGTATATGGCAACTTGAGTCACATAATTGGTTCATTATTCATCAAGTTGAATGAATGTCAAGCAACCAACATTTGCTTAATTATATATATATGATCCATCTGAAATATATTGTTTTTTGTAATAACAATAATCTGAGAAGTTTCAAGAAACATAATAGTCAACATTCAACAAGTTTTTTTTCAACATAATAACTTTTGTTGATCAATACAAAATGTTTATGAAACATTCAACTTAGAATGAGATCAAGGTGATAACGTTTTGAATTTGGGTTCATTCACAATTGGGGTTCCAAAAAGGAATGTTTAACTTTTAAAGGATTCCAAAGCCCAACTTTTGATTTTTGTTCTATTTAGATGATTACAATTGTAATGGATCATTGTATGCCAATAAATAAAATAATGTCTTGTTAAATTTTAAAAAAATTGAAAAATAATTTGGATATTATGTAAATGTCCTTTTCAGTCTTTTAAACTAACTATATTGGTTGTTTCAACTACAATGTTTTTTAAGTAATCAAAAGGAATAGATAAAACTATGCAATTGATTTCAATTTTTTTAAAAAGAAAAATCATGTTCCCCTCTATGCAAGTACATGTTCATTGGGTGAATTTTATGAAAATGAAAACATATCAAAATTTCAAAGGCTTGAAATCCTAAACCAAAAGGCTACAAGGGAAATGACTTTTTTTTTAACCATTCAACTATTTAATTCACTAGGGTTAAAAAATTTAGCTTTAAGTGGTAGTTCACATGTGTAAGAAAGTATCATTCAAAAAAACATGTTTGGTTGTCCATAGAAGTTGATTTTGGCATTTTTTTTGCATTTATATTTGTCAACCAAAACATTGATTCATAAGTATGCATGCATGTGAAAAATCATCATCACCACCACCACCACACGAATTATTTTATCTTGGACATCTATTCAATTTTTCTCCTTCAAATTTGTTTCATGTAAAATATAGCCCTAAAAAGTCCTAAAATTGCCCTTAAAAAGTCATAGAATCCTCTTTTCTTTTCTTTTTCGGAACCCCAATTGTGAATGAGCCCATCTATTTGTAAAAATACACTACAAGTGGGTCAACTTTGGCACTTTCATGACATGTATTAAAAGTTACATTTCAATTGTGTTGCATTCAATTTTAGGTTTCACTTTTGGTGTTTAGGCATTAATATTTTGGTTTTCGCAAAGTTAATGATATTTGATAAAATTTGAAAAATATTAAATTGAAGAAAAAATGGGTATATTTATGGTATATGCAATATAATCGCTATGAAAAATCGTGTCTACAGAGACTAGACTAGCATGCAACTAAATTGTCACGGAAATTATTGTGCAATTAAGGTACAACTACAATATGGAAATACGATGAATTAATAATTAAAATGTTTTGTCATAATATTTCATAGTTGTAATTTAGTTGCACATTAGTTGCAATTTGGATTCTATACGGGAAAATGTACACAAAGTATATACAATGATAGTCAACCATAGTTTGACCATGATCACAAGTTGCATTGAAGTGGTTAATCTCAATTGTGTTGCAACTAGTGTAGCTTTAGTGTTCAGTGAACAACTACTTTGCAACTAGTGTATGATGTTGATGCGTACGATCATGCTCCATGTACAGTTAAACAAAGGTCCATAAAATTTGGAATTTGCAACTTGTTTGTAACTAAGAGTTAATTAAATTGGCTAGTTTTACAACTAAGTTACAACTAAATGTGCCACTATGGTTTCACTACATAACTACTACTTGTCCATTATTTTGGAACTAGAATGTTCAACTCATCTAAAATTAGTTGTCAATTATGTAGCAATTCATACTATTAAAATATTTATAGACTATGCAATTCATTGAAAGTGTAAATGTAAGCCTTCAATTGGATTGGAAAGGTGTATTAAAATGTTTATGAGTATGTACATACATATATCATTGCTTATACATTTAAAAAAAAAAAAAACTATATTATTAAATGTTTCATTGATACAAGCTAATTCTTTTGTTGAATTAATTAATTAAAATAATTATCTAAATAATTAAATTTTAGATAATGTAGTAAATATTATAGTCCTATTTTTTGTGATTGATGTTCAATTGTTGTGTTGATAATATTTCACTACATTGGAATTCACAATATTATGTTGATATACATACATATCAAACCATATAATTTCATGAAAGGTGAAAGTCTACTTTCGAATTGAAATTAAAAGCAATGTGTATATTTTAGGAAACATTCAATAAGGGTGTACCTATGAATGTCTTTATATACCTCAATGTCTTCTATTTAGATTCATGTTGATTATTTAATATTTCAAAATGAATTATTTGTTACTAATTTTTTAATTAGTAACTTATATGTAATATAATTGATTACCACGAACTAATTAAGTAAACTAAATAATAAACTATTCATATGAATCCATTAATCAAATTTGATTAATTAATATTTAATTAATTCAGATAATAAATAGTTTATTATCTAATAATTAATTGTATAAATTTAATTAATTAATTCAAATACTTTTAAATAACAAACTTTGTTAATGTATGTGAGTAATTATTGAACTTTATTTCAATTTAGATCATCGATCATCAAATAGTTATTTAAATAATTAATCATTTAATATTTATTTTGATAGTTAATTATTTGATATTTATTTTGATAATTAATTATTTGAATCAATCAATCAATCAATTATCTGAATTATATTAATTAATTCATGTAATCAATCTAGATAATTAATGATCATATATTTAATTCAAATAATTAAATTCCAAATAATTGTGTTAGATCATTAATTAAAATTTTCAAGTTAATTATAAATTTGAAATCAAACAGAAAGCATGTGGGAATTTTTTTGTGTAGTTACAATTCAATTGCAACTAAGGTGCCATTAAAAGATTTCACCCATATGTTTTGTCTTGAATATTTCATTTCACAAACTATATAAAAGAGGTGTCTCCTCTTGCATTTTCACATTAAAATACATGTGCCATGTTGGGATGAGTTCATAAAAACTTAACCCTAAAAACAAAACACATAACAAATTAAAAAACTTATGTGGCTACTTTTTAGTTCACCTATTATTCTAATATTATACCTTCCTACCTACCTACTTGCCTACCTAAATAAGTAGGTCCTACTTTTTTACCTACCTAGATAGTAAATAAATAGTTAGGTAAGTAGGTAGGTTGGAACTATATCAACTTACCTACTTATGGTTATGTACCAACCTACCTAGGTACATATATATATTTGTTTCCAAAATTCAATTACTATGCCACGTGGCAACTTTTGATTGTGCCACACGTCATAATCCAAGTCCATCTAAAACGAATAATCATAATGGACAATGGATATCAATATTTCAAAAAAATCATGAAAAATAATAAAATGCCACATATTAAATTTTGATGGATGGATGAAAAATGATGTCAACATGACATTATGATTGTAATCATAGGGGACTTGCATAGTACTTGAAAAAGAATTATTATGACAAAGTTGTAATGAGTTGCACTATATATACGGTGAGTTGCAATTCTTGCAACTCTTGTAACTTGTCCGATAGCACTCATAACATATAAATATAACGAGTTGCAAGTGTCCGATGCAACTCAAAAATTGAGTTGCAAGGTGAATTGCAAAACACCCCTTTTTCTCATAGTGAATGGAACCTATTTCTTGTTTTAAATTGCATTAGTTTTTTTTGTTTGAACTAATCAACCAAAAAATGTTTGAAATTAAAATTTCAAAAATGGCCCATCTCACATTTCTTGTCATATTCCATTTGAAAATGATTGTTTGTCAAATTTTTGATTTACCACGATGGTCATTGCCTTGAAAAAAACCATTTGTGATATGATAATTATCAAACTTTTCACATAGCCCATAAACATATTCAAATCATATGGAATCTAAATGTTTCGTAAATACCACAAATTTCATAAATATAAAAATTTATTTCAATCATTTTTTGAATATGTTTGCATTTTTAGTTATTGTGATGTACCTTATTTTATGAAAATATTTTTTACCATCACATCATATGAAATAGGAAAATGTAATTTCTTTGGCATTCAATTTACGATAATATACAAAAATTATGAAAATCCTTTTTAATAATGACATGGTTGAAGTTCAAACATGGGTACCCTTGAAAAATAGTATGTTGTGACAACATTTTTAGCCCCTTTAATGTGCTTTCACCCTATCTACATCTTATTTCATTTTGAACTTGGTGAAGATGTACAACATTACAATGCCCTTCAAATTGATGAAATTGTTCATAATGTTTTTGAATTTTATAGTCTAGTTGATGTAGTCTGAGAGATGGTTTTGATATTGCAAAGATGAGGCCTATAAACAACCAATATGTCAACGTCCATAATGCATTATGCAAATGGAATTATTTTCATATGGGTTGATGACGTGCTCCCAAGTCCTTAATTAGACCCAAGTTGGGTCTAAGTTATTCTCACATCGGAATTGTGAGGAACTTGGGGCACGCTCCCAATTTTCAACACTAGAAGGGGTAGAGTGGCGTGCTGAAGCTCCGGGATGGGACTAGGAAGAGTGACAAGCTATTCACTTACTCGAATTTGCATCAAACCAACCTACAAGTTGGTTAGTTCACTTTCTGGAGCACCCTTGGTGCTAGGACAAGCCACGGGCAATTTTGGACTCACTTGATTCACCTTGGCCCGGACTCGGGGGAAGCCACCACCTTCCCCCATATAATATATTTTGTGCCTCTCCGTGGCACCCACATCCGAATGGCTTTTTGTCCCGAGACTCCCAAGGAGGAGTTTCAAAACTGTCTCGATTTGAACTCCCGGGACTTTGCACGATCATAACTCTTTGCTCAAACCTCCGATTGAGATGAGGTATGAAGCAAACGTGAAGCTCTCTTTGAAAGCTCTCCAATGGTGTGTCGCACTCCACCTGCACGCACCGGGGTCGGGTCAATTCCCAACTTTTAGTGGTCGAGAGTCAAACTATCTCAGCCTTTCTTCTTGCCATAACTTGTGTTACAGATGTCCAAATGGCCCATGCGAGGCCATTTTCGACATCTACACTTCAATAGTTTTCCAATGATATAAGGAACACCCTAATGCAAGGTGTTTTGACTCTTGCAATCGAGCTCTGAAGTTTCAGGAGTCTCGAAAGACTCCCAAGTCCCAATTTCGGGAATGTGAGTTTCATCCTCACACTCCCTTTAAGTAGGGTTACGACAGTTGATTTCCCAAAAAAAAAAATTCCCACGATCATGCATGGTGGAAAATTAATTCATTAATTTGTTGTTGATGCTTGGGCCATAATAGAACAAGCCAAGTTGTGATGGATAATGAAGAATCAACAAACATTACATGTAAACATTTATTAAACTTTTGTAAATACAATTGGAAATATTGTGAATAAGCAGATGTCTCAGAAATCGTGGACAAAAAATGATCCTACCTTTATCACATTTGAGACTTTTGACTACCATCATCAAGACATCAATTATGGATTTGCATTGTATTAACATCAAGGTTTGTGCTTAAATATGTGGCATGTGGAGTACATTCACAAATACCTTTATAAAAGGCATAATTGAACAATGCAATTTGGGCATGAACTAAATGAGGTGCAATATAATACCTTGATGTAAGAAACATTTACACACTTGAAATACCATGGCATTTGTTTGGATACAATATGCAAAAAAAGGTCCAAATGTAATATGTCTAACCTTACATTTATTGGGACTATACATGGTAGTTTTCAATACAATGGATATAATGTCCTTGCAAGAGTAGAACATGACACAACTTTGACTAGATTATTTGCAAAAAGTGCCATTGACAACCATGTTTGACAACTCACCCACTAAGGGTTCCCATAACACTATGATTGGAATAACATGTCAAAAGAATAGACTTTAAGGCAATAAAATTTGCTACCGGACGATTTGTTTTGTTGACTTTACTAATGGGGAACATTATTTCCTTCATCATCTTCTTAGAATAAATTATGGACCAATTTCATTTGATAACCTTGAAGTGAGAGACAACCATGAGTATCCATCATTCAAATATGCATGCCTAACAATGGGTCTACTTGAAAATGATGATGAATGGATTAAGTGCCTTGAAGAAGCATCAATTATGAAATTTGAATCATAATTATGAGCTTTGTTTGCAATGTTGTTCACTCAATGCACACCAAATTGTCCAATTAATTTGTGAAATTGGTTTCAAAGACATTTATGTAACAACTTAATTCATTGTTTGAAAATTGAAATGTTTTCATAGATCCAATCCATTCATTGTTGAACAATTGGCCTTTCATTTTGATGAGCTCCTAGTAACTATCAATGAAAGAGAACCCAAACTTAATGAAAAACAACTTCAAGCTTATCAAGAAGTATTATCATTTGTAACATAGTTACTTTAAAATTATTATTATTTCTTGACAAACTTGTCAAGATAGGTAAGACCTTTGCTTACAACATAATTGTTAATAAGGCTCACAACCAAGGTAGAATTATCAAATATGTGGCATGATGCATTTTCAAACATAATAATTTTTCCCACCATTGATTAATGGTGGAAAGAGTTGTTCACTCAAAATTCAAATTACTGATCAACATTAATGAACACTGCATATGTTTGAATAATAAAACATTGAAAATGTGTAAATCTATTGGGACAAACATCTTTGATCATATGGAACAAGGTTCTTATGCAACATAAACATTATTGTAAGACAATATATGATTTATTGCTTAACACTTGTGATGATATAAACCCTTTGGGAAGAGTCACAATGGTATTTGGAAGTAGTTTTTGTTAAGTCCTTTCTATCATAAAAAGTCTCCAAAGAGATATTGTCAATTCAATGAAGCGCTCCACATTATGGGCACAATGTGTGTTTTTAAATCATAACAAAATGTGAATTTGGGTGCAACTTCTAGAGAAAATCAAAATTAATTATTAAAAGTTGGTAATGGTATAATATTTTAAAAATTTGATGGTTCAAAATATCTTCCAAGGAATGTATAAAATACCTTTGACTTGAAATATTGATATTTAAAACCATTGCAAATATTCAAAATAGGGAAGTTCACAATGATACCTACTTCAAAGATTGGTATGAGACATTTAAAGGATTATGTAATGGTTCAAAGCTTATTGTGACACATTTAAGAAATCATGTCATAGAGGCATACATTCTCATAAAAACCATGTAGGTGAAACAACCTTTATTCCTAAAATAACTTGACCAACAATAATGAAAATTCTATTTTCATTCATTCATAGACAATTCCTTGTCAAAGTCATTCTAGCCATGATAATCAATAAGTCACAAGGCCAATATGTGAAATATGTGGGGCCAAATTTAAGAACACTAATTTTTATCACATGGACAACTATATGTGATCCTTTATTGGACAACATTGTCTAATTTTCTAATAGTTTTTCTTTTAAAGTTTAATATGTACCATTACAATTTCAAAATTTTGATGAGTTATAACAATCATTGTTTGGATTTCGAAGTGTCAAAAGGTTCCTAACACATCCGTGGGCATGTCAAATGGTACCAAAGGTAAGTACCTTGTTGATTCCCAAAGTTGCAATGAAATGCAACCCAAGGCATGTTCCTAGGTCCATGCACTTGGGGTAAGAGGGGTGTGTGGGAGCTTTGGGATGGGACAAAGATGATGTGACAATCATAAGCACATCATAAGAAAATCATTTGCATGAACAAAACAATATATGTGGTAATGTAAATGATATCAACTTTGGGTCACAAAATCCTAGCCCACGTTTCAAAATGGAAAATACAAAATCACTATTATTTATATTTTGAGAGCTTTCCAATGGTATAAAAGACTTTCAATTTGGATAAGTTTTACCCCTTATAATTTTGTCTTAAAATTTTGAAACATTTTAGAACTCCCAATTCCCACAATGGGAGTTCATCTTGAAAGTCCCATGAATGTTTCCTTTTCATTCCTCTAGTGTGTTCATGTTTCTTTCTTGCCTTAATTTGTTCTCGACTCACTTCCTTTTTGCTTGGCCCTAGCTGTGGTTGTGAGCCCAAGTTAGGGTTGTGATAATTCTTATCACACTTGGGCCAATTGCACAAGGGCCCACTTGTGCATAATGCACATAATCCTTGAATTTTACTAGAAGTTGTTTGAATCTTTTAAAAACTTATCAAACATTACATTGATGTTTCATTGAATTTGAATTCCTTCAAGTTGAAATACCATTATTTGAACATCCACTTTTGAAGTGGTGTACTTCTTGAAATGATGTCATGAGGTCCATATCAAATGAGTTGTCATCAAGATGAACTTCATTTCCAACAAATCAACTTGATGATTATGTCAAAGGACTAAGGTTATGTAATAGACCTTAAATATGAATCAAAGTTGTAATTTAGATTACAAGGACTATGGGGGTTATGGGTAATTCAATTCAAAAATTAGGAGTCACATGAATGATGGATTAGATTGTGTGAACTATTGATTAAAGCCCATGCCCTATTGTCCATTGTGTCAACACTAGGAATTCTACAAGTACCAAATATTCATAAAATATAAAACCATGAATGAAAAATGTCTTGTGAGTTTTTGTGTTATAAACCCCGTAGCCTTTAACGTATTCACCAAATCCCATTAAAACACATTCATAAGATTTTGAATCCAATTTTTGTCTCACTTTTTTGGGGGTGTGAACATGAGTAATGCAATAAAAACATGCACATGGTTCACATTTGGTTTCTTATCACACCATGCTTCAAATGGTGTTTTTTGAAAAACTTCACTGATTAAAACCTATTCTAAATGTAGCACATTGCGTCAACAACTTCAGCCCACAAATGATTGGATAAATAATTTTGCTTTAACATATTTCAAGCACGTTCCACAAGTGTTGATTTTTACAATTCGACATTCAATTTTATTCCAAAGTGTATGAAATTGTGACTTGTCAAACAATGCCATGGGCTTCATAGAAACATCAAATGCATGTAAAATAAATGTATCACTACATTATCATTTCTTTAAGCATTTGATATTAAAATTAGTTTCTTTTTCTATCATGGCTATGAAAACTTGAAATTTGTCTAGGACTTCCAATATCGTCTTAAGAAAATTATTGTGTATCTTGACAAATCATCAATGAATAAAACAAAATATTTTGCACCATCTATGGACTAGGTTTGCATTGGTTCACAAATGTCAAAATGCACAAGATTTAGAAGTTTGTGTGTTCCATTCTTGGTTGGAAATTAATGTTTTTATTGTTTTCTTGCTAGACAACTTTGACATAAAAGGTATATCAATGATTAGATTGGTAAAACTTGTCATTGCATTTTGTTGCTCCATTTTTTGTATTGTTTTAATAAGCAAATGTCCAGTTCTTTGGTGCATTGAATTGTGGATAATGAAGAATTTGGAGTTGTAAAAAGATTTGTTCCAACCCATATTCATGTCCCCAATGGGTACAAGTTATCGTTCATTTTTATCTGCACAATTATTTTCCTTGTATTTTTGTATTGATTAAACAATTGTCTTTGTCAAATGCCGATTTCATGTTAGTTTACAATGTGTGGTTGATAGAAAATAGACTTTTTGTGATACTTGGAACATAAAATATGTAGTGAATGTCTAGTTTTAAGCCCAAATCATGAATAAAGTTATGATTCCTTTGCCTTTTGTTTATTGAATTTGTCCATATCCTAGGTATACCTTTTTTGGTGGTAGGTAGAAGGGTGAATCCTTGAAACAACTCCTTATGATAAATCATATGCTAAGTACAACTTAAATCAATTAGGCATACATTGGATTCTAAAAACTTCTCATGTATTGTTGCAACTATCTTTGTTACTTCCTTTCAGCATAGAAGCTTTAGTCTTGCCATTTTTGTTCATGTGTTTTTTCATATCTTTACATTTTTTGTTACAATATTTAATATATTGTTCCTTTTGACCATATCAAAAGCATTTCCCTTGTTTAGGCTTGTATTATAATATGAATTGTTAGATTGTTGTTCAACTTTGTTTTATTTGGCTAACTTCCCATTTGCATTGACTTTTGCCCAATTCTTATAATAGAATGTAGGTGAGGCATTTCCATTCTTTGAAAAACATGAATGCATGTTTTCATGGTGGCAAAGTTTGCCCATTAAAACATACAATGTTAAATTGGGATCATTTTCCATTGTGATAAATGATTCATTTGAATCCATTGAGCCTAAGAAAAGTTACATCGCATCATCATCATCTTGGTGATTTTGTGTCGGCCTTCAACGATCTTATTCAAAAAGGTTTCAAATGTTTCAACAGAACATTACGTCATTATTCCACCATTTTGCATCATTAGAACCTGGTAAATTATTTCTTGGCCATAAACCTAGTTGATTGATTTGTATGATCATAACATAATGAAGCTTATCCCACACCCATTCAAAGGATTTAAAAGCTTTTACAATCTCAATTTGGTTATTCCCCAAATGTAACATCAGATTTGCATGAGCAATTGCTTTGTTATATTGCCATGATTGTAGATATTGCAACATTTATAGGCTTTAGATATACTTCAACTTCCATGAATATATTGTAAATTATATTGTTTATTAAAATTAACTCCATATTTATTTTCCATGTGGGAAAGTTTGCACCTATAAGTTTTTCCTCTATCACATTTTTAACATCAATGGAACTTGATGCAACATTTGATGTGAAAGGATTGGAGGTCATAGTGGTGTCAAAACCATGAAACTTGACACATGTTTATGGCTCTTAGAACATGAGTGAACTTTGTATTTCTACACCCAATTAGATCATCATTCCATACTTCATGTTTTCCCTTCGTCCTTCGTTTTTCTTTAAAAATGAACTTTAATACCATATTAATTATGTTGAATATATCAATTGCAATCTTGAGAGAAAGAGAGAAAAAGAGATATTTAAGAAAAATTTGTTGTATATATTTTTAACAATTGTCTTGTACATGAATAACATGTTTGATTTACGTCCTAGTATGTTTCATTCGATGTAATTTGACATAATTCAATGTAATTGTCATTTACATTCCATTTATGTTCCTATTCACGTTGATGGAAAACACATTAGAGCCCCCCAAAATTGTAGTCACAAAGTATAATTTTTACACTTCAACATTTTAACTAGATGTGTACACCAAACTTGATGGCAATATTGTGAACTTTGGGTAGTTTTGAAAAGTTTGAAATTGATTTCATCAAATTTTTTGAAAAAGTAACAAAAGATGAAAATTTTGTATGTGGTGAGTATATTTGGCCCAAATTAATATCGATCATAAAATATGAAAAATGAAAAATATATTTTAGATGTGAGGTTATAGGTGATATTTTTGTATGAAAATCTAGGTGAAAAATGAAAATAATATAAGAATAGGAAATCCATCAAAATTTGGCAAAGTTGTTACATTTGCTAGACCACTTTGCTCACCATATGTGATTAATTAATGTTTGTAAGCCATAGTAATTTTATTACTAAATTTTTTCATCAAATAAACATTGACAATAAAAGAAAATAACATCATGCATGTATATATTATGTGTACATTTAATGTATCCAATCCTCTTAATTTGACCATTGGGTCAAAGTTAACTTTTACGTATAGTTAATTTTGAATTACAAAAAGTTGTCATGTAGATTCCAAAAAACATTTGCTTGAATGTAGGACTGCTAAAACATTGTCACCAAGAAAAAGCTGACTATATATTCTTATGCTTGTTATATATCACCATTTTTTGCCTCCCTCTAGTGTGCTTTCACCTCCTTTCATAAAATTATAAAAGTTATACATATTGGTTATTACAGCTCTATACATGCACCTCTCGACCTTTCAATTAAGTTAAAAAAAATAGTCACTTTCTTACAAAATTATTCACAATTACAATTGGTATAGATGATACCACGTCTATTGTCATTGATGAAAATCTAAAAAAATTTCAATGGGATCAATTATGTTTAATTACAACAAAAACTAATGAATTTGATGATCATGTTTTAGGTTGGCTTCAAGAACTTGATTTCAAAAAGACCAACCTTTGCATGTCAACATTCCTTGCATTGCACACATGTATTTATATTTGGTTAATGTTTTTTTGTTTTGACTTTATTTTAATATGTGATAAATGTTTTGATGCATTTAGAAAGCTTTAGTGACTAGAGATGCCCCTTGAAAGATATTCCCAATTTTCAAGGTTTGGATCAATTTGTAAATAAGGTTTGCAAATGGGTTGGTGAAAATGCAATACATTGAAAAAATTTGAGAAATTTATTGAAGAAGTTGCGAGGGAGCGCATTGTGCTTTTGTAATTCCATGTTGAAAGTTGACTCTCATGAAGTCAAGTCAAAGAACAAATTTTACATGTAATGTTGAAACATTGTGAAAGGCCTTCAAGGATGAAGAATCAATTTGGTATTAAAAATTGATGCCATTTCAATTTCAACTTCTAGAGATGATGAGACACTCTTTTTTGAATTGGAAAATTTGCAAATAAAAATGTAGGAACTCATGTATTGATTGTTGGGTAAGGTTCAATTGGTTTCATAATAGGATTACCCAAATTAAACATAGTTTTACCCTTGATAATCTTTAATTTGTTTTACATGGAGTATGCCTTCACACAATAATCTTGTTATCTTTGCTTCTTGTTTCTTTTGAACGTTATGGATAAAATATTGTTTGGTTTTTATTTATTTTTTGAATATATTGTATTTTTTGGGTCAAAATATAACCTTTTGGTGCATACTTAGATCTAGGTTTAAGCCTTTTAAAAAATAAAAATTGTATAGCCCTTTTGCACATTAAATTTTCTTTTTGGTCATGGTAATTTTTGTGATTATGACATTGTCTATGGATATCACAAAAACTTGACACAAATTAAACATGAAAAATATGCTCATGTATGCAATTCCAAAAGCAAACGCCAAACCATCACAACGCCAATATCACGTTTCTTGCACCCCTTTTACATCAACATCACCAAACCCTCCAACACATCAAAGATGTTAATGTCATTAGCCCGAAATCCTCCTAACCCTTTTGCTTTCATAGACATTTCATGTTGGTCAATGTTTAACAAACAAGTAGGCCTACATAAGACCAACTTTTATTTCAAAACATTTCATACCAACTTTATTTTTACCATAAACCCTTTTACTTTGACACACATTTTCTATGTGTCAATGTTTTACAAACAACTACCCATCAATGTCTTATTTCCAATTTTTTTCGTATTGAAAATTTGGGGAAATAATTAGTTGAATTTATGCTAGGAAAACCAAAATTTTCCAAAATTTTCTCAATTTCTTTGTTGAAAAGTAGCAAAATTTTGCCAACAACATAAAACATTGGTACCTATATAGGTACTTCAATACATTACACTTTTAATTTGTTATCATTTATCATAACCTTATGTAATTCTCATTTTGTTGCATTAATTTGTTAATGAGAGTTTTACTTATAGTAAACCACAAATGTGACCTAAGTAAGGTATAATAAAAAGCCCAATAATAATAATAATAACAATTTTGTTAGTTACCAACATATGCTAAGACTAAACTTCAAATATTTACCAAACAACTATAGTAAATAACATGTATTAAGTCTCAAAAAATTGTTGATTAGGTAGGGAAATTACTCACATATTGAATTTTTTAATATAGTAATCTGGATATTTTATATGTTTACACATGCATTGGTCGATTACTTAAAAATCTTTTAAAATTAAACATTAAAAATACTTGTAGTTTACTTTTAAATTAGTTCAAATGATCAATAAACAAAAAATGTGCATACATATGAAAAATATAGTATTATGGTGTAATATAATATAATATAATATGGTATAATATACCTATTGATTAGGTGGGGAAAATAATCACATATTGAAAAAGAATTCAGTAATTTGGATATTTTATACGTTTATACATGCACTGGTCAATTAATAATTTAAAAATAAATAAACATAAAAAATACATGTAGTTTGCTTTAAACTTAATTCAAATAAACAAAAAATGTGCATACATATGGAAAATACAGTAGTAAAGTATAGTATAATACAGTATGGAATATTGTATACATCTACGTATTACGTATATACACTCCAGATAATAGGTGAACATGAGTATAGCTGATGGATCCGCAAACAAATGGAAATGCGCCACGTGTGGTGAAATGATAGGATGAGATTCCGCCGGGATTGTAGGCCATAAGACGGGCGTAATTCTATCCACAAATTCCCACCGCGAAATTCACCTTCAACCGTCAGATGGGAAACATCGACGGACGTAAATCACAAAGAGCTTTTCCTCTTTCTTCTTCTTCTTCTTTTTCTTCTTCGTCTTCTGTTTTTCCCGGCAGTCGTTGTGTGTGTGTGTTTTTGCGTGTCGCAATTTATTTCCCGTTGTTGTTAGGGAACGGGGACGGCAGGGAAGCTCTATTTTAGCTTGCGGCAGCTACGGAGCTGCCGCTGTTTTTTTTTTTTTTTTTTTGGGGGTTTTTTTTTTTTTTGGGGGGGTTTTGTTGGTTTTTTTTTTTTTTTTTTTTTTGGGGGTTGGGGGGGGTGGGGGGGGGGGGGGGGCTGGGGGGAGGGTGTGGGGGGGGTGGTGGGGGACGGACG